>Ga0210400_10000120_pt1 | contig 103575 bp, 74 predicted proteins | sample IncBWH26MmetaG_FD_155456 | JGI IMG/M metagenome (GOLD analysis project Ga0210400, IMG submission 155456) | Forest soil microbial communities from Barre Woods Harvard Forest LTER site, Petersham, Massachusetts, United States - Inc-BW-H-26-M | ecosystem: Environmental > Terrestrial > Soil >... | reverse complement strand
CGAGCAGTCGTTTTCCCATCCCCGGCCTCGTCGCCGCCGGCATTGTCTCAGTGACCTGTTGTGTCATCACGCTTCTCCCAAGCTGTTGAAGGGTCCTGGGTCCATCCCGATTTGGAGAATCCTCCCGACGGCCTCGTCAAGGACCGCGCAAGGGTCTGCAGGTAATTGAGCGAACCTGGCGCCCACGTGTCCATCCGGGCGCACGAGCACGGCGCCGTCCTCAGGCACGCCATATTTCTGGGTCCAGGGATCCCCGTCATCGGCCAGGCCGAGCTCGGGTCCGATCTGATGAGCCGTCAAGTGGACGACGAAGCGATCCGCCGCCGCGGATGCCGCGCGAAGCCACAGATCTCCGGCGGCGCCGACAAGGAGCGCGAAGCCACCGTCCCAGAGATCCACCGTGGACAGCCGCTCGACGCCGGAGCGCCGGAGCCAGACATGCGGCGCCCGGGCACCGGGGAAGCCCGTCTCACGGTATTCGCCAACCGTTGACTCCACCGGCGCGGTTCCATCGGGGACAACCGCCGCCGAGGTGTAGACGGTTCCGTACTGCTGGCCATCGGAGTGCAGATGGGCCCGCTGATTGGACACCGCCGCGCCAATGCGACCACGCAATTCGCGGCCTTCGATTGGCATCTCGATCGCCGCAAGTTCTTCGGGATGCGCCCCGTGCCAGCCGGTTTCGCCGAGAGAGCGCGTATTGGCCAGGGCCTGTGCGCTGTTCAGCTCCGCCACCGGCTTGCGCTCGGCTTCGTAGGTGTCCAGCAGGCCGTCGCCGGCCAACCCTCGCGAGACGTGAGCCAGCTTCCAGGCGAGGTTGTTGGCGTCCTGAACCCCGCTGTTCATTCCGAAGGCCCCGTGGGGAGGGAACCGATGGGCCGCGTCACCCGCCAGCAGCACCCTGCCCAGCCGCCAACGATTGCTGACCGCCTGGTCGTAGTCCCAACGCAGCACATCCAGGACCTCAACGTCGAGGTCCGGTGCGCCGACCGCCTGCCGGACCTGGAGAGCAATGGCCTCGTCCGAGTACTCGGCGGTGTTATCGGCGTCGAAGTTGTACGTCCAACGGGTCTGATCGCGGCTTGCGGCGCCGATCGTCCCTTGCGTGTCGCCGTTGACGATCCAGAAGAGCATGAAGGGCTTGTCGTCGACATAGGCAGCCAGGTCCGCCCGGAAGTGGACATTGACCGAGTGGGCGAACCGCGCCGTGGCGGTTTCACCGATGCCGAGTCGCTCGCGGGTGGGGCTGCCCGCCCCGTCGGCGGCGACAACGTATAAGGCGCGCACCTCTTCGGTCACGTCTCTGTCGAGGTGTCTCACGCCGAGCCGGACCTGGTGGCCGTCCTGGTCGACAGTTTCGACCTCGCGGTCGAATTCAACGGTCACGGATGGATGCGCCGCCGCGGCGCCCAGCAGGATCGGCTCATAGGCGTGCTGGGGGCAAAAACACGGCGTCTCGGGGCCCGGCTGGTCGTGGGGACCGGTGCTGTCGTTGCCGTCGGCGAACATCAGTCGACCCAGCTCGACACCGTTCAGACGGGTCATCCAGCCGAATCCCTGGGCGCGCTCCGGTGGGAGCGCTGCCGCTCGCACCTCCTCCGCGAGGCCCCACTGGCGAAAGATCTCCATAGTCCGCCCGTGGATGCCTGAGGCCCGAGGGTGCCGCGAGGTCGAGGCGTGCCGCTCGAGAAGAAGGGTCGAAATGCCCGCGCGCCCGAGCAGGTGTGCGGTGCTCAATCCGACGGGCCCGCCGCCGATGACGACCACCTCGAACGATCTACCGGGGCTGGTCACAAGCAGGTCAGGTTCGCGGGAACGGGTCTTCCGTGTCGGTGCGCTGGAATATCCGCTTGGCCTTCCCGATCTCCTGTCGCGGGATGGAACCTGGCGGCCCAACGAACACCTCGACCCTGATTCGCAGGATCCGCGCGCACTCTTCGGAGAGCCGCCTGGCGACGGCAGCCGGGTCCTCGCCTTCACTGCCGGACGCCAGTTCGCAGTGAATCTCCAGTTCCCTCATGGTGCCCCGGGCGTCGACGACGAGGGCGTACTGGCTGCCGACCCGAGCTTCCTGCATGAGGACCGATTCAACGGCGCTGGGGTAGACGTTGACTCCACGGATGATCAGCATGTCGTCGACACGGCCGGTGAACCGACGGATCCGGCGGTAGGTCCAGCCGCAGGGGCACGCCTCATCGACGAAGGTCGTGATGTCACCGGTTCGGTAGCGAATAACAGGCGATGCCTGCTTGGTCAGCGTCGTCAACACCAGCTCGCCGGGTTCGCCGGGCGCGGCTGCCGCATCGGAACCCGGGATGATCACCTCGGGGTAAAAGACATCGTCGAAAACATGGAGCGCACCTTTGCCGGCACGGCACTCCATCGCCACGCCGGGGCCGATGACCTCAGACAGCCCATAAATGTCGCAGGCGTCGATCCCACCCCATGCCTTTTCCAGGTTGTCGCGGAACGGATCGGACCAAGGCTCCGCACCGCAGATGGCGTATCGCAGATGGATTCTGTCGAGCATCCCGTCGGCCTGCGCTCGTTCGGCCAGGAGCATGGCGAAGGAAGGGGTGCAGCACAGACCCGACACGCCCAGGTTTGCCAGCAGCTCGACCTGGAGCCCGGGGTTGCCGCCCGACGCGGGAATGACGGTGGCCCCCAAGTGCTCGCCGCCGTAGTGGAGTCCAAGTCCGCCGGTGAAAAGTCCATAGCCGTACGCGACCTGGATCACGTCGGAAGATACGCCCCCGGCTGCCTCGATCGATCGGGCCACAACCTCGGAAAACAGATCGATGTCAGCGGCGGTGTAGGCGACGATGGTCGGCTTGCCCTGTGTCCCCGATGAGGCATGGATACGAACCGTCTCCGACAGTGGCACCGCTAGCGTCCCGAACGGGTAGGCGTCCCTCAGCTCGGCCTTGGTCGTAAACGGCAAGGCGGTCATATCGCCGGCCGCGACACGCCCAGGGTCGACATCGCTCAATTTCGCCCGCCAGTAGTCGCTATCCAGGTCCCGCAGGCGCTCGACCAGAGCAACCAGCCTGCCTCGTTGTAACTCGTTCCGTTGATCCGTCGGCATCGTGTGCATCGCAGAGACCACCTCCTTCCCTCGCAGCAGACTCAACTCGGACTGCGCCAGCTGACTACTAGTGACTCCCAGAGGGAGTCGGCTGTCGAATCGATCCGGTCCTCAGGCCGCAGCCAGGTGTAAGCCCAGTTGGCGACGGACAGATAGATCAGGGTCGCGCGCTTGACGTCCAGGTCTGGCGCCAGGTCCCCAGCGCGGACGGCCTCCTCGAAGAGCCCCCTGATTCGGTGCTCATAGCTGCGTCGCTGAGTGAGGAATTCCTCGCGCGCCTCCCCGCTGAGATGCCGCCACTCGTGCAACCAGATCACCGCGACCCCGATCTGGTCGGCGACCGTCCTGAGATGGCTTCGCAGCGCGAGCCGCAGTTTCTCGCTCGGGCCGGCTGACAAGGGTAGGGCGTCGAGACCATCGTGAAAGCTGCGGCTGCCGGCAAGGGCGATCTGCGCCAGCAGGTGTTCCTTGCCTTCGATATGGGTGTAAACGGAGCTCTTGTGCAAGCCAAGAGCCTCGGCGAGGGCGCCGATGGAGGTCCCGTGATACCCCTTCTGAGCGAACTGCCTCGCGGCTTCTTCCGCCAAACGGTCCTTGGTGGACGACACTTTCGATTTGAACCCCCTAGACATGCCCCAGGCACAGGAGATGCTCCGGAGGAGCAACCGAACGGTCGGATGGTAACATAGGCGGCGCTTGCGTCACAGGAGGACAGACATGGCTGACACCCAGGTCACCCCGGCCGTACTCGTCGATGTCGAGGACGGTGTCGGCAACATTCGGCTGAACCGACCGGAGGCGTCCAACGCGATGAGCCTGGAGTTGCTCCGCGCTCTCCACGAGGCAGCGCTGGCGTGCGACAGCAACCCCGACGTCAAGGTCATCCTTCTGACGGGCGAGGGGCGCAACTTCTGCGGTGGCGGTGACGTTCGCGAGTTCGCCTACCACGGATCGGATCTTCCCTGGCCGATGCGGGACATCACTGCTCACCTGCAAGCCGCTGCCGCGGCGCTGATCCACTCGCACGCCGTGGTGGTCACCGCGGTGCAGGGCTGGGCCACCGGTGGCGGCGGGGTTGGACTGGTCTGCGCTTCGGACATCGTCCTGGCGGCGGAGTCCGCGCGCTTCATGCTGGCGGCGTCACGCGTGGGAATGATCCCCGACGCGGGGGCAACCGTGATGCTGCCCCACCTGATCGGCTTCCGCCGGGCGATGGAGTTCGCTCTGACCGAGCAGAAGCTCAGCGCCCAGGAGGCCCTTGACTTCGGCCTGGTCACACGAGTCGTACCCGAGGCTGAGTTGGCCGCAGAGGCCCGCGCTCTCGCCATGAAGCTGGCGCGCTCGGCGCCGCTGGCGCTCGCCGCCACCAAGCGGCTGCTCTGGCAAGGGGTGGGGAGCGCGGTTGAGGCGCGTCTGGGGGAGGAGGCCCGTACCCAGACGGAGCTGTCAGGGACGGCGGATGCGCGGGAGGGGCTGGCCGCCGTCCTGGAGAAGCGCGACCCCACCTTCACCGGGACCTAACGGCGTCGGGATGGAGGTCGCGGGTAGTGTTGCGATCGTCAGCGGCGGCGCCTCGGGACTCGGGGCCGGGGTGGTGCGGATGCTGGTTGCCGGCGGCGGCCGGGTGGCCTGTCTCGACAGGGATGAGGCCGCCGGGCGAGCGCTGGTCGACGAGATGGGCCCCTCGTGCACTTTCCATGCCTGCGACATCACCGACCCCGGCCAGGTGGCGCAGGCGTGCGGCGCGGCTTTCGAGGCCCACGGGGATCCCAACGTGCTGGTCAACTGCGCCGGCATCGCTCCGGTCCGGCGTTTTCTCACCCGCGCCGGCGACGTCTACCCGCTGGAGCAGTTCCGCGAGGTCATGGAGGTGAACGTGATCGGGACCTTCGACGTGATCCGCAACGTCGCTCCGCGGATGGCCTCGCGCGAGCCCGGCCGGGACGGCGAGCGCGGCGTGATCGTGAACACAGGATCACTCGCGGGGCTCGAGGGCCAGACCGGCCAGACCGGCTACGGCGCCAGCAAGGGTGCCGTGGTGGCGCTGACCCTACCGCTGGCGCGGGACCTGGCGCCGCTGGGGATACGGGTTCTCTGCATCTGCCCGGCGGCGATGGACACGCCGATGGTCAAGGCCTACCCGGAAGAGGTTCAGTCGCGGCTGTCAACGCTGCACCTGTTTCCCAAGCGCCTTGGCACCCCGACTGATTTCGCGGCCGTGGTGCGCGCGACGATGGAGCAGCCGATGCTCAACGGCAGCGTCATCCGGCTGGACGCGGGTACGCACCTGTGATCGACTACGCCGCGCTGGTCCAAACAGACCGGGTCAACAGCCGGCTCTACACCGATCCCACCATCTTTGACGAGGAGATGCAGCGGATCTGGCGACAGGGTTGGGTCTTCGTCGCCCACGAGAGCGAGCTACCGGAGCCGGGCGACTACGTCACGCGGACTGTGGGCGTCGACCCGGTCATCGTCAGCCGCGGCCGCGATGGTGAGGTACGGGTGCTGATGAACCGCTGCACCCATCGAGCCAACCTCCTCTGCGAGATGCCTTCGGGCAACGCCCTCTACATGCGGTGCCCGTACCACGGGTGGACCTTCAAAAACGACGGGGCGCTCATCGGTTGCCCATTCCCGGGAGGCTACGGCGCGGACTTCGTCAAGGAAGAGTTGTCGCTGGTCCAGGCCACAGCCGACACATACCAGGGGTTTGTCTTCGCTCGCCTCGCCGGCGACGGCCCGACGCTGCGGGCATGGCTCGGGCGGGCGGCCACGGACATCTTCGACCGGCTGGTGCTGAGCTCGCCCGAGGGCGCCGTGGAGCTGAACGGCGGCTGGATCCATCACCGCGTCGCCGCCAACTGGAAGGTGGTGATGGAGAACGAGACCGATGGCTACCATCCCAAGTTCGTCCACGCCTCGGTCTTTGCGGTGGCCAAGTCCAACCTCCAGGAGATCTACGACGAGCGGTCAGGTTCGCGGGTGCGCGACCTTGGTGGCGGCCACACCGAGCTCGACCACGCCCCGCACTATCGCGCCACCGGCAAGCGCCTCGACTGGCTCGGGGACAGCCCCAGCCTGGCTCCGTACATCGAGGCAATGGTGGCCGCGCACGGGGAGGAGCAGGCCACCCAGATCTTGATCGACGGCCCACCCCACGCCCTGATCTTCCCCAACCTCTTCATCTCTGAGGGGTTCCTGCTGTTCATCGAACCCGTCGGGGTGGAGCAGACGGTCCAGCATTCGACTCCGATCTATTTCAAGGGCGCCGACAGCCTCAACCACCGCATCCGCATCAAGATGCAGGGTTCGATCGGCCCGGCCGGAATGCTTCTGGCTGATGACACCGAGATGTACAACCGAAACCAGGTCGGTCTGCGGGCGCATCAGCCCGAGTGGCTGACCCTACGTCGAGGACTTGGCCGGGAGACAGTCGAGGCAGATGGTGTGCGCAACTCCAACATCACCGACGAGACATCGCAGCGCGGAATGTGGGCGCAGTATCTCGAAATGATGACGGCGAATGGCAGCAACCCGAGCCTCTAAGGGAGCCTCGCCCACGTCTGCGGTGGCGGACGTCGAGGCCTCGGCCCGTGAGTTCGTCCAGCACGAGGCAAGGCTTCTCGACGACCGCCGCTTCGATGAGTGGGAGGCGCTCTGGGCGCCCGATGGCACGTACTGGATCCCCGGTGAGCGGGACGACCTCGAGGCCTTCGCCCTGGTGCAGGACAACCGCAACCGGATCACAACCCGCATCCGGCAAATGCTCGACGCCGATCGCCACTCTCAGCGCCCTCCGTCACGCACGGCCCGCACGGTTGGCGGTAGCCAGGCCACGGTCGAGGACGACGAGGTCCTGGTGAGGTCCAGCTTTGTGCTCCTCGAATCGCGGCTCGACAAACTGACCCAATGGGGCGGTGTCTACGAGCACCGGCTCCGGGTCCTAGAGGGCGGGGCGCTGCTGATGAGACTTAAGAAGGTGCTCCTGGTGAACCGCGACCAGGCGCTTTCGACGATGGCATTCCTCCTTTAGCGATGAGGTCAAACGAGATGGTCGTGAAGAACGAATTCGCAGCGGCGTCGCTGCGCCTGGTCCAGTCGGGTGGGGCCACGCAGCTCCTCATCGAAGACCTGGAAACGCACCGCAGCATTGCCCTAGACGCCTTGATGGTCGCGTCCCTGGCGTGGGCGGACGACACGGTGTGGGACGGCATTGTGGACCCGGCCGTGCGCACGCCGGAGGGCTGATCCCTGCCGCAGCGTACGCCGCTGGACTTTCACGTCCACCCTTCCACGGCTGAGTACCTCGAGGGTTCGCTGGGGCCGTACATGCCGGGCCTGTGCTCCCACTTCCGCCTCGACATCAAGACCCGCACCGTGGAGGAGATGGCGGAGGAGTATGCCGGGCTACGCGGAGTCCTGCTGGCATGGGACGCCGAGACCGCGACCGGGCGGCCGCCGGTTACCAATGATTTCGTGGCCGGCGTCTGCGCCCGCTACCCGGACCGCTTCATTCCGTTCGCCTCGGTCGACCCTCACAAGGGCGATGCGGCGATCGCCGAGGCCAGGCGCGCCGTCCAGGAGCTCGGCATGCGCGGGTTCAAGTTCCAGCAGGCGGCGATGGCATTCCGCCCGTCGGATCGCACATTCTTCCCTCTATGGGAGGAGCTACAGGCGCTGGGGCGGCCGGCGCTCTTCCATGTCGGCACGCTGGGGCTGGGCGCCGGCATTCCCGGGGGCGCACGCATGGAGCTGGACTACGTCCGGCCGATCCACCTGGACACGGTGGCTGCCAACTTCCCGGGACTGACCATCATCTGCGCCCATCCCGCCTTTCCCTGGCAGCAGGAAATGATCGCGATCGCGCAGCACAAGGCCAACATCTACATCGACCTCAGCGGCTGGGCGCCTAAATACTTCGATCCCGAGCTTGTGCGCGAGGTTCGCGGCCGGCTCCAGGACAAGGCCCTATTCGGAACCGACTACCCCTTCATCCAGCCCCAGCGCTGGCTCGAGGAGTTTGACGCCATCGATATGGCTGACGAGGTGCGCGAAAAGGTGCTCTGGCGTAACGCTGAGCGTCTCCTCGAGATCGAGTAGCCGGGGGCCCGCTCGTGATTCACGCCGGCCCGCGTCGATTGACTCGGGCCGGCGTGGTGCGGTGCCGTTTAGCTGATGTGGGGAGTCAGCTGCTGTGAGCCGGACACAGGGCCACCTTGGGGTTGTAGTCCGCGAACATACCGAGCGGGTTCTGCCGCCAGATCCACGCATGCAGGTACCACAGGCCCAGCGCATCGTTGTGATGGAAGTCCTGCCCGAACAGGTTCGGCGCCGAAGCAGTCGTCGGCACCAGTGCGTAGGGGACGATGTACTCCACCGCGACCAGGTATTGCTGGTCTCCCGCAACTTCGTAGACCAGGACCTGCGGCTCATCAGCCGTCGGCGTGCTGGACACCAGCTTTCCCTTGAGGTAGTGGATTCCCATGCCGCCCACCCCAGGCTTGTCGAAACAAGGTAGCGGCAGCAGCAGGTAACCCGCGGTCTCCGCGGTGCCGACGTCGTGATATGCGGCCGTGGCGGCTCGCACCCCGGCCAGCTGAGCGTTTCCCGACGCGGCGGCGCTTGCAGCCGGTGACACCAGAAGACCGGCGACCACGGTGGTGCAGGCGAGCACTCCCAGCAGCGCTCGGACGGGTCTCCTGCCACGGAGATGTCCCCGTTTGGCGTTTTCGGTTCGGTGCTTCATTAGTTGCATCTCTGCCCTCCTCTTGGGGTGGTGGTTGATTGCTGCGTCGAGGTCCGGGATCAGGCTCCCTGCTGGACCTCGACGATCTCGTCGGCCACGAGACCATGAGCCTCGCGGTGCACGGCCTCGGCCGCCTCTTTGCTGGGTGCGTCGACCAGGCAGAAGACCTTGCCGGTGCCCTCGTCGAACCAGTAGTGCAAGTAGTTGGCGCCGTAGCGGTCCTGGGTCTCGAGGTCTTTCTCGTGAGCGCCGGCCACGGCCTCAGCGGTGAGACCGTCAACCTGCTTGTGGTAGTCCATGTAGAGCGGCATTCCGTTCTCCTCTTTTTGGTGACTTGTGTCGGCCTGATACCGGCGCCGGTCACCGTACGAGGAGCCGCATTACGGCCAAATCGGGAGCGTTCCCTATGTTGGGAGAACTGGTTCCCTATCTTGGCGAGCGCGAATTGAAATGCCGGTTTTAGCTGCGTGACGCGCGCTGGAACCGGGAGTATCTTGGTGGGCATGCAAGGGGGACTTCTGTAGCGGAAGGACCAGCTGGGGACGCTTGCGTCGCTGCTCGAGGACGCCACCCGCGACGCCGGTCGCATGGTGTTCGTGGGGGGCGAAGCCGGCGCCGGGAAGACCGCGCTGGTCCGAGCCTTCTGCGACGAGGTCGCGCAGGGCACCACGGCGATGTGGGGCGCCTGCGACCCGCTCACCGCTCCTCGACCGCTGGGGCCGTTGGTGGATGTCGCCGACGGACTGGGCGGCGAGGTGATCGCGTTGCTGGCGGCTGGCGAGCGGACGGGACTCTTCGAAGCCGTGCTCAAAGCGCTGTCGCGTGGCACCGTACCCAAGGTCCTTGTCTTCGAGGACGCCCACTGGGCCGACGAGTCGACGTTCGACCTGGTCCAGTACCTTGGCCGACGGGTGGACCCACTGCCGGCGCTCTTGATCGTCACCTTCCGCGACGACCAGCTGCCACCGACCCACAAGTTGCGGTCGACGATGGGCCACCTCGCGTCGGCAACCGCCGTACATCGCCTCACCGTGCCGCCTCTCTCAGAGGCCGCGGTTCGCGAGCTGGCCAAGGGCACCGGCCGGGACCCTGGGCGTCTGCATCGCGACACAGGCGGCAACGCTTTCTTCGTAACCGAGGTTCTCAGCAGCCCGGACGCGGAGGTGCCCGCCAGCGTGATCGACGCGATCCTCGCGCGCGTGATCAACCTCTCTAAGGACGCGCGCCGTACGCTCGAGGCGGCGGCGGTCTTTGGGCCCCGGGTGCCGCCGCGCCTCCTGCTCGAGGTTGAAGGTGTCAGCGTGGAAGGGCTCGACGACTGCGTCGCCGCCGGGATGCTCCACTTCGAGCAGGGCCATTACGCCTTCCGCCACGAGCTCACCCGCCAGGCGGTGCTGCAGCGAATGAGCCCGGCCGCACGCCAGCAGCTCCACGCCGAGGCCCTCTCTCGGATGCGCCGGCCCCCGGTCGACCCCGAGGCCCTGGCGGCCATCTCCGAGCACGCCGACCAGGCCGGTGATCGCGCCGCCGTCCTGGAGTTCGCGCCGGCGGCAGCCGAGCTGGCGGCGGGCCGAGGCTCCCACCGCGAGGCAGCAATCCAGTACGCGAGGGCACTTCGCTACGCCGACAATCTCGAGCCGGAGAGGAAGGCCGAACTGCTGGAGCGACGCTCCTACGAGTGCTACCTCATCGATGACCTCTCCGGTGCGATCGAGATGACGATCGCGGCAACGTTGATCTGGCGCAACCTGGCGCAGCCGCTTCGCGTCGGTGACAATCTCCGGCGCCAGTCGCGCTACGAATGGGTCAGTGGCCATGGCGAAGAGGCCCGCGCTCGACTTGGTGAATCACTGGCCATCCTGGAGGGACTTCCGCCCGGGGCCGAGCTGGCAATGGCCAAGGCTCAGGCTGCGCAGCTGGCGATGGTTTCTGATCAGTACCAGGCGGCCATAGAGGTTGGCGATGAGGCAATCGAGCTGGCTCGGGAGATCGAACACGTGCCGGCGCTGGTCAATGCCCTTAACAGCGTTGGGGCGGCGCGATGGATGAGCGGAGACGTCAGAGGTGAGGGCCAGCTATTGGAGAGCCTGCGCCTGGCGGTGGAGTCAAACCTGGATGACGACGCCAGCCGCGCCTACACCAACATCGCGGCGTCGGCCGACGCCAACGATGACCCCTCGAAGGCCCGGCTGTGGCTGGTGAATGGAATCGCCTACTGCGAGGAACACGACCTCTACTCATCTGCGTTCTGCAACCGCGTCGACCTCTCCGAGATGATGATGAACGCGGGCGATTGGGCTGCTGCAGAGCAGCTTGCGGCATCGATGCTGTACATCGACGACCTCTCCCGGGCCAGCCGGCTGGTCTTGCTGCACGTGCTCGGCCACATTCGAGCACGGCGCGGCGACGGCGACCCGTGGGCACTTCTCGACGAGGCCAGGGACCTGGCGCTCCGCGCCGACGACCTTCAATTCGTGGCGCCGGCCTTGGCGGCGCGCGCTGAAGCCTGGTATCTCAGCGGTCGGCCGGAGAAGATCGAAGATGAGGTGAGCGAAGCATTTGATCGCGCCCTCGCCCTTGGTCGCCGGCAGTCGATCGGCCAGCTGGGATTCTGGATGTGGCGCGCCGGTGTGCTCGATTCGGCGCCGAGTCAAGCGGCGAAGGCCGTGCGCCTCCACATCGAGGGCGATCTTCGCGGGGCGAGCGATGAGTGGCTACGGCTCGAGCGTCCTTACGAAGCGGCCGGTGCGCTCGCCGACAGCGACCAGGAAGAGGATCTAGTCGAGGCGGTGCGCGAGTTCCGCCGGCTGGGCGCCCGGCCGGCCCTGGCGATGGCGCAGCAGCGTCTGCGGGCGCTCGGCGCCTCGATACCGCGCGGTCCCCGGCCCACCACCATGGCCAACCCAGCCGGTTTGACCGCACGGGAGATGGAGATCCTGCCGCTACTCCAGGACGGCCTGCGCGACGCCGAGATCGCCACCAGGTTGTTCATCTCTCAGAAGACCGTCGGCCATCATGTGTCGTCGATCCTGGGCAAGCTCGAGGTGAGATCTCGCGCCGAAGCTGCGACCAAAGCAGCGCAGCTGTCGTCATCGGCGGATCGTGGTGACAGCGAGGTGGCCAGCTGAGTAACCTGACGCGGGGGGAGCATCGCGAGCAAGCGCGGGATCGAAGTGGCGCGAAAAGGTGCCCTGGCCCAAAGCCGAGCGACTCCTGACGATCGACCAGGAAATCTGACAGGCCTACCAGTGGACAAGGAAGCGTTACGCCGGAAGTATCGCCAGGAACGCGAGAAGCGGCTGCGTCCGGACGGAAACAACCAGTACATCCATGCGGCCGGCGTGTTCGCCGGCTATGCCAACGATCCGTACACGCCGGTCCAGGCGCGAGGGCCCACGCACGAGAACGTCACCGTCGCGGTAATCGGCGCCGGGTTCGCAGGACTGCTCACCGCCGCGCGCCTGAAGGAGTCCGGGATTGACGACGTGCGCATCATCGACCAGGCCGGCGATGTCGGCGGAACCTGGTACTGGAACCGCTACCCGGGCGCGCAGTGCGACACCGCCTCGCTGGTCTATATGCCTCTCCTCGAGGAAACCGGCTACGTGCCAACCGAGAAGTACGCCCACGGTCCCGAGATCCTCCAGCACAGCCGGCGAATTGCGAACCATTACGACCTTTACCGAGACGCGCTCTTCCACACAAAGCTGACCGACCTCCGGTGGGACGGTCCCGGGGCGGTGTGGATCCTGAACACGGATCGCGGCGACGAGTTCACGGCTCGGTTCGTCGCGCTGGGACTGGGACCGCTGAACGTCCCCAAGCTCCCCGGCATCCCGGGCATCGAGGGCTTCGGCGGCCGTTCCTTTCACACCAGCCGTTGGGACTACGCCTACACCGGCGGCGGACCGGAGGACCCAAACCTGTCGCGACTTCGCGACAAGAGGGTCGGTGTCATAGGCACCGGGGCAACGGCGGTGCAAGCCGTCCCGCACCTGGCGGAGGGGAGCGAGCACCTCTACGTGTTCCAGCGGACGCCGTCGTCCGTTGATGCGCGCGATAACGCTCCCATCGATCCTTCCTGGTTCGCTTCGATCGCGTCTCCCGGGTGGCAGGAGCGGTGGCTTCGAAACTTCGCCGACAACCAGACCGGCGTGTGGGTCGACGACGACTTCGTGATGGATGGCTGGACAGCGATCGCCCGCCGCATCAAGGCGCAGGTCATGGCGCATCCACCTGAGGAGTGGACGGCGGACGCGGTCAGGCGCGCGTACGAGGACGCCGACCTCGAGAAGATGGAGGAGATTCGCGCCCGGGCGGAGGCCATCGTCAGCGACAAGGCGACGGCCGAGAAGCTAAAGGCGTGGTACCGCCAGCTCTGCAAACGGCCGTGCTTTCATGACGAATACCTTCAGGCGTTCAACCGTGACAACGTGACGCTTGTCGACACCGACGGCAGGGGAGTGGACGAAATCACGGAGGCCGGCGTCGTCGCCGGCGGCGTCGAGTACGAGCTCGATTGCATCATCTACGCCTCGGGGTTTGAGACCGGATTGCACCTCGAGTCACGGATGGGTTTTGCGGTTACGGGCCGCGATGGCATCCGTCTCACCGACCACTGGGCAGAGGGGATGCGCAGCCTGCATGGAACCCACGTCCACGGCTTCCCGAACCTCTTCCTGGTGCAACCGTTCCAGGGCGCGAACCTGATCTCGAACATCCCGCACAACCTGTACGAGTCGGCACGGACCATCGCTCTCGTCGTCCGGCACGTCCTCAACAGCGGTTGTGCCGAGGTGGAGCCCACCCGAGAGGCAGAGGACGCCTGGTTGGAGCTGCTACTTACTGGACTGGGTCCGCTGGCCTCAGCCGACTGCACCCCCGGGTACTACAACAACGAGGGTGATCTTGACGATCCGCGCGTGAAGTACATGGTCGGCTACCCCCTTGGCGCCAGCGCGTACTTCGACTACCTGGATGACTGGCGCCGGTCGGGTTCGCTGGCGGGCTTGCTGTTCAGCTGACCCTTCGTACCTCCTGAACCCGGCGCGCCGGGGTCAGGAAGACGTAGCCTAGGCCCTGGGTTAAAAAGCGTCGTGGATTTCTGGTTGGCGATACTCGAAGGACTGGTTGGCGGCTTCCTGGTCGTGGTGGTGCTGTTGGACATCTTTAACAGCGTTATCGTGCCCCGGCCGACGCTTCGGGGCACGCTGTTGAGTCGCTCGATCATGCGACCGGGCTGGCGAGCCTGGCGCGCCATGGCGACGCGGATCAAGGCGCCCAACCAGGGCGAGGCGATGCTCGCGATCTATCCTCCTGTCGCGCTGGTATTGATCCTGATCGCCTGGGTGGTCCTCGAGGCTGCCGGCTTCGGCATCATCATCCACACGCTGCGAGGCGATTTCCAACCGCGCCCGCCTGGCGTCATCGGGTCGGTCTACATCTCGGCCGTCTCGCTCTTTGGCGTAGGCCAGAGCACCTACATCCCAATCGGTCGGGCGGCGCGAGTCGTGATTCCCATCGTCAACGCCACCGGCCTCGCGACCGTGGCCCTGGTGATCACCTTCCTGTTCAGCCTCTACGCCAACTTCCAAAAGCGCGAAGCGCAGGTGGTCACGCTGGATGCCCGAGCCGGGGCCCCGCCGTCGGGGGTCACGTTGCTGGAGACCTACGCTCAGCTGGGTTTGCTGGGACGGCTCCCCGACCTGTTCGCGAAATGGGAGAACTGGTCCGCCGAGGTGCTGGACAGCCACCTGGCGTATCCGATCCTGACCTATTTCCGCTCCAGCCACGACAACGAGTCCTGGATATCCGCGCTGGGCGCGGTGCTCGACGCTGCATCGCTGCTGGTATCGACGGTGGAATCGATCCCGGTCGGGGAGGCGCGGCTGATGGTTGGGATGGGGGCGCACCTCGTCGAGGACATCTCCAACCAGTTCCATCTGCCCCACGACGACGGCGTCGGCGTCGAGCGCGCCGAGTTCGAGGACGCCCGGCAGCGCCTTGCCGACGCGGGCTACATCCTCAGACCCGACGCCGATGCCGCCTGGGCCAAGTTCACGATGATGCGCGGCATCTATGCCTCCCGTCTTAACGCCATGGCCCGCTCCTGGGCGACCCCTCCGGCGCAGTGGATCGGTGACCGGTCGACGCTGCGCATCGTCCGCCACCCCGATCGGGGCGGTGCGCCCGCAACTGCGGCCATCGACGCATCGTCTGAAGCCTAGGGTCCCCTGATGTCCGCCGACGACCTCACCTCCGAGGAGCAGACTGCGATCCTCGCCGAGCGTTACTCCCAGTCCGCCGCGGGCTACGACGCCTCCTGGAGCCCTGTGATTCGCCCGATCGGTGAGCACCTGCTGAGGCACCTTCCCCTGGCGACGGCGGTGGACGTCATCGATGTGGGCACCGGGGCCGGCGCGCTGCTCCCGTCGATCCAGAAGGCGGCTCCAAACGCCACCGTGCTAGGCGTCGACAACTCCGAGGGAATGTTGCGCCTCGCCAGGGACAAGCACGCGGGGCCGTTGATGCTCATGGATGTGCAGGACCTGGGGCTGCCCGACAACCACTTCGACGTGGCCGTCGCCGCCTTTGTCCTCTTCCATCTGCCGTCCCCCGATCGATGCTTGCGCGAGGTGAACCGGGTCCTTAAGCCGGGAGGTGCGTTCGGGTCGGTCACCTGGGCGGTCGTCAATGACCCGCCCGCGGACGCGATCTGGGCCGAGGAGCTTGCCGCTGCGGGTGCCACGATCATGCGCCTGACCGCCACCGACAGCTACAGCCGCTGTGACAGTCCCGAAAAAGTCGCGGCACTCCTGGAGCACGCGGGCTTCACGTCGATCAATGCCTGGACACAGCCCTTGGATTACCAGTGGCAACCCGACGAGCATTACATCGACCAACAATTCCGGGGAGCGATGCTGCGGCTCCGATTGCTCAGCGCCCCTGACCGCGAGGCCTGTCTTGGTCGGGTGCGTGACCGTCTCGCCGGACTCGGTGCCGATCAGTACATCGATCGAAGTGAGGTCGTCCTGGCGACCGCTGTTAAAGGAGCTGGCTAGCTTCTAAAGGCGCGGCGCGACTGCACCGTGGCGCGCCGGCTGGTCGAGAAGGGAGGTGCCGGACCGCTCAGGCCTGGTCGCTGAGCAGGTAGAAGCGCTGCGCGCGTATGGCCAGCTGCGCCTCGAAACGATCGTCGGGCGAAGTCACATCCAGCCCGCCGACTTCACGGATGCGCTCGAGGCGGTAGGCGACGGTGTTGGGGTGGACGTGCAGCTTGCGTGCCACGTCCACCATGCGGCAGCCGCTCTCGAGGTACTCCTCGAGGGTGCGCAGGAGGTCGCCTGACGTGTCCTTCTGGGCCAGCTGCTTCAGTCTCGAGTTGTATAGGCGGCGGGCCGCAAGCGGGTCGGCGCTGAGGATCTGCTCCACCATCAGGTCCTGGGAGTGGACGGCCCCGGTGAGCTTCAAGCCGGCGGCGAGGTCGGCGATACGGCTCGCCGCGGCCACCGCCGGCCCCAGGCCCTCAGCCCAGGGGCGCACCTCCGAAACACCCAGCGGCCCGCCTGCTCGCTCCACCACCAGCGCCAGCGATGGACGCGACCCGGCGGCGTCAAGGAAGAACACCGATCGCCCCTGGAGGTCGACCAGGAACCCGGCGACGCCCTCGTCGGAATCGGTGGGCGCGCGGCGCCCCGCAGGGAGCGCCGCCACCTGGACCGAGTCGGGGAGAATGATGCCCGCCGACTTGGCGAGCATGTTGGCGCGAGCGGGGTCGGGGTCGGCGAGGAGCTCGTTAGCGAGCTCCCAGCGCCCGTGGGCCCGCCGGTAGACGAGTCCCTGCCACTCCCGCAGGTATGCCTCCTCAACGGCGGTGGACACGCTGTCGAGATACGAGAGGACATGGCTGGCCAGCCGTCCGATCAGCGCCTGCTGGGCAGCTGAGCCGCGGGCGATTTCGTCGAGGATCTCGGTCCAGGCGATCCGTGTCCCGGCTCGGTAGGCGTGGAGCAGGTCGGTCAACGGGACTCCCTGGAGGGCGCGCTCCGCGGCCGAGGCTCGCACCGTTTCGAGCTCGGCGTCGAGCGGTCCGCCACCGCGTCTGACGGCGTCGAAGAAGATCTCGAGGTTGCGTCGCGAGACCGGACGTACGTCGTTGTCGAGGACTTCGCGGGGGAGATTGGCATACCCGGGGATCTCACGCCGGTAGTGCTCCACCATCGCCTCCGTGATGGCGTCCAACCTCTGGTCGAGGCGCCGGAAGAGCGCGTCCAACTCCCCGGCGGGCGCATCCGCCAGGGGGTGGTTTCGACGACGAGGGCGAGGAGCTTGCATTGTGCCTTTGTGCAGTTTATGCCCGCATCCAAACGGCGTGCCGTCCACGTCCCAAGAGGGCAAGGGGGCGTTGGTTTGGGGGATTCCACAGTAACTGTCGGCCAAACTTGAGCGTTTCCCCATTGCGGACCTGGCCGATATCAATCTACGATGCGCAGAGGCTGGTTCTCCGACTCGGGGTGTCGGGGAAGGGTGGGAGTTCCAGCCCATTTGCGGGAGAAGCTGGGCGGGGGTGCGGTGCTCGACTCTAGGGTTCTGATCTGGCTGACGGCGCCAGTTGTGGCGCTTGGCGCGCTCGCGGGGGCCGGCCAGCCAAACGCTCAAGCGGCGCCGGCCAGGCCGGCAAGCTTCCTGGTGGGGGCCGCCGTCGGCGACTTCAGCCCCCCGTGCGGGCCCGACGCCAACCCGGTGGCGCAGAACTGCACCACCCCGCAAGGATTCGTCGACCCCACCTCGGGCGCCGCCTGCCTGGCGCCGCCCGGCTTTACTGGCAGGCGGCCGTGGGCGTTCATGGAGCCCTATGTCGACCTCAAGAACAGCGGGCACTGGGACGTCGGCGATCCCTGGGTGGACTGCGACCCCACCAATGGCGCCGGGCGCTGGGAGGGAAACTTCCTCGGCGGTGGCTCGAACGCGCCGCGCTTGTTCACCAAGATCGCCGACCCGGTCACCGCCCGAGCGATCGTGGTCGGCAACGGCGCCAAAACCATCGCGGTCGAGGTCGAGGACCACGAGGGGCTCTTCGACACCTACCAACAGCAGATCCGCGACAAGGTTGCCGCCGACCTCAAAGCCAAAGGGTTGAAGCCGCTGGATGGCATCTTCATCTCCTCGACCCACGACGAGTCGGCACCGGACACCATCGGGCTGTACGCCGGCAGCGATTTCCCCTCGAGCGTCAACCACTACTGGGGTGACTACCTGGTGCAGCGCTCCGCCGAGGCGATCGAGCGGGCCTACGCCGCTCAGACCCCCGCTCGAGTTCGCTACGCCGAAGCGATCGAGCCGCCCAACATGCGCCAGTGCTTCTCCTCGTATCCCTTCATCGACGACCAGCTGATGCCGACCATGGAGGCGGTAGACGCGAAATCGGGACGGGTCATCGCCATCCTGGGCAACGTCAGCCAGCACACCGAGACGCTCGGCTTCAACGGCGGCGGCGGCGCGGATCCGGGCCAGGGGGCCGGCGGCGCCACCCTCGACCAGGAGAAGGACTGGGTCAGTGCCGATTGGCCGTACTGGTTCCGCACCGCCCTGGAGGCCGCGCATCCCGGGGCCGTCGCCGTGGAGATGGCCGGCTCGGTGGGCAGCAACGAGACGCCCGAGGTGTTCACCCAGCCGCTTTCGCGCACGCCCCAGCAGTTCGTCGACGAGGGCCATCCCGCGGGATGCCGCACCCTCTACACAGCCCCGGTGGGGCCCGGAGGGGCCTTGAAGCCTCTGCCGCTCGGTTATTACAGCGAGACCAGGGCACTGGGGCAGCAGCTCGCGCAGGCGGTCGACGGGGCCCTTGCCACATCTGGCACCTATTCCAGCTCCGGCGACGTCTATGGAATCCGGGCGGATTCATGCGTCCGCGTCACCAACGTCCTCTTCGGCGCCATCGGCGCCACCGGCGAGTTCGGCAACCGGCCGTCTTATGACCCCACGTGCACCGTGGCGGTCGGCCCTGCCCCCAACGGCTCCGCGGCGGGTACCTCGGTGAAGACCCAGGTGGCCTTCTTCCGAATCGGCGATGGAGAGTTTGCCTCAGTGCCCGGGGAGGTCTTCCCCTTCACCTATCTGCGCAGCTTCGAAGGGCCCGGCGACATGCCCTGCCCGGATCCCAACCCTCCCTCGGACCCGACCAACCCGAACCCCTGCTACATGCCCGGCCAGGGACAGTTTCCGCTACCCGCGTGGCTGATGCCGCACATGCACACGCCCTACCGGTTCATCGATGGACTGGGTGAGGACATGGTCGGCTACATCTTCCCGCAGGGGAACGGCATAGGGGTCCCGGGCGAATACCCCACCGACCCGGCCGGAAGCGGCACCGATCGCTTCGGGTGCGGTCACTCGGACGACTCCGAGGCAGCCAGCTCCCAGGCCGGGCAGATCCTCGGGGACTCGCTGGTGACGCTTCTGGACGGCTACGAGCAGGGAGCCGAATCGATAAGCGAGGGCCGCTATGTGCTTCCCGACGGCCGGCTCTCGCGCGACCCGCTTGGGGGACCGGAGATCAAGTGCAGCGTCGATCGCGTCTTCAGCGCGAGCGGTCCTGCGGTCGCGGTGTGGCAACCAGGCAGGGGACTGGTGACGCCGGCTCGTTGGATGAGCCTGTCGGGCCGGCCGCAGAGCTCCCCGGACCGCAACACCAGGGGCTACCTCGACAGGCATGGCGCCCGGCATTGGCTGGACGTGTATCCCGATATCGCCGGGGCGCCTGCTCGCGTGGCCCTGGCGAGCCCCGCTGCCGCGGCTACCGCCGTGCCGATGATGGCGTTGCCCGTGACCGTTGGGGCCGGCCCGACGCAGGAGCCCAGCGCGCCCGGGGCAACAGATACAGGGCTCGCCTCCAGCCGGCAGGCGCCGCTGCCGGCGGTGCTGGCGGCCGCGGGAGCGGTGCTGATAGTACTTCTGGCGGCTGGGACCCTGATTCGCAACCGGGGCCGCAAGACAGTGGCTCGCTCACGAGGCCAATCGAATTGACCAGGCGCATAGCTGACCGCATCCCCGATGGGGTGCGCTCCGCCACATGGGGGATTTGGACGTGAAAATCACGCTCGATACGAATGCCGGCATCGCCATAGGGGGTCGCAGGCTTGCCATCTTGACGGCCGTGATCTCGGCGGCGCTCCTCCCGGTGCTGGCTTGGGCGGCCCTCAGCTCGACCGGCGCAGCGAACCCGGGCGCGGCTCGGGCCGCCGCCGCGGCTTATGCCGACGTGGTCTACGGGGCGACTCCGAAGGCATTGCCGTCGAAAGCTGCGGCGGTGGCGGCAAGTGCCCCTGGCGCACCCACCCGGCATCAACACCACCAGTGGTTGATCGGCTTCGATAAGGAATCGGTAGATCCCAGCCTGGCCGAGCTGCAGAGCGGCAACTTCCATCTGGGAGGCTACGGGCTGGGTCCGACCCGCCAGTCCACCGGCCCGCTGGTCGACGGCGACGGCACCGTTGAGCACATCTATGCCCGGGCCATGGCCATCAGCAACCGGCAGGGAGGCACGCTGCTGCTGGCGGCGCTCGAGAACCAGGGCACCTTCGCGGCCGACAAGCAGGGTCCGTATGGCATCTACGACATGCGAGTCAAGGTTTCGCAGGACCTGCTCGCCAGGCACATCAACGTGCCGGTGGACATGATCGTCATCAACTCCGACCACAGCCATGCCGGGCCGGACCTGATCGGCCTCTGGGGCGGGGTGCCGGTCAGCTACCTGCAGACGGTTTTCAACCAGACGGTGAGGGCACTGGAGCAGGCCTACGCCAATCGGGTTCCGGCCGACTTGCTGGTCGGGACCAGCACACCAACGATGCCCACCCCGGCGGTCGGTGGCTACATCCCGGGCACCGCCACCCCGGGTGAGGACCTGGTGCACAGCCAGTTCGGCAAGGACACCGGGTCGACCGGCTACTACCAGGCCGTCAACAACCAGGTCCAGGGTGTGCTGCCGCCCAACCCCGCCCCGCAGGTCGCCGCCACCAACTACGACGACTCCGCGGTGGACACCCAGCTACGCGTCCTGCAGGCGGTGGGCGATGACGGCGCGCGCATCGGCACCCTGATCAACTACTCGGCCCACGCCACCGTCATGGGCGGCGGCAACACGCGTTACTCGGCCGACTGGCCGGGCCGCGCCGCCCGTGCCACCGAGGAGGCCCTTGGCGAGCCGGTGGCGGTGACGATGGTCGCCGATGTCGGCCGCAGCCAGCCACCCCGGCCTCACTCCAACCCCAGGTGCGGCCAGGCGGGCCAGGAGACCTGCGACGTCGATCAACTCGACACGTACACCCGGTTGATCACGCCCTGGGTGCTCCAGGCGGTGGCCACCGCCGCCCCGGTCCACGGCACCACCGTCACCGGCAAGGAGGTCTTCACCCGCGAGCTGGCCACCAACCCCGCTCTGCTCGGCGTCGGCTACAGCGGCGAGCTCCCGGTCCGAGGAGTGGGCGCCTATCGCAGCACCACGCCGCCGTGGATCAGCGGTGACATCGTGGGAACGTTCGCCTCGGCGCATCGCCTCGGCGATGTCCTCCTCACCGCCAACCCCGGCGAGGCTTATCCGGACATTCGCTTTGGCGTCGGCCAGGAGATCAAGGCTCCACAGGCGTTCTTCACCTTCGGCCTGGCCAACGACCAGCTCGGCTACCTGATCGCGCCTGCCAGCGAGTATCCGTGGATCTCCGGCAGCAACATCGGCAACGACAACAGCTTCTTCAACGTCAGCGCTCAGTACGGAGATCACCTGATGTGCACCCAGACCGCGGCCGCCGAGGCGCTCGGCTACGGTGCGACCGGCAACCCGGCGCCCTACGGGTCCAACGCGGTGTCACCAAACTGCGCCCTGCTGACAGCGTCAGACGCTCTCCCCATCGGTCCGACGCCACAGCAGCCATGGGTGTTCGGCGACGGGACGGCACTGCCGCCGCCGGCTCCGCAGTAGCGGCCACCGCGCCGGCGCCTCGCGGCTGATCTGATGGATGGAGCTGAGGACACCCGGCCCCAGCCGCTTCGGCCCACGCGGAGAACCGTCCTCAAAGCGGGCGCCGGGGTCGCCGCCGCCCTAGGGGGCGGGCCCCTTTCCAGCCGGCTGCTGCAGGCTCTTGCGGTGCCCCGGGGCGCCGGTCGCCTGACCGACATCGAGCACGTCGTGTTCTTCATGCAGGAGAACAGGTCGTTCGACCATTACTTTGGGACCTACCCCGCGGTGCGTGGGTTCCAGGACCCGACCGCGCTGACAGGGGTGTTCGAGCAGCCCTTCCCGGGCAACACGCTGGTCCCGCCGGTTGGCAGGCTGCTGCCCTACCACCTCAACACATCGGCCGCCGGAGGGGGTGAGTGCACCCCCGACCCGGGCCACAGCTACGGCACCCAGCACGACTCGTGGAACGGCGGCAGCATGGATGGCTGGGGAGCGGCCCACGCCGGCGATAAGGACTGGTCATTCATGGGCTATTACAACCGCGGCGACCTTCCCTATTTCTACGCCGTGGCCGACGCCTTCACGATCTGCGACGCCTATCACGCGTCGGTGATGGGCTCTACCACCAGCAACCGGCTCTACGCCCTCACCGGGATGCTCGACCCCGAAGGTCGCTACGGGGGCCCGGTGAAGAGCACCATCAGCTGGTCACCTCAGAGCCGAGGCGTGCTCGACCCCGGCTGGGTCACCTACCCCGAGGTCCTCACCGACGCCGGAGTCAGCTGGAAGTGCTACGCACCACTGGACGCCGACGACCAGGACAACCCGCTGGTCGATTTCAAGCAGTACTACCCCGGCAACCCCGGGGTCGACCCGGTCCGCGCGGCCAAGCTCAGCGCCTCCCTGTTTGGGCAGTCGTATGAGAACTTCCTCGCCGACGCCGCTGCCGGCACCTTGCCCCAGGTGTCATGGGTGCTGTCCCACATAACCCAGTCGGAGCATCCCGCCGCCGCACCTCAGGACGGAGAGGCGGCGTTGGAGGCAGTCATCGAAGCGCTGCTGGTCAACCCCGCGGTCTGGAATAAGACGGTGCTCTTCTACATGTACGACGAGAACGGCGGCTTCTTCGACCACGTCGTCCCGCCGACGCCGCCCGCCTTTACGGCAGGGGAGTACATCGGGACGGCTGCCACCGGCTTCGACAGCTTGCCCATCGGCCTGGGGTTCCGCGTCCCGATGCTGGTCATCTCGCCTTTCAGCCGGGGCGGCTTCGTCGCCGGCGACGTGTTCGACCACACCTCCCAGCTGCGCTTCCTGGAGACGTGGCTCACAGCTAAAGGGGTGAGCAACGTCGGCGTGCCCAACTTGACCGCGTGGCGCCGCCAGGCCGTCGGCGACCTGACCTCCGCGATCAACTTCGTGCGGCCGGACAGTTCCTCGCCCAACCTTCCGGTGCGCACCCCGATGAACCCGGCCGAACACCCTGAATGTGCCACCGAGGAGGTGACCATGGCGGCCTCGCCGCGGCCCACCGCCCAGGCGCGCCCGGCGCAAGAGCCGGGAACGCGGCCGTCCCCCAGCGGTCCTGTTGGCGGTCGCCGATTCAATGGCTGACGCCTAGGTAGCGATGGCGCGCCCGATCCTTCTCGGATTGCTGGTCGGCGCGGTTCTGACGCCCCTCCTGGTCCAGGCGCGCCAGAGCCCGCCGGCGGCCCAGCGGCGGGAGCAAGCCGACCAGGTGGTCGCAGTTGAACCTGCGCCAGGGCGGTCACCAACGGATTCGCCTCCAGCCACGCAGGCTCGCGTCCAGCACCCTCAACATCCAGCCCCGGCCGGTGCTTACGCCATCGTTCACAGTGATTCGGCGAGCCTCTACACGGACGCCGTCCGCCGCGACTGGAAGCTGCTCCAGGGTGGCGGCGAGGTCACCAGCCTCTTCCGAGACCAGGCCACCGGCGAAAACTGGACCGGGCCCGATTCCCCGGACTTCGCTATCACTGTCGATGGGGCGGCGCTGACCTCACTCGACTTCAAGGTGGAGTCCGTGGCCGCCAGGCGCGCGCCGACGCCGAGCTCGCGCCCCGCTGACGTGGGCGGCGCTCAGCTGGTGTTCACGCTGGACTTTCCGCTCGCAGGCTTGCCGGCGGGGCTGCAGCTTGTCCGCGAATACACCCTCTACCCTGGCAGCGCCACCGTCGAGGTTCACTCGGAGCTCCTCAACAACACGCCGCTGCCGATCCGCATAGGCAAGTACTCCCTCGACGAACTGACCACCCCGGCGGCGGGCCCGCTCGAGGTCCAGGCCTACAACGGCGGCACCGACTGGCGGGACGACTATCGCCACGTAACCGTAGAACCCGCCCCGGGAACGGACGACGAGGGCGAGGTCCTCCGCCTGGACGCCGCCGGCCGGGGCGATGGGTTCTTCATGGTTAGCCAGCGACGGGGTGGCCTGATGAGCCGGGCGGGGCGCGATTCGAACGGCCGGACGTGGGTCGGTGTCGACAACGCTCGGGACGTTTTCAACCTGGGGCCGCTGGCTACCACCCCCCCGGACTACAACCGGGTGGGCAACCCGGCCTACCCAGCGCCGATACGCCAGCGGGACGTTTTGCCGCTCGGCAGCCTCGACTTGGGGACCGCGTTCACCGGCGTGTACCACGGCGGGGCGCAACAGGCAGCAGCAACCTTCAGCGCCGACTTTGTCGCTCACGCCATGCCGGCGTTCCCCCGCACCATCGGGCTGAACACCTTCCATCCCTGGGGCCACGACCCATCCAAGATGGACGACGCCAACCTCCGGCCGCAGGTGGTGGCGGGCAAGGCGCTGGGCCTGGAGTCGTTCATGCTCGACGACTCCTGGCAGGACCTCGCCGGCGACTGGAACTTCAACCCCAGCCGCTTCCCCGACAGCACCGGCGCGACCGCGGCCGACGGGCAGCCGATCCCAGACTTCGTGAACTTCGTCCATCAGCAGGGCCTCAAGCTCGCTCTCTGGATGGCGCCGCTCGAGTTCAATGGCAAGAGCAAGGCATACGCCGCCCACCCGGAGTGGGCCTGCGTCCCCACCGGGGATGTCACCGCCCAGGTCTCCAACGATCCCGGCCTGGGGGTCTGGGACGTCACCAACGACTCCTTCCGCGCCTACTTGACCGCCGCCGTCGACCGGCTCATCGCGGACTACGGGGTGACTGAGTTCAAGTTCGACTTTGTGACCCTGGTCGACTGCCTGCCGCACGACTACCTCGACTACGAGGATGCCTGGGTCTCGCTCGTGAACCAGTTCGAGTCAAAACACCCCAGCGTCACCTTCGAGTTCGACGAGACCAACGACCAGCGGACCTTCCCGTTTGAGTCAGCTGCCCTTGGCCCGGCATGGTTCGACAACGACCACACCCACGGCAGCGACGTGGCGACCAAGCAGCTCCACGACCTTTGGAGCTACGCACCCTGGCTGCCGACATCGGAGGCCGGCTTCGGCGTCTATGACGGAACGCTGGGAAGCGGACCCGGCCAATACACCGCGTCATACCTGATGCCCGCGGCCATCCTCAGCCACTTCAGCTTCTGGACCGATCTCACCAAGCTCAGCCCAGCCGACGCGGCCGAGACCGCCTGGTGGACCGCCTGGTACCAGACCCACCGCGCCGGACTCGCGGGGATGGTGTACGAGGACTCGCCACAGGACCCGATCGACGGAAAAGCCGGCCTCGTCCTGCAGCCCTGGAGTGGCGATCGTGGCTATCTATTCGTCTTCCGGCAGGCAGGCGGCCCAACCCAACGTGTGGCGATCCAGGGCGTCGATCCCGGCCGGAGATACCGGCTGGTATCAGTTCGCGACGGGCTGGTGCTGGGCAACTTCCCGGGCTCGGTCTTGCGCCGAGGAATCGACCTGGTCCTGCCGGCACCCTTCAGCGCACTGGTGGTCTCGGTTACGCCGCTGGCTTCGCAGTAGCCCACCGCCCAATAAAGAGGTCAGCCGGCGGGCACTTCGATCAGGCGCTCGGGGGTCAGCACCAGCGCCACAAGTCTTTGGCTGGAGCCCGGAGTGACGATCTGCCGGGCGGTCTCTTCACCGTAGTAACGGGTCCACAACGCCAGCCGCTCCTCGTCACCGACCGGGTCGCGGACCACCACCGGCCCCTCGGCGCTTACGTAGTTGATGTCCTCGTGGACCACGATCGTGGCCCGGCCCACGCGGCGCACGTTTCGGTCCTTGACCGAGCCGCGGTCTGTGAGGACCGTGAACGCCGACCCGTCCCACGCGTACCAGACCACGACCGAGTGGATGCGGCCGTCAGACCGCGCGCTCGAGAAGACCGCGGGCCGGACGCCGCTCAGGAAATCATCGCGTTCTTTGGGACTCATCTGGTTGCGCTCATCTGAAGGCTCCTTCGATTTTGCTGCCGAACCAAGGCAGGGTCTGAGGCTGAGAGGTGCACCATCGCGGCCTTGCAGAATATCGCTCCCGAGGGGTGTCCCACCAGTCCTCGGGTCGAGGGGGGCCGCGGTCGTCGCCTCTGTACAAGTAAGCGCCTGAAGCCGGTGGATAACGGATAATCCGGTGACACGGTCAGCACGGACAATCAATTGGGTGAGCGCGGGTGAACACCGAGAGCCTCGGCCAGGCGGACCGATACGAGGCTGTCCTCGAAGCCCTCAGCGACCTCGGCGAGGGGCTCGTCATCACCGAGGCGGGCAGGCTGATCTACGCCAACGAGGCGTACCTGTCGATGACCGGGTACAGCCTCGACGAGCTTCTTTCCCGCTCAAACCTGATCGAGCTCGCACCTGAAGAGCTTCGTGAGGAGCTGACCGTCGGGCTCGCCGACATCCTCGCCGGCCGTCGCGACCCCTCCCATTTCCTGGAGTCCCAACTCGTGGCCAAGGACGGCCGTCGAGTGGACGTCGAATCCTCGATCCACATGCTGGGCACCGAGACGGCGACCCGAATCCTTGCGATCGTCCGCGATATCACCAAGCGCAAGATGATCGAATCCGACATCCGAGAGCTCAACGACCAGCTCGAGTTGCGCGTGGCGGAGCGGACCGCGATGTTGGAGACGGCGCGGTCAGAGCTGGACGCCTTCTCCTACAGCGTGTCGCATGACTTGCGCGCACCCCTCAGGGCGGTCCTTGGTTTCAGCTCGATCCTCTCTCAAGAATTGGGTGCCGGGCTTTCTCCGGAGGCCACCAATTACCTGAGCCTGATCCAGGAGAACGCCGAGCTCATGGGTCGGCTGGTGGACTCCCTGCTGGCGCTATCGCGGCTCGGGCGACGCCAGCTTCGCGTGGAATCGCTCAACACCCGGCTGTTAGTCCAGCGGGCGATCGAGAAGGCAAAGGCAACCCATCCTGACGCGCGGGTGCCGGTGACCGTCGGCAAGCTGCCCAGCGTTCGCGCCGATCCCGACTTGCTGGAGCTGGTCTTCGTGACCTTGCTCGACAACGCGATCAAGTTCTCGGCCACCTCCCCCGGCGCCCGGATCAGAGTGGGATATCGAGCCGTTGATGGGCCCGCGTTCTACGTCAAGGACAACGGGATCGGGTTTGATCCGCAGTACGCCGACAAGATGTTCGGGGTGTTCCAGCGACTGGTGCCGTCCGAGTCCTACGAAGGGGTCGGCGAGGGTCTTGCCATCGCCAATCGCATCGTGGAGAGACACGGCGGGCGCATGTGGGCGGAGTCCAAGCCGGGGGAGGGCGCGACGCTCTTCTTCTCCCTACCTCCGGGAGCGGGCCCTCAGTAATCGCCGGGCGTCGCCTGGTGCCTGGCCACGTAGGCTGCCGCTTCGGCGCGCCGGGCAACCTCGAGCTTGGACAGGATCGTCGAAACGTAGTTCTTGACCGTCTTCTCGGCCAGGTGGATCGCCTCCCCGATCTGGCGGTTGGTCTTGCCTTCGGCGAGGAGGTTGAGGATGCGCTCCTCCTGCGCGGTCAGCCGGGACAGCTTCTCGTCTTTGAGAAGGTTCTGGCTCTTCATCAGCCGGTCAAGCACCCCCTGGGTCATCGAAGGGTCGAGCAGGCTCTGGCCCCGGCCCACCGTCAGCACGGCGCTGACCAGGTCGATGCCCTTGATCTGTTTGAGCACATAGCCGCTGGCGCCGGCCATGATCGACGCGAAGAGGGCGTCCTGGTCGGCGTACGACGTCAGCATCAGGACCCTGGTGTCGGGCTGCTGGTTGCGGATCTCGCGCGTGGCCGTGATGCCGCTGCCGTCAGTCAGGCGCACGTCCATCACCACAACCTGGGGACGGAGCCATTTCGCCTGGCTGATCGCGGTCTTGACCCCGTCCGCCTCCCCAACCACTCGTATGCCCGCGTCTGCCTCGAGCAACGATCGGATCCCCTGGCGCACAACCTCATGGTCGTCGACGATGAGAACGCGAACCTGGTCGGCTGGATTCTCTGGAGCCCCGCCCTCACCCGAGGCGGGCGTTCGCCTTGACCCTGCCGGCATCGGCCCTAGATTGACATAACCGCGCGAACCGTGGTCCCCGCGCCTTTTGTGCTGACGACCTTCAGCTTGCCGCCCATCGCCGACACCCGACGGCGCAGGTTGCGCAGGCCCTGGTGGTCTTTGCCCGGCGCGGTCCGGGCGTCGAACCCAACGCCGTTGTCCTTGATCTCGAGGATTGCTGTCCCGGCTTTGCGACTGAGCTTGATCGAGCACCGGGATGCCTGGGCGTGGCGGCGAACGTTTGACAGCGCCTCGCGGGCGAGCTGGACGACGTCGGCGGCCCTACCCGCGAGCTCGGCGGCGACCGCCTCGTCGATATCGACGTCGGTCGCGACGCCGGAGGAATGCTGGAACTCGCGCGCCACGTCGCGCAAGGCCTGCTGCAGCTGGCGGTCGGCGAGGGCGCCAGGGCGAAGCGCGAAAATGTAGTTGCGCAGGTCTCGGATCGAGCCGTCCAGCTGCGAAACCACGTCATCGATACGCTGCTGAGCCACCGGCTCAGACACCATCTGTGCTGTCGCCTGCAGGTTCATTCCCATGGCGAAAAGTCCCTGGATCACGCCGTCGTGCAGCTCAGTGGCGATCCGCTCGCGCTCGTCCATCACGGCCAGCCGGCTGAGCTCCCGCTGCAGCCGGCTGTACTCCATCGCCAGCGACACCTGGGCGGCAAAGGTTTCGACCAGGGCGATCTCGGCTTCCGTCAGGGCCGGGCTGCCCTGGAGGCGGGCCACCGCCATAGTCCCGTACGGCGCTCCGCGGCGGGTGATCGGGGCGAAAGTCGCGGGCCCCATGTGGCCGGTGCCGACCATGGGCTGAAACGACCGCGGGTCGGCTGAGGCGTCGGTCACACTGACGGGCCGGCCGGTCTTGATCACGTCCCCTGAGATCGAACCCTTGATGGGGACGGTCATTCCCAGCAACTCTTCGGCGTGGGCCCCCTGCGCGACCCGGATCACGAGATCCGTCTCGCCGCCGGCGGGCACAGCGACGGTTGTCAGATCGGCGTCGACAAGCTGCCGGGCCCGCTCGGCGATCAGCCTGAGGAGCGCGTCGGGATCGCTCTCGCCCTCAAGGATCGCCTCTGTTATCTCCTGAAGCGACTCCAGCCAGCGCTGGCGCTGACGCGATTCCTCGTACAGGCGCGAGTTCTCGATGGCCACGCCCGCCTGGGTCGCGAGGATGACGAGCGATTCCTCATCCTCTGGAGTGAACTCGTCGTCGCCCTGCTTCTCGGTCAGGTAGATGTTTCCGAAGACCCGGCCGCGGGCCAGCACGGGAGCTCCCAGGAATGACCGCATCGGTGGGTGGTTGGCCGGGAAGCCGACTGACTGCGCGTGGTCGTGCAGGTCCCGTAGCCGGATGGGGTGCGGCTCCTCGATGAGCAGGCCGAGGATGCCCAGCCCAACCGGGATGTGGCCGATCGCCTCTCGTTCCTTATTCGTCACTCCTCTGGTGATGAACTCGGTGATCCCCCCTCCTACACCAAGTACGCCGAGGGCACCATAACGTGCGCCGGTGAGCTCGGCAGCCAGGTCGACGATTCGCTGCAGCACGACGGGAAGCGAGAGCTCGCTGGAGATCTCGACGCCTGCCCGGAGCAGAGCTGCCTGGCGCTGCTCGCGCGTCTGAGCCGAGGGAGTCCTGCCTGCGGTCTCGGTCACGGCACAATCATCGTGCCGCCTTAGCAAGGCGGCAACCGCTACTACTGCTCGATCTCGTCGTGTCGGGCGAAGTAGGCGGCAGCCTCGGCGCGGCGCTGGACCTCCAGCTTGCCCAGGATGTTGGAGAGGTAGTTCTTGACCGTTTTCTGGGCCAGCCCCAGCGACTCCGAGATCTCCCGGTTGGTCTTGCCATCCGCAATCAGCGCCAGGACATTTTCCTCCTGCGCTGTCAGTCCCGCCAGTCGCTGATCGCGATGGAGGTGTTTGCCCCGTCGGAGTCGTGAGCGCACCGCAGTGGTCTGCTGCTCGGTGATGAGGCTCTCGCCGGCGGCGACAGCTCGAATCGCGCCGATCAGGCCGTCCAGCCGGATCTGTTTGAGCACGAAGCCCGACGCGCCCGCCATCACCGAGGCGTAGAGGGCCTCGTCATCCGCAAATGACGTCAGCATCAGCACCTTGACGCCTGGATCCTGGGCCCGTATGTCCCGGGTCGCCTCGATGCCACTGCCGGCGCCCAGCCGGACGTCCATGATGACCACGTCTGGCCGGCATTGATGGGCGATCCGGACCGCCTCCTCGGCGTTGGCCGCCTCGGCGACGACGGTCAGGTCGTGCTCCCTGCCGAGTACCGCCTTGAGGCCGTCGCGTACCACCTGGAAGTCGTCCACCAGCATGACCCGCACGGGTGCGACCGCAGCTGCGGCGCCGGCGATCATGGCTCCGCCTCGACCCGGGATGGGGAGCAGTCGCGTTGCGCCAGCTCCTCCAGCGTCTGTGCCACGGTGTCGCGGAAGATGCTCACCGTCGCCCAGGCGATGCGGTGAAGCAGCGCCTCGTCCAGGATCTCCCCGAGTAGTCCCAGCGGCGGTCGGTACTCGACGAGAAGCGCCAGCAGCGTCCGCATCGAGTCGGACCTGGAGACCTCCAGGACGCCGTCGAGCTGCGGGAACAGCCAGCTGAGGCCTGTCGCGCGCCAGCTCACCGGGATGCTGGTCTTGGTGGCGTTGCGCTGGGGTGGGCCGAACGCGATGCGCACGTTCTTGGTCAGCCCGGCGGCGCCGACGTGGACTTTGATCTCGCCCGAACCAAGGCCGAGCCGGGCTTTCGGGGTCGTGGCGTCGGGCAGCCAGATCTCCGGGGCTTGGAGGAGAGCTACTTCGACCGCCTCGAAGGGCTCTCCGATTTCGGCGAAGGACCTCGTGAACATGACTCGATGCTCCTGCCGTACCACGTCGCCAGCCAGTGCCGTTGGTCCCGTAGATCGGGGGACAGTGACCGGAACATTCGGGGCCGTCCGGCCCTGATGCCTTCGACCCTTGGATGCGTCAATGAGGTGGTCATGATCCCGATTGAAAATAGAAAGGAGGATGAATCATGAACAGCAGCATTCGTTGGCGGGTGATGCTTCTCCAGGGCCTGGTTGTCGTGGTCCTGGCGGGTGTCGCTGCCATCGCTTATGGTGCGGGAACCTTCTCGCACGACCAGATCTCCCAGCAGCTGACCAACCAGAAGATCACCTTCCCAGCAGCGGATAGCGCATCGATCAAGGCGCTTCCCGCGGCAGACGCCTCCGCGATGACCCAGTACGCCGGTCAGCAGCTGACCAACGGCACGCAGGCCGAGACCTACGCCAATCATTTCCTCGGCGTGCACCTGACCGAGATTGCCGGTGGCTTGACCTACTCCGAAGCCAGCGCCAAGGCCATCGCCGCTCCCACCGACGCCAAGCTGGCGGGCCAGGTGGCGACCCTTTTCAAGGGTGAGACGCTCAAGGGCCTGCTGCTCAACGCCTACGGCTGGTGGACCATCGGTACCTACGCCTTGTATGCGGCGATTGGCTTCGCCATCGCCGCCTTCGCGGTGCTCGTGGCATTCGCCTTCGAACTGGTCGAGGCAGTGCAGAGCCGCAAGGTCACCGTCAAGTCCGCGTCCAGGTCTGTCGCTCCCGCGTCAGCCTGACCGCCAACGGACCATAGCGGCGCCGCGTCAGCGGCGCCGCTTTTGGTAATTTAGACCTTAGGAAGGTCCCGTCAGGGGAATTGTGGGGTTGCGGGTTTGATCCGTTTGCGTATGTCCAGTTTCAGGCGCCTTGCATTGGCTTCTGTGCTGGTCGTGGCGACGGTCTCCATCGGGGTAGGGGTGACATCGCTGTCGGTCCGTGCTGCCGGTTGCAGCGCCTGGACGGACACAAGCAAGACCGCCGATCAGCGCGCCGGGGCATTGCTCGCGGTTATGACCAATGCCGACAAAGCGACCCTGACGCAGTTCCAGGGAGTGATCTTCACCCACGGCGGGGCGGCGGGATACATCGGCGGCAATCCCAGCCTGTGCATCCCCGACCTCGTCCTGAACGACGCCGGGCAGGGCGTGGGCGACGCCATGATTGGAACCACGGCGTTTCCCGCACCGATCTCCCAGGCCGCCAGCTGGGATTCCGCGATGCAGCAGACCTTCGGGGCGGCACTGGGCAACCAGGCCTGGAACCGGGGGGTGAACGTTCAGCTGGCGCCCGCGCTGGAGACCAACCGGGTGGTGCTCAACGGGCGCAACTTCGAGTACTTCAGCGAGGATCCGTATCTCTCGGGGCAGGTTGGCGCGGCAGCCACCCGTGGCATCCAGTCGCAGCATGTCATCGCCACCATCAAGCACTTCATCGCCAACAGCCAGGAGACCGCGCGCAACAGCGATTCGTCTGACGTCGACGAACGCACACTGCACGAGATCTACCTGCCGCAGTACGAGGCGGCCGTCCAGCAGGGCGGGGCGGGGTCCGTCATGTGCTCGTACAACCGCATCAACAGCGTCTATGCCTGTGAGAACCGGGATACCCTGACGACCGATCTCAAGCAGCAGATCGGGTTCCCGGGCTTCGTGATGTCCGACTGGGGGGCGACCCACTCGACGGCGCCGTCCGCCAACAACGGCCTGGACATGGAGATGAACGCCGCGTCCCCCACCTACTTCGGCTCGACCCTGGTCACCGCGGTGCAGAACCACGAGGTGAGCCAGGCGCGCCTCGATGACATGGCCCGGCGAATCCTCCGCGAGATGTTCGCGGTGGGGCTGTTCGACCATCCCCCGACGCAGGAACCGCAGGCGCAGGCCTCAGTCGTCGACACTCCCGCCGCCAACACCCTGGCGGGACAGATCGCAGCCGAGGGTATGGTGCTGCTGAAGAATCAGGACGGCGTCCTGCCCCTGGCTTCGCCGGCGAAACGGGTGGCCGTGATCGGCACCCCGGCCGGCCCGGCAGGAGCGCTGTTCACCTATAACGGGGCGGGCAGCAGCCACATCCCCGAGGCGGGTTACAAGCCCAACGTAATCAGTCCTCTCGCGGGTATGCAGACACTTGGCGCCACCAAGACCGACGTCGTCACATATGCCGACGGCAGCGCCCCACAGTTCGCTGACGCCATCGCCGCCGCGACCGCGGCGGATGTCGCTGTCGTGTTTGTGTATGACCAGTCGGGGGAAGGGGCGGATCGGTCCAGCCTGTCTCTGCCCCCCAACGGCACCACCTGCGGGCTGCTGGTCTGCGTCCAGGGAAATGGCTACAACCAGGACCAGCTGGTTGAGGCGGTGGCCAACGCCAACCCCAGTACGGTCGTGGTGCTGGAGACCGGTGCCCCGGTCCTGATGCCGTGGCTGAGCAAGGTCAAGGGCGTGGTGGAAGCATGGTACCCGGGTCAGGACGAGGGCGACGCCATCGCGTCGGTGCTCTTCGGTGACGTCAACCCCTCGGGCAAGCTGCCCCAGACGTTCCCCGCGTCCGTCGCTGACCTGCCGCTGCTGTCCAACCCGAACCAGTACCCCGGGGTGAACGTCGCTGGTGATGCCATCGGCCCGCACTCGCGCTATACCGAGGGCCTCGACGTCGGTTACCGCTGGTACGACGACCACGGTATTCAACCGCTTTTCGCATTTGGTCATGGGCTCTCATACACGTCTTTCAGATACAGCAACCTGCAGGTGGTGTCGGCACCCTCGTCAGGCGGGAAAGCCCAGGTGGCTTTCGATGTCACCAACAGCGGACCTGTGCCGGGTGCCGAGGTTGCCCAGCTATATGTGGGCGCGCCCCCGATCAACTACGCCGGCGAGCCGCTCAAGCAGCTGCGTGGCTACAACCGGGTTGACCTGGCCCCGGGACAGACCAAGCATGTTGTCCTGGCGGTCAGCTCCCGCGCCGTGTCCTACTGGGACGCCGGGTCCCACCAGTGGCAGGCTGAGAACGGCTGCCATCCGGTGCTCGTTGGAAGCTCCTCCCGTGACATCCGGCTGCAGGCGCCGGGGCTGGACCAGGGTCTGCAGAGCTGCGCCGGCGGGGGTACTCTCGCTTCCCAGTCTGATTCGAGGCTGCCCAACACCGGCGCGTCAAGCCGGCCGCCGATGGTGGTCGTGCTTGGTGCCCTGGGAGTTGTGTGTGGCCTGGTTCTCTTGCTACGCCGCTCTGGACGCGGGTCAGATCGGCGGCGACGGCAGCGGTAGAGGGAGCGGGCCGCCGCCACCACCGCCGTTGGGTGACGGAGTGGGACTGGGCGTCGGGGAGGGGTGGGTGCCGCCTCCCGATGCGGCGGCTCCCGATGGTGCCGGGGGCGGATTGCCCTGGGTTCCACCAGCACCGCTGAGCGGAGTCGCCAGGTAGACCCAGTAGGCGGAGGAGTCAGGCTCGGCACACGTCGTGAGCACCATGTGGGGATAGGACCCGTCCTGCGTGTAGGCCGCCGCCTCCTGGGGTGAGACCCGATGGCCGTCGCCGATCACGTAGACGTCTGAGACACCGTCGTGGACGTAAGTCACCCGGTCGCCCGTTTGAGTGCGGAGCAACGGCGTGAAGACGCCCGGGTTGTGGCCCACAAATGCGACCACCGCGGCCGGCGTGCACATGAAATGGACGGCGCTGGCGCGCGTCATGGGGGTGCCGCCGGTGCAGTCCGCGTAGTCGACAACGCCGACCTGCAAGCCCACTGACGGCACCAGCACCATCGACCCCGGACGGGGGATCGGCGCGGGACCGCTGCCCTGGTCTAAGAAGAGCGGCAGACGGACCGCCGTCGGCGTGCTCGCCGGTGATGAGCTGGCTGAAGAGGATGGCTCTGGCGCTGCCATCGCGGGCTCGGCGATCGATACGTGTCCCGCGGCGGGTGTGTGTGGGCCCGACGGCAAGGCCATCGCGGTCAGCGCTCCCACCAGGACAGCCGTCGTCATCGACAACGCGGAAGTCGCCGGGCGCGTGCGGACACGGTGGCCGCCAAACGTCAGCGTCCGATTGACCACAGCGCCTAAGCGCTCCACCCCACATTTCCCCCGTGCTGAGCCCTCGTCGGCGCTCCCTAAAGCCCCCTTATCAAGATGTTAAACGACGCGACCGGTCGCTGCTTGTCACTCCCACCGGGACAGCAGGTCCCGGTTGAGGTCGGCCAGGCTCGAAGCTCCGAGGAGCGCCATCCCCACCGTGAGCTCGTCCCGCAGCTGCTCGATGAGGCCCAGCACCCCGTGTTCGCCGTCGACGGCCAGAGCCCAGAGATAGGGACGGCCGACCTGGACCGCCGTGGCCCCAAGGCAGATCGCCTTGAGCACGTCGGTGCCCCGGCGCACGCCGCCATCGATGAGCACCGGGACCCTGGATCCGGCCGCCTCGACGACCTCTGGTAGCGCGTCGATGGAGGCGATCGAGCTGTCGAGCTGGCGCCCGCCGTGGTTGCTCACAACCAGGCCGGCGGCCCCATGGCTGATGCAGTGCTCCGCGTCGTCGCCTCGGACCACGCCCTTGACCAGCACCGGCACGGGCGAGCGCTCGACCAGCCACTCCAGGTCGGACCAGCCGATGGTCGGGTCGAGCAGGCCGGCGACGTATTTGGCCAGCCCTGACTCGCCGGGCTGCACATCTACTGTCGTGCGCGCGCCGCCGGCGAGGTTGGCGTACGTCACCCCGTCGGGGAGCGCGAAGGCGTTGCGCATGTCGCGATCGCGCCGCCCCGCCACAGGGAAATCGGCGGTCAGCTCGATGGCCTGATATCCCGCCGCCGCGGCCCGGTCGACCAGCTCGCCGGTCACCCCGCGATCGCGGTAGATGTAGAGCTGGAACCAGCGCGCACCGGCCGGCGCCGCGGCCGCCACGTCCTCGATGGTGCGCGACGCCAGCGTGCTCAAGCAGAATGTCGTGCCCGCCCGGGCGGCCGCGCGAGCGGTGGCCAGCTCGCCGTCGACGTGGGCCAGGCCGTGCACGGCGGTGGGCGCCAGCAGGACCGGCAACGAGATTCTCTTCCCGAAGATTTCCACAGAGAGGTCGGGTTCTGCCCCGCCGGCGAGGACTCGATAGCGGAAGCGCCACCGTTCGAAGGCCTTTCGGTTGGCGACCAGCGTGACCTCGTCCTCGGCGCCGCCGGCGTAGTAGTCGTACGCGGTCGGCGACAGTACGGCGCGCGCCTCCGCCTCCAAATCCTCCGGACTCACGGCGGGTCGGCGCCCGGCGCGGATCTCGTCTGCGTTGGGCATCCGCAGAGGATAAGCTCCGCGCCGGCGTCCGAGGTCGGTGTTCTAGCGCGGTGGGGCGAGCGTGCGGAGGGCCGTCCGGGCAAAGATCTCAGCGGTCAAGGCGACGGCGCGCTCGTCGATGTCGAACGCATGGTGGTGGTGAGGTGCGGCTTCTGGGCCGCCGGCGCCCACTCCGAAAAAGGCGCCCGGCGCCAGCTCCAGGAAACGCGAGAAATCCTCGCTGCCCGTGATGGGGCCGGGATTGACCGGCACGGCCCGCCCCGTGTCGGCGACCGCGGCTTCCAGGACGTCGCTGTGCTCAGCGACGTTGGCGGTCACCGGCACGCTGCCCACGATGGTGAACTTCGCCTCCGCCCGTAGTGCATCACACACACCTCTGGCAATCTCCGGGATCCTGGCCAGGGCCCGCTCGCGCTCCGCCGGCGAGAACCATCGGATGGTGCCGCGGAGGGTCACCTCGTCGACAACGACGTTGAAGGCGCTGCCGCCCTCGATCGCGGCGATGCTCACCACCAGCGGCTCGCCCGGGCGCGTTTCCCGCGCGACAATCGACTGCAACGCGGTCACAACCTGGGCGGCCGCAAAGATGGGATCGACAGACAGCTGGGGCATGCCACCGTGTCCGGCCTTGCCGACAATCCTGAGCTCGAATGCATCGGCACCGGCGAGCATCGGGCCCGCCATTGAGACGACCATGCCGTATGGCGCAATCGAGAAGACATGCGCTCCGAGGACCCGGTCGACTCCGTCCATTGCTCCGTCGCCGATCATCGCGCTGGCCCCATCAAGCAGCTCTTCAGCGGGCTGGAAGCAGAACCGGATCCTGCCTGCGAGGTCCTCGCGGCTCTCGGTCAGGAGGGTCGCCGCGCCCACGAGCGCCGCGACGTGGGCGTCGTGGCCGCACGCGTGCATGACTCCGGGCGTTGTGGATGCGAAGTCGTGCCCCGTGGTCTCGGTCACCGGCAGCGCGTCCATGTCGGCACGGATCAGCAGGGTGGCGCCCGGTGCGGACCCGGCAAGGTCGGCCAGAACGCCGGTGCCGCCGACGCCGGTGCGGACGTCCAACCCCAACGCCCTCATTTTGTCGGCCACCATGGCGGCGGTGCGGTGCTCCTGGTGACCGAGCTCAGGATGGCGATGCAGGTCGCGACGCAGCGCGACCAGGTCGGGCTCGAGCTTGTCGATTCGCGGGCGGATGGTGTCTGTCATCGTCCTCACCTCATCGTACGGTTGCGCCGGGGAGACATCTGTTCACGGTGACAGGCAATCAATGTCTGACAGCCCCTCAGGTCAGGTTGGATTGCGGCCTATTGTGCCGATATGAAGTTGGTTGTGCAACCGGTTGCACAACTATGTATCCTGATGTCCGAGTTGCCCAACCGCGGATTGGGCGTACGTGCTTCAGGGGTGTGAGCGAGGTGAGCAGATGACGGATATTTCGTATTCCCACGGGCCTTCGACGGTGCCGTTGCTCGACGAGACCATCGGTGAGAACCTGCGCCGCACGGTGGAGCGATTCGGCGACAGCGAAGCCCTGGTGGTGCCCTACCAGCGCTTCCGGGCGACCTATGGTGAGTTCTGGGATCTGGTCGACCGGGCCGCGCGCGGTTTCATGTCGCGGGGCGTGGCCAAGGGTGACCGCGTTGGGATCTGGGCGCCCAACCGCTACGAGTGGACCGTCATCCAGTACGCCACTGCTCGGATTGGCGCCATCCTGGTCAACATCAACCCGGCCTACAAGTCGGCCGAGCTGGAGTACGTCCTCAACCAGTCGGGCATCAGCCTCCTGGTCCTCGCCCGCGCCTTCCGCACCTCCGACTATGTCGGCCTGCTCGCCGAGGTCAAGGCCAACTGCCCTGACCTGCGCGAGGCGCTCGTGCTCGAGGATGGGTGGGACGCGCTGCTGCGCGACGGCGCCTCGGTCAGCGACGAGCAGCTGGCCGAGCGCGAAGCGTCGCTGCGGCCCGAGGACCCCATCAACATCCAGTACACGTCCGGCACCACGGGGTTCCCGAAGGGCGCCACACTCTCGCACCGGAACATCCTCAACAACGGCTTCTTCATCGGCGAGACCCTCGCCTACACAGACACCGACCGGGTCTGCATCCCGGTGCCCTTCTACCACTGCTTCGGGATGGTGTTGGGCAACCTTGCGTGCACGACGCATGGCGCCACCATGGTCGTTCCCGCGGAGGCCTACGAGCCTCTGGCCGTGATGGAAACTGTGCAGGCCGAACGCTGCACCTCGCTCTACGGAGTGCCCACGATGTTCATCGGCGAGCTCGATCATCCTGACTTTGGCAAGTTCGATTTTTCGACCCTGCGCACCGGGATCATGGCCGGCTCGCCCTGCCCGGTCGAGGTTATGAAGAAGGTGCAGTCGCTGATGAACGCCAAGCAGATGACCATCTGCTACGGCATGACCGAGACCTCGCCGGTGTCGACCCAGAGCACGATGGACGACCCGCTGGAGAAGCGCGTGGCGACCGTCGGCCGCGTTCATCCGCACATCGAGGTCAAAATCGTCGACCCGGTCACGGGCGAGACCGCACCTCGCGGCGAAGGCGGCGAGCTGTGCACCCGGGGCTACTCCGTGATGCTGGGCTACTGGAACAACGACGAAGCCACCAAGCTCGCCATCGACGCCGAAGGCTGGATGCATACCGGCGACCTCGCCACCATGGACGACGAGGGCTACGTCAACATCGTCGGGCGGATCAAGGACATGGTGATCCGGGGCGGCGAGAACATCTACCCGCGCGAGATCGAGGAGTTCCTCTACACCCATCCCGACGTCTCCGACGTCCAGGTGATCGGCGTCCCCAGCGAGAAGTACGGCGAGGAGGTGATGGCCTGGGTCAAGCTGCGCGAGGGCGCGGAAGCCACCGGCGACGAGCTGGCGGCCTTCTGCAAGAACCGCATCGCCAACTACAAGATCCCGCGCTACTGGAAGTTCGTCGACGAGTACCCGATGACCGTCACCGGGAAGATCCAGAAGTACAAGATGCGCGAGGTGGCGGTGGAGGAGCTTGGTCTCGAGACGGCTGCGAGCACCGTATCGGCGTAGCGCCAGGAGGATCTTGACCGGCCCGGTCCGGCTGGCCGCGGTCGGCGTGGCTGCGCTCGCGCTGGCCGGCTGCGGGAGCGGTTCTGTAGACATGTCCAGCACCGACGCCTCCCTGCAATCGCTGCTGATCAAGGACCCGCCGGCAGGCTACGTCCTCAGCGCTTCCGGCACGGGACCGATGGATGTTCAGACCGCCTCGTACTCGACGCCCGCGGCGGTGTCGCTGACCGCTTCGTGGCTGCAGTCGGACCACTTCAAGCGGGGCTATTCCAGGGTCTGGCTGAAGGGCACCGACTACATCACTGTGGGGATCTACAGGTTCGACACCCCCGCCCACGCGGCGGACTTCGCCGACTTCGAAAAGCGCAGCATCTCTGGTGAGACCGGCACGTACACGTACGCGCTGAGCCAGCCGTCCTTCGGGACGGGCTTCATCATTACCAGCCCCAACAAGACCAAGACGAAGCTCCTCTTCTGCCAGGGTGGGGTGTACCCGGTCGACGTCGATGCCCTGATGGTGGAGACCTGCGGCGTGCAGCCGGCATGGGCCTCGCTGGCGGAGTCGCTGGCGCGCCAGGAGTACTTCCTGGCCTCGGGAGTGATCGTCGCGGCCGCCCCGTCTTCGTCGCCGTCCGGCTTCACCTCGCCTTCGTCCAGCCCATGAGAGCGCTCGGCAGCCGCGAGGTTATATGATCCGCACCGGCCTGGCCGCCATGCGGGGGAGGTTCTGACATGGGTGCTTCATCGGCAAAGTCGACAGTCGGAGTCATCGTCTCCGACATCGGAAACCCGTTCTACATTGACGTGGTTCGCGGGCTCAGCGACAGGCTCGAAGAGGAAGGCCGGCTGCTCCTGATCGGCGACTGCCTCAACGACGAGGCACGCCAGGCGGCGCTCGCCCGCGACCTGGTGCAGCGCGGGGTGGCGGGGTTGGTCGTGACAGTGCCCCATGCGAAGGAGGTCTTCGCGCTTGATGTGCCGGTGGTGGCGGTGGACCGCCCGCCGCTGCAGAACGCCTTCGTCAGCGCCGACAACCTGCTGGGCGGGCGCATCGCCGCCGAGCACCTGGCGCGCTGCGGCTACAGCGACATCGGGATCCTCTACGCGGAGGACAACCTCGCGCCGGTGGCGGACCGCATCGCGGGCTTCCGCGACGGGCTCGAACGGCGCTCGGTCAAGGTCCGGCCTGAGCTCGCTGTGAGGTGCGGCGGACTCGACTACGACTCGGCGTACGAGGGCGCGCAGCAGCTGCTCGATGCGGGCGCCGACGGGATCTTCGCGATCAGTGACGTGATGGCCACGGCGGTGCTGGCGGTGGCGACCGAGAACGGACGCGGGGTGCCCGACCAGGTCGGCATCGTGGGCTATGACGACACCCCAATCGCCTCGTGGCCGACCGTCAACCTCACATCGGTGGCCCAGGGGACCTACAGCCTCGGGGAGGAGGCCGCTCGCCTCTTGTTGAAGCAGATCGCCAGCCCGCTGATGAAGCAACAACCCACGATCCTGAGCCCGCGGCTCGTGATCCGAGGCTCGACCCGGCCCGCCGCCTAAGACCCTCGGCGCCGGCGCGCTGCTGGCCGGGCGAGGGCGCATTCGTGCTGTTCACACGGCCAGTATCACCCGGAGTTTGACTTTTTCACGACGCTGAATTACCTTACATTTTCACGGCCGTGGGTAATTCGTGAGCCCAGCCGTGAAACGGGGTTGATCGATGGGTGAGAACGGCACAAAGCGATCGCGCATACCAGGCGTGATCAACGTCGGACTGGCCGCTGCGTGCGCCCTGGTCGTGGCGCTCTTCGCGCTCCGGGCCGCCAGCAGCCAGCCGCCGGCGATCGCCGAGTTCGCCCCGCAAGCGCAGCAGCAGATCAAACAGGCCCCCCAGGAGCAGACAGCCCTGGCCGGGACGGGGGAGGGCGGCAGTCTTACCGGTGATTTCCTGCCGAGCCCGAGCCCGGGCGCGACCGTCGCACCCTCGCCTTCGCCGCCCATCAACCGGGGCCGGATAAGGCACTGCATCGGCAGCCCGCCGCGCCAGATCGATGACCCGCAGTCCCCTCCGTGCGTGCCCTACTACGACGGACCCGTCCTGGCCTCGACTTACAAGGGCATTGTGGGCAGCGACATCAACATCGTCTTCCAGCAGTCCGGGGTCTCCTCGATGCCGGTCTACCAGCGCTTCTTCAACCAGTACTTCGAGTTCTACAGCCGCGGGATCCACCTGATCGACGACAGCACTGACACCGCCGATCAGCGCACCATGGCGGCAACCGCCGATACCACCGACCACGCCTTTGGGGCGCTGGACAACAACGTTGGAGGAGGCATCGACTACGCCGACGAGCTGGCGCACCGAGGCATCATCGACGTCCTGTCGCGGCCCTACTTCCCCGAGACATACCTCAGCTCGCGCCGGCCGTATGTGTGGTCGTATCCGATGGCGACCGACCAGCTGGAAAGGACGATGGCGAGTTGGGCCTGCGCCCGCTTGAAGGGCCAGCCCGCCACGCATGCCGGGCCCGGCCTCACCGGGCAGCCTCGCGTCTACGGCTTGATCTTCCAGACGGAATCCACCGACATCCCGATGACCTCGCAGCCCTTCAAGGATGCTGTCGCCAGCTGTGGGATCACCCTGAAGTTCGCGGGGCCGGACCAGAACCCCAGCAACGAAAGCCAGCAGCAGGACGCCTCCACGATCACCCAGCTCAAAGCGGCGGGGGTAACGTCCGTTTTCTGCTTCTGCGACAGCGGCCACCTTCAGTTCATGGGCTCGACGGCGACCGGGCAGGCCTACTACCCCGAGTGGCTGGTCAACAGCTACATCCTCAACGACTACAACCAGCGGGTGCGGTCAGTCGGGCTGCCGGCCGAGCAGCGCCAGGACTCCTTCGGCCTGAGCATCCTCCCGATGCAACGTCAGTTCCCTGATCATGCGTCGACCTGGGCGGACCCCTCCGACCCGTACCAGAGCGACACCGAGCAGATCGCCCGCGACTACGAGTACGAGGTCCTGCTGCTGATGGCCTCCGGGATCCAGATGGCCGGCCCCAACCTCACGCCACAGACATTCGAGACCGGCCTGCAGAGGACGACGTTCCCCAATCCCGACTACCCGACGATGCCGGGCAAGGTCGGCTTTTTTGGCGGCTCGCATGCCATGACCATCGACGCGGCCGAGATCTTCTGGAGCAACACCGCCCAGAGCCCTTACGCGGACGAGGGCGCGGGGGCATATTGCTACGTGGACCACGGCGCGCGCCACTCCATCGGCAACTTCCCGGTCGGCGGGGATCCCTTCTTCCGGACCCCTTGCGACTCCGGCGCCCAGCCCGCCCGCTGATGGAATTGACTTTTTCACGCTAGTGAATTACCTTGCTTCTTCACGGGCGTGAGTAATTCATTCGCACGCCCGAAACGGGGTTGAAGGTGGATAGCGTGAAGCGGCGTGGACGCCCACGGCAGATTGACCGTGAGCGGATCGTCGAAGCAGCTTTGGACGTGGGTCTGGAGTCGCTGACCATGCGCGCCGTCGCTGAGCGCCTCGGCGTGCACCCCAGCGCGCTCAACTACCACGTCTCGGGTCGGGAAGAGCTGCTCGGTGCCGTCGCCAGCAGCATCTTCGAGCTGGCCTGGCAGGAGCCCTGGTCCCCACCGCCCGGCGCGACCTGGCAGGAGTGGGTGCGCGCCTACGCGCTGGCCTTGCGCCGCATGCTGCTGGCCAACGGGTCGCTGGCGCTGTACTTCCAGCTGTCGCAGGGCCCCGGGGTCGGTGAGCTGGAACAGTTCGACCAGTTCCTCGGCAGCCTCGTCGATGCCGGTTTCGACGACACCGCCGTGGCGCACGCCACCACCTACATCTCCCAGGTCGTGTTCATGAGCGTGCGCGACGAGTTGCTGACCACGCAGGAGGGCGGCCACCCGCAGGACGCCGAGTTCGCGCGCAAGGTGGAGACTGTCGACGAGAGCCGTCTCGGTAACGTTCGCCGCCTGCTCGCCGGCGGCGGCCACGGCGACCCTGAAGCCCAGTTCGAATTCGACCTCAAGTGCGTGATAGAGGGCCTCGCCGTTGTGCTCGCCGACAAGGGCAAGCCAGCCGGCAGATGAGGCGATGGCTACTGCGCGCTCTACTGTTCCGGGCCCCCAGCGCTCTCGCCTCGCGGGTTACCTCAACGTCGCCCTCGCCGCGGCGGGCGCGCTAGTCGTGGCTCTTTTCGCACTCCACGCGGCAAGCAGCCAGCCCCCCGCGATCGCTGAGTTCGCACCCCAGGCGCAGCAGCAGATCAAGCAGGCGCCCCAGGAGCAGACAGCGCTGGCGGGCACCGGGGCGGGCGGCGACCTGTCCGGCGCCTTCCTGCCCAGCCCGAGCCCGAATCTGGGGCTGCCCTCACCCTCACCGACCCTGGGTGTCAACCGCGCCAAGGTGCGGCATTGCATCGGCAACCCGCCGCGGCAGATCGACGACCCGCAATCCCCACCGTGTGTGCCGTACTACGATGGGCCGACCCCGCCTTCCAGCTACCACGGGATCACGGACTCGGGCGACATCAACGTCATGTTCAGGCAGTCCGGATTGCCCACGGTCATGCCCGCTTTCCAGCGCTTCTTCAACCAGAACTTCGAGTTCTATGGGCGTGGGATCAAGCTCTGGGACCAGAGTGCCACCAACTACCCGAGCGGCTCCGCGGGTCAGCGGGCGGCGGCCGATGCCGCGTACAACTACCCGGCCTTCGGGGGGCTGGATGAGAACAACGGTGGCGGCATCGACTACACCGACGAGATGGCCAGCAAGGGTCTGATCTCCGTCCTCAGCCGCCCCTACCTTCCTGAGTCTTATCTCTCGTCGCGGCGGCCTTACGCCTGGTCGTACCCGATGGCGGCCGACACCCTGCAGCGGACCATGGCCAGCTGGGCCTGCGCGCGGCTGAAGGGCCAGCCCGCGAACCACGCCGGCGTGGGTACCAAGGGCAAGCCGCGGGTGTACGGATTGATGTTCACAAGCGAGTCACTCGACATACCAATCAGCTCGCAGCCGTTCCAGGACGGCCTTTCCGCCTGCGGGATCACCCTGGCCTATGTCGCGCCGTACGAGAGTGGCAGCCAGTCGAGCCAGCAGAACGACGCTGCTGAGGTCACCCAGATGCAGGCGCACAACGTCACCACGATCTTCTGTTTCTGCGAGCAGCTGCAGGGCATGGGCCAATTCGCCTCCTCGCAGGCCTACTACCCGGAGTGGATCGTCAGCAGCTACATCCTCAACGACTACGAGCAGCGGGTTAAATGCTGCGGCCTGCCGGCCTCCCAGGCGGTGGACTCTTTCGGCCTGAGTTTCGTCCCCATGATCCGGGCCTTCCCCGACCATCCCTCGACCTGGGCGGACCCGGCCGACCCCTACCAGAGCGACACCGTGGAGTTGAGCCGCGATTACGAGTACTGGGTCATGCTGTTGATGGCGTCTGGAATCCAGATGGCGGGGCCGAACCTGACGCCGCAGACCTTCGCTGCCGGACTCCAGAGGGCAGCGTTCCCGAACCCCGACGACCCCATCATGGCCGGCAAGGTGGGGTTCCTGGGCGGCTCGCACTCGATGACGATGGACGCAGCCGAGATCTACTGGAGCGCCACCACGCAGGGCCCCTACCCGGACGCCAACGGCGGAACGTACTGCTACGTCGACCACGGCGCGCGTCACTCGATCGGCAACTTCCCGGTCGGTGGCGACCCCTTCTTCTCGACCACGACCCCCTGCGACTCGGGACAGGTACCGGTGCATTGATTTCAACGAACGGATTGAGGGTGCAGACGCAAGAAATTGAGCCCAAGGTAGACGGCTTCACCGCCCCAGGTTTCGAATCCGTCGCCGGCGTGCTGGCGCGCTCCATGGAGGCTCGCCAGGAGGAAGGCGCCGCCGTCAGCGCCTACGTCAATGGGACCAGGGTGGTTGACCTATGGGCCGGCACCACCGAAGGTCGCCCATGGACCGAAAACACCCTCGCGCTCATGTTCTCGTGCAGCAAGGGCGCGCTGGCGCTCAGCGCCCAGATCCTCTACGACCGCGGCCTGCTCGACCTCGACGCGCCGGTGACGAAGTACTGGCCGGAGTTTGCGGAGAATGGAAAGCAGGCGACCACCGTGCTTCACGTCCTGACCCACCAGGCGGGCGTGGTGTCGTTTCCCTACTACTGGAAGGACCTCGGTCTGGAAAGCCTGGGCCTTACCGATTGGGAGCTGATGACGCGGCGGTTAGCCGAGTCACCCGCGTCGTGGCCGGCCGGTTCGTTCTGCTTCTATCACGCCCTGTCGATCGGGTACCTCGTGGGCGAGTTGATTCGCCGAGTCGATGGGCGCTCTCCAGGCCGCTTCTTCGCTGAGGAGATCGCCGCCCCGCTTGGCCTGGACATGTACATCGGCACCCCGGAATCGGTGCTCCCCCGGGCGGCGGCGATCCAACCCGAGCCGCCCCGCGACCTCAGCAAGCTCTCGCCGGAGCAACTGGAGCTGGCCAACCTCGTCCTGAAGATGACAGAGACCGCGCACGAGGCGGTGCGCAACGGGACCGGGATCGAGATCGAGGCGCTGTTGTGGTCGGCCAACTTCACGCACCCCGACCTCGAAAGCGGTGATGGTTACCTGGTCGAGCTGATGAACAACCGGCTCATCCGCAAGGCGGAGATCCCAGCCGGCAACGCCATTGGCGGCGCCCGCGACCTGGCCCGGATGTACGCAACCCTAGCCGGCGGCGGCAGCGTCGACGGTTTGCGGTTGGTCAGCCCGGAGTCGATCGACCGCTTCAACACGCCGGAGGCAGAGATGATGGCGGGGCTGCCTCCGATCTGCGTCGGCTACCACCGGCTCGATCCGCTCTACCCGATGGCGTCCGAAACCGCCTTCGGTCACGGTGGCGCCGGCGCGAGCATGGGCTTCGCCGACCCTGAGCACAACCTCAGCTTCGGCTTCATCCACAGCAGGATGACCAACGAGCCAGGTGGTTCTGCCGCCGACCTAGCCGCCGCGGTGTACGCATGTCTCTAGTCGAGGAAACAGGTACGCCGGCATCAGCCCTGGAGGACGGGCTGCTGCAGATGTCGATCGAGGACAAGGCGGGGCTCACGGCCGGGGATGACGTGTGGCACCTGGCCGCCGTCCCGGGGCTTGGCCTCGGACGCCTCGCGATGTCCGATGGTCCCTCGGGGCTGCGGGGCGAGCGGCGTGGCCTCAGCCGCGCCCTGGCCTTCCCCTGCGGCACCGCCGTGGGCGCGACCTGGGACGTGGACCTGGCGCACCGCTACGGCCAGGCGCTGGGCGGGGAGGCGCTCGACCACGGGGTGCAGCTGCTGCTCGGGCCGACGGTGTGCATCGCCCGCACGCCTGTCGCGGGGCGTACGTTCGAGGGCTTCTCCGAGGACCCATGGCTCACCTCCGCTCTCGCGGTGGCCTACATCCGCGGCGTCCAGTCCCGCGGCGTCGGCTGCTGCGTGAAGCACTTCGCTTGCAACGACCAGGAGCACGAGCGGATGAGCATCAGCGCCGTCGTGGCGGAGGGCGCGCTCCGCGAGATCCACCTCCCGGCGTTCGAGGCGGCGGTCAAGCAGGCCGGGGTATGGGCGGTCATGTCGGCATACAACGGGCTCAACGGAGAGCCCTGCAGTGAAAACGAGGTCCTCCTGACGCGGATCCTCAAGGAGGAGTGGGGCTTCGACGGAGTGGTCATCTCGGACTGGTTGGGGACGTATCACCCGGTCGCGCCGGCGCTGGCCGGGATCGACGTCGAGATGCCCGGGCCCGCGCGCTACATGGGCCACCACCTGGTCGAGGCCGTCCGCAGCGGGCAGCTGCCCGAGGCCACTCTCGATCACTCCGTCCGTCGCATCCTCCACCTCATCGACCGCGCCGGTGTCGGCCTGGTTGGGGCGGAGCGCCGGCACGTGGAGCTGGATGACCCGGACCGCCGCGCCCTTGCCCGCGAGATCGCGACCGGCGCGACAGTGCTCCTCAGCAACGACGGGATCCTTCCGTTTCAGACCGGGCTGCGTCGGGTCGCGGTGATCGGCCCCAACGCCGACCACCTGCAGACCGGCGGCGGCGGCAGCTCCCTGGTGCTCCCGCTCCGGGAGAGCTCCCTCGTCGACGAGCTGCGCCAGAGCATGACCGGCGTCGACGTGGTGTACGAGCCGGGCTGCCGCATCGACCGCGGCGCGGCGCCGCTGGACTCGCGGGTGGCGAAGTCGAAGTTCAGGCTCCAGTACTTCACCGGCCTGGACTCGACCGACGCCCTGGGCGAGGACAGCCTCTGGGGTGGCACCTTCATCACGACCTCTCCGCCCTGCGCTGGGGTGACGATGGACGGTTTTGCCGTTCGCGCCCGTGGATCGATCGCTGCGTCGGTGTCGGGCACGTGGCAGTTCTCGCTGGCCAACACCGGCCGTGCGAAGGTGCTTCTGGATGGCGCCGTTGTGGTGGACAACTCCGCGCCCATCCCCGGCGACTCGATCTACGGGTATGGCAGCGCCCCTGTGACGGCCGACGTAGACCTGGTGGCGGGTGTGGATCGCGAGGTGCTGATCGAGATGGAGACCGGCGGGCTCCCCGTGGGCGGGTTCAGCCTCGCCCTGCGGGCCCCGGAGGAGCCCGGACTGATGGAGCGCGCGGAGGCAGCGGCGCGAGACGCCGATGCCGTGGTGCTGGTAGTCGGCAACGACCCTGAGTGGGAGACCGAGGGGAAGGACCGCCCCGACATCAAGCTTTTCGGGGCGCAGGCCGAGCTGGTCGACCGGGTGCTGGCGGCCAATCCGCGAACGATCGTGGTCGTCAACGCGGGTGCCCCGGTCGAGATGCCGTGGGCCGACCGTGCGGCCGCCAACCTGGTGACCTGGTTCCCAGGTGAGGAGGGCGCGGCCGCCCTCGCAGGGATCCTGACCGGCGCCACCGAGCCTGGCGGCCGCCTGCCGCTGACGTTCCCGAAGCGCCTCGAGGACGTCCGTGCCCATCATTCGTATCCCGGCGCGAACGGCACCGTGGTCTACAGCGAAGGCCTGATGGTGGGCTACCGCCACTTCGACGATGCCGGAGTCGAGCCGGCCTACTGCTTCGGCCACGGCTTGACGTACACGACCTTCGACTACGGGACACCCAGCGTCGAGGTGGACGGCAGGAGCGTGCGGGCGGTTATCCCGGTGACCAACATCGGTGCCCGAGATGGCACCGAGGTGGTGCAGCTCTACGTGGGCCGGCCGGACAGCGCCGGGGTCCGGCCGCCGCAAGAGCTGAAAGCGTTCGAGAAGATCCGGCTGGCCGCCGGCGAGACTGCCGCGGTCGCTCTCCAGCTGGACGCCCGGTCGTTCGCCACATGGGACGAAGCCGAGCACGCTTGGAAGCACGGCGAGACCGCGTTTGAGCTGCTGTTCGCCGCCTCGTCGCGCGACGTGCGGCAGCGCGCTCGCATCGACCTGACGCGGCCCGCCGCGTGATCCGCCCGGACCGCCTCCGCACCGAGTACCTCTCCGCCCCCCTCGGGGTCGAGGCGCCGGCACCTCGCCTGTCCTGGTGGTTGGAAGCGGACGCCGATGCCAAGGCGCAGTCGGCATACGAAATCGAGGTCTCGTCGCCAGGATCCGGCTCGCCCGACCTGTGGGCCACGGGACGGGTCGAGAGCCGGCGCCAGGCGCACATCGAGTACGGCGGACGTCCGCTTCAGTCGCGCCAGGTCTGCGACTGGCGGGTGCGAGTGTGGGACGAGGGCGGCCAGGTGTCGGAGTGGTCGGCGCCGGCGCGCTGGGAGATGGGCCTGCTCGAGCCGACTGACTGGCAGGCCCGCTGGGTGCGCCACGTCGGAGCCACACCGGGACGGCCGTCGCTGTTCCGCCGATCCTTCAAAGCGCGGGGCGGGCTGGCGCGGGCGCGGCTGTACGCCACCGCCCACGGCATCTACGTCGCCCACGTCAACGGCACGCGCGTCTCGGACGCGGCGCTCCGGCCGGGTTGGACCGACTACCCCACCCGCACGCAATACCAGGCCTACGATGTGACATCGCTGGTGTCCGAGGGCGAGAACGTCCTGGCCGCGGTCGTGGCCGACGGCTGGTTCTCCGGTCACGTGGCGATGATCGGCAGGAATATCTACGGCAAGCGACCGGCCCTCCTGGCCCAGCTCGAGCTGACCTATGAGGACGGCACGATGCAGGTGGTGGCCAGCGGCTCGGGCATGCGCGCCGCCCACGGCGCCTGGCTGGCGGGCGACCTGCTCATGGGTGAGGCGGTGGACGCCCGGCTGGCGGACGTCGCCTGGATGCACCGAGGTTTCGACGACCGCGCCTGGTCGAAGGCGAGGGTTCGCACCAAGCCCGCGCCCGCGCTTACCGCGGAGGTCAACGAGCCCGTCCGGCCGGTTGAGGACGTCGCCGCGGTGGCTGCCTTCCCGTCGATCGCAGGAGACGCGACGGTTTTCGACATGGGGGTCAACCTCGTCGGCAGGGTGCGCCTGCGGGTGCAGGGGCCGGTCGGGACCGAGGTGACGCTGCGGCACGCGGAGACCCTCGACGCCGAGGGCGCCCTGTACACCGAGAACCTGCGCACCGCGAAGCAGACCGACACCTACATCTTGGCCGGCGACCCCGACGGCGAGACCTTCGAGCCGAGCTTCACCTTCCACGGCTTCAGGTACGTCGAGGTCAAGGGGCTTGGCTCCTCGCTCCCGCGCGAGGCATGCACCGGGGTGGTGCTCTCCTCGGGGTTCCCGATCACGGGCGGTTTCGAGTGTTCCGAGCCGATGCTGAACACCCTGCAGGCCAATATCGTGCGCGGCATGCGGGGGAACTTCGTCGACATCCCAACCGACTGCCCGCAGCGCGACGAGCGGGCCGGTTGGATGGGCGACGCGCAGATCTTCGCCCGCACCGCGACGGGCAACGCGGCGGTGGCGCCGTTTTTCACCAAGTGGCTGCGCGACGTGGTGGAAGCGTGCGGGCCCGCGGGGTTCCGTGACGTTGCGCCGATGCCGGTGACGTTCAAGACCCCGGGAGCGCCTGGCTGGGGTGACGCCGGCGTGATCGTGCCATGGACGGTGTACCGCGTCTACGGCGATACCCGGGTGCTGGAAATGATGTACCCCGAGATGAAGCGCTGGGTCGACGGTAAGGCGGAGGCGAACCCCGACCTGCTTTGGCGCGAGGCCCGCGGCAACGACTACGGCGACTGGCTGGCGGTGGGGGAGGAGGCTTCCAAGGAGGTCATCGCCTCGGCGTACCTCGCCCACTCGCTGGACCTCACCAGCCGGGCGGCGCGGGTGCTGGACCAGGCCGGCGAGAGCAAGCACTACCGCAACCTTTTCGAGCGGGCGCGCGCCGCTTTCCGGGCGGCGTACGTCGCACCGGAGGGAATGCGGGAGGCGAGCCAGACCACCTGCGTGCTGGCGCTGTCCTTCGACCTTCTCGAGCCCGCGGAGCGCGAGGTGGTGCTGGCCCAGCTGGTGGAGCGGATCGACGCGGCCGGGGGCCACCTGACCACCGGCTTCCTCGGCGTCGAGCACCTGCTGTGGGCCCTCGACCTCGGCGGCCGGCTTGACATCGCCCACGACCTGCTGGTCAAGCGGACGTTCCCCTCCTGGGGCTACTCCATCGACCACGGGGCCACCACGATCTGGGAGCGCTGGGACGGTTGGACCCAGGAGAGTGGCTTCCAGGACCCCGCGATGAACTCCTTCAACCACTACTCGCTGGGCGCGGTCGGGGCCTGGATGTACGCACGCCTGCTGGGTCTTGACCTCGACCCGGAGGTGCCCGGATTCGCGAAAGCCTCGATCTGCCCGCGGCCGGGCGGCGAGATCACGTGGGCCAGCGGCTGGCAGGAGACGATGGCGGGGCGCTACGAGGTGGCCTGGCGCATCCGTGGTGACGTCTTCGAGCTCGATGTCCAGGTCCCGGTCAATGCCATCGCGGAGGTGCAGCTCCCGCACAACGGGGCCCCCGCCACGGTCCGCAGCGGGCGCCACCACTTCGAGACCGCTTGGGTTACACCACGATGATTGCGTCGCTTCGCCTCCCCGGAGCCAATGGCAAGCCGCTCGGCGAGGTGGTCTGGTTCCGCAATCACCTCGACCTGGTGCTGGTGGGGATCGGCGCCGTCTACCTTGTCGCGACCCACCCCCTGGGCGTGACCGCTTTGGGCGTCAGCGAGGGCATCCCGCTGGCGCTGCAGGCGGTGGGGATCGTGCTTGTCCTCCGCTGCAACCGGATCATCAACTTCGCCCAGGTCGCCCTCGGCGGGCTGTCGGCATTCCTCTTCTACGAGCTCGTGCACCACACCGAGCTGGCGGTCCTGGTCAAGCTCGTCTGTGGCCCCTGCGTCCCGGGCGTGCTCAACGACTTCACGTACAACCAGTCGCACGGCCTCGACTTCAGCCAGGCGCTGGTGACCGGCCACCAGTTTGGCTGGCTGGCGGCCAACTTCTGGCTCAGCGCGGTGCTGGCGTTCGCGATCGCGCCAATCTTCGCCTTCCTCGTCTACATCACGGTCATCGCGCGCCTCAACAACGCCCCGCGGTTGATTGTCACGGTGGGCACGGTCGCGGTGGTCGAGCTGATCGGGTCCATCATCCCAATGATCCGCACCGGCATCTTCCAGGACCCGCAGCTGGACAAGCCGGGCTGGGCGTACCTGCCCCTTCCGAGCATCACCATCGGCGTCGGCGGACATCTCTTCCATGCCGAGGACGTGGTCACGCTCGCCGTCACCGGCGTCCTGCTTGTGGGCATCACCGTCTTCCTGCGCTTCAGCAGCACCGGCATCGCCATCCGAGCGGCGGCAGCGAACGGCGAGCGGGCGGGCACGCTGGGCATCTCGGTGAACCGCCTGGCCGCCGTCGTCTGGGTCCTGGCCGGAGTCTTCTCGGCGGCGGCGGCGATGACCGGCGTGCTACACGATCCCGGCGCCCTGAGCCAGGTCGGAGGAATTGACGCGGCGTTGCTGGTCCAGATCCTGGTTGCGGTCGTCCTGGCGCGGATGGTCAGTCTTCCGATCGCGGTCGTGGGCGCCGTCCTCGTGGGCGTGGTCGACCAGGCGCTGTTCTGGAACTTCAACTCGCCGATCCCATTCCAGGCGGGGCTCGTACTGGTGATCGCGGCGAGCCTGCTCCTGCAGCGGAGCCGGGCGTCGCGCGCGGAGCAGGAGGGTGCAGCCGACTATCTCGCCGCACGTGAAGCGCGCCCGATCCCACGCCAGCTGCGTCACGTCGGCGTCGTCGACACGACCGTGCGCTGGGCCGTCGTCGCGCTCGTGGTGCTGGTTGTCGGGTACCCCTTCGCGATGCCGGCGGGCCAGGTCAGCCTGGGCTCGGTGGTGATCATCTACGCGATCGTCGGGCTGTCGCTGCTGGTGCTCACCGGCTGGGCCGGGCAGATCAGCCTCGGGCAGTTTGCGTTCGCGGCGGCGGGCGCCTACGTGGCCGCTTGGGTTCGGGGCAAACTGGGCCTGGACATCACCATCTGCGTCTTCGCGGGCGCCCTGGCGGGAGCTGCGCTCGCCGTTGTTGTCGGGCTGCCGGCGATTCGTCTCCGCGGCCTGCACCTGGCCGTGACCACCCTGGCCTTTGCGCTGGCCGGACAGCAGCTGCTCGCGCCTGCGTACCTCGGCCAGTACCTGCCCAGTCAGCTCGACCGCCCGTTCTACCTCGGCTTCAACATGGAGGACGAGAAGGTCTTCTACTTCTATTGCCTGGGATTCCTGCTGCTGGCCATCGCCATGGTTGTCGGCCTGCGTCGCAGCCGTACCGCCCGCGCGCTGATCGCTTTGCGCGACAACGAGGAGGCAGCCCAGTCATTCGGCATCAACCTGGTGCGCGCGCGGCTCGTCGCCTTCGCGCTGTCGGGCTTCATCGCGGCCTTTGCGGGCGGCCTCTTCGCCTTCAAGCAACACGCCGTCGAGGCCAGCGCCTTCCCCGCGGAGCAGAGCATCAACATGTTCCTCATGGTCGTCATCGGCGGCCTGGGCTCGGTCGCGGGCCCGCTGATCGGCGCGGCGTACAACGGCGCTCTGCTGCTGTTCTCGGATCCCGCGATCGCGTTCTTCGGGACGGGCGCCGGCGTGTTGGTGATCCTGATGCTGTTCCCGGGTGGGCTCGCGGCCCTCTACTACCAGATGAGGGACGCGATGCTGCGCCGGGTCGCGGTGCGCCGCCGCATCTACGTGCCGAGCCTCACCACCGACCTCCGGGTTGACGGCATGGAGGAGCGCGCGGCCATCGTCCCGAGGGTGCAGCCCGACGGCACCACCGCGTTCGTCCCTGAGCGCTACGCGTTGCGCCACCAGTGGCTCGGGGTCAAGGGTGGCGGTCGTGGCTGAGGCGGTTGACACCCGGATCGACGTCGATATGGATCACCGTCGCCCGCTGGTGCCGTCGAGGCGCGAGACCGAGGAAGGCGGCGTGAAGTACGTGTTCAACCCGCCGCCGCCCCCACCCGAGGAACTGGACCTGGGCGAGCGGGCACGAAAGGGCTGGCGCAACTGGCGCCGCGACATGTCGCCAAGCGAATGGGCTGTCGGCGCCACCGTCCTCCCCGTCGTGGTATTCGGCATCCTCGAGTTCCTCTTTACGCTGAGCGAAGCAACCGTCGGGGTCGTCTACCCGGACCTGCGCAACTACTTCAACGTCGACCTGAGCGTGGTCCTCGCGATGGCGGGTTCGGGCGTCATTGTCGGCTACGCATTCTTCCCATGGGCCGCCTACCTCTCCGACCGGAAGAACCGGATCTGGATCGCGCGGTTCGGCAACCTCGCCTACTACGGCCTGGGCGGCGTGTTCGCGGGGGTGATGAACAGCCCCTTGTTCTTCGCGGTGGGCAAGGCGGCGAGCGGTGTCGGCTTCGTGTTCGGCGGGCAGATGAAAGCCCCGCTCTTCCGCGATTACTACCGGCCGTCAGCGCAGGGCAGGGCCCTGATCCTGGCCGGGCTGGGCTCCAGCATCGGCGCGTTCTCGACACCGTTCATCGCCGGCCACGTGGATGAGGTGATCGGTCCGCTGCGCACGATCACGGCAATCGGCGTTGCCGGCGTGGTCGCGTCGCTGGGGCTCTTCCTGCTCCGCGAGCCGGAGCGCGGGGCGCAGGAGCGGGCCGAGCTCGGCGTGACCGAGGCGCCGCCGGCCGAAGCGCCGCCGAGGCTGACGCAGGCCTACCGGTCCCTGGCCGCCATCCAGACCCTCCGGCGACTGTGGATCGGCCTGCCCCTGATCGTTTTCGCCGGCTTCGGGCTCAACTTCTATCTGGGGCTGTACTACTTCAACGTCTACCACCTGGGCCCGGCCCAGCGCGGCGACATGCTCTCGCTCAGCGCGATCGGCGGCCTCCCAGCCGGCATCCTCCTCGCCCCCGTGATCGACCGCCTGGTGCGGAGGAGCCCGGGTCGCGTCCTCAGCATCGTTGCCGGGCTGCTGGTGCTGGAGGGCCTCGCGACATTTGCGATGAGCCTCGTGGACAGCGCGGTCCTGACCGCGATCATCGGCATCGGGCCGAGCATGCTCACCGGCCTGTTCTTCTCATTGCTGCTGCTCGTCGTCATCCGCATCGTGCCCTTCCGGCTGGTGGGCGTCGGCGTCGGCTCGATCTTTCCGCCGCTCATCGTCGGGATCGTCGTCGTGATCCCGATCATCCTCTACGCGTCCACCTCGTTCGGTTGGAGGACCGGGCTGAAGGTGCTGCTGCCGGTGGACCTGCTCGCGGCGTTCCTCGTGGCCCGCATCGCGCCGTTTGTCGAGAAGGACATCAAGTCGGCGCAGGCCTACAACATGGCCACCGAGGAAACCAAGCGCATCCGCGAAGCGGGAGCGCGCAACAAGATGCTGATCTGCCGCCAGGTGGAGGTCTTCTACGACGCCGCCCAGGTGCTTTTCGGTGTCGACCTCGACATCGAGGAAGGTGAGCTGATCGCGCTGCTGGGCACCAATGGCGCCGGCAAGTCGACGCTGCTCAAGGCCATCGCCGGGGTGCACGGTGCCACATATGGCGCGATCTTCCTGGATGGCGAGGACATCTCCCACAACCCGGCTCACGTCAACGCCGAGCTGGGCATCGTGTTCATGCCCGGCGGCCGGGCGGTGTTCCCGACCATGACGGTGGAGGAGAACCTCCGCGCCGCGGCGTACATGAATCGAGACGACGCCGCCTACCTGAGCGAGAAGCGCCAAGAGGTGCTGGAGCTTTTCCCCCGGCTGCAGGAGCGCCTGGACGTGATGGCCGGTGACATGTCGGGCGGCGAGCAGCAGATGCTGGCGCTGGCGCAGGCACTGCTGATGAAGCCGCGGCTGCTGATGATCGACGAGCTATCGCTGGGACTGGCGCCACAGGTGGTGCAGCAGCTGCTGGACGCGCTTCGTCGCATCCACGCTGCCGGTACGACGGTGGTGCTGGTGGAGCAGTCGATCAACGTGGCGCTCTCGATCGCGCAGCGCGCGGTGTTCATGGAGAAGGGTGAGGTGCGGTTCGACGGACCGACAAGCGAGCTCTTCAATCGCAGCGACATCGTCCGCTCGGTCTTTCTCGAGAAGGCCGTGACCGGCTCGCTCGGCTCGTCGCGCGCGAGGGCCCTGGAGGCCGGCTTCGAGCGTGAGGTAGTGCTCGACGTGCAGGACGTCCACATCGCGTACGGCGGCGCCCATGTCCTCAACGGGGTATCGCTTTCGGTCGATCGCTCCGAGGTGGTCGGCATCATCGGCCCCAACGGGGCGGGCAAGACAACCCTGTTCGACGCGATCGCGGGGTCGGCGCCGATCGACCAGGGCAGCATCAGCCTGCTCAGTGTCGACGTCACCATGCTGCCGTCCGATGCGCGGGCGCGGATGGGCATCGCGCGCTCCTTCCAGAACGTCAAGCTCTTCCCGGCGCTCACGGTGCGCGAGAACATCGCGGTGGCGCTGGAGCGGCACCTCGAGAACCGCAGCGCGGTGCTGGCAGCGGTGTGGAGCCCGGCGACGCGCAAGGTCGAGCGCCGCGTCGCGCGGCGGGTGGAGAACCTCGTCGAGAGCCTTGGGCTCGGGCCCTACGCCGACAAGTTCGTCAACGAGCTGTCTACGGGCACGCGGCGCATCGTCGACATCGCCTGCGTCCTGGCCACGCAGCCGCGCCTGCTGCTGCTGGACGAGCCTTCGTCGGGTCTCGCCCAGGCCGAGACCGAACAGCTCGCGCCCGTGATCGGCCGCATCGTGCAGGAGACCAAATGCGGTCTGCTCGTGATCGAGCACGACCTGGGACTGATCTCGGCAGTCTCCGACCGGCTGGTCGCGATGCGACTTGGAACCGTCATGGCCGAAGGCCTCCCCGGGGCGGTCCTGGAGAACCACGAAGTCATCGATGCACTGCTCGGGGGAGCATCCGAGGCGGTACTCAACAGGTCAATCCAGATGACCTCAGCGGGGGTCCCATGAGCAAAGACAAACGGAGGACAGAAATGACTGCGACAGCGTCACCACCCACCCGGACCAGCCCACGCGGGGGCGCCAACCCAGGGCGGCGAAAGCCCCTGACCGGGGCCGCGTTCCAGGAGCGCTACGAGGCGATCGTCAGCAACATCGAGCAGGTCATCAAGGGCAAGAGCCAGCCGATCCGGATGGTCATCACCGCGATCCTGGCGGAGGGCCACGTCCTCCTCGAGGACCTGCCCGGCACCGGCAAGACCATGCTGGCGCGCTCGATCGCGCAGACCATCCAGGCCGAAAGCTCGCGCATCCAGTGCACGCCCGACTTGCTGCCGTCGGACATCACCGGTTCCTCGGTGGTGGACATGACGACGCGCGAGTTCAAGTTCCGCGCGGGCCCGGTCTTCACGAACATCCTCCTCGCCGACGAAATCAACCGCGCCACGCCGAAAACGCAGTCGTCGCTGCTCGAGGCGATGCAGGAGCGTCGGGTCTCGGTCGACGGCGTGACGCACTCGCTGCCGAAGCCATTTCTCCTGCTCGCGACGCAGAACCCCATCGAGCTGGCGGGGACGTTCCCGCTCCCCGAGGCGCAGCTTGACCGCTTCCTCTTCAAGATCTCGCTCGGCTACCCGGACAGCGAGGCCGAGATGGAGATCCTGGAAGCCAACTCACAGAACGAGGCCATCGAGCGCCTCAAGCCCGCGTGCTCGCTCGACGACGTCCTGGACCTGCAGGAGTGGCCGAAGGGAGTCGAGGTCGCCGACCCGGTGCGGCGATACATAGTCGAGATCTGCCAGGAGACACGGACCGACCCGTCGCTGCAGCTCCCCGCTTCGCCGCGCGCATCGCTGGCGCTGATGCGCTCGTCACGCGTCGTGGCGGCTGCCAACGGCCGTGAGGACGTCATCCCGGACGACGTGAAGTCCGTGTTGCACCCGGTCCTGGCTCACCGCATCGCGCTCACCCCGGATGCCGAGTTGCGCGATGACACCATCGACAAGGTCATCGAGCGGATCACCAGCAGGGTCAAGCCGCCGCTCGGCGTCGTGCAGGCCGCCTAGCACGTGACCTCGGGCGGAGCTCCCGGCCAGGGCATGCTGGCCTGGGTCGAGCGAAACGTCGGCGTGACCCTGTCGGGCCTCGCCGTCGTCTTCCTGGCCGTGGCCGGGTGGCTGCTCGCGCACGCCCTTGGTGGCCGGTCCATGTACCTGGTGGCCTACTGCCTGCTGGTAATGCTCGCCGTCTCGGTCTTCATAGCGCGGCGCCGGCGGCCGGTGGCCGCGACCCGCTCAGAGCTGGCGCGCCGGGCGCGCGTGGGGCAGACGCTGGACGTCAACCTGCTGCTCAGCTCCGAGTCCCGCATCGCCACGTTCCGGCTCGAGGAGAAGATGCATCCTCACCTGGGTCCGACGGTCATCGTGCCCGTGGCATCGATCGCGCCCGGGGAGCCGGTCGAGCATCACTACTCCTTCACCCCGAGGTTGCGGGGGGTGTACCACATCGGTCCGCTGACGGCCGAGTTCAGCGATCCTCTCGGCCTTGCGAAGCGCCACCAGCAGCTCATCGGGGAGGCCGAGATCATCGTGCACCCCAATGTCGAAGAGGTGCTGGACCGGCCTCTGACGAGGGCCTTCGAGGACCCGCCGCTACGTCCGCCGAACAGCCGCGCCTGGCCCGAGGGGTTCGAGTTCTACGGGATGCGCGACTACGTCCGCGGCGATGACCTCCGCCGCGTCGTCTGGCGCGCCTTCGCGCGTACCGGCAAGCTGCTGGTCCGCGAGTTCGAGCAGGGCATCTCCGACCGCATCGCCGTGGTCGTGGACACGGATGCGGATTGGCACTCGCCCGGCGTGCCTTCCGACACGTTCGAGACCGCGGTGAGGGTCGCGGCGTCCGTTGGCGTGCGACACATCAAAGACGGGTTCAACGTTCGTCTCCTATGCAACTACGGCGACCTTGGGACCAGCTTCAGGGGGCCTCGCGCCCGCCTCCAGTACATGGACCAGATGGCCCGCCTCGAACTGAGGAAGGAGCCGCTCAGCGCCGCGCTGGAGATGCTCGTCCGCGGCAATCGGCGCGACTACCACGTGGTCCTGGTGACGCCGCGATTTGACGCTGAGTCGGCCGCCCGCGCCAACCTCATGATCGCGGGCGGGGCTTCGTTCACTGTCTGCGCCATCGTATGGGAGGAGTCCGACCCCGTGACGATGCGGCGCGCGCACGAGATCGGCGCTCAGGTAGTGCAGGTCAAGCCCGGCGCGTCGCTGACAGGCGTCTTCCGAGCCAGCCTGCAGACGAATCTCAGATAACGACGATGAGTACCCAAATCCCCGAAGCCAAGCCCAGCGAGGAGACGCTGGTCGGCGTTGACCCGACCGAGGCGACCGGCTACGGGGAGGTGGCCGAAGCCAGGGTCATAGACCTGGGCGTGCCGCCGGTGACCACAGCTCTCGCCGCCGCGGTCTCTTCCGCCGGGGCGGCATGGGTCATCTCGAGCATGTTCCGCGATTTCGCGGCGCACCTGGTAGCGCTGGGCGGGGTGGCGCTGGGCGTGGGGTTGATCATCCTTTCGTACCGGGTCATGCGGGCAGCGGCGCTGCAGTACGCCGTCATCCCGGTCGCCCTCCTGGTCGGCGCAGCGCTCGTCGCCCCCGACGCCCACGGCGGCACGATGAACACACCGGCCTTGATCATGGACTCGCTGCGCGCGGGCGGCCTGCTCCAACCTCCTGTCGCGTTCGACCCGGGTTGGCGCTTCATTCTCCTGGTCCTGTTCGCGCTGCTGGCGGCGGGGTCGGCGTCGGTGGCGATCGCCACCAACCGGCCGAAGCTGGGCGTGGCCATCCCGGTGCCGTTGGCCGCCGCCGGAGCCCTGATCCAGCCGGGCGACGCCGAGATCCTCACTGCGGCGGTCGCCCTGGTCTGTGGTGTGCTGGCGATGACGCTGGCCTACGGCGCGGAGCTGGGCAGCGCCGGGCAGCAGCTCTCCTCCGCGTTCGAGACACGACGCCTCCTCCGCGGTGGCGCGATGGCATTGGGGCTTGCGGTGGTGGTGATCGGGATCAGCCGCTTCGGGGTGCTTTTCCCTCAGCCGGATACCAACCATGTCGTGCCCCCGCAGCGGCCCCAGACGCCGGCGGAGGAACCCGACCGCCCGCTGTTCTCGTACAAGATCAGCAGCGGCAAGAGCCTGCCCCTGCGCGAGGGCGTGATCGACTTCTACAGCGTCACCGACCACGCGTGGGAGCTGCCGCCCTATGACGCCAGGCGCCTGGACAGGCTGACCCCGCCTGCAAAGCTGCCCCAGGGGAAGCTTCCGGCGGACGCCGCGGTGAATGTGCTCACCGTCACCGTCGCCGACGCCCACGGGCACCAGCTGCCGTCGCTCGCCGGCGCGGCGCAGGTGAAGAGCTCGACCAAGGACGTGCTGGACTTCGACCCACGGACGCAGGCGCTGCGCCTGGCGGATCGCCCGGTGTACAGCGGCTATACCTACACCGTCACGGCCCCGGCGGCGCCGGCTGACCTGGGCAAGCAGCTCGCCGCCACCGGCAAGGCGGAGCGGTACATAGCCGGCAGCTCGGTGGCGAACGAGTTCCTGCAGGTACCATCGCCCCCCAACGAGGTGGTGACACTGCTCAGCCAGTACTCGCAGTTCTCCATCCAGAAGGGGGTGCCAGAGGATCCCTTCAACCGGCTGCAGTTCCTCCGCGCCGCCTTCTACCAGAAGGTCATCGCCGCTGGTCGGGGCACACCTGTCGACTTGCCCGCGTCGCGCGTGGCACAGATGCTCAACGGCGGCGAGGCGTCGCCCTACGAGATCACCGCCGCGGAGGCCTTGCTCGCGCGCTGGGCGGGGGTGCCATCGCGCATCGGCTACGGGTACTACGGCGGCGACAAGAACCCGGACGGCAGCTACACGATCCGCCCCAAGCATGGCTCCACGTGGCTCGAGGTCTACTTCCCCGGCCACGGATGGATCGCGATCGTCGGCGTGCCGCCCAAGGCCAAGCCATCGACGAGCCCGCAGCCCAAGAACGAGCAGAACATCAAGTCGTCGGACGAGCTGGCGCTGATCGTGTACATCCCCGTCGAGTCGACCAACCCGCTGCAGCTGTTCGAGTACGTGCGCTTCTACATCGCGCTGGTGGCGCCCTGGGTGGCGGCGCTGGTACTGCTCGCGATCTGCTACCCGGTGGGGCTGAAGTTGCTGCGGTCGCTGCTTCGCCGGCGCTGGGCGCGGCGGCACGGTTACCCCGGGCGGATCGCGGTCGCCTACGCGGAATTCCGCGACGTCGCCCGCGACCTGACCATCGGGGACCCGGCCGCGACCCCGGTCGAGTTCCTCCAGTTCATCGTTGACGACCGCGAGCACGAGGAGCTCGCCTGGCTGGTCTCGCGCGGGCTGTGGGGGGACCTGCGTCGCGACCTGCGCGAGGAGGACGCCGAAGCGGCGGAGCGCCTGGCGGCGTCCGTGGCCGGCCGCATCCGGCAGGCGCAGTCGGGCCTGAACGTGGTTATGGCCGCGATAGCGCGGACCTCGCTGAAGGAGCCGTACACGAACGAGGTGCCCAACACGTGGCCCAATTGGCACCCGCGTTTCTCGCTGCCGCGGCGGGACGCGTCACGCCGTCGCGTCGCGCGGCCCTGGTGGCGTTGGCGCCTGGCGGCGACGGCGGCCGCCCTGCTGCCGATCCTGGTGCTCTCGGGGTGCGCGCCGTCGGCGGTGGGAACTGCGCGGCGGATGCCCGCGCGCCTTGCGCCTGACCAGGTCGGAGACCTCGTTATCAAGCGTGAGCCCGCCGCCGAAAAGAGGTACCGCACCGCCGGGCCTGAGGCCCTGGTCAGCGATGGTCGCGTTTTCACCATCCACTCCGGCGACATCATCGAAGGGTCTCTTCAGGTGTCGCTGTTCAAGAGCAAGGTCGACACGTCGGACATCAACCAGGAGAACATGCAGGTCTACTGCACCGACAACCCGAAGGACTGCACCGGGCACGAGGCATTCATCGGGTTCGAGCAGAGTCTCGGCACCGGGGAGTTCCACCGCGTCTACGTCCATGGCTGGCGCACGTACGAGATGGAGCTGAGCGATGAGCGAATCTACTGCTGGTTCCCCCGCGGGACGCAGACCATGGCGCTGCTGATCCTGCGGGCGAAGTTCACCCAGGCCGCCAGCCGGGAGCTGCGGGATGCGCTCGTGCTCTACCAGCAGGGGCAGGAGCCGAGCCCGTTCCCTGTCCCGTCGGAGCCGGCGGTGACGCTCCCCAGCCCGCCCGGTATCGACCTCGGCGGGTCGGCGTCCCCGAGCCCCGTCGCCAGTGCCAGCCCGCAAGCGAGTCCGAGCTCCACACCTTAGAGGAAAGGATGATGAGAAACAGCCAACGAACACTGAACCGTCTCGGCCCGAGAGCGCCGCGCCGTGCGTGGAGCGCCGCCCTGGTGGGGTTCTGCCTGGTGGCCAGCGGCTGCCGCCTCACGCCCCAGCTTGACCTGAGCGCCAAGCTGCAGGGGGCGTCGTCGGACGTGGCGTTCGGCCGCCAGCATCCGCCCGTGGTCCCCTCGCCGTCGCCGCTGCCGTTTGTGCCCGACGTCAACCCGGCTCCCGCCTTCCCTACGCCGCTTGCGATCGAGCCGCCGCCGGTCCTGCCCCCACCCGTCAACCCATGCCCCGAGGCGGGGCCCTTCGTGTTTCCCGCTGTGAGCGCCCCGCCCACACCCACGCACCGGCCCGCGGAAGCCGTGTACCCGTACCGGGCGAGCCTTGTGATCACCTCCAACCCGGGAACTCCCCAGGCGTATGCGCAGAAGGCCACCGCGTTCGGCACCGTCGCGGTGAAGGAGACCACAGCACCAACGTCGGTGGGCGACTACACCTTTGCGATGGAGGAGCATTTCGCGCAGGTCGCCGAACTGTTGCGGTTCCACGTGTACCCCACCTCTGTCAGCGCGTCAACCGTGGGCGGGCCGACGATCGCCGCCGGCATCTACCTCGTGGAGCAAAACAATCTCGCCGGTGGTGTGTTCCGGCCGGCGCCGCCAGGGGTGGAGGTAATGCCCCTCCCCGCGGCGCCCGGGCAGCCGGTCGATGGCGCCGGCACCGACGGCACCACCGCGACAACCATGGAGATCAATCCGGCACAGCCGCCGCCACCATCAGCGGTGCCGCCGCCGCCCACCGCCGTCTCGGGCAGCCTGATCCAGGACAAGGCCAATGTCGACGCGTGCGGCACCGTGCTGCAGGGGTGGGGGGTCCACGACATCGGGCAAATCATCTACGCCGGGGCGACGTCGGGCGACCCATTCACCCTCGACTTCACTGACGGGACCGAGTACGGCGGCCTGCCGCTGTCGATCCACAGCGTTCGGAACTACACCGAGAACGGCGTGCCCAAGGAGTGGAGCTCGACCATCACGATCGACGTGACTCCCCAGAACCCGCAGGCCAACTGAGCCGGTCATGATCCCGTCACTGCGCCCACTTCTAGCCCTGTCCGCCGCGGCGATGCTCGGCATGAGCGGGTGCAGCTCCAGCCTCTCGACCACGAACCGGACGCTGATTGACTTCGACTCCAACATCAGCAGCCAGACCAACAACTTCCAGACGCCGGGAAAGTGGGATGTCCTCTACTCGTGGGACTGCAGCCAGGTCCGTTCCCAGGGGAACCTTGGCGCGTCGGGGTTCAAGTTCGTCGTGTACAACAGCGACGATGGCTCGACCATTGCGGAGGACAACCCGTCGGTCGTCCGCACCGGTAAAAGTGGGCAGGGCACCGCGCACTTCCACCTTGCCGGCTTCTACAACATCAAGATCACGAGTACCTGTAAGTACCGGATCCGGGTCCTGAACGAGGCCTGACCGGGACCGCGCGCCGATGTTGCGGCCTCAGTCCAATCCGTTTCGAGAGCAGCTCGGGTTGGACGGGATCTGGGAGTTCCTGCCCGACCCGGAGGATGCTGGCGTGGCGGGCGCCTGGCCTGAAGGCCTGCCCGGCGGCGTGCCGATCGCGGTTCCGGCCAGCTGGAACGACCAGCTGCCGGCGCAGAGGGACTTCCTCGGCCCGGCCTGGTACACGACCACGTTCGAGGTGCCGCGGGCATGGGCCGGGCGGCGGGTGCGGCTCCACTTTGGCTCCGTCACCTACCAGGCGGACACGTGGTTGAACGGCGAGCCACTGGGCGGGCACGAAGGTGGCCACCTGCCGTTCACGTTCGACCTGGACGGGGCGCTGCGCGCCGGTGCGAACCGGCTGGTGGTCCGCGTCGACGGCCGCCTTGACCCGACCCATGTACCGCCCGGGAACCTCGGCCCGCGCGGGACCTTCGGCGGCATGATCCAGCGCGTTCCGGACACCAACTTCGACTTCTTTCCATTTGCCGGCATCGACCGCGGGGTACGCCTGGTCGCCACGGACGCAGAGGCGATCGAGGACGTGGTCGTGCGGACGGAGCTGGACGGAACAGTCCACGTCGCCGTCTCGCGCCCGGGCGCGGCGGCGTTACGTCTGGAGCTCCGCGGCCACGGCGTCGAGTTGTCGGCCGCGCTTGCGGCGGGGGAGGAGGAGACCGAGCTGCGCATCTCGAGCCCGAGTCTGTGGGCTCCCGGGGCGCCGAACCTCTACCAGCTGGCGGTGCTACTGGAACGCAATGGGCAGGTCGTCGACTCTGTCGCGCTCAACGTCGGCGTGCGCACCGTCGCTGTTGATGGGGACCGGCTGCTGCTCAACGGCGAGCCCGTAGTCCTGCGTGGCTTCGGTCGCCACGAGGACTTTCCCGTGACCGGCCGCGGAGAGATGCCGGCGGTCATGGTGCGAGACTTCGACCTCCTGCGCTGGACCGGCGCCAACTCGTTCCGCGCTTCGCACTACCCCTACTCCGAGACGGAACTCGATCTGGCCGACCGTCTTGGGGTCATGGTCATCGCCGAGACCTCGGGCGTTGGTCTCGTCTTCGAGGATGACGCGGTGGGCGTTCGCTCCGAGTTGCTGAGAAAGCTCGCCGGCGAGCTTGTGGTGCGCGACCGCAACCACCCGAGCGTCGTGATGTGGAGCCTCGCCAACGAGCCACGGCATACGCCCGGTGTGACTGACGTCTACTTCAAGGATCTCGCCGACCACGTGCGCAACCTCGACTCGACCCGGCCGCTCACCATGGCCAGTTTCAACCGCGACGGCGAGCCCTCCTTCGCGCACATGGACGTGGTCAGCGTCAACCGGTACCACGGCTGGTACTACAGCAGCGGCGACCTGGACGGCGCCATCGAACATCTCGAAGCCGAGCTGGACCAGCTGCACGAGGAGTACGGCAAGCCGATCCTGGTGACGGAGTTCGGGGCCGACGCCATCGCCGGGCACCATGCCGAACCGCCTGAGATCTTCAGTGAGGACTACCAGGCGGCATTGATCGAGGCGCACATCAGACTGCTGCAGGGCAAGGCCTTCATCGCCGGCCAGCACATCTGGACGCTGTGCGATTTCAAAACCCCGCAGTCAGTGCTCCGCCCGCACGCCCTCAACCTGAAAGGCGTCTTCACCCGCGACCGCCGGCCCAAGGCGGCGGCCCACAGGGTGCGCGCGCTATGGAGTGGCGCTACCGACTGAAGCGTTCAGGGCGCGCTTGATCGAATCCAGCGATGGCCGCGCCACGCGCGGGGCGTCCTCGCCGGCCTCGGGATCGAATAGCGCCATCGGCGCCCAGTGTGGCTCCACCACCTCCGGCGCCCACGGCCGGATCCCTGCGCCGCCGTGCTCCAGCAGCCAACCCGTCAGGTCTTGGAGCAGTCGAGCCTGGTCCGCGGCCGAGTGGGCGTACCCGGGGATCTCGCGGTTCCAGTCGCCGAATTTGCTCCCCGCGAGCATTGGCTCGGCCGGGTAGCCGAACTCGGCGATCATCACCGGCCGCGAGAAGCTCTCCTGGATCGCAGCCATCATCTCGGTTATCTCGGCGAAGCTGAGCGAATTGATGTTGTTCGACGGGTAGTACGACGTGCCGATGGTGTCGGGGAGATAACCCTCCTCACGCATGCAGGTCCAGAACGCCAGCACGAACTCGGTGCCCATGACCCCTGCCAGGTGGGTCGAGACCCGGGCTTCGGGATCGACCGAGCGGAGGCCCGCGGCGAAGCCGCGCAGGAGCTTGGCCTGGTGGGGCCAGACGTGTTCGCGCAGCCACGCCACCTGGTCGGGGACCGGCATCGCGCCGATGCCAAGGACGGTCATGCGGCCGATCTCGGGATCGACCCGGTCGGGCGGCCGGTAGGCCGAGGCGCGGTGCTCCGGCGGCCGGGGGCCGACGCCCGCTACCCCGAAGTCGACCTCGTTGCCGATGTTCCACGAAACCACCCGGGCCCCGGTGGCGAGGACCTCCGCCGCCACGATCGCCCCATAGTCGCGCAGGACGGCCTCCATCTGATCAGCGGTCAGCGTCTCCCAGGGCGGCACGCGGCCCAGCTCGGGGAACTGGTCGAACGCCGCGCCCGGCTGGCCGCCGATGTCGCCGTAGGTCTCCCAGAGCCCGAACTCTGGGTTGAAGTCGAGGTCGAGCTCCGCCGCCAGCCGGGCCTTCGCCAGCGCCTGCTCCAGCGTCCCCGAGTTACCCGCGGCAGATGTGTGGCGGGTGGTGGCGACCCGGGCGTAGACCTCGGTCGCGCCGTGAGCGATGTAGAGCCGCTGCAGCCCGGCCAGGTCGCGTACCTCCCGCGTGCCGTCGGAGTACCAGAATCCGGGCTCCGTTTGGAAGCGCTCGGACAGCGGGCTGACGGACAGCCCGACCCGAAACTGGGCGCCGCTCACCCTCAGCTAGAGGCTGACGTGCTCGACGGCCCTGCGCTCGTCGTCCCTGGGGGCGTGGGTGACGGTGCTGGTCGGGGTGTTGAAGATCATCACCGGCCGGGACTCGTCCCACTCGGGCCAGCCCGGCTGCCCGGTCTTGGCGAAATTCACCCAGGCCTGGTGCATCTCGGCGGCCAGCGAGCGGGGCCGGTCTGGGCCGCCAAACGCCTCCGCCTCCTCGGAGTCAAGGGTGTCGAAGACGAAGGCGACATCGAGACCGTGGGCAGCGCCGAGGTTCCCCACCGCGGTCCTCCAGGCGAACTCGTAGACATGGGTGGAGCCGCCCTGGCTGCGCCGCAGGGCGGCGAGCTTGTACACCGGGACGCGCATCACGGCGTCGGTGATCATCGCCCCCAGGATCTGAAGCCCGGAAGCGCCGGGGCGGTTCCGGCGATACCGAGCGATGGTGCGAGGTGAGAGGCGGAAGCGGGCGGCGATGGCCACGATCAGCAGCCAGGCGAACTTCCTCAGCTGTTGATTGGGTTGGAGATAGAGGCCCATCTCCTCCTCGGTGTAGCCGACCATCACGGGGATCTCGGCTCCGATGCCCGCCTCGGTCGCGGACCAGGGGTCGACCGAGACCAGGTCGTCACCCACGACCGCGCCGTAGCCGGCGCTCGGCTTGACGATGGTCCCGGAGTCCATCAACCGGGTCTGGACCGCCACCAGGGTCTCCGGGGGGATGGCCAGAAAAGCCTCCAGCGTCGGCTCCAGACCGAGGTCTTTGGCGATCAGCTCCGTGATCTTGCCGGGTTGGTCGCTGGGGTGGAGGCCGAGCGGGGCGCTCTGGATGATCGCCTTGCTGAAGAGCCCCGAGGGGCGGCGCGAAGCGAGCAGGGCCGCCACAGCCGCTCCGCCCGCGGACTGGCCAAAGATGGTGACGTTGTCGGGGTCGCCGCCGAAGTTGCGGATCTCGGTGCGGACCCATTCGAGCGCTGCCACCAGGTCGTACAGGCCAGCGTTTCGCGGCGCGCCGTCCAGGACTGAGAACCCTTCGGCTCCGACGCGGTAGTTGACCGCCACCAGGACCACGCCGTCGCGAGCGAAGGCGGTGCCGTCGTACGTCTGCAGGGCATTGGAGCCGCGCGTCAGCGCGCCACCGTAGAACCAGACCATCACGGGAACGGGAGCACCTGGCCCAGCGGACGCCGGTGCCCAGATGTTGAGGTTGAGGATCTCCTCGCCGGGGATGATCACGCTGGGCAGCACGTCATTGAGACGGTCGCTGTAGGGGGCCTGCGGCGGAGTCGGCCCGTAGCCGGTCGCTTCCCGAACGCCTGCCCAGGGTGGGTGCGGCCGTGGCAGCTGGAAGCGGTTTTCGCCAAACGGCGGCGCGGCGTAGGGCACGCCCAGGAACCGCGACACGCCGTCGACGACCACACCTTTTAACTGGCCGCAGCTGACGGCCACGGTGCGGGCCTCCTCGGCCGCCGGTCGGACCCTCTCCACCTCCATCCCCACAAGGTTAGTGCAACCGGTTGCACAATTCACAAATCGATTGCTAGGATCGCCGAGCGATGGGGGTATTCGACCCGCTGCCAGACCTCTGGGACGATGCCGTCGCGCCCACCGATCCTGTCGACCAGCTGGTCTACCGCTCCCGCCTTCTCGGCGCGGACCTGCGGGTCACCAACTACGCCGGCGGCAACACCAGCTCCAAGACGGCCGGGACCGACCCCGTCACCGCCTCCGCCGTGGGCCTGCTCTGGGTCAAAGGCAGCGGGGGCGACCTGGGCACCCTGACCCGAGAGGGGCTGGCCTGCCTCGACGTCGACCGCGTGCGCGGCCTGGAGCGCACCTTCCGCGGCGTCGCTTTCGAAGACGAACAGCTGGCGTTGCTGCCGTCGTGCATCGTCCTGCAAGGAGCGCCACCGTCGATCGACACTCCGCTCCATGCCTGGGTGGACGCCGGGCACGTCGACCACGTGCACCCGGACGCGCTGATCGCGTTCGCCACCGCCAAAGACGGTCGGGCCCTGGTGCACGAGGTCTTCGGCGACGAGATCGGCTGGCTCGAGTGGCAGCGGCCGGGATATGACCTCGGGCTCAAACTGCGCGACCTTCAGGCCGTCGCCCCGGGATGTCGCGGCGTCGTCCTCGGCGGCCACGGGCTTGTCACCTGGGCCGGCAGTGCCAGGGACTGCTACCGGCTGACCATCCAGGTGATCAATCGGGCCGCCGAGTACATCGCCTCTCGCGCTCCAGGCGCACCGTTCGGGAGCCCGCGCCAGGCAGCGCTGGACCAGGACGAGCGCCGGCGGCAGGCGGCTCGGATGATGCCGGTGCTGAGGGGGGCGCTGGGAGAGGCGGGCGCCGCCGCCGGGCTGGCCCATTTCCGGGATGACCCCGAGGTCCTCGAGTTCGCGGGCTCGGACGCGGCCGCTCGCCTGGTGGCTGAAGGCACCTCATGCCCCGACCACTTCCTGCGGACCAAGCGATCGGCTCTGTTGCTCGACATCGCTGCCGACCGGGAGCCCGCCGAGAGCCGTGAGCTGGTGGCGGCGGCCTTCGACGGCTATCGCGAGGGGTACCAAGACTACTATCGCGCCCACGCCCAGTCGGCTTCTCCGCCGATGCGCGACCCATCGCCCGCGCTCGTGCTCTGGCCCGGCGTCGGCATGTTCTCCTTCGGCCGCACCGCCGCCGAGGCCCGGATCGTGGGGGAGTTCTACGTCAACGCCATCAACGTGATGCGCGGCGCCGAGACACTCGGCGGCTACCGCGGCCTGCCCGAATCAGAGGCCTTCGCGATCGAGTACTGGGACCTGGAGGAGGCCAAGCTGCGACGGATGCCGCCGGAGAAGCCGCTGAGCCGCCGGGTCGCGTTGGTTACCGGCGGCGCCGGGGGCATCGGGGCCGCCATCGCCAGGCGCTTCGTCGCCGAGGGCGCGGCGGTTGTCATCGCCGACCTCGACCTGGCAGGCGCGCAGGCGATCGCCGCCGAGATCGGCGAGCAGGCCCTGGCGCTGCGCCTGGACGTGACCGAGGAGGCGTCGGTGGAAGAGGTCTTCACGGACTCCGCCCGCCACTTCGGGGGGATCGACCTGGTCGTCAACAACGCCGGCATCACCGTCGGCAAGCCGGTGACGGAAACCTCGCTGGAGGAGTACGAGCGGGTGCATCGTGTCGTGGACGCCGGCTCCTTCCTGGTCAGCCGAGCCTTCGCGCGCCAGTCGGGCGCCTCAGGACTTGGTGGCGACATCATCTACATCGTCTCCAAGAACGCGGTCTTCGCCGGCCCGGACAACGCCGCTTATGGCAGCGCCAAGGCGGCCCAGCTCCACCAGATGCGGCTGCTGGCCGCCGAGCTTGCGCCGCTCGGGATACGGGTCAACGGGGTCAACCCCGACGCCGTGATCCAGGGTTCGAAGCTGTTCGCCGGCGACTGGGGACGCGAGCGGGCCGAGCGCTACGGCGTTCCGGTGGAGCAGCTGGGGGAGTACTACGCGCAGCGCTCGCTGCTGGGCCTGGAGATCCTCCCCGAAGACATCGCCGATGCCTGCTTCGCGCTGGTGTCGGGGCTGCTGGCCAAGACCACCGGCTGCGTGATCCCGGTGGACAGCGGGGTGGCCGCCGCGTTCCTGCGCTAGCGCTAGATCCGGGAGGACCCGCTCGCCGGCGACCGGTCCGGCCACGGGCTGCCCACTCCGGGCAGCTCCAGGAAGCGATTCCACAGGATGTTCCAGCGAGGGTCGCCCGAAGGCTCGTAGTGGGCCAGGCCGTGCGACTGCTCCAGCAAATGCCGGCCCGCCTGGAGGTTGGAGAGAGTGCCCACCGTCACGGCCTGCACCAGCACGTTCCCGGTCACCGCGGCCTCGCTGGGCCCGGCGACCACGGGGAGCCCCGAAGCATCCGCGGTGGCCTGGCAGAGCAGCGGGTTGGCCGAGCCGCCACCCACGATGTTGATGATCTCCGGCAGCACACCAGAGACCCCGGTGATCGCGTCCAGAACCCAGCGGTAACGGAGCGCCAGGCTGTCGTAGATGCAGCGGGTGAACTCAGCTCGACCGAGGGGGGGCTCCTGCCCGGTGGCGAGGCAGTAGTCGGCGATCGCGCGGGGCATGTCATCCGGGTTGAGGAAGGCGGCGTTGTCGGGGTCGATCAGCGAGACCCCAAAGGGGACGGCGGCCGCCTCGGACATCAGCTCGGCGTAGGTGGGGGAGTGGCCGTCACTGTCGAGCCAGGCATGGCGGCAGCGCTGCAACAGCCAGAGTCCCATCACGTTGCGCAGCAGCCGGGTGGTGTTCCCCACCCCGTGCTCGTTGCTGAGGTTGAGCGCCATCGCCTCGGCGGTGACTGATGGCGCGGCCGCCTCGATGCCGACGATCGACCACGTCCCCGAGCTGATGAAGGCGGCGGGCCGGCTCCCACCGAACGGGGTACCGGCAACCGCGGCGGCGGTGTCGTGGCTGGGGCCGGCGACCAGGGGGACTCCCGGGCGGCCGACCCGGCACTCACCGGTGAGGGCGAGCGAATCGATGACCTCGGGAAAGAGCGAAGGGTTGAGCCCCGCCCCGGCAAGGAGCTCGGCGGACCAGGTGCCGTCCAGGGCCAGCAGCTGGGTGGTGCTGGCGTTGGTACGCTCGGCCGCCGGTGGTGCCCCCAGCCAGTGGCGGAAGAGGTCGGGGAGAAGGAGCAGTGTTCGAGCCGTTTCCAGCTCGGCCGGCCGCTCCTCGGCCAGGGTCAGGAGCTGGTTGAGGGTGTTGAACTGCAGGAACTGGATGCCCGTTCGCCGGTAGACCTCGGCCGGTCGCAGACGGCTCGCCAGCCGCTCGTCGGAGCCGTCGAATAGGTGGTCCCGGTAGGAGCGGGGCATGCCCACCAGCGAACCGTCTTCTCGCAGCAGCCCGAAGTCGACGCCCCAGCCGTCGATGCTGACGCTGTCCAGCGGACCTTCGACGCTCTCGAGTGTTCTGACGATGAAATCGAAGATCCCGGTGGCGTCCCACGCCACGCGGTCGGCAAGCAGGAGCGGTCGGTGGGATTGCCGGCCCACCTCGGTCATTCGCAGACCGGCGCCGCCGACCTCCCCGATGAAGGCCCGAGCGCTTTCGGCGCCCAGGTCCACGGCCAGGTGGGTGCTCAGGCGATCAGTTCCATCCGGCGGCGTCGCCGCCCTTGCGGGCGTCGACCCGAGCCTCCGCCTCACCGCTGTCGAGGTATCCGCGGAGTGGGTCCGCGGGCAGGCCGCGCGCCTCCCTCCAGCCGGCGAGAGCCGGCCTGACATCGGTGTCATAGGCGTCCTTGAGGACGCCGTTGGCGGCGAGGATGTCGCCTCTGTCCTGGGCGGCGCGGAGGGCCTCGCGGTCGACCAGGCTGGCCTTGAGCCATTGCTCCTGGAGCGTCATCACGGTGCGGATCATGGCCGGGATCTTGGGCTCGATGTTGTGCGACTGATCGACCATGTAGCCGGCAGCGCGCGCGGTCTCGGCGCCCAGCCCGGAGCCGAGGCCGGCGCCGACCAGCTCGTTGAAGATGAGGAACAGCTGGTAGGGGTTGATGGAGCCCGCGATCAGGTCGTCGTCCCCGTACTTGCGGTCGTTGAGGTCGAAGCCGCCCAGCCGCCCCTCGTCGAGGAGCACGGCGACGATCTGCTCGATGTTGACGCCGTGCGCGTGGTGACCGAGGTCGACGACAACCTTGGCGTGCTCGCCGGCTTTCTGGCAGAGCAGCAGGGCCATCCCCCAGTCCTGGATGTCGCTGTGGTAGAACGCCGGCTCGTAGAGCTTGTACTCGATCAGCAGCCGCATCGACGACGGCAGGAAGGCGTGGATCTCGGACACCGCCTCCTCCAGCCGCCCCTTCCGCAGCCTGAAGTCGTCCTGCCCCGGGTAGTTGGTGCCGTCGCCCAGCCAGAGCTTGAGGGCGCCGGCGCCGACGGCGTCGCCGATCTCGCAGCACTCGAGGATGTGGTCCAGCGCCCGGCGCCGGACCTGGACGTCGGGGTGGGCCAGGCTGCCGAGGCGGTAGTCCTCCTCCTGGAAGGTGTTCGAGTTGACGGCGCCGACACGCATTCCCCTGGCCGCCAGCGCCTGCCGCATCGCGCCGTAGTCGGGGTCGCGATCCCAGGGGACGTGCAGCGAGACCTTGGGGGCGCAGCCTGTGTAGCGATGCACGGTGGCGGCGTCCTCCAGCTTTTCCTCCGTCGACCGAGGCGATCCCGGCTCCGGGAAGACGCGGAAGCGGGTGCCGGAATTGGCGAACCCCCACGTGGGCAGCTCCACCTCCAGGCCCTCGAGGTTCTCGAGGGCTGCCTGTAGTTGTGCAACCGGTTGCATAGAAGCGATATTGTACTTGGAAGCGTGTGTCAATACGATCGATGCAGACCCGGCCGCCGCTCCGCTCAGCCCAGTCGCCGCCGGTGACCGCACCCCTGGCGACCGGGGAGGCAGCGCGCCTGCGCGACGTCGCCGAGCGCGCCGGGGTGTCCGTCTCGACGGTGTCGCGGGCGCTCTCCGGCGACAGCCGGATCAGCACTCCCACCCGCGAGCTGGTCCAGGAGGTGGCCACCTCGATGGGCTACGTGCCCGACATGGTCGCGCGCAGCCTCTCTCTGCGACGGACGTCGACGGTGGGGCTGATCGTCGAGGACCTGCGCAACCCGTTCTACGCGGACCTCGCCCGCGGGGTCGAAGAGGTGCTGACAGCCGCCGGGTACAGCTACTTCCTCGCCCACAGCCACGGCGACACGGCGCGTCAGCGGGTGGTCGCGGAACGGCTCGTGGAACGGCGCGTCGACGCCCTGCTGGTCACGGTCCCGTACGCCCCTGAGGTGCTGAAGCTTCGGCGCGTCCCAGTGGTGACGTTTGATCGGATCGCCGGCCAGGTGCATGCCACGACCGACCACGTGGCGGGGGCCAAGCTTGCCGTCTCGCACCTTGTCGAGCAGGGCTATGAGCGGATCGGGTTGCTCTACGGGCGGCCCGACTACCTCCCGGTGGCCGCACGGATCACCGGCTACCGTGACGCGCTGAAGCTGGCCGGGCGGCATGCCTCCGGATCCCTCGAGGTGCGCTGCGCCGACCTCAGCTTCGAGGCGGCAGATGAGGGGGCGCGCCGTCTCGTCGATGCCGGCGCAGACGCCATCTTTGCGATCAACGACGTGATGGCCGCTGGCGCCCTGGGGGCGGTGGTCAAGACAGGCCGGCGGGTCCCGGACGATGTCGGCGTGATCGGGTACGACGACACGCCGATAGCCGCCTGGCCATTCCTCAACCTCAGCTCGGTGGCGCAGTCGACCGCCGAGATGGGCATGGCCGCCGCCCGCCTGGCGCTGGAGATGATCGACGGGAAGCATCCGGATTCGGTCTTGCTCGAGCCCAGGCTGGTGGTGCGCGGATCGTCGACGCGGAAGGGCCCTCGGTCCGGCCGCCTGGAACCAATCGCCTGAGCACGGCGTTCCGGCTGTGGCCGGAGGAATTCGAGCCGCTTCGTGAGGAGACGCGCCTGGCGATCGAGTCCCTGGTGGCGAGCAACCCACCGGCGGAAAAGCCGGCGGACCGTCAGGAGTTCCTGCTTCAGACCCGCGCCAGAATAGCTGCGCAAGCGGCTCCCTCGCCGATGGCGGAGGAGCGCGAAATCGCCGGTGTCGCCTGCCGGCTCTTCCGTCCCCAGGGACAACCGCGGGGGGTGTACATGCACATCCACGGAGGGGGGATGGTGCTCGGAGCCGCAGTCAACGACGACACCATTAATGAGGCGCGGTGCCTGGAGCACGACATTGTTGTCGTCTCGCCCGATTACCGGCTGGCGCCGGAAGATCCATTCCCTGCGGGACCCGACGATTGCTTTGCCGTGGCGCGGTGGCTGTGTGAGGGCGGTAGCCGCGAGTTGGGCTCCGACCGCCTCCTCCTCGGCGGGGAATCGGCCGGCGCCTATATGGCCGCGGTGACGATGCTGCGAATTAGGGACGCTCTGGACGCGGCAGAGAAGGTGGCGGGGCTGAACCTGATTTTCGGAATCTATGACATTGGTGGCACCCCGAGCCAGCGCGGGATGCGGCCCCACGGTGGCTTCGACGTGCTCGACCCCGAGGAGCTTGACTTCGTGCGCGACAGCTTCGTGCCCGGGCTGACCAACGACGAGCGGCGCCACCCGTCGATCTCTCCGCTCTACGCCGACCTCCACGGGCTGCCCCCCGCACTCTTCACAGTCGGAGCGGCGGACCACGTCTTCGACGATTCCGTGTTCATGGCCGGTCGCTGGTCGGCCTTCGGCAACCGCACGGAGCTGGCCGTCTACCCGGACTGCCCCCACGGTTTCCCCATCCTGGACACGGAGCTTGGCCGGATGGGCCGGGCCCGGATCGAGAGCTTCATCAGCGGCATCGTCAACCAACCGGTTTGAGGCTGCTTCGAACAAGGGCGCTGCCGGCGGTGCCGGGATGAGGCGCGCACGAACCGGTGGACTGGCGGTGGCAGTGGCGGCGAGCCTGGCGCGCACCGTGCTCGGGCTACCGCCGGCCAGGACCAGGCGGGTGCTGGTGGAGTCAGACCTTGAGGTGCCGATGAGTGACGGCGCCGTGCTCTTCGCCAACCGCTGGTACCCCGTTGACGACCCCCGAGCACCGATTGTGCTGATCCGGACTCCCTACGGTCGGGGAGCCCTCCACTCGGTCATCGCCCGGATGTTTGCCGAGGCCGGCTACCAGGTGCTCGTCCAGAGCTGCCGCGGGACCTTTGGATCGGGCGGAGAGTTCGTGCCGTTCCGCGACGAACGGTCGGACGGTTTCGACACCCTCGCCTGGCTCGAGGCGCAGCCGTGGTTCGTCGACCGGGTGGGCCTCTGGGGCGGCAGCTACCTGGGCATTACGCAGTGGGCGATCGCCGATCGGTTGCCGCCGTACGTGCGCGCCCTGGCGCTCTCGATAACTGCGTCGGCCTCCGGCGAGGCGGTGGTCTACCCAGGAGGTGCGCTGGCGCTGCACACCGCCATGCCCTGGGCGTTCATGAACGATGTCGCCTCGCGTGAGGGGTTGCTCCGCCTTCTGCTCGGGCGCCGGGAGCAAACCCGTCGCGTCGATGAGGCGCTCCGGCGACTGCCTCTGGGCGAGGCCGACGAGACCGTCCTCGGCCGGCCGTTGCAGTACTACCGTGACTGGCTGGAGCACGACGACCCGGCTGATCCGTGGTGGCAGCAGGCCCAGTTCCGCGCCAACGTCGCCGGGCTGGACCGCCCGGTGACAATGTCCGGCGGCTGGTTCGACATGTTCCTTCCGGACCAACTGGACGATTTTCAACAACTGGCGGATAGGGGTGTCCCGGCGCGACTGGTTGTCGGGCCCTGGGGGCACGGCGGCCGTGAGCACACCGCCATCTCGTTCCAGCAGGCCTTCGATCTCTTCGACGCCGAGCTGCGCAGCGAGCCCCGGGCCGAGGGCGCGCCAGTGCGTCTGAAACTGGTGGGAGGTGGCGACCACTGGCTCGAGTTCGATGCCTGGCCCCCGCCTGGACGCGAAATTGTGTGGCACCTCGCTCCGGGCGCCAGCCTCACAGAAGCCGCCCCATTGGAGGCCGGCTCCGACGGCTTCCAGTACGACCCATCGGATCCGACACCCGGGATCGGAGGCGCGTCACTCCATGCGTCGAACACCGGGCCTAAGAACCAGGCTCGGAGAGAGTCGCGCGCCGATGTCCTGACCTATACCAGTGCGCCTCTGGAAAGGACCACCACCTTCATAGGTCCGGCGGAGGCGACGATCCACTTTCAGTCGAGCGCCCGCTCCGCAGACGTCCACTTGACGCTGTGCGATGTCGACGAGCATGGAGCCAGTACAAATGTGAGCGCCGGGATCCAGCGTCTTCGCCAGGTTGAGCCCGGGGAGATCATCGAGGTGTCGGTGCGCCTGTGGCCGGTCGGCGCGGTCTTTGAGCGCGGCCATCGGATCCGGGTCCAGGTCTCCTGTGGGGCACATCCGACATATGCCCGCAACCTCGGAACCGGCGAGTCCCCTCTGACCGCTCGTTGCGGAACCGTCGGCCGCCAGACCGTCTACCTCGGGGGCCAAACGGATTCCCATCTCAAGCTCAGGGAGTACTCATGACGACGCGGTGGCGTCAGCCTGATTCACCTGAGGCCGCAACCTGACCGGCGACTTCGCTCCCGGTCGCTGGCGGGCGCGCTGGATCTGGGCCGAAGACGCCGGCACTGACGGCCTCCGGACGGTCGTCGCCCTCCGTCGGGAGCTGGATCTGGGTTCGGTGCCGGCGAGGGTCCCGGCGCGGCTCTTCGCTGTGTCGCGTTACGTGCTCTTTGTTAATGGCGTCGAGGTGGCGCGCGGACCGATGCGGTCCAACCCGCGCAGCCAGTACTACGACGTCGTCGACCTCGGCCCGTACCTGCGCCAGGGCGCCAACGTAATCGGCATCCTGGCGGTCCGGTACGGATCGGCCAACGCCTGGTGGCTGCCACCTCCCGCGACCGCCAACGATCTTGGCGCCGGCGCCCTGGTCTTCGAGGCCCGCCTCGCCAATGACCGGCTGCTGGTTTCAGATGGCAGCTGGACCGCTACCCAGCTCGACGGTTGGGAGTCAACCCCCGGGCCCGAGATCTCCGGTCGGGGCGAGGAGATCCACGACCTGCGCACGCTGCCCCCCGGCTGGGCCGAGCCGGGGCGGCCGGCGCCGGAATGGCGTCCGGCGTTGCAGCGCCTGGCGCGCACCGCCGGCGAGACTGGGAGCCCCCAGCCGCCGAGCTACCCGGGGGGCCCGTACGCCGAGCGTCCGATCGGGTGGCCCGTTCCTAAACGGGTGAGCCTGGAGGCGGACGGCGACGGCGGCCTCACGTCCGACGGAGTGGTGGTGGGAACAGTCGTGGTCGACGCGGAGATCCCGGCGGGGGCGCGCCTCACGATCCGGGCGGCCGAGTTCCTCGACGCCGACGGGCGGCCCGAGCCGAGGGAGCTGGACGCCTCGATGGTGGTGATAGGCGACGGCACGCGGCGGATCCTCGAGTCGCTGGACATCTATGGGATGCAAGGGCTGCAGCTCGGCGTCCCGGACGGCGCCAGGGTCCACGACGTCTTTGTTCGCGAGCGCCTCTACCCGATGACCGGCGATGCGGGCTTTGAGTGCTCCGACCCCGGTCTCAACCGGATCTACGAGGTGGGCCGGCGGACCGTCAGCCTCTGCTCCCTCGACGCCTACGTCGACTGTCCCACTCGCGAGCAGCGCGCCTGGGTCGGCGATGCGGTTGTCCACCAGATGGTCGACCTGACCACCAACACCGACTGGCGGCTGGCGCGCTGGTACCCGCGACTGGCCGCCTCGCCCCGGCCTGACGGGATGCTGCCGATGGCGGTGGCCGGGGAGGTCGAGGATCGCGACTTCACGGTCATCCCGGACTGGGCCCTTCACTGGGTCCACGCGGTCCACAACCTCTACCGCTACACCGGCGACCGCGAGCTCGTGGCCGAACTCCTCCCGGCCGTCGAGGGTGTCGTTCGCTGGTTCAGCCGCTTCGTCGACCCCAACGGCCTGCCCCGCGACGTCGTCGGGTGGGTGATCATCGACTGGTCCTCGGTGTACACCGCGGGGATCTCGGCGGCCCTCTGCGGGCTGTGGGGTAGGGCTCTGCTGGAGTTCGCCGAGATGTCGGAGTGGCTCGGCGACAACGGGCGGGCCGGCTGGGCCCGCGAAACCCAGGCCCAGCTGGCGGCGGGCTTCGAGCGACTCTGGGACGCCGGCGCGGGCCGGTACTGTGACAGCCTGGTCGATGGCGTCCTCGAGCCGATGGCCTCGCAGCATGGGCAGGCAGCGGCCATCGTGGGCGGGCTGGCACCCGCCGATCGGTTTTCGCGGCTGGTCGAGGTGATGACCGACGAGGCCAACCTGGTGCATGCGGCGTTCAGCGCCCCCGACGGCCCGGCCGCACCCAACTCCGGCATCGAGGTCGGCGGCGGGTACCTGCGGGTGGGGCGTCCCGACCCCTGGTGGAAGGTTGAGACGCAGGTGGTTCGAGCCCAGCCCTTCTTTCGCTACGTCGTCCATGACGCGCTGGTGGAGGCGGGGAGGGCGGACCTGGTCGTCTCGCAGTGCCGTGATTGGATGGTTGCCCTGGAGCGCTGCCCGACGTCATGGACCGAGACCTGGTACGGCGGCACCATCTCCCACGCGTGGTCCTCGACTCCGACGCGAGACCTGGTCCAGCGCGTCCTCGGGGTTACGCCGGCGGAGCCGGGCTTTAAGGTCGCGCGGATCGAGCCGAATCTGGGCGACCTGGAGTGGGCCGAGGGCGCGGTTCCCACGCCCGACGGCATGCTGCGGGTTCGCGTCAGCAAGCTGGAGCTGGTCGTCGAGAGCCCGGTGCCCTTCATTCACGCCGGCCGGCGCTACCAGGCGGGCGCCGTCACGGTGGCGCTGTAGCCGGCCTGATCGGTCCACCGGCGGCGCCTCTCCGGCGATTCGCCAAGGCCGCAGGACCGCTGTGCTAGATTCGGCCACGGGGGACGAGGCTAACCGGCCACTGTGAAGGGGTTGATGTGACCACGTTCCGAAGGGGTGTCGCTGTTTTCGCCACCGGCTTGGCGATCATGTTGCTGCTGCCTGCGGCGGCAACCCACGCCACCGGCGCTCCTTCGTATCAGGTCCACCGCATCGGCGTCTACGGTGGCGAGCCGTCGATCACCTCAGACGGCAACGGCCTGCTCTATTCCACCTACCTCAACAAACAGAGCGTCTACAGGTCGACCGACAAGGGCTCCAGCTGGTCGCTGCGGACGGTGCCCGACCCGACGACCGGTGACGACTGCGTGGCCACCGACCAGTCCAACGCCGTCTACTGGTGCAACCTCAACGGCAGCGCTTCGACCGTGCCTTTGCAGGCCGACGTCTGGAAGTCGACCGACCAGGGGCAGACCTGGAAGATGGGCCAGAACGCGGTCAATGAAGGGACTGTCTGCAGCACCAGCTGCATCCCGTTCGGGGTCGACCGCCAGTGGGTTGACGCCTACATACCTCCGGGCGGGACCACCGACACCGCCGAAGTCGTCCTCTTCTACCACGACTTCTACGGTCCCAGCCACGTCTGGGTCAACATCTCCACCGACGGCGGCAAGACCTTCGGCACTCCCCAGGACATCCTTCTGAGCCTCAACGCCCTGGGCTCGCCGAGTGGACCGACGGCCGTGCTCGACTCGGCCTGCAGCACCGTCCCGACAGGCGTCAAGATCGTCAAGAGCGGGCCCCATAAGGGCCGGATCTACACCTCCTGGCTGGCCGCAGACCCGAGCAGCTTCCTCACCGGGTGCAACTTCACCCAGGCGCAAGCCTTCCACAACCTGATCGTGGCCTGGTCGGACGACGGCGGCGCCAGCTGGACCCCGGAGGTCGCGTACGACGCCGGCAATTTCCACGACGCCTCCAGCCCGTTCGCGGCCTTCACGCTGGACAACCAGGGCAATCCATACATCGGGTTCGTGAACAACCTGAACTGGACCGTGGCCTGCTCGGTGCCCGCCAACACGACCCCCGACTCGAGCTGCGAGTACGACACGTACGTGGTTTGGTCACCCGATGCCGGGGCCAGCTGGAAAGGGCCGTTCAAGGTCAACTCGAGTACCGGCACGCACTGGTTCCCGGCGATCGCCGCGGGCGATCCCGGCAAGGTGGACCTGGCCTGGCTGGAGACGTCGACGGTGGTGCCAACCGGGCCCAACGGCAAGGACTGGCCCGGGATGTGCTTCCCAACTGGCGGCTGTACCAACACCAATCAATGGTTCCTTTGGGCGGGGCAGTCGCTTGACCTCGGCAGCACCAGCCCGACCTGGGCTCTAACCAAGATCACAGCCAGCCCCATGCATGTCGGCGATATCTGCAATCTCGGCATCGCCTGCCCGCCGAGCTTCTCCAATCGCCACCTCGCGGACTTCATCATGGAGACCGTCGACCCACAGGGATGCGCTCACATCGCCTACGCGGACGACCAGACCACCCACGAGGTCGACTCGGCGGACCAGGTTTCCGGGTCGTGCGTCCTGGCGGCCGCCGTCACCACACCGACGCCCCCGATGCCCACAACCAGCACGGCCCCACCCAACCTCACGGCTGCCAGCCACGGCTGGGTACCGCTGGCGCTGGTGATCGCCGGCGTTCTGGCCGGGCTGCTTTGGAGAGCAGGGCGCCGCCGAGGGGAGGCGTAACCCGACCACGTAGCCATTGGTGCGGTGCCCTTCTGGGGGCACAGCTGATGGAGGAACACTGATGCGCGTAAGTCGAGCCGCCCTCGCCCTGGCCCTGGTCCCGGTGGCGCTAACCGCCTGTGGCTCCACCAGCTCCTCGACCGGGCAGGCGTCCACGGCTACCGCGACACCGGCCGCGACCGCAGCTTCACCCTCTGCATCCACCGGAACAACGTCCTCAGTCACCGTCAAGACCGCTTCGGTCACGGTCGCCGGTGCCCCCACCGACGTGCTCACAACCACCGCCGGCTTGACGCTCTACTACCGCACCACCGACACCGCCACCAGCGTCACCTGCACCGGCGGCTGCGCTGCCGCCTGGCCACCACTCCTGGCCACGGGCACGCCGACGGGTTCAGCAGGAGTTACCGGCACCCTCACCGTGTTCGCTGGTCCGCTGGGCAGCCAGGTGCTCTACAACGGGCATCCGCTGTACACCTGGTCCCACGACACCGGCCCGGGAATGGCCACCGGTCAGGGCATTGGTGGCTTCAAGGTAGCGACCCCGAGTCTCGCCGCCTAGTCTTCGACGGTGCAGCCGTCCGGCACGGCGCACCGCGAGATGAGGTGAGAGCTGGGGCGTGCCCAGGTCCGAGTGTCAGGTGGGGTAGACCTCGAATTCGGTTGCCTTGATCGTCACCCATACCCGACCCCCTTCGGCAAGCCGCAGCTCGGTCGCGGCCTGAGGCGTGACCTCGGCGACGACCCCGACCGGCCCTCCGACCTCGACGCGCACCCGGTCGCCCTCGAAGTCGATGCCGTCGACCTGTCCCGGCCAGACGTTGCGCGGGCTGCCCTCGGGTCGCTGACGATGCAGGCTCACCGCCCGAGGGTGCACCACCGCGAACGCCGACCCCTGCGTCTCTCCGGTCACCCGGATCTGATGTCCCTCGGGTAGGGTGATCAGGTTGCCGGACGCGGTGCCGCGATAGAGGTTGAGCCCGACCAGCTGGGCGACCCATCGCGATCGCGGCCGGGCGGTCACCTCCTGGAGCGTCCCCTGCTGGATGATGCGGCCACTCTCCATGACCACCAGCCGGTCCGCCATCGCCATCGCGTCCAGGGGGTCGTGGGTGACGACGATGCGGACGCCATCGGCGCCCGTGAGATGCGTCCGCAGGTCCCGCCGCAGAGCTGCTCTGGCGCTGACGTCGATGGCTGCCAGCGGCTCGTCCAGCAGCAGCAGCGCCGGCCGTGTCGCCAGGGCTCGCGCCAGAGCCACCCGCTGGGCCTGCCCACCCGACAGGCCTCGCGGCCGCTCGGCCGCCATGCCGGCAACGCCCACACGCTCGAGCCAGGTCCCGGCTTCCTGCCGAGCCGCGCTCCGCGAGGCGCCCCTCGAGCGCAATCCGTAGGCGACATTCTCGAGCGCGCTGAGGTGGGGGAAGAGGAGGTAGTCCTGGAAGACGACGGCCACAGGCCGTACTTCCGGCTCCAGGTGAATGCCGGAGGTGGTGTCGTCGAGGACCTCGCCGTCGAGCTCAACCCGGCCCCTGTCGATGGCAAGCAGGCCGGCTAGCGCCCGCAAAAGCGTCGTCTTGCCGGCGCCGTTGGGGCCGGCGATGGCTAAGATCCCCGCGCGCTCGGCGTCGAGCTCGAGGTCGAGATTCATCGCGCCGAGCTCCAGCGCCACCCGCGCGTGCAGCGTCACAGCGCGCCCAACCAGCGTTGCCGGAGCCCGATCAGTGCCGCCAGTGAGACGGTCAGGAGCACCAGCGAGACGGCGACCGCGTGCTCCGGGTTGCTCTCGAGGAGCACGTAGATGGCGGTCGGCGTCGTCTGGGTCCGGCCGGGCAGGTTGCCGGCGAATGTGATGGTGGCGCCGAACTCGCCCAGCGCACGCGCCCAGCACAGCGTCGCGCCGGCCGCCAGCGAAGGTGCCACCAGGGGAAGGGTCACGGTCCAGAAGCGGCGCCATGGCCCGGCTCCGAGGGTGGCGGCTGCCTCCTCGAAGCGCTGGTCCATCTGACGCAGCCCGGCCTCTGCCGTAATCACCAGGAAGGGCATGGCCACGAAGGCCTCGGCCAGGACCACCGCCCCGGTCGTGAAAGGGGAGGGGAACCCCGGAACCCCGGCCAGGTACTGGCCGACCAGGCCGCGCCGGCCGAAGGCGAACAGCAGCGCCACGCCCCCCACTACCGGGGGCAGGACCATCGGCAGGGTCACCAGGGCGCGAACCAGGCTCCGGCCGGGAAAACTCACGCGGGCCAGGATCCAGGCCAGGGGTACCCCGAGCACGACGCTGACACCAAGCGCACCCACCGAGCATTCGGCCGATAGGACCAGGGCCTGCCTGACATCCGGCGAGGCAAGCACCGGACCGAGATCGGGCCAGGGCGTGCGGAGCAGGAGTCCGACCAGCGGCAGCGCCACCATGGCCACGGCGAGCGCGGCCATGATCGCCACCGCGGTCGGTGGCCGGCGCTTCATCGGGGAGCCAGGAAGCCCCGCGCGAGGAGAGCCTGCCGGCCAGGTCCGCTGTAGAGCTGCTGGACAAACGCCTGCGCCAGCTCGCGCTTGGTGGTCCCCCGGACGACGGCAACCGGGTAACGCGCGACTACGTTCTGGTCTCCCGGGATGGCGACGCCGGAAACCTTGCCGCCGGCGGACCTGATGTCCGTCACGTAGACGATCCCGGCGTCGGCCTCCCCGGTCTCCACCTTCACCAGCTCGGATTTCACGTCCAGCTCGAGCGAGACCGGATTGACCTTCACTCCCTGCCGATCGAGGGCCTGCCGTCCGTACTTCCCGGCGGGGACCGACGGGTCCTCGAGCACGACCTTGAGGTCGGCCCGGGACAGGTCCGAGAGGCCTCTGACCCCCTTGGGGTTTCCGGGGGCCACCACGATCTCGAGAAGGTTGGTGGCGAAGTCCCGGGGCGTATCGACGAGGTTGGCCGCCACCAGCTTCCCCATGCTGGGCTCGTCCGCGGTGGCCACAACGTCAGCAGGGGCCCCTGACTCGATCTGAGCCACCAGCTGCTGCGAGCCGGCGAAGCTGAAGGTGAGACTCAGGCCGGGATTTACTGCAGCCAGTTTGGTCCTGTCATCCGTGAAGGCTTCGGTGAGGGATGCGGCGGCGAACACCGTCACGGACCCCGACTGACCCGCGGTCGGTGTCGCCGGGGCGGACCCGGCCGACGTGGAGCCGCCGCACGCCGCGAGCACAGTGAGGCCGAGCGAGGCGGCGGCGAGACGAGCGGAGGCGAGCAGGGGACTCCCTACTTCGCGCTCGGCAGCTCGACGATTACGTTGGTGGCTTTGACGGCCGCGACCACGGACGTGCCCGGCGCCAGGCCGAGCTCATCGGCGGCCTCCCTGCTGATGAGGGAGACGATCCGGTGGGGGCCCGCCTGTACCTCCACCTGGGCCATGACCTTGTCGCGGATCACTTTCGTCACGATGCCGGTGAAGCGGTTGCGGGCCGACTCCGAAACCACCGCAGCCGCCGCCGGCGAGGATGCCAGGGACTCGGCAAAGCGGGCCAGTTCCTCGCCATCGATCAAGCGGCGTCCGCCGCCGGTGGTCGGTTTGGCACCCAGCCGGCCGGAGTCCACCCATCTGCGTACGGTGTCGGGGCTGACCCTGAGGACGGAAGCGGCATCGGCCACGGTGTACTTCGCCATCGAGTCCATTTTGGCATTTGCGGCAAAAATGCGGCGCCCGACCTGAGGATGCGAGGGCAGGTGTGTTTACAAGCAACGCAATCGCGCCGCTCAGCGTACTGCTGGAGGCGGACATTCGGCGGCCGGGATCTAACCTAGGTACTGACGGTGACTGACCCAGTCCATCTCGACGAGTTTCCCCCGGCCGGGGCCACCGTTGTGCCTTCGCCAGGCGACAGCAGCGCGCATGTCAAGGACCGCCTCGGCCGACGCCTGCGGGACCTGCGAATCTCGGTCACGGACCGCTGCAACTTTCGCTGCCCGTACTGCATGCCCAGCGAGGTCTTCGGCAAGGACTACCGGTTCCTGCCGCGGGACGAGATCCTGAGCTTCGAGGAGATCGCGCGGGTGGTGCGCGTTGCTGCCGAACACGGGGTGACCAAGGTGCGGCTGACCGGTGGCGAGCCGCTGGTGCGCCAGGACATCGAGCGCCTGGTGGCGATGGTGGCGGCGGTGGAGGGGATCGACGACATCGCCATGACCACCAACGGCACCGCCCTGGCAGGCAAGGCCCAGGTCCTCCGGGACGCCGGCCTGACCCGCGTGACGGTGAGCCTCGACTCCATCGACGAGAGGGTTTTCGAGGCCATGAGCGGCGTGAGCGCGCCGCTGGGCCGGGTGCTCGACGGTCTTGACGCGGCCGCCGCGGTGGGGTTCGCTCCGATCAAGCTCAACGCCGTGGTGAGGCGGGGCGTCAATGACAACGGCATCCTCGACCTTGCCCGGTTCGGTCGGGAGCGGGGCTTCGTGATGCGATTCATCGAGTACATGGATGTCGGCACCACCAACGGCTGGCGGCTCGAAGAAGTCGTCAGCGCTGCTGAGATCGTGGCGGCGATCGACGCCGAGTTTCCACTGCAGCCGCTGGACGCGCAGTACCCCGGCGAGGTGGCGCGACGCTTCAGCTACGCCGACGGCCGGGGTCAGATCGGGGTGATCGCGTCGGTTACCCAGCCCTTCTGCCAGGGCTGCACGCGGGCGCGGCTGACAGCCGAAGGTCGCCTCTACACCTGCCTCTTCGCCACCGCCGGCCACGACCTGCGCGCCATCCTCAGAGGCCCTTCCGCCGACGACGGCTTGGGGGCGCTTCTGGGTCGGATTTGGCGCGATCGTAGCGATCGCTACTCGGAGGAGCGCGCCTCCATGTCGGAGCCGCGGCAGCGGGTCGAGATGTCTTACGTCGGGGGTTGACCAGCAGGAAGTCAACCAGGATGGGAAACGGGCGAAAGTCCTAGACTTTTGCAGCTACAGCTTCGACGGGAAGTCAGTGGGAGGAACATAGTGCGCCATCTGCTTCAGCGCCTCAGTCCTGTGATCGCCATCCCGGCCCTTGCCCTTGCCATAGGGCAACCCATGGTCACCAACGCCGTCAGTCCTCCGGCCAACCACCGGGTGACGGTCGACCAGGGGAGTGCATATGTCAGCGCAGACGTGCTGGGTGGCACCGGGACCTACAGCGACGCAACGCTGACGCGCTGCGGCATCGATCGCCGGATGCAGAACGAGCCCACGATTGCGCTCGACCCGCGGAACGCCGCCGTGCGCACGTCCGGCAGCAACGACTACTGCACCGTCCCCACCAACCACGACGCCTGGGCCGGGTTCTATCGCAGCACCGATAGCGGCACCACCTGGACCGACAGCCTGCTGCCCGGCTACCCACTCGACACTTCCAGCCAGGGCACGTCGAGCCCGCTCCATGGCATGACCCAGGGCGGAGCGCTGGCGGCCGGCGACCCGGTGCAGGCGTGGGATGGCAACGGCAACCTGTTCTACATGGGCAACAACTTCAACCGCGGGGCGCAAGACGGCAACTCGGCGTCGTTCCGTGACAACACCGGCGATGTCTGGGTGGCCACATACGCGCCGAGCAACCCCTCGGACAACACCACCGACGGTTCCAAGTACGTCCGGACCGTGATCCTTGCGACCAACACCTTCGGTCAGGGCTCCTTCAACGACAAGACCGGCATCGGCGTCGATCCGTCGACCGGCGATGTTTTCGCTGCTTGGTCCGACTTCCACGGCAAGGGCTGCAATGAGATCTTGATGTCCCGGTCGACCGACCACGGCGCCACCTTCAGCGCGCCGATGAAGATCAGCGACGGACTCTGCACCAACCAGGGCCCGAACTTTGCCTTCGGGCCCACAGGCCAGGTCTACGTCTCCTGGATCGCCAATAACGGCGGCTCCAAGAGCCAGAACGCCACCGTCAACGGCGCCGCCTTCGCGCGGTCGCTGGACAGTGGTCGGACCTTCTCCAAGGCCGCCATCGTCGTGCCGTACTCGCCATTCGTCTCCAATGTCTTCTCAGGCAACGGCGCCCGGGATTGCGGCGATGGCTCGCTCGCCTGCCCGTCCGGGTTCACCTTCCCGCGTTTCGACCTGGCGATGCCGACGCTGACCACCAATGGCGATGACGTCGACATGGCCTTCCAGGTGGCCACCTCGTCCGGTCAGGGACAGATCCAGTTCACCCGCTCGTCCAACGGCGGCGGCAGCTGGTCCACCCCAACCCCGATTGACGTTCAGTCGAACGGTCACCAGTTCTTCCCCTGGATGGCGTCATCTGGAGGAAAGATCACGGTGGTCTACTACGACAGCCGTGCTGACACCCAGTACGCCGCGGCGCGTCCACCCTGCAACAGCGCGACCGGCGTGACCAGCGCGTGCCTTGCGGTGTGGTCGTCGACATCAACCGATGGCGGCACCTCCTGGACTCACGCGCTCGTGAGCAGCGCCCTGACGAACCCGAACCTGGAGCAGTTCGGCGGGCGCCTGGTGCCGTTCTTCGGCGACTACATCATGGTTTCGGCGGTAGGCAACACCATCGCGGCGGTCTGGACCGACCAGCGTGACGCCGTGACCGCCCCGGACCCATCCGGTGACGCGGACAGCGATGACGTCGCCGGAAGCCCCGAGACCGGTGGAACCTGCACCTCGTCATTCAGCAACTGCTTTGACGGGACAGGAGGACTCGACCAGAACATCTACACCGCCCAGCTCCCCTGAGCTGGGCGGCGCGCACGCGCCCGAGCTTCTAGCAATGGGGCCCGCCGAGAGATCGGTTGGGCCCCCGCTGGAGCCACGACATCCGCGGCCGCGGCTGACAGCATCAGCCGACGGGAATTGCGCCGGAAGGCGACTTAGGTCATGCTTGCCAGGTGCGGGAACCCTGGGTTGAGATAGCCGGGTCAACCGCCGGGCTGGTTGCGGATTGGTCGGGGGCTCGGGGACCGTCCGCATGCTGAGTCCGGGCTTGACGTCTGGCTCGACGCCGTCCGCTATGCCCCTGGAGACCGGGCTGGCGTCCAGCTCACTGACCAGGCGGCTCCGTCGCGCCTTCGGGTTTCTGCCCCACGGCCGCTACCTCTCTGACGAGGATTGGAACCGTCGCCACCGGGCTATCGTGGCCCTGCTGTGGTTGCAGATGGTGGGGCTGGTTGCCTTCGGACTCTGGCGCGGTTACAGCTGGACCCACGTGGTGGTAGACGGCGGCGCGGTGACGGTTTTCGCGGCTTGGGCCACCCAGCCATACGGCGGTCGCCGCCTGCGCTCCTCGCTCGCCTCGCTGGGCCTCTTGACCGGCTCGGCGCTGGGCGTCCACCTTTCTGGGGGCGTGATCGAGGCCCATTTCATGTACTTCGTGGTGATCGCGCTGCTGATGCTCTACCAGGACTGGATCCCGTTCCTGGTCGCGATCGCCTTTGTGGTCGGCGAGCACGGGCTGATCGGCGTCCTGCTGCCGACCAGCGTCTACAACCACGGTGCGGCGCAGAAGGATCCGTGGTTGTGGGCCGGGATCCACGGTTCCTTCGTGCTCGCCGCCAGCGCCGCCAACCTGGCCTACTGGCGGTTCAGCGAGACCGACCACGCCAGGGCCACCCTGATGCTGCACCAGGCCGCGCGGGTTGACGGCCTCACCGGCGCCGTCAACCGAAGAGGGTGGGACGAACGTATCAACCAGGTCCTCAATCTTGCCCGCCGCCCCGGGCTCAGCATCGCCGTTGCCATCCTCGACTTCGACGACTTCAAGAGCTTCAACGACAGCTGGGGGCATCAGCGAGGTGACCAGCTGCTCCAGCGTTCCGTTGCCGCTTGGCGCACCGCCCTTCGCGAGGAGGACCTCCTCGCCCGTTATGGTGGCGATGAGTTCAGCTTGATCCTTCCAGGGTGCGACCTCCACGGCGCCATCACCGTGCTCGAACGCGTGGTTCAACTGACCCCTGAGTCTCAGTCCTGCTCGGTTGGCGTCGCCATCTGGAACGGCTCGGAGTCGTCGGGCGAGTTGATCGCCCGGGTGGACGAGGCGTTGTATGAGGGCAAGAAACACAAGCACGTTGACGACAGACGCATCTACGTCGCCAAAAGCGCCGCTGGTGGAGGGAGCACAGGGGCGTGGGCAGACCGCATACCCCGGCTGGTCGAGAACGGCGACATCGTGTCGGTTTACCAGCCGATCGTGGACCTCGGCTCTGCGAGCCTGGTCGCTTACGAAGCCTTCCCCCGGCCGACCGACGACCCCAGCTCCGAGAGTGACGCCGGCATGTTCGAGGCGGCCAAGCGAATGGGCTATCTGCGGGACCTCGAGTGGATCTGCAGGCGTGCGGCGCTCGAGGGCGGCACCGCTGATTCGCGCCACCTGCCGCTCTTCGTCAAGATGAGCGTTGCCCTGTTGGTTGACCCGTTGCATGACGTCGACCAGCTGCTGTTGCTGGCGCGCGCCGCCGAGCGCTCACCGGGACAGGTCGTGATCGAGATAGCAGAACAGGACGACAGCACCGAGCTCGACCAGCTGGTCGCGGCCGTCACCTCGCACCGCGAAGCCGGCTTCCGATTCGCCATCGACCAGTTCGGAGGTGGTCGCTCGACGCTGGAGGTCCTGGTCGCCGTGAACCCGGAATTCATCAAGATCGCGGGGAGCCTCACGGCCGCGGCGGAATCACCGGTTTCGCGGGCCGCCATTCAGGCGATCATCACCTTCGCCCAGGCCCAGGGCGCGACGGTGGTGGCCCAGGGGGTCGACAGCGAGTGGCAACGCTCACTCCTCCGCGAGCAGGGAGTGACCCTGGGCCAGGGGGATCTGTTCGGGCCGCCGGCGCCGCACGTTCGCGAGGCGCCTGCCCTTCAGCAGACCCCGGAGGTGCCCGAAAGCGCCAGGCGCGTTCCCTTGCAACGGCCGGCGCCGGGGGTGTCCTGACCGGCCCATTGCCGGGAGCGACGGGTCCCAGCTGGATGCGCCATCCAGCTTGGGCCGGAGGCGATACCAGGCTCTAGCCGTCCCCCCGTAAGCGCAGGCTCTGGCTCGACGGCACAAAGTAGTAGGCACCGGAAAGCGGGCGGGTGTAGTTGGTGAGCGCGTCTCGAGTGCCATCGGTCAGCCCGGCCATGCTCGCGAGCATCGCGCTCAGCCGCTGCTGATCGGCGCTGAAGCCCACGAACATCGTGCCGTGGTCGGTGGCCGTGCCGTATGGCATGTTGCGCCGGAAGATCTTGCCGAAGGATTCCTGGTCGGTTCGCGCCACGTGGGAATCCTGCGCCTTGTCCTCCAGCTCCAGGCTCTCAGCCTTGCTGCGCCCGATCACGCGCTCCTGGGAGGCGGTCTTCAGTGACTCCCAGGCGGCGGCGTCGTGGCTCCACTTCTGAAGTAGGAGGATGGTGCCGCCTGCACCGGGTGTGCCTTCGGGGATGAGGGCGACTTCCGGGGCTTCGATCAGGGTGGGATTCTCGGTGCCGTCGATGAACCCGGTGAGATCGCGGTCATGCAGGTAGGACCAGCTGGAGGTCTCGGAGACGATCGAAGCATGGGGCCGGAGGGCTTCGATCACCTCGCGCGACATGTCGAAGATGACGTCGTAGGCGCTGCCGGACAGCCACAACACCACGTCGTGCTGGGTCGCGGGCATCGTCCAGCCGCCGGCTCCGACGACATCGCGGTTAAAGCCATCGAGCTGCGCCGGAGCATCGTCGGCGGCGATCCCGCGCCAGAGCTCGGGCCGGAACCCCGCGACCAGGTTGACACCACCCATGGTCGTTCGGGGCTCTCGGAGAGAGGCGACGGCGTTCACCAGCGCCCCGCCTCGAGCCGGGTCGTTGCCGTCGAACTCCAGGTAGGCGTGCGACGCCGTTCCCAGCGCGAAGATCCCGCTCTGCGGGCTGTTCATCGGGGGGCAACACCCGTCATCAGGGCGACCGTATCGAAATTGAGCGGCACCAGTCGAGTATCGCCCCAGCCACTGCCCGCGGCGAGCTCCAGTAACTGTGCGGCGTTCATATAGGTATCGACGGTGTCACTGAGGTAGCGATATGCGTCCCGGTCGCCGGCAACCCATCCTCCCAACCGGGGCAGGGCGAGCCGTAGATAGAGCTCGTAGGCTCGACCTACGAGACCACCTGGAGGACGAAGGAACTCCAGGACCACCAGGTGTCCGCCACCTCGAACCACGCGTCTCATCTCGGCGAGCCCCATCTCGGGGTCGGCCAGGTTGCGAAGCCCGAAAGCCGTGGTCGCGGCATCGAAGGACGAGTCTTCGAAAGGGAGATTGGTGGCGTCGCCCTCAACCCATTCGATGACTGGGTGCGCCGCTCGCGCGACATCCAGCATGCGCCTGCTGAAGTCCAGCCCCACGATACGGCCGCCGGCACCCACCCGGCCCTGGAGTTCAAGGGTCAGTTGCCCCGTTCCACAGGCCACGTCGAGGGCGGCGCCGCCGGGCTGCAGGGCGGCGGCGTCGGCGGCTCGGCGACGCCAGCTGCGGTCCCGGCCGAGGGAGAGCACCGTGTTGGCGCGGTCGTACCCGGATGCGATCCTGTCGAACATCGCCCTGACCTTGAGAGCGTCGCGGGCCGGCGTCATCGATTGGGGTCCATCAGACGACCACCATAATCTCCTCGATGCCTGAGTTGAATCGGCCGGTCGGCCTGGGGCTGGCGGCGCGAGGTGACGTCGAGGAGACGATCGACTGGGTCGTTCGCGCCGAGCGGGCCGGCCTGGAGTCGGCCTGGCTCCACGACAGCTACTTCGAGCGCGACCCGATCAGCTTCCTGGCGCCGATGGCCCGAGCCACCAGCCGCATCCGGCTGGGAGCCGGCGCCCTCAACCCGTACACCCGGCACCCCTTCGTCGTCGCCTCGACGATGGCCACGCTGGACAACATCGCTGACGGGCGTTTTTCGCTGGCGTTGGGCAGCGGCCTGCCCCTGCGCCTGGCGCAGATGAACATCGCCTACGAGAACGCGCCCCAGCGGGTGGGCGAGTCGATAGACCAGATCCGGACACTGTGGCGGGGTGAGCGGCTGGTGCTCAACGACAAAGTGCCGCCGCTGGTGCCGATGTTCCCCCCGCCCAAGCGCATCCCGATCTATATCGCCGCCTACACTAGGGCCTACCTGGAGCTGGCGGGGGAGAAGGCCGATGGCTACCTCGCGCGGCCGATGGAGTCGATCGCCGCGTTCAAGGTGATGCGGGAGCGGGTGCTCGACTCCGCTCAGCGCCACGGCCGCGACGCTTCGGCGATCGACTTTCGCGGCTACCTGCTGAGCTATATCAGCGACTCCCGGCAGGACGCCCTCAACCGCGCCAAGCGGGAGCCTTTCGTGATCTACATGATCTCGATCCTGTCTGACATCTCGATGTCGAGGGCGGGTTTCCCCAAGGAGCTGCGTGACCAGGTCAACAGCCTCTGGCGCGCCGAGGATTACCACCGGGCGGCTGAGGCCATCCCCGACGAGCTGCTCGAAGCCTTCGTCCTGGTGGGGACCAGGCGGGATGTGGCCGAGCGGGCGGAGCAGTACCACCGCGCCGGGATGACGGTTCCGCTGCTCCAGCCGGTGGTCCAGGACGAGGCCCAGGTGCTGGCCACCATGGACGCGTGCGTGCTCTACGGCTCGGAGTCGGTAACCCAGGCCGCCGCCGCCGAGACCGGCGAGGTGATCGAGGTCCGCGGCCCAGGTGTGGGCGCGGGATCCAGCCTGCGCCAGCGAGTCGCCGGCGTGTACGAGATCACGCGGCCCTTCAGCTTCACGGCGTCGCTGGTGCCGGTGGCGCTTGGGGGCGCCTTTGCCTGGACCCAGGGCTCTGTCGACACGCTGCCCTTCGTGGTCGCGCTGGCCGCGGGCTTGACGGTCCACGCCGGCACTAACGTGATCAACGAGATCTACGACGTGCGTCAGGGCATCGACTCGATCACCTCGCCCAGGGCCAGCCACGCGATCGTCAAGGGCAGGGTCACCGAGAAGCAGGCCTTTGCCATCGCCGCCACCTTTTTCGCGATCACCATCCTGCTGGGGCTGTACCTGGTGTCGGTGAGGGGCCTGCCCATGCTGGGCCTCGGCCTGCTCGGCCTTATTGGTGGCTACTTCTACACGGCACCTCCGTTCCAGTACAAATACCGGGCCTTGGGGGTGCCCCTGGTGTTCCTGCAGATGGGCGTGTTGATGACCGTGGGCGGGTATTTTGCCGCCACCGGGCGATTCGACTGGCGCGTGCTGGTGCTCTCGGCACCCGTCGGGCTGCTGGTGGCCGCCATCCTTCACGGCAATGAGTGGCGCGACATCAGCGAGGACGTGCGGCTGGGCTTCACCACGCTGTCCGGCGAGCTGGGCAAGCGCGCCGCCTACGGGACCTATGTCGGCCTGGTCCTAGGCGCCTACCTGGTGCTGGCCCTGGCGGTGATCGCGCACGTGGCCCCGGTGCTGACCTTGCTGGCGATGCTCAGCCTGCCCGCTGCCTGGTGGTTGCTTCGCGCCGCCGAGCGTGGCTACTCGGGTAGCACCGGCGACATCAACACCATCGACCTGATGACGGCCCGGGTCCACGCCGTCTTCGGCAGCCTCTTGCTGCTAGGCGTCGCCTTCAACCGGTTGCTGGGCTGAGCCAGGCGCAGGTAGCCCGGATCTCGGGCCGCGACTTCCTGATCGGGATGGCCGGCGCCGGCGCGATCTGGACGGCCGCCTTCCGCGGCAAGACCGGCTTCTGGGCCAAGATGGCCGCCGGGGTCGGGTCGCTGGGAGCGTTCGCGCTGTACGCCAACCCCGACCTGCGCAAGACCCGTGTCAGGCCCGCGGACGTGGCCCGCGGCATCGCCTCGGCGGGTGTGCTCTACGGCATCTTCCAGGTCGGCGACCGGTTCGCGCGAGCGGTCATGCCCAACGGGGCCGCCGAGATCGACGACGTCTACAAGAAGCGGGGGCTGGCCCCGACTCCGATGATCGCCACCTCCCTGGCCCTGCTGATCGCGCCTGGCGAAGAGCTGTTCTGGCGCGGCCTCGTCAACCGCTACCTCGCCCAGCAGCTGGGGCCGGTGGCCGGCAATGCCGCCGGCGCCGCGATCTACGGTGGCATCCACCTGGTATCGGGCAACCTCACCCTGACCGGCGCGGCGGGAATCGCCGGTGCGTTCTGGAGCCTCGAGCACCTGGCCCAGGGACGGATGGCGCCGCTGATCGTCAGCCACGTCGCCTGGGATCTCTGGATCTTCCTGGTGCGTCCGACCGCCTAGCAGTCAGCCCCCCGGCACGAGCAGGGCTACGGCAGGGGAAGCGGCGTGGGCGAGGGGAGGGGAAGACCGCCACCACCTGGCTGGATCAGCGGCGACGGGGAGGGTGAGGGCGACGGTTTCGGCGAAGGGCTGGGCGACGGTCGCGCCGGCGGCGGCGCCGATCCGCCGGAGCCCTGGCCGCCCGGAGCCGGCGCCGACGGACTCGCTGACGGGCCACCGGGACCCTCAGGCCCGGGCTTCACCAGCCGCTGGTTACCCACCAGGGCGGCCATCAAGGCGGGGTCATTGCCATCCATCCCCAGGGCCCAGATGCCGACACCAAGGATGTGGCTGTCCGACGCCAGCCGCGCCTTCATGGCCACCGATGTGGGGTCGTCGTAGTAGACCTCGTGCCACTTACCCGACTGCTGGTAGGCGGTCCAGGGGACGTTGCCGTTGCTGTCCCAGTACGTCTGATGGCCGCCGGCGGCCACCTCTGAGTAGCTCACCGGCGTCGGCGGGCTCGGGCTCTGGCGGTTGGGCTGGTTGTCCGCGGTCACCCAGTCGTAGCCGTAGAAGGGCACCCCGAGGAGCACCTTCTGGCGCGGCACAACGGCGACATACGAAGCGACTGCGCCCTGGTCATTGGCGTGATAGCCCGTGAGCGGGGCGTTGGGGGAGGCCACCCCTGGCTCATACATGTCGTATGCCATCACGAAAAAGGCGTCCACCGAAGGCTGCATCGCCGCGACGTCGAACCAGCCGGCGGCGTCGCTGGCGGAGCTGGCGTAGGTGTCGACAGTGACCTGCCAGTGCGGGTTCTGCGCGTGCAAGCCGTCCGCGACGCGACGGATGAAGGACGCGAACGCGGCCCGGTCGGAGTTGCCGGTGCCTTCGAAGTCGAGGTTGGCGCCGTCCATGTTCTTGGCGCGGATGGCGTCGGCGAGCTGCTGGACCAGGACCGCTGACGCCCCGGTGTCGTTGGCCAGCCGGTGCAGCGCGTCCGAGTCGAAGGTCTTGGCCGTGAGGGTGACCCGGTCGCCGGCGGCGTGCGCTCGAGTGACCAGGTCGGCGAGCTGCTGGCTCTGATATCCGACCCAGCCGTTGCCCGAGTGCAGCAACGAGCCATCGCCGCTGACGTCGACGCCGAAATAGGCGACCGTGCTCAGCCTGCCCACGGCGAACCCGGCAGCCAGGTCCAGCGTCCAGTAGGGGGCGAAACCGAATACCTCGTCGGGCGCCAGCGGGGCCTGCGAAAGCTCTGGCGGGGCGGCGACGGGCGGCGCTGTCGCGGCAGGCAAAGAAAGCGGCACGGCCGCTTCCATCTGGTCCAGGGTGCGCAGCGGCAGCCGTGCTGCGGGCGGGTCGCGCAGAACCTGCAGGGGCGGGCGCGGGGCCGCCACCGGCGCTCCCGTCGCCACCGCCACCGCCGCCAGTACGGGGGCGGCCAGGATGCGGGCGCGCGGAAGGTGCAGCAGTCGCTGGCTGAGCAGCCGGATAGGACCTGTTACTCGCCTGATAGCAGTCATGAACCCCGCAGCACGGCTGGCTATATGTCAGTAAGACGAGGGCGATCCTCGCTTTCTTGCGGTCGACCCAATCGCGTTGGGACTGACCGGGGCGGTGCCCCGGTCAGGTATCGCGCCGCCGCACCCAGGCCGCCCCGAAGAGCGCCAACAGGCCGATCGCGGCGATCGCCGCGACCAGGCCCAGACGCCGCGGCCATGGCGAGGCGATCGCGGTCAAGGGCAGTGAGCCGGACAGGGGTGCCGACGAATCTCCACTCACAGACTCGGCGGCGTGGACACCACCGCCGCAACCGGCGAGCTGGACCTGCAGCGGGCCGTCTGACTGGATGTCGAGCTTGGCCCCGCAGCTGACCCGGGCCCGTCGGGGGTCGATCGTGACGCTGCTGATATTGGTGGCATGGATGTGCAGCACGTCCGCCACCGGGGCGCTGGGTGTGCTGCCCCAGTCCTGGAATTGCCGCTCGTAGGCGATAGCCGGAAGGGTTCCTCCGGTCAGGGCCCCGGCGCCGGCCTGGGTTCCGCTCGGAGTCGCGTCCGCGACGCCGAAGCCTTCGGATCGGACGTCGATCGTGCCCAGTGGGTTGCCGCCGGTTGAGTTGCGCAGCGCCAGCCCCGACAGCCAGTACGAGTGATCGGCCTCCAGCCCGATCCCCGGGAATGTCATGTGGGGGTTGACCACGTAGGTGACGTGGGCCGGGTTTCGATCGACCTGGCCCTGGCCCAGCCAATCGGCGGCGGGCTGGAACTGGTCGTTGATCGCGAGTGTCAGGTGCTCACCGGGGGCGAAGGCCAGGAACTCGTAGCGGAGGCCCAGCGCATCGAATCCCTGGTGGGCCTGGTACTCGGTCCCGGCGAACGGCACCAGCTCGTCGGTGTGCATGACCCACATCATGATCGGCAGGTTGCGGAACGAAGGCAGCATTGGGAAGGAGTTGCTGTCGGCTCCGCCGGTGGGGTCGTTCGGCGGCACCCAGATGCCCACTCCGGGCGGGCCCACCGTGGGCTGCGCCTTGTAGAAGAGGTCGGGATAGAGGGCCCCGAGCCGGAAGGTCCCGTAGCCCCCCATCGAATAGCCGGTGATCGCCGTGAAAGCGGGGTCGAGGTGGTAGCGCGACGCGACGTCGGCCCAGACCTCGAACGTGTCCGCCCCGGCGTACTCCACGTACCAGCCGTCGGGACCGCGGCCGGAGGGTGTGATCACGATGGACCCCGTGCCGCGCTCGCCGAACTCCGACTGGTTCTGGGTGAACAGGTACTGGTTGTAGTTGGCCGACAGGGAGTGGAGCAGCAGCGTCATACCGTAGCCCGAGGCGGGCGGTGGCTTGGACGGCACGTAGATGTTGTAGGGCTGCAGCTGCCCCCGAAGCTCTCCCTTGCAGCCGGCGTTACCGCCGCATGTCGTCGAGTAGTCGGTGCCCTGTTCGGTCTCGAAATGGCTCGACAGGATGCGGTCCATCGAACCAGTGAGCGGAACACCTTGCGGGAGCTGGTTCATGTCGTCGGACACGCCATTCTTCAGGCGGTCGAAATTCACGTCGTCATGGAAGGCGCTCATGTCCCCGGTCTTGAGCGCCTGGCCCTGGGCCTCGTCTCGCCACCAGCGCCGGTTGTTTCCGTTGGGGTCGGTGTTGGCCTGGCCCCCCGGCTCGGTATGCCTGAAGGCGACGTTGAAGAAGGCGCTGGCGGAGCCCGATTGCAACAGGCCGAGGCCGCCGGGCTGGGTGGCGGTGGCGCTGACGCCGGGTATCAGGTAGCGCCCCTGCGCGGCGTCGGGAGTCGACTTGTCCCAGAGTCCGACCCCCAGGCTCAGCCGGACGGTGCCGCCGCCGGGGTTCCAGTCGCTGTGCGGGACGAGCACCTCGATCTGCCGGCGGGTCATGTCGATGGCCGGGCTGGGGAGGGCGGTGACGGTGGCGGAGCCGGCGCGGGCGAGGTCGGCGTAGTGGTTGTGCACTGTCACGAAGAGATCGGCCGGGCCGGTCGACTGCGCCCCGTGGGGATAGGCGGCGACCGCGCTCCCGGGAGTGCCGATGGCCACCGTGAACGCCGGAAGGCTCGGGTCGACCAGAGTGTTGAGGGTTACCCGGAAGGCGGTGGCGTCGGCCAGGGGGCGAACCCTGAATTCGACCAGGTCGGCGGCATCACCGTTGTATCCGGGGCCGGTCGGGTAGGTGTAGGTGCCGTCCGGCGCCGAAAACAGATCCCCCGCCGTACGCGGATCATTGGGGTCGCGCACGGTGCCGGCGGCGCCGTGGTCGTCGTAGAGGTAGTCCTGGTAGAGATATTCACCGCTGCGGTAAGCGCTCGAGCCCGAGACCAGGATGGGCGCAGCTTTCCAGGCGCTGCCGGGCGCGTTGGTCAGCTCAGGCGCCACCACCGGGGGCTGGTAGAGAATCGACGGGCCGGGCCGCGGACCGCCTCCGGAGTACAGCGAGCTTGAGGGCGCCGCGGTCGCGGGCGCGCCCGCGAGCCCCACGGCAGCCAGCACGGCGAGCATCACCGCACACGTAGAAATCCGCCCCAAAGCCAACCTACCCGCCACAACCAACCTCCCCGCTAGCAACCCCTAATCCCGACCAGAGTATTCAGCTTTACGCCGCCCGCCGTCAAGATACCGTCTGCCGTTGATGCGGCTTTGCGCTGTGGGCGCGGGGCCGGCTGCAGTCGCCGGGCTTAGCTGGTGGGCGAGAGGCGGGTCACATCGAGGATCTGTTTTTCGTCAAGCGAGTCGTTCTCCAGAAGGGCAGCCGCCAGCGCGTCCAGCGCGCCGCGGTGCTGGGTCAGCTGCTCGGTCGCCTGGAGCAGGCACTCGTCGGCGATTCGCTTAACCTCTTCGTCGATCAGCCTGGCGGTGGCGTCGCTGTAGGGCCGCTCGCCGGGGAACCGGGCGCCGTCGGCGCCGTCGTCGGAAAAGCTGAGCGGGCCGACCCTGCTGCTCATGCCCCACCGGGTGACCATCTCACGGGCGAGGCGACTGACCTGCCGGATGTCACTCTCGGCCCCGGTGGTGATGTCGCCGAAGACCACCTGCTCCGCCGCCCGGCCGCCCAGCGCACCGGTGATCCGCCCTCGTAGGTACGACTCGGAGTAGTTGAACTTGTCGTCGACCGGGCTCTGCAGGGTGACCCCCAGCGACTGCCCGCGGGGAACGATGGTGACCTTTCGGACCGGGTCGGCGCCCGGCTGGATCAGGCCCAGGACCGCGTGGCCCGACTCGTGGTAGGCGATCCGCTCACGGTCCTGCTTGCTCAGCAGGAGCTTGCGCTCGGTGCCGAGGAGGATCTTGTCGATGGCCTGGCTGAAGTCGGACATCGACACCTTGTCGCCGCCGCGGCGCGCCGCCGATAGGGCTGCCTCGTTGGCCAGGTTGCGGAGATCGGCCCCCACCATCCCCGCGGTCTCGCCGGCGAGCTGGTCGAGGTCGACGTCGGGGCCCAGTGGGACGTGGCGGGTGTGGATCGCCAGAATCGCCGCCCGGCCCCGCTTGGCGGGAGGCTGGACGACCACCCGGCGGTCGAACCGGCCGGGCCGGAGCAGGGCGGGATCGAGCACGTCGGCGCGATTGGTGGCGGCCAGGACGATGACTCCCACGGCGGCGTCGAAACCATCCATCTCGGTGAGGATCTGGTTGAGGGTCTGCTCCTGCTCGTCGTTGCCGCCGATCCGGATCATCGCGGCACGCGACCTCCCGACGGCGTCGAGCTCGTCGATGAAGATGATCGCGGGGGCAGCCGCCCGGGCCTTCTGGAAGAGGTCCCTGACGCGGGCAGCGCCGACACCCACGATGGCTTCGATGAACTCGGATGCGGAGATCGACAGAAACGGCACCGCGGCCTCGCCCGCTACCGCGCGGGCCAGCAGGGTCTTGCCCGTCCCCGGGGCCCCGATCAAGAGCACTCCCTTGGGTACTGTGCCTCCCAGCCGCTGGTACTTCTGCGGCTCCTTGAGGAAGTCGACGACCTCCATCAGCTCGGCCTTGACCTCGTCGATGCCGGCGACGTCGTCAAAGGTGGTCTTCGGCTGTTCGACGTCGTAGACGCGGGCGCTGCTTTGCCCGAACCGGCCCAGGATCCCACCGGGTCCGCCCCCTGCCGCCGCCGCCGCCCGCCGGGTCAGGTAGACGAAGCCGGCGATCAGCAGCAGCGTGGGGCCAAAGCTGAACAGAAGCGTCTGCCACAGCGGTGCGGGCGGGTTCTCCGGCTGAGCGTTGATCGTAACCTTGTGCTGCTCCAGCAGCTGCTCCAGGCCCTGGTCCGCAAACGACGGTCGCTGCGTAGAGAAGTTGGTGGCCTTGGCCCTGGTCGAGCTCCCCGGTTGGTTGCCGCTGACCGCGGTCCTGGTCACGCCGGTGATGGCATCCCCGGTGCTGGTGACACTGCTGACGTTGCCCGCTGCCACCTGGTCCTTGAAGACGTTGTAGGGGATGACCACGGTGGTCGGTTGGGGAGGGCCGAGGAGGACGTTGGTGACGAAGATGTTGGCCAGCAGCAGGCCCAGGAAGACGAGCCAGAAGCGGCGCGATCGCATCGGGTTGACGGGCACGGCCGCTGGACGCTCGGCTGCTGGCTTTGGGGCTGAATCGGGAAGCTTGTCGCTGGCCAAGGGCCTAGCCTACATCCGGGCTCCGGTGGTCGTCGATGGCGGTCGGCGCGCTGCCGGACCTATAGCCGGCGATCGCCGGCGACGGCGTGCAGGGCCCACTCACCGGGCACCCCCTTGAGGGCGTGGCTGCCTCTCTCTTCGAACTGGATGCCGGACCCGGCGACGAGGTCCTTGACCGTGGAGGACACCAGGACCTCGTCGGTGGCGGCGCGGGCGCCGATGCGGGCGGCGATGTTCACCGCCATCCCGCCGATGTCGTCGTCCGACAGCAGCTCCACCTCGCCGGCGTGGAGCCCGATACGCAGCTGGAGGCCTAGCGAATGAACGCCTTCGATCATGGCGCCGGCGCATCGGATCGCCCGCGCCGGGCCGTCGAAGGTGGCCATGAAACCGTCGCCCATGGTCTTGACCTCGCGGCCCCGGAATCGCTCCAGCTCGCGGCGCACTACCTCGTTGTGCCTCTCGAGCAGGGCGAGCCAATCCCGGTCGCCGGCGGCGGCGGCGCGCTCGGTGGAGCCGACGATGTCGCTGAACATCACCGTCGCCAGGATGCGGTCGAATTCCTGCGATGGCACCGAGCGCTTGCCGGTCAGGAATTCCTCGATCTCGTCGACGATGGCGTCGCTGTCGCCGGCGAATGCCATGTGGTCGATGCCGGGCAGCTCGACGAAGCGGGCGCCCTTGATCTGCTTTGCCATCCACTCGGACGCGCCGCTGCTGACGACGCGGTCGCCTTTCCGGTGCAGGACCAGAGTCGGCACCTGGATCAACGGCAGGACCTCGCGCACGTCCACCTCGAAGAACATCAGGGAGAGCTTCCTCGCCATCGAGGGGCTGACCGCCTGGCGCTCCAGCTTGGCGAACCAGGCTCTCTGCTCAGGGTCATCGGCCAGGGAGGGAGCGAAATTGTCGACCGAGTCCCCCTCCCCCCAGCGCGGCAAGCTGAACTCATCGAGCGACTCCAGCAGAGCCTCCTGGGGGTAGGCCCAGGGGTAATCGGGGGCCCAGGTCGACCGCGCCATCCCGCCGACCAGCACCAGGGACTCGACCCGCTCCGGGTGCGTCGCGGTGAATAGGATCGACATCGGCGCTCCCTCCGACATCCCCATCAGGGTGGCGCGCTCGATGCCGGCGGCGTCCATCACCGCCCGCACGTCGTCCATGCGGTCTTCGAGCGTGGGCACGCCCTCCACAGGATCGGAGAGACCGGTTCCGCGCTTGTCGAACGTGGTCATCCGGCCGATCTGGAGCAAGCGGGAGAAGAATTTGAAACCGAGGCGGTTCTCCGGCATGACGTCCAGATGGCTGATGTAGCCGGGGACCATGACTATGTCGCGAGGCCCTTCGCCGGCGGTGCGATACGCCACCGACACGTCACCGCTGCGGGCATATTGGACCGGAGGGATCTGCACGTCAGCCAGTCTAGACATGACCAGTGCCGAAGTTCGAGGCCGGCGGGCCGCGGTCTAAACAAAAATTGATCTGGGCTTAACTGTCTTAACATCGGCATCCGGCGCGCCGGGCCGTACGTTTTGGCACGTGGTACGCCGAGCCCAGGACTACCGCGCCTGGTACTTCGTCGGGGCCGCGACGGTGATCGCCGTGGCGGCGTGGGAGATCTTGAGGGCGCCCATCCCACCTGCACTGTTGCGAGCCGAAGCCGGGCTCTTCGGACTCGGCATCGTCTATGCGATCGCCATGATCATGTTCCGCTGGCAGCACATCAACGAGCTGGCAACAACCTGCATCAACGTTGCCCTGGCCGGCGCCATCCTCGCGGTTGCCGCCCCCTACCTGGCCGACCCACTGCCCTTCTCCTTCGGCGTCCTCGCCATCACGGTGCTGCCGTCGATAGTCGGCGGCGAGAGCCAGGGCAGATCGTGGTCCCACCCCATGTCAGCGACCATCTGCGGGGTCTTCGCGATGGTGGCCGTTTGGCTCCGGCTCGGAGGCTTCTCGATCGGGGTCACCGAGATAGTGGTCTGGGGCGGGCTCCTGACCGGGTTCGGCGCCCTGGCCCAGGTCCACTGGCGACTTGGGCAATTCCGCGTCGAGCATCGATTGGAGCGGCTCGGGATCCTGGTGCGCGAGGCCCAGCGGCTGGGCGGCTCCACCGACCTGGAGCACGTCGCGGTGAGCGTGCTGACGGCGTTCCACGAGTGCTACCCCCATCTCAATTGGGGAGCGATCCTGATGTACGACCCTGCTTCGGACACTCTCCACCCGCTGCCGTTCGCCTTGTCACCGACGGGGATCATCGAACTGGACGCGGCGTCGAGCCCTCCAGTAGCGGTGAAGCGCAGGCAAGGGCTTCCCGGTATTGCCTTCGATAGCGGCGAGGTGCAGGTGCGTAACACCGCCAAGGAGTGCGCCCGCGACCATCCCACCCGCGACGCGGCCATGAACGAGCGGATCGACTCTGGCATCGGCGCGCTTCGGTCCGGTGTGGCGGCTCCCTTCCGCAACATCGACGGCGAGGTGACCGGGGTGGTCAGCCTGGTTTCGTCCACATCTGAGTTCCTCTGGAGCCCCGACGACATGTTGATGGTTCGCGGTCTCACCGAGCAGTGCGGTGTGGCGCTGGAGCGGGGCCGCCTCTACGACAACGAGCGCCGTAACGCCATCACCGACCACCTGACCCGGCTTCCCAACCGCCGCGAATTCGAGCGTGTTCTCGCTCAGACATCGACCGGGACGACATACAGCGTGCTGGCGATCGACTTCGACAACCTCAAGATGATCAACGACGAGTACGGCCACGAAGCTGGCGACACGGTCCTGCGTCTGGCCGCCAGCACCCTGCGGGCGGCGCTGCGGAACGAGGACGTGGTGGCCCGTGTCGGCGGCGACGAGTTCGCCGCCGTCCTACCGGCCACCGACGAGGGTGCGGCGCGGGAGATTGCCGGCCGGCTGACGGCATCGATGGCGGCGCTCGCGGTTCCCTTCGGCTCGGCGCGCGTCTCGATCGGCTGCGCCAGCGGGACCAGCGGCAGCGATCCCAGCGAGGTCTGGAACATGGCCGACGAAGCGCTTTATCGCGCCAAAAGCCAGGGCCGCAACCGGGTCGAAATCGCCGGACCTCGAGAGATCCCGGTTGAGGAGCGCCAGGTGCGCTGGAGCGAGGTGCTGCCGGAGATCCTGCGTCGGCGCGATATTCAAGCCGTCTTTCAGCCCATCGCCAGGCTCGACAGCCGGGAGGTGGTGGGCTATGAGGCTCTGGCGCGCTTCGGTGGCTCCGACGCTGGAGTGGAGGGCCTTTTCGCAGCAGCGCTGCGGCTGGGCCTGACGCGTGACCTGGACTGGCTATGTCGCCACGCCGCTATGCGTGAGAGCCACCATCTGCCCCCGGACGCGCTGCTTTTCCTCAACGTCGGAATTCCCGCCCTGCTCGACCCGCTCCACCCGGTCGAGCAGAT
>Ga0210400_10000119_pt1 | contig 103782 bp, 99 predicted proteins | sample IncBWH26MmetaG_FD_155456 | JGI IMG/M metagenome (GOLD analysis project Ga0210400, IMG submission 155456) | Forest soil microbial communities from Barre Woods Harvard Forest LTER site, Petersham, Massachusetts, United States - Inc-BW-H-26-M | ecosystem: Environmental > Terrestrial > Soil >... | reverse complement strand
GACGCGTGACCTGGACTGGCTATGTCGCCACGCCGCTATGCGTGAGAGCCACCATCTGCCCCCGGACGCGCTGCTTTTCCTCAACGTCGGAATTCCCGCCCTGCTCGACCCGCTCCACCCGGTCGACCAGATGCTGCTTCTGCTCCGCTGGGCCGGGCGCTCACCGGCTGATACCGTGCTCGAGCTCAGCGAGCGCGAGGCGGTTACCGACATGGACCGGTTCGCCGAAGTCCTGGCCGACTATCGGGCGGAGGGATTCCGCTTCGCCATGGACGACGTCGGGGAGGGCCATTCCACCCTCGAAGTGCTGGCGCAGGGGGTCCCCGAGTACATCAAGATCGCCCGACAGCTGACCCGCCGCGCCAGTAGGTCCGGCCCACGCTCCGCGATCCGGGCGCTGGCCACGTTCGCGCGGGACAACGGGGCCCTGCTTATCGCCGAAGGCATCGAGGACAACGCCGACATCGAGATCATGCGCGACCTCGGCGTCCACCTCGGCCAGGGCTACGCCCTCGGCCGTCCAGGCCGCGAGTACCAAGTGCCCGACGAGCGGGAGCTGTCCGCGGTCGTTTCCTAGGACGACCACCCGCAGCCGGACGTCATTCGCGGGCTGGCGTCGGGGGGAGGATCACCGGGCCACAGAAAGCCCTGACCAAGGTCGCAGCCCATCGCCTTCAGAGCTGCCAGCTGCTCTTCGGTCTCGATCCCCTGGGCGGCGGCCTCCATGCCCAGGGCGTGCGCCAGTTCGATCGCCGCCCTTACGATGGTGCTGTCGTCATCATTGTCGGGCAGGTCGGAAATGAAGACCCGGTCGATCTTGAGGCGTGAGACCGGGAAGCGGTGCAGCTGCATCAGGGAAGAGCACCCGGTCCCGAAATCGTCCACGGCCAGGTTTACGCCCAGACCCTGAAGCTGCTCGAGGATGCCGGACGTCACCGTCGTGTCCTCGAAAAGGGCGCTCTCAGTGATCTCAAGCCAGAGGCGGGAGGGGCTGGCGCGCGCCGCGTCCAGGGCATCGCGGACGGTTGCCGCGAGGTCTGCCTCCCGGAGCTGGTGCCCGGTGATGTTGGCGGCCACCCAGGATACCGGCGTCCCACTCAAATCCCAGGAGGCCAGCTGGCGGCAGGCGGTCTGAAGCACAAAGGCCCCGAGAGGGCCGGTCAGCCCGGCCTTGTCGGCCACCGGGATGAACTCGGCCGGGAAGATCAGGCCCCGGGCCGGATGCCGCCAGCGAACCAGCGCTTCGACGCCGTACCGCTCGGGTTCGCTCAAGACGTGGATCGGCTGATATTCCACCTCCAGCTCGTCCTGCTGGAGCGCCCGCTCCAGGTCGGCCTCAAGCTCGGGGCCGGTGCTCATCAGGTCAAATTTGGGCGGCCTCGCGAGCGAGACCGTTCTCGTCCGCCACGACCACGCGTCCGTGTGATGTCCAGACCACGCCCTCGCTCCGGAGGTCGCGAAGCACGCGAGCGACCACGTCTCGTACCGACCCCACCGCATTGGCCAGGCCCTGCTGGGTGATGTTGACCACCAGGGTCCCGTCGGGCTCCCGGCTGGCCAGGCTCAGCAGGTGCCCGGCTACCCTGGCCCGAACGCGGCCGAAAACGAGACCGTGGACGGATTGGCTGCCGGTGACGTAGCGATCGGCAAAGCAGGCGGCGACGGCCAGGGCGATGTCCACCTCGGTCGACAGGAGCGCCGCGAATCGGGACTCCTCGAAATGGAGGATCCTGGTGTCGGTCAGAGCCTGGAGACTGACCGGCGGCGCCGCGCCGAAGAAAGTGGACAGCCCGACCGCCTCGCCGGGTCCGATGTAGGTCACTGTGGCTTCACGCCCATCCCGGGAGGTGAAGTAGGCACGCAGCAACCCTGCTTCCAGGACTCCTGGTCGGACCCGCGACCCGGGGCCGTGAATAACGCCTCCGGACGGATACACGATCTGATCCGCGCCCAACGTCAGCGACTCACTGAGGTGGGCCGGGATGGCGTCGAGGAACCCTTTATTGATGCCCTGGTAATCCCTGCCCGTCATGCAACTCCGTTGAACGTATGCGGCCAAATTGCGGCGGTGGCGCGGATCGTGCTCGATTCGAGTCGACCGCCAATGCAAACCGGCCAACTCTCCCTGCTGCTCCCGCGCGGTCAAATCGGGCCCGCTTTCAGCCAACCTATATCTCGGCCGTATGCTGGGTGGTCCCTAATTCGAATTCCATGACTTCGGTCGATACTGCGACCTTGGTCACCTGATTACGGCTTCTTGCCGCAAGGCCTCCTCGTCCAAAATCTCGACGCTACCGTGTGAAGTCCCGACCAGACCGCTTTCGGAGAAGTCGGAGAGGCTGCGCGCGACCACGTCGCGAACGGAGCCCACGGCGTCGGCGAGACCCTGCTGGGTAACGCGCGCCACCAGCCTGCCGCGTCCGTCGTGGGCGGCAAGGGATATCAGGTGCTCGGCCACCCGCTGCCGGACCCGACCAAAGGCAAGGACTCGGAGTGAGTGGGCATAGCTTTCCAGCGTTCGAGCCAGGCTCTCGGCCACGCGGTGGGCCAGTGCCACCTCGGTAGTCAGCGCCGCCTCGAACTGCCGCGGATCGAAATAGAGGACGGTTGTGGGCTCGAGCGCCTGCAGGCTGCAGGGCCACCCGTCCATCAGAGGTCCGGCGATCGCGACCGGGTCGCCAGGGCGCATGTACCGAATCGTGGCTTCTCGCCCGTCCTCAGCGACGACGTACCCCCGGATCAACCCTTCCAGGACGATTCCCGGGCGCCGGGCGGATCCGGCGTCGTCGATCCTGGCGCCCCTCTCGTAGGCAACCCGTGAGGCGTTCCGCGACAGGTCCTCGCGAAGATCAGCCGGCAACTCGCTGAGGAACCCTGCGCCTCGGCCTGGCGCGCGGGAGGCCCCTGGTTGACGCTGGGCCTCTTGACTGCTCATATTGCTCCTGTGAGACTTATATCCGGTTTACTCGTTTTACTATCATACTATGAAGGATAAGCGAGAACTGAGAGGTGAACTGAATACGGCCGAGGCCGCCTCGTTTCTCGGTGTCAGCGAGGCCTCGGTGCGGCGCTGGGGCGATGGCGGACTCTTCCCGATGGAGCGCGTGGGACAGCGACGGCAGCGTCGCTTCCGGCGAGCTGATCTCGCTGCCTTTCTAGAGGGTGGGACCCGGCAGGGGACGCGTGCAGCCACTTTGGTTGCGGCGATCGGACGCGCCCGCGTGGCTCCGGGTACGCATCTCGCCACGCTCTTCGAGTCCGAAGCCGGTCGGATCCGGTACGCGGTGCCGTTCCTCCGCGAAGGCGTCGCGCTCGGCCAGCCGTGCTTCCTGGTCGCGTCCGGCGAGATTCTCGACGGCTACCTGGCCGCCATCAAGGCGGGTCTGGAGGACGAGCTGGCCGAGGCCGTAGCCCGCGGGCTCTTCGTGACCGCCCCCGGACCCGGCCCAACCGTGGATGCCGCCCTGGCGTTCTGGGAGGACCGGATCGTGGCGGCTGCCAACACCGGGCCGACGATCGTCCGGGGCGTCGGCGACATGGCCTGCGTGGCCGCCAGCCTGCCGGTCCAGCCGATGTTGACGTTCGAGCAGCTTCTGAGCGTCCTGATCAGGCGCCTGCCGGCTGTCCTGCTTTGCCAGTACGACGTGCGGGCATTTGACGGTCCCACCGTGCTGGCTGCCTTGAAGGCGCACCCTGACACCTTCGAAGTGGGCCTCGAGAAATTGATCGGCTGATCGACCGTTTGATCGCCTGCACGTTTCGGCGTAGCCGTTCAGCAAATTGACGTTCCAGTGGAATTGACGCCCTCGCGTCGCGCAAAATAACCCCGGGGGATCCGGCTGCATTTCGCCAGCCGGCAAATTGGGTAGGGAGCGGCGGCATGACCTCGACAGTCCACATCAATGTGCGGCGGCTCGTCCTGGCCGCTTTCACGGTCGCGCTGACCCTGGTCGGGTGCACGTTGATTGGAAATTCACTCCTGCCGGCCAGCGCGGGGGCGCCCTTCACGATGGGACCGTCGCTCAACCTTTCGGGATCGGCCGGCGGCACCGAGCCGCGGGTCGCTGTGGGGCCGGGCAACCACAGCTGGCTGATTACGAACGATGGCTCAGGGGTCCTGGTCTACGGCTCGGTCGATGGACGCCATTGGACCAAGACCGCGGGCAGGCCGACGCAGACCGCGGCGACCATCGACGTGGACATCGTCGTCACCCGGACGGGGCGCATCATCGCCAACGAGCTCGACTCCTCGGGCCCCTCGATCATCACCTCTTACTCTGACGATGGTGGCGCCACCTGGACCCCATCTGGAAGCACGCTGCTGAGCGCCATCGACGGCACTCAGATCGCCGACCAGGACCGTAACTGGCTGGCTGTCGGCCCTGATGATCCCGCCACTCACCAGCCGCGCGTCTACAACTTCTTCCACAACCTGGTCTCGGGCACCGCCAACCACAACATGTACGTACAGACCTCAACCGACGGCGGCGCCAGCTTCGGCCCACCGATTCCCACCACGCTCCCAGGAGACCAGGCGTGGCTGGATCTCCAGTGCGCCGACTCCGGCGGTCCGTCTGGCATCACGGTGAACCAGAAGACTGGCCAGGTGTACGCCATCTTCGGAACCAGGAGCTCGGCGGCGGGCGGCTGCGGCGCGTCGATCACCGGGAATTTCGAGGTCAACGTCGTGGCCGCCACCCGGGTCTGGGTGGCTACCGCACAGGCGGCCGATACTGCCACGCCGGGCAAGTGGACCCAGTCGCTCGCGGTCGATCAGAATGCGGCCGGGCACATCGTGGGGATGCAGCTCGCCCCAGGCGCCCTGGACACCGCCGGCAACCTGTACATCTTCTATCCCGAGTCGCCCAACGGCTACCCGGACTACGATGGCGCGGCACTGCGGTACACGCATGCCCCAGCCGACCTGTCGAGCTGGTCGTCGCCGGTCACAGTTGCGCCGTCCGGCGGAGCGGGGCACCTTCTGCCGCACATTGTGGTCGGCGACCCCGGCAAGATCGACTTCGCCTACTTTGAAGGCGTCAGCCACGGCAACGACCGGCCCCTCTGGTACGCCTGGGCGGCGCAGACCTTGAACGGACTGGACCCGCCAGCGGCGGTCAGCTTTTCCCGCGTCAGGCTCTCCGATGTGCCCACCTATCAATGGACCGCCAGCGAGATGATGGGAGCCTGCGGCAGCGGTCCCGCGGCCGGCGTCGAGAACGGGACCATATGCAACCGCTCCACCGACGTCTGGGGAATCGCTCTCGACAACCAGTGCCAGTTGGAGGTGAGCTGGCCCGCCGTTGGCGGGACAAAGGGTCCGCCGGATCCACCCAACTCCACCGCCAATGCCGGCACCTACGTGGCTACCCAGAGCCTGGGTCCGACCGTCTGCGGCCAGTCGGCCACGGAGGGTGTGGCGTTCTCGGCTCCGTCGCCGACACCGCTTCCAGACACCTCTGCCGGCAGCGGCGGTGTCAGCGGTGGGTGGCCATACCTGGGACTGGCGGGAGGACTCGTGATCTCGGTTTTGGCCGGGCGGAAGCGGAGGAGGAAGGCGGTCTAGGGCCTCCTCAGCCCTTCAGCGCATCGTCACCACATCTTCAGCGGGCCAGGGCGAGTCCAAACCTCTCCTGGGGGTCGCTGTACCAAGCGACCGGTTCCATCCCCCCGCCGGCGAGCAGCTCCTCCGTTCCAGCGCGGGTGTACTTGGTGCAGATCTCGGTGCGCATCAACTCGCCGGCCCTGAACTCGACCGTCAAGCCGGCGCCCGGGATCTCGACGCGCTGCTCCGTCAGTGACCTGAGGTACATCTCGACCCGGGACATTCCGGCGTTCCAGCGCGCGACGTGCTCGAAGGCCCGCAAATCGAAATCGGCAGAAAGCTCGCGATTTATTCGCGCCAGCAGGTTGAGGTTGAATTCGGCGGTGATCCCGGCGGCGTCGTCGTAGGCGGCCTGGAGCGACGCCTCGGCCTTGACCAGGTCGACCCCCAAGAGGAAGAAATCGCCCGGCTGCATCAGCCGCCGGACTTCGGCCAGGAAGGCACGCGTCTCTTCGGCCGAGAAGTTGCCGATCGTGCTGCCCAGGAACACGACCAGCTGGGTGCCGAAGCGCGGGATCTGTGTCAGGTGCTCGTCGAAGACTCCGGTCACGCAATAGATCGAGAGGTCCGTGTACTCCTCGACCAGCTCGGACGCCGCGCGGCGGATGGTCGACTCGCTGATGTCGAAGGGCACGAACGTCGAGAGCGTGCCCTTGCCCTTGGCGGCCTTGATCAGCACCCGCGACTTGGTGCAAGAGCCGGCGCCGAGCTCCACGATCGACGCCGCCCGCGTCCGCGACACGATCTCATCGGCGTGCCGCTGCAGGATCGCGTACTCGGTGCGTGTCTGGTAGTACTCCGGCAGCTCGGTGATCTTCTCGAAAAGGTCACTGCCGCGCTCGTCGTAGAACCAGCGTGGAGGCAGGACCTTGGGCGATTGGGTCAGCCCCCGGCGCACGTCGTCGATGAGGTCCTGACGGCTGTCGCGGCCGATGGTGTGGACGGCGACGGTGATTGGAGCCAGGCTGGTCATGCGTCACCAGCGGTGCGGAAGCCGCTGAAGATCTGGCGCCGGATGGGATAGTCCCAGTTGCGGAAGGTGTTGCGGGCAACCCGCGGCCTGGTCGCCCAGGAGGCCCCGCGGAGGACCTTGTACTCGTCCCCGAAGAAGACCTCGCTGTACTCCTTGTAGGGAAAACTGGTGTAGCCGGGGTATCCGACGAATTCGCTGGTGGTCCACTCGTACACGTCGCCGAGCATCTGCTCGCATCCCAGGGCGCTGGCGCCCTGCGGGAACGCCCCCACGGGCGCCGTGCCGAACAGGCGCTGGTCCAGGTTGGCCAGCTCTCTGTTGGGCTCCTCGTCGCCCCATGGGTACCGTCGCTGCTTCCGTGATTGCGGGTCCCAGGCGGCGGCCACCTCCCACTCGAACTCCGTCGGAAGCCGGCGGCCCGCCCAGCGACAGTACGCCTCGGCCTCGTGGAAGCTGACGTGCATCACCGGGTGGTTGCTCTCCACTGCGACCAAATGGCCGAACTGGTCCCTGACCCAGCCCGACTCGTCCCGGCGCCAGTACATCGGAGCGACCGCCTTCTCCTCGGCGCGCCATGCCCAGCCCGCTTCCGACCACAGCTCCCTGCGGCTGTACCCGCTGTCGTCGATGAAGGCGAGGTACTGGCCGCAAGTTACCGGGAACCGATCGATGTCGTAGGCCCGCAGCCGGACCGAGTGGAGCGGGTGCTCGTTGTCGTACGGCTCGTGGCTGTCGGAGCCGATGGGGTACTCTCCCGCCGGCACGGCCACCCCGTCGAGGACGACCTCGCGGGCACGAGGTGGCTCGGGGACGACCGGTCGGTAGCCGCCCGGCAGCAGCTGGAGGGCCTGCAGGATGGTCTCGTTGTGCTGGTGCTCGTGCTGCACGATCATGTCGTAGACAAAGCCGTTTCGCGTCAGCTGGTCCTCTCCCTCCAGGTCGACCTCGTCAAGGATCTCGACCGCGCGCCGGCGCACTACATCGCGATATTCGGCCACCTCCTGCCGGTTCAGCAGCGGCAGCGATCCCCGCACCCACCTGGGGTTGTCGAAGGCGTCGTAGAGGTGCATCCGCTGCTCATCGATTGGCGCCGATCCGGTGAGGCTCTGCACCAGCCACAGCTCTTCGAACACGCCGATGTGGCCGGCATCCCAGACCAGCGGTGACATCAGCCGGTTCTGCTGCTTCATGAGTCGCTCGTCGTCGACGGGGTCGAGCAGCTGGTTGGTGCGCGCCCGCGCCTCTTCCAGGTCGTCGATGATCTGCGATTTCCGGTCGGTGGCGGTCTTCAGTTCCATATGGACAGGTCCTCCGGGTCGATTTGATACCGATCTAGCTGGTCGTCGGCGGGGCATCGATGCTGTTCTGGAAAGCGCTCTCGGTAGAGGGTGAGCAGGCTCTCGGCGCCATCTGGCAGGTAGCCGCCGGGCATGCGCCGAACGGCGCGCATCGCAATGTCGAAGAGGCCCAGCGCCGCGACTCGGAGGGCCTCGTCCTGCATCGCACGGGTCGCAGATCTCCGCCATATCGCGAGGTCGAGGGGCTGGGCGTCGAGTAGATCCAGTGCCGAGAGGGTCGCGGTTCGGTCGTACAGCAGCGCCGCCAGCAGCGTCACCGGCACCGGTAGCCACTCGGGCGGCAGCATGTCCACGTATCGGACCTCGTAATGGCCGCGCGGGCGGACCGGCGGGAAGAGGGTGCTGAGGTGGTGGGTGAGGTCGTCGCGGTCCGGGCGCGGCCCCCCACGCTCCATCCATTCCGCGAACGACTCCCGCACGGCGGCCGGGGTCTCACCGTTGCGGGGCAGCGCCATGAACTCGGCCTGGCGGGCAAAACGCGCGTACGCCGCCTCCGGCTCCGGCCCGACCTGGCGTCCGTCGTAGCCGGTGCGGCTGGGGTCGACGGATTGCCAGGTCAGACAGCGCGTACCCGGCACTCCGGTCGCTTTGCCGGCGGCGACCGGGGAGTTGGCGAAGGCAGCCGCCAGAGACGGTCCGGCGAGGTTGGCCAACCGCCAGCGATCGGCCCAGGTCCCCGGGGCGCCGAGATCGAGATTGATCTGCATCGCAGCGGTCTGCCGCATCATCTGGCGGCCCGCCGGCCCGATCGCGTCGTAGTGCGCCTGCTGGGTCACGTAGCGAGGGCCCGGCGTCTGCAGTCCCAGCTGGTCGACCGAATGCCAGGGGTTCATGCCGCTGCTTAAGAGCCGGATTCCGGCCGGTGCCACCAGGCGGCGAAGGCGGGTACCGTAGGCGGCCGCCATCTCCAGCGCCAGAGCCGGACTTGGGGCGGGCGGTGGACTGATCTCGAGCTGGCCGCCAGGCTCGTACGTGACCCTGGCTTCCTCCACCAGCGCCGGCGCCGAATCGAGAACCGTGCGGAGGGCCTCAACCCCCACCGTTCCCGGCGGGTTTTGGGAAGGCCTTGCCGGTATCCATTCCAGCTCCAGGCCCACGCGTCCAGGACCGTCGGAGGGATCCCGGGTGGTGTCGGTGAAAAGCTCGGCAACCTGGCGCCTGACATCGGGGGGCGTGAGCCTGCTCGCTGTCAGCATCGAGCGGCCTGGCGCCGAGCGGAACCCATCGGCTAGGTGGGCTCGATCACGAACAGCCAGCCCAGGGCGCTGCGGCTGGAGCGCCCAACGCCGAAGAGCATGCGGATGGTTATGCCGGTGGTCTGCATTCTGCCTTCCTGTCTACGTAACTACGACAGCCTAGGATCATTCCCCTCGAGGGCGCAAAAACCCTATTCGACGCGCCCGGAGACGGGGCTGGCGAGGCTGGACACCGCCGTGGCGAACCGGTCAACCTCGTCCTCGCTGTTGTAGTAGTGGACGGAGGCCCGCACCAGCTTGGCCAGGCCGCGCGGCTCGAGGTCCAGCCGGCTGTGGCTCATGGCGCTGATCCAGGTGTTGATCCCCTGGTCGTACAGGCGGTTGCGCACCTCCTCGCTGTCGCGTCCCGCGACGGTGAAGGTGACTATGCCGCAGAGGCGCTCACCTCGATCGCGGACTTCGACGCCCGGTGTGTCCCGCAACCGCGCTCGCAGCTCGGCCGCGAGCCTGCTGACGCGCGCCTCGATGGCCTCGACCCCCAGGGCCGCGGCGTAGTCGCACGCCACCCCCAGGCCGACACGGCCGGCGACGTCGTATTCGAATGTCTCAAAGCGACCCGCGTCGGCTCGAGCCTGGAACGAGTCGCGCGTGGTCCATTCGGCGCCGTGCATGTCCAGCATCACGGGCTCGACGCCGCCGGTGGTGTCGCGGCGGGCGTAGAGAAAGCCGGTGCCCCGAGGCCCCCTTACGTACTTCCGTCCGGCACCCGACAGGAAATCGCAACCGATATCCCCGACGTCGATTGCGATCTGGCCCACCGACTGGCAGGCGTCGAGGAGGTAGGGCACGCCGTGGCTGCGCGCGATCTTCCCGACGGCCGCCGCCGGGTTGACCAGGCCGCCGGTGCTGGGAACGTGGGTGAGCGCGATCAGCTTGACGCGCTCGTCGATGGCCGCCTCCAAGGCTGCGACATCGACCTGTCCGTGGCGGTCGTCGCCGATCACGTCGATCGCCACCCCGGTGCGTCGCGCGACCTGCAGCATCGCGATGTAGTTACTGGCGTACTCCGTGTTTGAGGTCAGCACCCGGTCGCCCGGCTGGAAGCGAAGCGAGTGAAAGACGATGTCCCAGGCGCGCGTCGCGCTGTCCATCAAGGCGATCTCGTCGGAGCCGGCGCCGACCAGGGCGGCGACGGCGTCGTATGTGTGCTGGAGGCGCTCAGAGGCCCGCTCCGCGGCTTCGTAGCCGCCGATCCTGGCCTCCAGAGCCAGGTGGTCGAGGACGGCATCGATCACCGGCTGCGGCATCAAGGCGGCGCCGGCGTTGTTGAAATGGACTACCTGCTCGCAGCCGGGGGTCTCCGCCCGGACCTGCGCCAGGTCAATTTTCGGTGTGCTCACCCGATCAGTCGCGACAGGAGGCGACGAAGCTGCTGAACAGGTCGCGCGCCCAGCGGAGCTCCGACAGCTCCTCGGGGTGGCATTGGACCGCCACCACCCGGCGGTCGGCGGTCTCGAGGCCCTCGACGATCCCGTCCGAGCTCCTCGCCGTTACCCGCAGCCCCCGACCGATGGTGCGGGCTGCCTGATGGTGGAGGCTGTTGACGCGCAGGTGCTTGGAGCTGGCGGTCTCGGCGAACCACGAATCGCCATCGATCTCGATGTCGTGCGCCAGGTAATCCCGTCCCCGCGACTTCGGCGAACAGTGCTTCAGGTGGCTGCCGGTCTCGGTCTTGATGTCCTGGTAGAGGGTCCCGCCGTGGACGACGTTGATGACCTGCTGGCCCCGGCAGATGCCGAAAACCGGCAGGCGCCGCTTCTCCGCCGCCCTGACCAGCGCCATCTCCAGGGTGTCCCGCGGGCGGTCGGACTCCTCAACCCCTGGGGCAGCCGTCTCACCGTAGAAGCCGGAGTCGATGTCGGCTCCGCCAGGGACCAGCAGCCCGTCGATCCGGTCCAGCAGCGACACCGCCTCGCGACCAGGCATCGGCGGAATCAGCACTGCGATGCCGCCGGCGCGTTCGATGCTGCGCACGTAAACCTGGTTGGTGCCGAAGCGTGGGGTTTGCTGCTTAGTTGAGGATGTCCCCACCGTCAGGCCGATGACGGGACGCGGCGATGGCATACGTAATCGTAGTAGCGGTCGCCGCCGCGACCAGCGCCGCGGCTGCCAAGGCCGCGAGGAGTAGCGGGTTCCTGGTGGCGGTGTTCGGCAAGCTTGACGCCAGTGACACGAAGGCTCCCTCGGTCCCCTCCGAGCAGGTGTAGTCCGACTGCGGCACCGGCCGAGGGGCGGCATGAGTGAGGGTGTGCTCCTGGATGTTCGAAAGCGGCGGGCTGTAGGCGGCGTTGGTCGCGGCCACCCCCTGGTACACCAGGTTCTCGATCTTGCCGGTGATGGGGCCGAAGTCGACCGCGCCGCTGGGCACCCCCGTCTGCAGCTCGGCGGCCTGGCTGAAGCTGGCATTGCCGGTGGCTGCCAGCGCAGAGTTCGTCACCGTTGGGTCGACCTGGTACGGCACGGCATGGTAGGGCCCGCCGTTGACCGGGCTGCCGGCAAAGTAGTCGGACATCGAGGTGGCGGCCGCCTCCTGGACGGATTCGGGTGGCACGCCCAGGATCAGGTCGATGGTCTTGAGGATCGAGTAGATCGAGTGGTGGACGTGGGAGATGTACTGCGGTTTGACGTAGGCACCCGCTGTCAACGAAAGGACGCGGTTGGCGTCGACCGAGTCGCGGCCGCCCTGGGTATCGTCCTCGACGACGAAGACCGCGGTGTCCTGCCAGAACTTGGAGGTGCTGAGGCCCTCTACGATCCGGCCCAGCGCGTGGTCGTTGACCGCCATGAAGCTGCCCGGCGCAAGCGATGAGGAGTCGAATCCGTTGGTGTGGTCGTTGGGCAGCAGCAGGAACGAGAACTGCGGCATCAGCAGGTTCCCCGAGTTCATCAGGCTCAGCTCTTTGAGGTAATCGTCAGCCCGGGTCTCGTCCGAATCGTGGGTCGGGCCGAAAGGCACCTGGGTGGGGTAGATCGGATCGAGCCCTGTCGGGTTGTTGAGGATCCCGGGTACCGCCGAGCGGGGGTCCGAGGCGTCCGGCTGTGGGGTGCTCAGGCCGGGCAGGGTGGTGCTGCCGCCAGCCAGGTAGAGGCCCTCGCCCCAGACCTTGTAGCTGACGTTGTTCCGGGTGTAGTGGTGCCAGACCATCCCCCCGATGGGCTCGTTCTCGGGCGCCGTCCCGTCGATCTGGTCGCCGCCGTGGAAGACCCCGTTGATCTCGCTGGGGTCGACCTTGAGGTCGAACTCGTTCTCCTGTCCGGTGCCGCTGACCCAGTGCCCGTCGGTGCTGTCGAGGACCACGTGGTAGAGGTTGTCGCCGGTGGCGAATTGCTGCGCGATGGCGTGATGGTTGGGGGTGATCTTGCCGCCCAGATCGTTCAGCCGCTGGTCCCGCTCCGCCCCGGGCAGGTCGCCCAGGACCTGGTCGAAGGAGCGGTTCTCCTTGAGGATGAAGACGACGTGTTTGATCTTGTCCGAGGGACCCTGCCCGAAGGCGGCCGGGACCACGCCCGCGCCCCGACTAGACGGCGCACGGACCAGCCCGTTGTCCCTGGCCACCGTCCTGGTCAGGCCCCTGAGGTCGAGACAGGCCAGCGGCACGTCCTGGAAGAGTCCCTGCACCAGCCGCTTGTTGCTACTCAAGTTGGTGCCGTCCGGATGGTCGAAGCCGTTGGGTCCCTCTCCCAGCCCCTTGTCGCTGGAAACGTAGAGGTGCTGGCCATCGCCACTCACGGCGACCGCTGCGGGGTACCAGCCGGTGGGGATGTGGCCGAGGATGGCGCCCCCCAGCGGGTCCACCACCGCGACCGCGTTGATCCCGCCCTCCGCGACGAAGAGCCGCGAGCCGTCGGGCGCCCACGCCACCGCGTTGGGCATCGCCCCGGTGGGCCCCTTGGGGCCGAAAACGTGCATGTCGATGGTCCTGCGCACCGCGCCCGAGACGGCATCGATGAGGACCAGCTGGTCGTCGTTCGACGCCGTCACCGCCAGCGTCAGGTTGTTCGGCGAGAGCGCGATCCCCGACGGCAGGCTTCCGCTGAGAACGTTGAAGCCATCGACCTGGCGACCGATGTTGGTCTTGCTGACGACGGTGGGACTGGCCGGGTTGGTGAGGTCGTAGATCCAGACCGAGGACTGCTGGTTGCCGTTGTAGCCCAGCGGCGTGGTGGGGGGGAGGCTGACGCCGGCCTGCCGGGCGGCGGCGCTGTGGGCGTCGGCGTTGTAGAGGCCCCAGTTGGACACGTAGGCGCGCGATCCGTCCGATGAGAGCACCACTCCGAAGGGGTATTCGCCTGTGGCGATCCGCGCCACCATCGCGCGGGACTGGGTGTCGATGACGTCCAGGGTGTTGGTTCGATAGGCGGTGCTGTAGGCGTACCGCCCCTGTGGGTGGACGGCGAGGCCCCAGGGAAAGTCGCGGGCGCCGAGCGAGATGGCACCCAGCCGGGTGAATGTCGAGGTGTCGAAGATCCCGATCGAGTCCTTGCCGGCCTCGCTCACGTACAGCCTGGTGCCGTCCGGGGACTCGGCCAGCCCGTACTGCATGTCGTCGTCCCGGACGCGGCGGCGGTTCAGGGTGGCCGGGTCGATCACCGAGTAGACGCGGGTGTTGTCCGGCAGCTTCGGGTCGTTGCTGACGGCCTCGGATGAGGTGTAGACGCGGCCCCCGGTCCTGGACACGATCAAGTTGTTGGAGTAGGCGTCGGTGACGATGCTGCGCCCCGCCGGGGTGGCGAAGCGACCGTCGGGGAGGACAGCTGTGTTGGCAGTGCCGATGGTCGGCGCAATGCTGCCCGCAGGCGCGCCCATCGGGACTGACAGTGCGGGTGCCAGTGAGACGGACTCCGAGGCCGGCGCGCCGAAGCTTCTGGTGTTGAAAGCCAGCACCATGACAGCCAGCACGACCAACGCGCCCAGGCGCAAGGCTCGCCTGGTCCAAAGCACAGAGCCAGACCCTGGCGGGCGAAGGCCTGTGCCCGCGGCGCCCACGAGCCCACGAAATGATGCTTGTGCCACCCCCGGCATGTGGGGGAGCATAGCCAGCCGCAGGCTATGGGCGCATTAAATGACGAGAGGAATCGCTGGCGATCATCGGAGCGAGGTTGAACCGCCGGGAGCGACGCTAGGCTTGTCGAGTGACGAAAGCCGCTGATGGAGCGATGTCAGAGGAGCGATGAAATGAACCAGGCTGTCTCGCAGCGCGTCGGCAGCATGCTGCCGGCGATGGCGGCGTTCGTGTCGGCGATGCGGAACCCAATCCTGGCTGAAGCCCGCACCCGGCCTGACGCCTGTGATTTCCTGGCGGGCAACCCGCAGGAGCTCGCCCTCCCGGAGTATGTCGCCACCCTGCACCGATGGATCGAGCCAAAGGACAAGGACTGGTTCGGCTACAAGATGGCCGACCGCCGGGCCCAGGAGGTCGCCGCCCAAAGCCTGTCGAGCGAGCTGGGCATGGAGTTCTCGCCCGACGACATCCTCCTCAGCCGGGGCGCCTCGGGCGGGCTGATGGCCTGCCTCGAGATGCTGGTCGATAGCGGCGATGAGGTCATCTTCATCAGCCCGCCGTGGTTTTTCTACGAGTCGATGATCCTGCGCGTCGGGGGCGTCCCGGTGCGAGTCAAGTCGGAGGCCCCGGCCTTCGACCTCCCACTCGAGGCGATCAGGGGCGCGATCACGCCAAGGACACGCGCGATCATCGTCAACACCCCCAACAACCCCACCGGCCGGATCTACGGCGCGGATGCCCTGGCCACATTGGGGACCATCCTCGACGACGCATCAGAGGCCAACGGCCGCGCCGTTTATCTGCTGTCGGACGAGGCCTACAGCCGCATCCTCTTCGACGGCAACCGTTTCGTCAGCCCGGGACTGCACTACAGCCGGAGCATGCTGATCCACACCTACAGCAAGAGCGCGCTGGCTCCGGGTCAGCGCCTTGGTTTTACCGCGCTCACCCCCAACATGCCCGACCGCGACGAGGTCCGGATGGCGCACATGGCTGTAGGCTTGTCGGCGCTCCCCGACGCCTTGATGCAATACGCCCTGCCCGACATCGACGCCATCTCGATCGACCTCGAGCACCTGCAGCGCAAGCGCGACCGCACGGTGGAGGCCCTGACCGAACAGGGCTACGAGGTCAACCTACCGGAGTCGACCTTCTACGTGCTGGGCCGCTCGCCGATCCCCGACGACATGGACTTCGCCGAGCGGCTGGCCGCCGAAGGGGTCATCGTCCTGCCCGGCAGCGCCTTCGAGATGCCCGGCTATTTCCGTCTCTCACTGACGGCGACCGACGCCATGATCGATAGAGCGATACCGCATTTTGCCCGGGCCATCGAGACAGCGGGCGCCGCCGTCGGCGGGGGCTCAAGCTGACCACCGCGTCTCCTCAGAGGACCATCGCTGAGTCTCCGCGCCAGATCGACTGACCTCAGTCGGTCGGGCCGGCTGCCGATCGGACTGGTCGGCTGAACTTGGTCCGGGGCCGCTCCTGCAGCACGTCGTCGAGATAGATGTCCACCTTCTCGTTGTAGAAGCAGGCCAGGCCCTGGATCTTCTGACTCTCCGGAAGAGGCGACCGGTAGATCCAGACAAGGTCCTCGTGCAAGCCGGCCTCGGTCTCAACCGACCAGTAGGTCGCGGTTCCCTTGTACGGGCAGTGGGTCTCGGTCGAGGATGGCCGCAGCATCTCCATCCTGGTGTCGGTTATGGGGATGTAGAAGCGCGGCGGCAGGCCCGTCTCGAAGAGGATCCGGGGCGAGCGCGAATCGGCCAGGGTGACGCCGTCGACCTCTACCCGGACATGGCGCGAGCTGGCCAGGATGTCGACCCGCGTGTAGGGGTCGCGGGGGTGCGTGTAGACGGGCTCGTCCTCCTCGAACCAATCGGTCATGCTGCCCCAGTCGATCCTGACCAAGTCGCGCAGCTGCTCCAGTGGCGAATCGGCGAATTGGCGTGCCGCGCCGGGTGCGGTGGCGTCGCCGACCCTGACGTCGAACAGCTGAGCATCGCCCCGACTGGGCGAGTGCTCGACCTGTCCGGTGGGCACTAAGTCGGCGCGCACATCTTCTGCAGGGAAGTAGTAGGCGGGGTAGCTCGGGTTCTCCCAGACTAGGATGGGATGATAGGAGTCGGCCACCAGCATCCCCTTCAGATAGGCGCGCACGTGCTTGGAAGAAACCTCCGTGCGCACGCGCCCTCTAGTCGCCGGGGCCGCTACTTCAGTTTCAGCCAATTGAGGTCCTCCTATTACCGACCAGAACTGCCGTCCTCCTTCCCCCATTCCTCAAGCCCACGCGAATGTCGGTGTTCACCGACATCTTGTAACCAATGGGGGCCTTGTGGCTTCCTACTCTCGTTGAGCACGCCCCCCACGACCACTTTGCCATCGGGGTCGGACGTCGCGCTGATCGCCGCCGCCGACAATGACGGTTGCTCGTTGCCCGAAGCCCAGGCCCTGCTTAGCGCGCTGGCCGAGCCCAACCGACTCGAGATCCTGCGCCTGGTATGGCGGCGGGAGCTCCCCGCCGGCCAGATCGCCGCTCGCTTCCACCTCACCAGGACCGCGGTGTCCGGCCACCTCCGTGTGATGGAGCGCGCCGGCCTGCTGGCGCGCCGGAGCCAGGGCTCGCTGCGCCTCTACCGCGCCCGGCCGGAGCGGATCGCCGCGCTCTGGTCATTCTTCGCGGCGCTTCGATGAATGGGGTTGTGGTCACCGGGATGGGCTGTGTCAGCCCTGTCGGGAACGACGTGCCAGCCACCTGGAAGGCGATGGTCGAGGGCCGCTCCGGGATCGGGCGGATCACCCAGTTCGACTCGGCCGAGCTGCCGGTGCATGTCGCCGGCGAAGTCACGGACTTCGACGCCGCCGACCGCCTCGGTCCCAAGCAGGCGCGCCGCATGTCCCGCTTCAGCCAGTTCGCCGTGGTCGTCTCTGAAGAGGCCCTCAGCGACGCCGGGCTGGACCTGGCCCAGACCGACCGGGACCGTGTCGGCGTCCTCATCGCCAGTGGCGTGGGAGGGCTGCGAGAGATCGAGCAGGCCAACCACATCCTCGAGAACCAGGGCCACCGTCGCGTCAGCCCCTTCGTCGTGCCGATGATGATCGGGGACATGGCCTCCGGCAACGTGGCCATCCGCTTCGATCTTCGCGGCCCCAACTTCGGACTCGTCTCGGCGTGCGCCTCTGGCGCCCACGCCATCGGCGAGGCGGCCGAGATCATTCGCCGCGGTGACGCCGACGTGATGATCGCGGGCGGAAGCGAGGCGGCGATCACCCCCCTGGCTGTGGCCAGCTTCGTCGCCGCCCGGGCGCTCAGCGAGAGCGACGCCGAGCCCGAGACAGTCAGCCGCCCCTTTGACCGCGACCGCAGTGGCTTCGTCATCGCCGAGGGCGCGGCGGTCGTCATCCTGGAGTCTGAGGCCCACGCCCGCGCTCGCGGCGCGCGCGTCCTCGCCGTGGTGGCGGGCTACGGGGCCGGTGCGGACGCCTACCACATGACCGCGCCCGAGCCCTCTGGTCGCGGCGCCATCGCCTCGATGCGCAAGGCCCTCGTCCGGGCGGGGCTGGAGCCGGCCGAGCTGGGTTACCTCAACGCCCATGGCACCTCGACGGACCTCAACGACAGGGCCGAGGCCGCCGCCATCCACCAGGTCTTCAACAGCCACACCGACACTCTCCCTGTCAGCAGCACCAAGTCGATGACCGGCCACCTCCTTGGCGCCGCCGGGGCGCTGGAGTCGGTGGTCTGCGTGAAGGCCATCGAGACGGGCATGATCCCGGCGACGATCAACCTCGACAACCCCTCCGACGACTGCCGGCTGGACCACGTCACCGGCTCGCCGCGAGCGGTGGAGGTGCGTTCGGCGCTGAACAACTCCTTCGGCTTCGGCGGCCACAACGCGTCGCTGGTGTTCACCTCGGCCGATGCCTGAGATCGGCTACCGGACCGCCGGGCGGCGAGCCGCGATCCTTGGGTTGGGCGGCCACGTCCCCGAGCAGAGGGTCAGCAACGCGATGCTCTCCGAGCACCTCGACACCTCAGACGAGTGGATCCGCCAGCGCACCGGGATCGCCGAGCGCCGGATGGCGGTTACAGGCGCAACCACATCCGAGCTGGCGCTGCCCGCCGCCCGCCAGGCGCTCGAGCGCGCCGAGGTCCTGGCCTCTGAGCTGGACCTGATCGTGCTGGGGACCAGCTCTCCCGACCGGCCGTTTCCGGCCGCCGCCTGCGTCCTGCAGCGCCAGCTTGGAGCGGAGGGCGCGATGGCCTTCGATGTCCTGGCTGCCTGCAGCAGCTGGCTCTACGCGGCCTCGGTGGCGGAGCGCTACATCGCCACTGGCGGCGTGCGCCGGGCGCTGGTGGTGGGTTCCGAGGTCCTCAGCCGGATCCTCGACTACACCGACCGCGGTACCTGCATCCTCTTCGGCGACGGGGCCGGGGCGGCCGTGCTCGGTCCCTCCGACGAGGCCGGCTTTGACAGCTGGGTCATCGGCGCCGACGGCCGGCAGTCCGAGCTGATCTATTGCAGCCCCGACGAGGAGGACGGCCTGCCGCGGCTGCGGATGGACGGCAGGGAAACGTTCAAGTCGGCCACCAGGGTGATGGAGGAGGCGTCGCTGCGGGCTTGCGCGATCGCGGACGTCAGCCCTGACGAGCTGGCGCTGGTGGTGCCCCACCAGGCCAACCTGCGAATCGTCGAGGCCGTCGCCAAGCGCCTAGGCATCGGTCTCGATCGCTTCAGCCTCAACCTCGACCGCTACGGCAACACATCGTCGGCGTCGATCCCGCTGGCCCTCGAGGAGGCGTCCAGCGCCGACCGGCTGCACCCCGGCGATCGGGTGCTCCTGGTTGGCTTCGGTTCCGGGCTGACCTGGGGCGCCAGCGTGCTGACGTGGGGCACATGACCGGCATCGTCGCGATCCCGCCCTGCCCGAAGTGTGGCGAGTGCCACCTCCCCGACGAGATCGAGTCCAACCTGAGCCTCTGCCCGGGCTGCGGCCATCACTACAAGGTGCCGGCGCGCGACCGCCTGGAGCAGCTGGTGGACGCCGGCAGCTTCGCGGCATGGGACGACGAGCTCCGGCCCCAGGATCACCTCGAGTTCGTCGACGTCATGTCCTATCCCGACCGCCTGGACGACGCCACCCGCCGCAGCGGGCTCGACGAGGCGGTAGTCACCGGGTCGGCCAGGATCGACGGCCAGCCGCTTGGCATCGCGGTCATGGACTTCGGCTTCATCGGCGGCAGCATGGGCGTGGTCGTGGGGGAGAGGGTGGCACGGGCGATGGAGCGCTCGGCGTCCTGGGCGATGCCCTTCGTCGCGGTCACCGCCTCCGGCGGGGCAAGGATGCAGGAGGGCCTGATGTCCCTGGTCCAGATGGCCAAGACCAGCGTCGCCCGCTCCCGGCTGGCGGAGGTCCCGGTGCCCTACATCACCGTCCTCACCGACCCCACCCTCGGCGGCGTGATGGCCTCGTTTGGCGCCAGCGCCGACGTGATCCTGGCGGAGCCGGGCGCCACCATCGGGTTCGCCGGTGCCCGCGTCATCCGCAACGCTACGCACGAGACCATGCCGGCCGGGTTCCAGACTTCGGAGTCGATGCAGGAGCTGGGCTTCATCGACCAGGTGGTGCCGCGATCTGAGCTGCGGGGGACGCTGGGAAGGCTGCTGGCGATGTACCCCGTGCCCAAGACGACGTTCCAGGCGATGGAGGGTGGAGCGTGACCGCCTGGGCCACCGTGGAGCTCGCCCGGCATCCCGACCGGCCCTACGCGCTCGACTACATCAAGACGGTTTTTGACGAGTTCTTTGAGCTCCACGGCGACCGTGCCGGCGATGACGACCGGGCGATCGTGGGCGGTCCCGGGCGCATCGACGGCACCTCGGTGATGGTGATCGCGCAGCAGAAGGGCCGCACCCAGCCCGACCGGGTGCTTCGAAATTATGGGATGGCCCACCCCTCCGGGTACCGCAAGGCGCTGCGTTTGATGCGGCAGGCGGCTCGCTTCGAACTGCCGCTGGTGACCCTGGTGGACACCTCCGGCGCCTACCCGGGAGTTGAGGCCGAGCGCACGGGCCAGGCCTGGGCGATCTCGGAATGCCTCACCACCATGGCCCAGCTGCCGATCCCGATCGTGACGGTGATCATCGGGGAAGGGGGAAGCGGCGGCGCGCTGGCTCTGGCCGTCGGCGACCGGTCCCTGATGCTGGAGCACGCGATCTACTCCGTCGCCTCTCCCGAGGCGGCGGCATCGATCACCTGGCGAGACAGCGCCCGCAAGGGGAGCGCCGCGGCGGCCCTCGGCCTGACCAGCGCCGACGCGCTGCGCCTGAAGATCGTCGACGAGGTCATCGCCGAACCCGAGCCGGCCCACGTGGCACCCGGGGCCGCGGCCGAGAACCTCAAGGAAGCGCTGGTCCGGCACCTGACCGAACTCCGAAGCATCGATCCCGAGACGCTCGTCGGGGCCCGGTACTGGCGATTCCGCAGGTTCGTCTAGAGGTCTAGGTCTGGTCGCCGCCGGTGCGGCCGGGGCTCGACAGCTCGACTGGCTGGCGCAGCCCGGCTTTCCGGTGGTTGAGCTAGACCGCCTCGGCTCCGGCGGCGACGGGAGTGGCCAGGCTGTAGCCGGTGCCGGCTCGCTTGGCGAGGTACATGGCTTGGTCGGCGGAGCGAAGGAGGGACACGGCGTCGACGCCGTCGGCCGGGTGCATCGCGATCCCGATCGAAACGCCGGCCTCGATCTCGTGGCCGTCGATGTGCACCGGCTGTGATGCCGCCTCCAGGATCTTCTTTGCGATCCGCACCGCGTGTTCGGGAGACGTCACGTCGGCCGGCACGACGACAAACTCGTCGCCACCCAGCCGGGCGACAGTGTCGCCGGACCGAAGTGTCCGCGCCAGGCGGTAGCTGATCTGACGGAGGAGGCCGTCTCCGACATCATGGCCAAACTCGTCGTTGACCCCCTTGAAGTTATTGAAATCGAGCATCAGCAGGGCCATCCCGCGTCCGTTCCGCTTGCTCTGGGACAGGGTCTGCGCCAGCCGGTCCTCCAGCAGTATCCGGTTGGGCAATCCCGTCAGCGGGTCGTGCAGCGCCTGGTGCTCGAGGGCCGCGTTCTTGGCCTTGCGGTCGGTGATGTCCCGCAGGCTGACGATGAAGACCCTGTTTCCGCTGTGCTCGGTCTCGCCGGCGCTGTATTCGATCGGGAAGGTCTCGAGATCGCTCCGGATGCCGGTGGTTTCGCGGGCGCCGGACCCGATCCCCGCGTCCTGGTGACGCATGCGGGCAGCGAGGTATGAGCCGAAGTCGGCCTGGCCCTGGCTGGCGATGAAGACGCTGATCGGACGGCCGACCAGCTGTCGATCCTGGTAGCCGAACATCGACCGCGCGGCCCGGTTGATCGCCAGGATGGTGCCGTGGAGGTCGATTGTGACCAGGGCGTCGGCGGTGTTCTCGAGGATCGATTGGATCCATGACTCGCGCAGGTTTGCCTGGCGCTCGTCTTCCAGGATTACCAGGCGCTGGGCTCGCATCACGGTCACGACCTGGAAGACGCAGACCGCCACGATCGTGGTCAGGGAGGTGAGGACCGCGTCCCGTATCAGCTCGGCAGCCGTGAACGACTCGCCCGCCTGAGGCAGACCGAAGTGGAGCGCCGCCAGGGTCACCCCCGCAACCAGCTCCAGGCGGTTGCCGTAGAGCGCGATGAAGAGCACCACGATGTTGAGCGTGGGCAGGGCGATCAGCTCCGCCTCGTGGGACTGCGGACGGCTGAGGAGAAGCGGGCTGACGGAACCGAGAAGCGCTACCGTTTCGGCCCAACGAGGCACCCGACCCCACGGGACAGCATCCATTGCGAAGGGGACTCCGATGGCAAGCGCCAGCACGGCGTAAGCGCTCGGGACTTGAAACAGGGAGCCCGGGAGCGGCAGGCCCGAGAGGCCCAGCGCGAGTGAGGCAGGCAGTGGCTGCAGCAGACGCGGCAGGCGTTGCAGGTGGCTCCGCCACAGAGGCGAGATGATCAACAGCGCGCTCAACACGAGCGCGGTGGAGTGTGTCCAGCTAGGAGTCGAGAGGGAGTCGCCGGGCCGCAGCGCTATGGCCATGATCGACGCGCCGATGAACGGGCTGGCGCGCTGGAGCAGGCGCGGGGCGCTGAAGGGTCCGTCGGACCGCACCGGCTGGGGATCCACAGGTTGGCTGGCTGGGCTCATAGCTGCACATTAGGTCCGATCCGCTTCGGCGCAGCCGTGCAGCAGCGTGGAATTGGCCCCCTCTAGTTGATGGGGTTTTTTGAGACCAAAGTCGTCCCCCCGCGAGGGTCAGCCGCTCTCGCCGTTACTGCGACGAGAAATAGACGTTCTTGACCTCGGTATAAGCGGCCATTGCATGCATCCCGAGCTCTCTGCCAAAGCCGCTCTTCTTGAATCCGCCGAAAGGAGCCTCCTGGTGGACGCTGTGGTTGGAGTTCACCGACAGCGCCCCCGTGCGCAGGGCCTGCGAAACCCGCAGAGCGCGTCCCAGGTCGCGAGTCCACAGAGACCCGGAGAGGCCGTACTGGACGTCGTTGGCCAGTCGCACCGCCTCGGATTCGCCCTCGAACGGGATGATCGCGGCCACCGGTCCGAAGATCTCCTCCTGCGCGATGCGCATGCGGTTCTCTACGCCCGCGAACACGGTCGGCGAGAGGTAGCTGGCGCCGGTCTTCGTGCCGGGCGGTGCCCCGCCGCCGGTAACCAGCTCGGCGCCTTCACTCTTGCCGAGGTCGACGTAACCGCCTACCTTGTCGCGCTGTCCGACCGAGATCAGCGGTCCCATCTCGGTCTCATCTTTGAGCGGGTCCCCGACCCGAATCCGTTCCGCGCGGCGAACGAAGGCGGCCACAAAGTCGTCATAGGCCGACTTCTCGACGAGCATGCGGCTGCGGGCGCAGCAGTCCTGGCCTGCGTTGCCGAACACCGCCATAGCCGTGCTCTCGACGCAGCGCTCCAGATCGGCGTCTGCGAATACGACGCAAGCGGACTTTCCGCCCAACTCGAGGGAGACGCGACTGAGGTTGCCGGCCGCCGCTTTTACGATCGAGATGCCGGTGGTAGTTTCGCCGGTGAAGGAGATCTTGGCCACCCGCGGGTCGGAGACAAGGGCATTGCCCACCGAGGAGCCCGGCCCGGGGATCACAGAGATGCAGCCAGGCGGCAGGCCCGCCTCAAGCAGCAGCTCGCCCAGCATCAGGGCGGTCAGCGGGGTGTAGGACGCCGGCTTCAGAACCACAGGGTTCCCACAGGCCAGGGCCGGCGCCAGTTTCCATGTGGCAATCAGCAACGGGAAATTCCAGGGCACGATCAGGGCGACGACCCCTATCGGCTGGCGCAGGACGACGTCGAGCCCCGGGTCCTGGACCGGGACCACCTCGCCAAAGAACTTGTTGGCCGCGCCGGCGTAGTACTCCAGGCACGCCGCCGCCCCCTCGACCTCCGAGCGCGCGTCCCCGATCGGCTTGCCGGCGTTGCGAGCTTCCATCGTCGCGAAGCTCTCGGAGCGTTCGCGCAGCAGGGCCGCCGCGCGCGCCAGCACTCTTCCCCTCGCCGTCGCCGAGGTCCTCGGCCAGGCGCCTTCTTCGAACTCAGTTTGGGCTCTCTCAAGCGCGTCATCGACGTCGGCCAAGCCGGCCTGGCTCACCGCCGCCATGACCGCCCCGGTCGAGGGCTCGATGATGTCAAAAGCGTCGCCGTCGCGTCCTGCGGTGGACTGCCCACCGACCAGCATCGAGTGCCTCATGTGTCTCCATGTCGCCCGGCTGGTTGGATTGCTGGCCGGGTGATCAGGTGGCATGATACGCGACTGTGAGCCGCCGTCCGGCCGCTCTCCACGAGGTGCGAAGCATGCGGCTCTCCGGCAAAGTGGCGCTGATCACCGGCGCCGCCAGTGGCATCGGCAGGACCGCGGCCAAGCTCTTCGCGGAGGAAGGCGCCTCGGTCCTCATTTCCGACGTCGCGGAGGAGGCCGGGCACGAGGCGGTCGCGGAGATCGAGCAGGCGGGGGGTACCGCAGACTTCTGCCGCGCCGACGTCTCGAAGGGCGCCGAGGTCGAGGCGCTGATGGCCTACGTGATGGAGAAGTTCGGCGGCCTCCACGTCCTCTACAACAACGCCGGCATCATGCACCCCGCGGACGGCGGCACGCTGGAGACCAGCGACGAGATCTGGGACCTCGTGGCGGCCGTGAACATGAAGGGCGTCTGGCTCTGCTGCAAGCACGGCATCCCAGTGATGCTCAAGTCGGGCGGCGGCTCGATCATCAACGTCGCCTCGTTCGTCGCCCTGGTGGGGGCGGCGACACCTCAGATCGCCTACACCGCAAGCAAGGGTGGGGTGCTGTCGATGACACGCGAGATCGCGGTCGAGTACGCGCGCCAGGGGATCCGCGTCAACGCCCTCTGCCCGGGACCGATCGAGACCCCTTTGATGGCTGAGCTGCTGGCCGACCCGGCCCGACGGGCGCGCCGCCTCGTGCACATCCCGATGGGCCGCTTCGGCCGGGCCGAGGAGGTTGCCCGCGCCGCGCTCTGGCTGGCGTCGGACGAGTCCTCGTTGATGACCGGGGCGTCGCTGGTCGTGGACGCCGGGATCACGGCGGCGTACGTAACCCCCGAATAGGCTGGTGACATTGCCCCGGTGACCTGTCCGGGCGCCGCCCAAGGGCATCCGTTTGACGAGCCGCCCGGAAAGGTGCTTACTACCTCAAAAGAGGGAACCCCCGTTCCCCGAACAGAGAGGTGTCCAGGTGGCAGAAGCTGAGGCGGGACAGCCAGGCGCTAAGACCGACGAGGAACAGCTCCACGAGATGGGCTACGCGCAGGAGCTGCTGCGCAAGATGAGCGGGTTCTCGAACTTCGCCGTGTCGTTCACCATCATCTCGATCCTGTCCGGATGCCTGACGGCGTACCTCTTTGGCATGAACACCGGTGGTCCGGCGGTCATCATATGGGGCTGGGTCGTGGTCGGCTTGATCGTGTGCCTGGTCGGTCTCTCGATGGCCGAGATCGCGTCCGTGTACCCGACCGCCGGCGGCCTCTACTACTGGTCGGCCAAGCTCGGCGGCAAGAGCGGGGCGGCCTGGAGCTGGTTCACGGGGTGGTTCAACCTCCTCGGCCAGGTGGCCGTCACCGCGGGAATCGATTTCGGCGCGGCCCTTTTCGCGACAGCGTTCCTGAACCTCGCGTTCGGCTTCCCCGCGGACCCGGTGCACACCGTGGGTGTATACGCGGTCATCCTCTTCCTGCACGGGCTGCTCAACACCTTCGGGGTCAGCCTTGTTGCCCTGCTCAACGACGTCAGCGTCTGGTGGCACCTGATCGGCGTGGCCGTCATCGTCGGGGCCCTGGCGTTCATTCCCAGCCACCATCAATCGGCTTCGTTCGTCTTCACGAAGTTCGTCAACAACACCGGGATCGACATTCCCATCTATGTCGTCCTGATCGGGCTCCTGATCGCCCAATACACCTTCACCGGGTACGACGCCTCGGCCCATATGACCGAGGAGACCAAGAACGCCGCCACCGCGGCGCCCAGGGCGATCGTGATGTCGATTGTGGTTTCCCTGGTCGCGGGTTGGATCCTGCTGCTCGGTGTGACCTTCGCGATCCAGGACTACGGTAAGGAGCTGGCTAGCGCCACGGGGGCGCCCCCGGCTCAGATTTTCATCGACTCCTTGGGCCAAACCGGCGGCTTGATCCTGCTCTTTATCGTGGTCGTGGCGCAGTTCTTCTGCGGCATGTCGTCGGTGACGGCGAACTCGAGGATGATCTACGCGTTTTCGCGCGACCGCGCCTTGCCGGGTTCGCAGTTCTGGCACAAGATCAACAAGCGCACTCGCACTCCCACAAACTCGATCTGGCTGGCGGCCGTGGGCGCGTTCATCCTCGGTCTGCCCTACCTCTACAGCCCTGTCGCGTACGCGGCGGTCATCTCGATCGCGGTGATCGGGCTCTATATCGCTTACGGCATTCCCATTTTCCTGCGCTTGCGCGCCGGCTCCAGCTTCCAGCCCGGGCCATGGAACCTGGGCACCTGGGGACGGCCGGTTGCCATGGTCGCAGTCGGCTGGATCATGTTCATATCGATCCTTTTCGTACTGCCGCAGGTGGCGCCGATCAACATCACCACCTTTAACTACGCGATCGTCGCGGTTGCCGCGGTGGTGCTCTACTCAGGCGGCTACTGGATGCTCAGCGCTCGAAAATGGTTCAAGGGGCCGGTTGCGCAGGGTTCCGAAGCCGAGCTCGAAGCCATCGAGCGAGAGTTGGGCGCCGCGTAGGCAATCGAGATCGACGCCAAAGCCCTTGAGGGCCTGATCCGCAAGGGGGAGATCGACACCGTCCTGGTGGTCTTCCCGGACATGCACGGACGGTTGGTTGGCAAGCGCGTTACCGGCCACTACTTCCTCGACGAGATGATCGAGGGGGAGGGGATGCACGCTTGCAACTACCTGCTTGCGGTTGACAGCGAGATGGAGCCGCTCCCCGGCTACCGCTTCGCCAGCTGGGAGACCGGCTACCCCGACCTCAACGCCAGGCCAGACCTGGGCACCATCCGGCTGGTGCCCTGGCTGGAGCAGACGGCGCTCGTCATCTGCGACCTCCAGACCGAGGAGGGCGACGTCGTCGAGGTGGCGCCCCGCCAGGTCCTCAAGCGCCAGGTCGAGCGCGCTGCGCAGATGGGCTTGACCTTCAAGTTTGGCGCCGAGCTGGAGTTCTATCTCTTCCGCGACTCCTACGAGGAGGCGGCCGGCAAGGGCTATCGGGACCTGGTCCCGCACTCCAACGTCAACGAGGATTACCACATCCTGCAGACCTCGAGGGACGAGTACCTGATCCGCCAGATTCGCAACGGCATGGACGCGGCCGGGGTGCCGGTGGAATTCTCCAAGGGCGAGGCCGGTCGCGGCCAGCACGAGATCAACCTCGCCTACGCCGAGCCGGTCGAGATGGCGGATCGCCTGGTCGTCTACAAGAACGGGGTCAAGGAGATCGCTGCCCTCAACGGCCGCGCCATCACCTTCATGGCCAAGGCGTCGATGACCGAGTCGGGATCGTCGCTGCACATCCACTCCAGCATCTGGGACAAGGACGGCGCCCAGTCGAAGATGTGGGACCAGGGGCAGCCGGAGCACATGTCCGAGACCTTTACGCACTCCCTCGCCGGGTTGATGGCCACGGCACGCGAGATGTCCTGGATGTACGCGCCCTATGTCAACTCCTACAAGCGCTACCAGCCGGGATGGTGGGCTCCGACGGCGATCGTGTGGGACCACGACAACCGGACTGTCGGCTACAGGGTCGTCGGCCACGGACCAGGGTGCCGCGTCGAGTGCCGCATTCCCGGCGCCGACGCCAACCCTTACCTCGCCTTCGCGGCGACCATCGCCGGCGCGCTTCACGGCCTGCAGAACCAGCTGACGCTGGAGCCCCGGCGTCCGGGCAACGGCTACGAGGCGGAAGGCGTTCCCAGGGTGCCCTGGAACATCGTCGAGGCGGCGGATGAGTTCGAGCGCAGCCAGGTTGCCCGCGAGGCGCTGGGCCCCGACGTCCACCACCACCTCCTCAACACCGCGCGCCAGGAGTGGGCCCGGTCGAACCAGGTCGTGACCGACTGGGAGCTGCGCCGGAACTTCGAACTTGCCTGATACGCGCGGATGAGCGACCGCCCGCTGGTCGCCGTGGTCGGGTCAACCAAGGAGTACGCGGACAGGCCGGACCTCACTGTGCCGTTGCTCTACATCGAAGCCATCGAGCGCGCCGGCGGCCGGCCGGCGGTACTACACCCGGTGTCGCTGGAGCCAGGCGGGGGAGCTGGCTGGCTCGAGCCATTCGACGCGCTGGTCCTGATCGGCGGCGGTGACATCGATCCGTCGTTTTACGGCCAGGCGCCGGAAGCCCATGTCTACGGGGTCGACAAGGTCCGGGACGCCTTCGAGATCGAGCTGGCCCGCGCCGCAGTCGACGGCGACGTGCCACTGCTCGCGATATGCCGCGGCGTTCAAGTCGTCAACGTCGCCTTCGGGGGAACGCTGGATCAGCACATCACCGGCAGGCCCGACCTGGAGGGCCACGGCGTCCCCGGGGGAGGGGAGCCGGCAGTCCACCCCGTCAACATCGATCCGGATTCAGAGCTCGGAAGGGCGATGGGCGTCGGTGTCGCTGTCAGCTCGTGCCACCACCACCAGGCAGTGGCCGAGCTGGGGAGGGATCTCCGACCGGTGGCGTGGACCGAGGACGGGGTGATCGAAGCCCTGGAGCTTCCCGGCAGTCACATGCTGGCGGTCCAGTGGCACCCCGAGGACACCGCTGCCTCGGACGTGGCCCAGCAGCGCCTGTTCGATGCCGTGGTCAGGGCCTCGGTGGCAGCTTCCCGCTGACCCACCTCCTGCTCTGCCGCGAGCCCGCCGGCTCCTAGAGCCGTCTGGTCAGAGGCGCTTCAGCTCCCTCTCCGCGAGGCCGGCCTCCTGGCGGCGCAGCGTCGCCAGGTCTCGGGCCGTCTTGGCGTCCTGTCGCAGCCGGCGCGCCTCATCCTCCGCCAGCTCAGCCTTGGCTTCGAGCCGGGCGGCACGGCTCTCGGCCCGGTCCGCCTCGGCCGCGGCGCTCGTCGCCCGGGCCTTCGCCGCCGCCAGGCTGCGGGCTTGCCGTTCCGCGGCTGCGACTTCGGCACGCGACGGTTGCTTGGCAGGCGGGCTCGCCCCCTGGGCTGGGGGGAGTGGTGTGGCGTCCCCTGCCCCTCGATCGGACGTCAGACCGCCAAAGCCGATCGGCGGCGGCTCTACGGTGAGGCGCCCGCGGGCGAGCGCCCTGCGGGTGTCATCGCCTCCCAGAGCTGCGGCCTGGAGGAGGTCACGCAGCCGCCGCGCCTGTTCCAGGCCGCCGTTGGCGGCGCCGGATAGCTGCCCGGCACGCCGGGCGACCCGGTCAAGGGCCTGCTGGAAGGCGGCGAAAGACGAGCGCAGCTCGACCGGACCATTGCCCTTGCCGGAGAGCGCCGCGGCCTGGGCCTGGCGCACCGCCTCGGCGGCGCCCAGCAGCAGCTCCAGCGCCTCGGGGTCGTAGCGCGCCACCTGGTTGGCGGCCGCCAGCGCAAGGTTGGGCTTGCGAACGGCGAGCAGCCGGGTGGCCTCGTCGCGGTGGCCACCCTGGCGCAGCCTGGTAGCCAGCTCCTTGCGCCTTGCGACGAACTGCGCCGGCGGCGCTGCCATCAACTCGTCCAGGGCCTCGTCGTACACGAACATCCATCTATGGTCGCTGAAAGGCGTTGACGGCGCGTGGCCGGCGACTGCCATGAGGTCGAGTGGCTTTGCCGCGTTGGGACGGTAGGCTAGGGCTCAATGCCAGCCGAAGATGTCGTCATTGTCGAGGCGGCGGGTCGCGAGGTCCCCATCACCAGCCCCGGCAAGCTCTACTTTGCCGAAGCAGAGGCGAGCAAGCTCGACCTGGTCCGCTACTACCAATCGGTCGAGGCCCCTCTGCTCCGCGCCCTCGGCGGACGCCCGGTGCTGCTGCAGCGCTTCCCCAATGGCGCCGGAGGTCCGTCGTTCTTTCAAAAGCGGGTGCCGGAAAATCGGCCCGACTGGCTCGAGACCAGCATCGTCAGCACCCCCAATGGCACCACCTCCCAGGCGCTGGTCCTGGCCGACCTGGCCCACGTGCTGTGGGCGGTCAACACGGGCTGCCTGGGGTTCCATGTGTGGCCCTCTTTAGCCCGGGACCAGGAGCACGCCAACGAGCTCCGAATCGACCTGGACCCCTCGCCCGGGGTGACCTTCCCGATGGTGCAAGAGGCGGCTCACGAGGTCCAGCGCCTGCTTGCCGAGCTTGAGGTTGCCGGGCTGCCCAAGACCACCGGAAACCGCGGCATCCACGTGTACATCCGTCTCCAACCCCGATGGACCTCGATCGAGGTCCGTTCGGCGGCGGTGGCGCTTGCCCGTGAGCTGGAGCGGCGCCGCCCGGACCTGGTCACAGCCGCCTGGTGGAAGGAGGAGCGCGGCCGTCGCGTCTTCATCGACTTCAACCAGAACGCCCCCCACAAGACCATTTTCGGGGCCTGGTGCGTGCGCGCCCGGCCGGGCGCCCAGGTCTCCACGCCCTTTGATTGGGAGGAGCTCGACGCCATCGAACCCGACGCTCTAACGATCAAGACGGTCCCCGGCCGGGTGGCGTCCAACGGCGACCCCTGGGAGGTGATGGAGCGAGAGCCGCAGTCGCTGGAGCCGCTGCTCGAAATGCACCGCAAGGACACCGCCGCCGGGTTGCTGGACGCGCCCTGGCCGCCCGTCTACCCCAAGATGCCGGGCGAGCCGCCACGGGTGGCGCCGAGCCGAGCCAAGAAGAGCTGATTCGCGGCCCCTGTATCAGGGCGGTCGGCGGTCAGCCGTCCGTGATCGTGACCAGGTCGGGCGCCGCCGCGTGGTCCACCTGCAGGGTCGTGTGATGGATGCCGAAGCGCTCGTGAAGCAGGGTCTCCAGTTCGTGCTGTGCGGCGTGGCAGTCGTCCCGCGGGTGCACCAGGACGTGGGCTGACAGCGACGGATGGCCAGAGGTGATCTCCCAGACGTGGAGGTCGTGGACGTTCGAGACGTGGGGGTTGGTGGCCATCGCCTCTCCGATCTCTTCCACGTTCACGCCTTCCGGGGCCGCCTCGACCAGCACTCGGAGTGCCGCCTGGACCAGCTGGAACCCGGCTCGGGTCATCAGCAGTGCCACGAAGATCGAGGCGATCGGGTCGGCGCGCCTGAAGCCGGTCACCAGGATGATCACGCCCGCAACGGCGGTGCCGACGAAGGCATACATGTCGGTCAGGAGGTGCTGGTAGCTGCCCTCGACATTGAGGCTGCGCTGCTCCGAGCCTCCCAAACGGCGGGTCGCGACAAGGTTGACCGCGGCGCCCACCAGCGAGAGCACGATCAGGTAACCCCCCGCGACCGGCGGCGGCGCCAGCAGCCGGTGCACCGCCTCGTCCACGATGACGACCGCGATCGCGATCAGCAGGATCCCGTTGGCGAGGGCCGTGAGGATCTCCGCCCGCTTCAGTCCGAACGTGAGCCCCCCAGTGGGTGGTTGAGCCGCCAGCCGGATCGCCAGCAGCGACATCCCGATGGCACCCGCGTCGGTGAGCATGTGCCCGGCATCCGAGAGCAGGGCCAGGGAGCCCGCCAGCAGCCCGCCGACGATTTCGACGGCGACAAACCCGACGATCAGCGCCAGGGCGAAGAGCAAACGTCCGCGGTCGGTGGCCTGGCTCCGGGGCGCGTGCTGGTGGCTCACGTCGCGATTCTCGCACCGGGATCGAGGTCGGGCGGCGAGTGGCAGTGCGCCTGCCACCGCCCGGGTGGGACGCCGCCCTTAGGCGCCCAGTCCGGCTGAGATGTTGGAGAACACGTTTTGGACCTGGTTGCCGAGGACGATGAGGATGATGATCACGACGACGGCTATCAGCACCAGGATCAAGGCGTACTCGACCATGCCCTGCCCGGATTCCTCAAGCAACCGGCTGTGGATGCGGCTGAGCGCCGCTCTGGGATCGAACACGTCACCTCCGATTGAAAAAATCGATCGACAAATTGTGCCAGCCGCGGCGCTTCGAGCGCGCTCTGAGCTGGGGTCGAGCATAGGGTCGCCTCAGGGCAATCAACAGCGCTGTGCGCGGGCGGTTCTAGCGGATCAGCTGGATCACCGAGCTCTCACGGGCGCCGGTGAAGCCGCCGTAGGTGGTGCTGCTGCTGCAGCACGGGTAGTAGAACGCGGGATTGGGATGGTTGCCCGACTGGATCAGCGTCTGGTTCACGATCGCCTGGCCCGGGACGATCGCGAATGGAGACAGGTTGGCTGAGGAGAGCGTGGCGCTGGGGGCGTATACGGTGCCTGATACCTCCAAATAGGCACCGGGGTTCCCGCCCGGGGTGATGATGCCGGTGGTTGGCCCGTACACCGCAAAAGCGCCGTCGTTCAGGTACGCCCCGGACTGCGCGTAGGGCGGCTCGCAGCCGGTGCCCCGACTGACACCGGTGGGCAGCGGCACCTTGACATCTGGGGGGTTGACCGGCAGATCTCGGAAGGTCGAGCAGAAGGGGCTGAGGGCGATCGAGGCGACCCCGTTCCCGTCCAGACCGGCCTTGTTGATGAGCACAAAAGTGACGCCAAAGTTCTGGCTGGGGTCGCTGCTGGACGGCACATTGGGGAACGAGGAAGGATCAAAGATCAATCCGTCTGGGCAGGGGGCAACGTACGTGGAGTTCGCGGGCACGTTGGGCGACGCCCAGCAGCGGTCCTTGACGTCCTGGTAGTTGATGTTCAGGGTGGGGCCGCTGAACTGCACCCCGGTGCAGTTGGTAGTGGTCGACGAGGTGGTGCAGGCGGGGTCGCCGGTGATGTAGTAGACGCCCGGGTTGAGGTTGTTGCTGATGCCGGTGATGGTCGAGTAGTACCCGGGGTTGAAACAGTTCGACCCGGAGGTGCCGTTGAGGCAGAGGTTGTTGGCGACCGCGTTGGGATAGGGACTGCTGGGGGTGGCGTTGAAGGACGAGTACCCGGGTGGCGGGACGTATTTCGGGATGGGGATGGCCGTAGTCAGCTGATTGAAACTGCCGGTGGCGTCGATCGCGCCGTGGGAAGCCGACTGACAATTGGCCGAGGTCACGTTGACGTTGGGCGTCGAAGAGGGGTAGGTAGCGTCTGGGCCCATGTTGATATTGCCGGCTGTGGCACCCGCGCCGAGGGCGCAGAAGCCTGCCTGGCCGCTGCTCTGAACCGTGAGCGTGCACTGGTTGATATAGACGTCGCCACCGATGACCTCCAGGTTGTTGCCGGTGGTCACGCAGCCGTTGGAGTAGAGCGAGAATCCAAGGCGCCCACCGGCGGCGGTGTTGCTGCCATTGCCTGTCGGTGCCTGGAAGCGGGCCTCGGCGTAGGCGCCGGCGTTGGTGTTGCTCACCCCTACCATCCGCTCGAAACTGAGCGCCACCGTCTCGACCAGACGAACCGAGAGAGTCTGAACCGGTGCGATCGTTTCCTGGGTCGCGCAGTAACTCGAGGCCACGCCGCTGGTCTCGCCCGGCGCGCAGATGGTGACGACGTAGCTCTGTGCCCCACCTGGCATCTGGCAACCCTTGATGTCGGTCGCGAACAGGGTTCCGCTGGAGTTCCAGCAGCTGCTGCTCGACAGCGCGCTGAAGGGAACGACACTGCTGCCGTTGCTCCCGAAGATGCTGTCGCGGAGGACCGTGAAGGCCTCCTGGCGCCCGGCCTGCTGAGCCGCCGTCACCGAGGACGCCCCTCCTGAGAGCGCGCCGGCGGTCAGCTGCGAGGCCCCCGCCATGGCGGCGTTGTCGGCAAACTCCTGGAGATTCCGGTGCTGGTTGGCTACGAAGCCAAAGTCCACGGCAAGGGCGATGATCCCGATGACGGCGACCATCATCAGCGCCAGCAGGGGCAGCACCTGGCCCTTCTGTCCGTCTTCGGGTGCGTTCACTGGCATCCGGCGAACTGGGTCGCGGTGAGCGGGAACGCCGGCGTCGTCCAGGGAACGAAGATCGGATCGGTCCAGCTGATGGTGATGGTGTACTCGTACGAGCCCGCCATCGGGGCACAGGCGTTGGCCGCCAGCGGAGGGGGAGAGGGGCTTGGCGCCGGCGTTGCCCCGGCGGTTATTGTCAGCCCGTTGAGCAGTGTCCCCGTCTGCCCGTCGGTGTTGGTCACGGTGACGTTATATGTCCCCGGCGTCATGCCCGCGGGGACCGTGATGTCCACCCTGGTGGAGCTGACGACGCTGACAGCGGTTGCTGCGGTGGTGCCGATAGTCGCGGTGGCGCCGGCGCGGAAGTTGGTTCCCGTCAGGGTGGTGATGCCCCCGGCGGCCTGGGTCATACTCACCACGCTCGACGAGATCACGGTAGGGGCGGGTGAGGTCGGCGTGGGCGAGGGCGCCGGGCTGGGGCCTGTCACCTGGAGCGAAACCAGGGTGTCATTGCCGCTGGCGGATTTCGAGTTGCACTGGTCGATGCCAGTTAGGTGGATGGTGTAGTTACCCGGTGGTGTCGCCGACGAGGTGGTGAACTGAAGCACCGCCGTCTGTCCGAATCCGATCTGTCCCGGGTTGAAGTAGGGGACCCCGGGCGTGACACCCGACGGGGTATGGGTGGCTGAGAGGGCTACCTGCGGGTCCTGGCCGCCTCCCCCTTGATTGACCAGGCTGACCGAGTATGAGACCTGATTCGCCTGGCCGACGGTCACGGACGTCGGCGTCACGGAGAGGTCCCAGGCCTTGCAGGACGCTGCCAGCACCTCGCCCGTGGGTAGAGGGTTAGTCATCGATGTCGGCGTGCTGCGCACGGTGACGTGCACGGTTAGCGTCCCCTGTGTGCAGTACTTGGTGGGGGCGGTTGGACTGACAGTGAAATTGACGTCTCCGCTGCCGCAGAGCTGCTGTGAGATGTGCTGGGCGACGGTGCCGGTATCGCCGGCGGTGGCGGTCTGTGGGTTCTGCTCGGCCCAGGCGGCCCCTTCGGACCCGGCGTGCTCGAGGCCGATTTGGTCGGAAAAGAGGAGTCCGGCCTGCAGCACCACGCCGAATAGGCCAAGCAGGATCGGAAGCACCAGCGCCAGCTCGACCAGCGACTGGCCGCGCCTTGAGGCCCCCACGCGAATCACTGGCTCACCGCCGTTGCGTGACTGGTCAACACGATGCTGGGGGCGCTTGGCCCGACCAGGAAGTTGAAGAAGAATTGGAACGTGTAGCTGACGTTGACCGAGATCAGGCAACCCTGTGGCGCCGAATAGCTCGCCGAGGCTGGACAATTGGTCGGATCCGAGCCGGGACCGGGAGCGGTCGCCGTGATGGTCGGGTTGGCCGGGTTCACCTTGAGAATGCCGAGGTCGGAGCGGATCACCGACTCCGTTGCCGCGGGGCATGGCGAGGACCCGTTGGAGACAGCCCAGTTGCGGCTGGGGTCGTCGACGTCCTGCCAGGAGTTCAGAGACCCGCCGCAGAGGGCCGCGATACGGACGCCTTCCCGAGTGGCGTTATCCAGTGCCAGCTGGCCGTTGACCACGAAGGCGGCCTCGATGATGGCGAGCACAAATATCAGCAGTGCCGGCCCGGCCACGGCAAACTCGACCAGGCTCTGGCCGCGGGCAGAGCTAAACAGAGCCGGGAGCGCCGGTTGGATGCATGGCATCATCAGCCATCGTCGGAGACGATTGTGAAGCCACCGTGCCGGTGATGTCGCTGCCCTGCGGCGAGCTTGTCACGGATCAGGTTCAGCCCTCCGCCGATCCGTTAGCGGTCCCGGTCGTGCCAATCAGCCTGCTCGCAGCGGCTCGCATCAGAACCACAGCCCAGGTTCGCCATGGGCTCCAGGGCTCCGCCAGCTGGGCGAATTCCGCCACCGTCGGCGTGGCGTCGAGGCCGTAAAGCGTTCGAGCCAGCTCTCGGACCCGAGGCTCGTCGGTGGGCAGCACGTCAGTCACTCCCGACGCGCGGATGAGGATCAGTGAGGCGTAGAAGGGCCCGATGCCGTCGATCTGCTGAAGCCCGCGGATCGCCTCCTCCGGTTCCGCGGAGCGGAGTCGCTCGGGGTCCAGGCGGCCCTCCAGCGCAGCCTCGGCGACGGCGTGGAGCCGGTCCATCTTCACCGGCGGGACCTCGGGAAACGCTTCCACGGCCAGCAGCTGCGCCGGCGTCGGAAACGCTGCCATCGGCGCGCCGGCAACCTCGACGGTGGCGCCGTGCGCCTCGCTGAGACGCTTTCTCACGCGCTGCATCTGCCGGGCCGGCCGCCGCGCGCTGAGAACCGCCCAGGCCGCCGCCTCATAAGGCGAGTAGAAGAGAGGCGGGCGCAGGCCTGGAGCGGCGGCCAGCAGGCGGGCCATCACAGGGTCGCGGTCGCCAATCGAGACGAAACCGCGGGCGTCGTGGTCGAGCGAGAGGACCCGAGCCACCTGCCGGCGCACGGCCTCGACATCGCCCGGCGGATCGAAAGCGCAGTCCACCCGGCCTCCCTGCTGGCGGACCTCGACGCCCACTTGGCCGCTGAAATCGTCGAGGCAGAAGGCGAGTCTCATCACGCCATCGAACTTCGAGCCCTCACGCTGTCCGAACCCGAAGATGGCGGACTCCTCGAGGGAAAACGGTCCTTCGGGCTCAATCGTGAACGTTGTCAAATGCGCCTCCGTTTTGGACTCCGAACGTTAACTCTGCTTTAGCGCGGCCTTCTTCTCCACGAACCTAGTTTTGGTCCGAGACCTCGGTTCCCACGGCGCCAAGCCAGGCGCCTTTGGCAGTTCGGGGGGTAGGAGGAAAGTGGTGAAACGCGTTCTGCTCAGGGGTGTGCTGTCAGCTTCGATCATGGGCCTTGCGGTCGCGCCGTTGGCTGTTCCGGCGGGCGCCAAACCAGCCGACCCCAACGCGGTTGCCACCACCACGCCGATCAAGCACCTGGTGGTCATCTTCCAGGAGAACGTCTCCTTCGACCATTATTTCGGGACCTATCCCAGCGCCACCAACCCCGCCGGAGAGCCCGCGTTCCACGCCAAGAAGGACACGCCCACGGTGAACGGCCTGAACGCCGCCCTGCTCCAGCACAACCCCAACTCGAGCAACCCACAGCGCCTGGACCGTACCCAAAACCAGACCTGCGACCAGGACCACGACTACACGCACGAGCAGACGGCCTTCGACAACGGGCTGATGGACAAGTTCCCGGAGACGCTTGGAGCGACCGGAAGCCAGGGTGGCACTTCATGCGCCTCCAGCCAGGTCATGGACTACTACGACGGCAACACCGTGACTGCGCTCTGGAACTACGCCCAGAACTTCGCCATGAGCGACAACTCCTATGGCACCGGTTTCGGGCCCTCTTCACCTGGCGCCATCAACCTCATCAGCGGCAACACCTTCGGGGCCACCTGCGGGAAGCTCTCCGACGAGGTCTACGGACCCGTGGCGGCTTGCCCCGCCGCGCCCGGTACGGCAACGCCCGGATCTCCGGCCGCGCAGGGAGCCGGCACCGTCTTCGGCGATCCCCAGCCGCTGTTCGACAAATGCGACACCCGCGGCACGGCGGCGATGGGCGGCAGGAACGCCGGCGATCTTTTCGGCGGCGGAATCACCTGGGGATGGTTCCAAGGCGGCTTCGACAACTGCAACGCCGCCCACACCGCGATCGGTGCGCCTGCCCCGAAGAAGGACTACATCCCTCACCACCAGCCCTTCCAGTACTACCCGCAGACCGCCAACCCACAGCACCTGGCGCCCAGCTCAGCGGCGCTGATCGGTCACGACGACCGGGCCAACCACCAGTACGACCTGACCGACTTCTGGACCGCCGCCAACAGCGGCAACCTTCCCGCGGTGAGCTACCTCAAGGCCCCCGGGTACCAGGACGGCCACGCCGGCTACTCAGGGCCGCTTGATGAGCAGGCGTTCCTGGTCAACACCATCAACCAGTTGCAGCAGCTGGACACCTGGAAGAGCACGGCGGTCGTGATCGCCTACGACGACTCGGACGGCTGGTACGACCACCAGATGTCTCCCATCCTGATGCAGTCGCAAACCTCGGTCGATTCTCTGACCGGCGCCCGCAAGTGCGGCAGCAACGCGGCGAAGGTGCCGAGCGGGCCGTCCGGCCCGCAGCAGGCGCGATGCGGCTATGGCCCCCGGCTGCCCCTGCTGGTGATCTCGCCGTACGCCCGCGAGAACTTCGTCGACCACACCCTCAGCGACCAGAGTTCGATCCTGCGCTTCATCGAGGACAACTGGAGCCTGGGACGCGTAGGGAACGGGTCCGCGGACGGCCTCGCGGGGTCGCTTGATTCGATGTTCGACTTCAGCCACCGCAACGACGGCAAGGTCCTCCTCGATCCTGCCTCGGGGCAGCCCCTCGAGTGAGGTTTGACCTCCGCCTGGCGCCGCGGCTATCCCAGGCAGCTGCGGCGCCGGCCGGTGTCGAGGGCCTCGCGGACCGCGGCCAGCAGCTGGTCGGCCTGGAACGGCTTGGCCACTACGGTGACCGGGCCGGCCAGGCCAAGTGAGCAGAGGGTCTCATCGTAGGAGTACCCGGACATGAACACCAGTGCAATCTCGGGTCGCATCGACTGGAGGCGCTTGGCCAGCTCCAGGCCTGACATCTTGGGCATCACGATGTCTGTCAGGACCAGGTCGATGGGGTACGGAAAGGCGTGGAAGATCTCGATCGCCTGGGACGGCGCCGCAGCCTCCAGCACGGCATAGCCGCCGCGCAGCAGGACCCTGGTCGTCACCTCCCTGACCGCGTCGTTGTCCTCCACCACAACGATGGTCTGCTTGCCCACTCCCACACTTTCCGATGAAAGCGGATGGATATCTGCCACCCAGGTGACAAAGGTCTGATGTCCCCAGGGGGAGTTGGCTAGGCCGCGACGATCCTGTTGGGGGTGACCGGGAACAGGGCCGCCAGCTCTTCTGGCAACGCCAGGCCGACGTCCCTGAGCTTTTCGAGGACCTTCGGGCGGATGCCGGTGGCGTTCAGGGAGCCAACCACCTTACCCTCGGCGTCCTCGCCCCGGACCTCGTACTTGAAGATCTCCTGCATCGTGATCATCTCGCCTTCCATCCCCACGATCTCGGCGATCGAGGTGACCTTGCGGGAGCCGTCGCGCTGGCGATTGAGCTGGACGATGAGGTCGATGCCGGACGCGATCTGCTGCCGGATCGCCTTCGCCGGGAGGTCCATTCCAGCCATCAAGACCAGGGTTTCGACGCGGGACAGCGAGTCGCGTGGCGAGTTGGAGTGGACCGTGGTCAGCGAGCCGTCATGCCCGGTGTTCATCGCCTGGAGCATGTCCAGGGCCTCTCCACCACGGCATTCGCCGACGACGATTCGGTCGGGGCGCATGCGCAGGCTGTTCTTGACCAGGTCCCGGATGTCGATCTGGCCCTCTCCGTGCACGTCCGCGGGGCGGGCTTCGAGCCGGCACACATGTTCCTGGTTGAGCTGGAGCTCGAGGGCGTCCTCGATCGTGACGATCCGCTCGTCGGCGGGGATGAAGCTACTGCAGACGTTGAGCAGCGTGGTCTTGCCAGAGCCGGTGCCGCCGGAGATCAGGATGTTGGCTCGGGCCAGCACGCAGGCCTCGATGAACCCGACCGCAGGCAGGGTCAAGGTGCCGAAATTGACGAGGTCGTGGGCCCGGTAGGGGTCGCGGCTGAACTTTCTGATCGTCAGGATGGGGCCGTCCGGCGCGACCGGGAAGATGGCGGCGTTGACACGGCTGCCATCCCAGAGCCTGGCGTCGGCCATTGGCGTCCGGAAGTCGATGCGGCGGCCGACGGCGCCGACGATGAAGTCGATGACCCGGAGCAGGTGGTCGTTGTCGTCGAAATGCACGTCGGTCATCAGGATCTTGCCGCTGCGCTCGACGAAGACCTGGTTGTAGCCGTTGACCATCACCTCGGAGAGGCTGTCGTCCAGCAACAAGGGCCTGATCGGCCCGAGCGCCTCGTAGTACTTGGCGATCTCTTCGGTGGTGCGGGTGGTGGTAGCCGTCATCAGTACAGGTTAGGTCGTCAGCGCCGGCGTCAGGGGTCCAGCCGCGGGGCTGAGGGCTTTGCGGTCGTTCGCCTCCCAGTCCTCGACCAGCTCGTCGGCGAGGGCCCGGAGCGCCCTCGAGGCGGCGTCCCTGGGGTGCTGCAGCGCGAAGACCTTGCCCTGGTCTTCGTCGTAATGGATGTCCGGGCCGGCGTAAGGAATCTCGAACTGTCGGGCGCCCATCTGCCGGTCGATGTCAACGGCTCGCAGGCGCTTGGTCGGCACCACGTGATTGAGCACAACCATCAGGTTATACGGGTCGACCCCGATCGCGTCCATCGCATCGACCAAATGACGGGTGAGGCCGATCGAGACGACGTCAGGGGGGCAGGCGACCAGGATCTGGTCGCTTGATTCCCAGATGTCCAGGTAGAAATCCCGGAAGGAAGGTCGGCAATCCATGACGACGTGGTCATAAAGGCGGCCGAGGCGGGCCAGGACGGCGCCGACGCCGCTGTCGGTGACGCGCTCGGATTGGCCTGCCTCGAGGCTGCCCGAGAGCAGCCGGAGGCCGCTGGGATGCTTGGCCAGCATGGAGTCGAACTCGTCGTCATCGATGTCCGGGCTGGCCTGCACGATCTCGGCCAGGGTGACCGGAGGCCTGATACCCAGGGAGAGCGCGGCGGCGGGGAACTCCAGGTTCAGGTCGGCGAGCACCGAAGTCTCGCCTCGGCGCTGGGCGAATATGGCCCCCAGGTTGGTTGCCAGCATGGTCTTGCCACTGCCGCCTCGCACGCCGACCACGGTGACGGTGTGTGCGGATCCGTTTCTATCGAGGGCGCCCATCAGCCGGCTGCTCGGGCGCCCGACCTGGTTGTTATCGCGGTTTCCATGTGGTGCATCGTATGCCGTTGGTGGCGTCGCGTTGCCTTGCTGTGGCAGGGATTCTTGCCCCTCCTTTTGCATGGTGACGAAGTCCGCTGATCCATTTACCGGCAGCCGGCGTAGTGTGAGCTGATGGCCACCGCGGACTTGGCCGAGGCCGATTCAGACATCTATCTGCCGCTGCGTTTCGGCGATCCCGGCGCGCTCGAGCTCGCCTACAACCGGTACGGGGGCCTCGCCTACGGACTCTCGCTCCGCATCGTCTCGGACACCGGTGATGCCGAGGAGGTTGTCCAAGAGGTCTTCCTGCGGATCTGGAAGTCCCCCTACAGCTTCGATCCCTCCCGCGGCTCGTTCCGCACCTGGTTGCTGACTCTGATTCGAAACCGATCCATCGATCGGCTTCGCGCACGCCACCGCATGCCGGCGGGTGCTGAGTTGCCGGTCCACCTGGAGGACCACTCCACGCACTCTGATCCCTGGCAGACGCTGGCCTTGGGTCTCGAACGCGACGCTGTCCGCAAAGGGCTTGATACCCTGCCGGTCGAGCAGAGAGAGGCGATCGAGATGGCCTTCCTGAGTGGCTACACCCACACCGAGATCGCCGAGCGGCTGGGTCTGCCCCTGGGCACGGTCAAGGGTCGCCTTCGCCTCGGCCTCGAGAAGCTGCACGGCTTCTTCGCCACCACCGGCCTGGTGACGCGATGACCGGCCACGCCGAGACCCAGGAGCTGCTGGCCCCCTACGCGTTGGGCGCCGTCTCGACCGCGGAGGCCGACCAGGTTCGGGAGCATCTGCCGGGATGCGAGATCTGCCGCATGGACCTGGCTCGCCTCAGCGAAGTGGTGTCGGCGCTTCCCCTGGCGGTGGACGAGGCCCAGCCACGGGCGCGGCTGAAGCAGCAAATCCTGGGCATTGCCCGCGGCGACGCGGCCGCGGCCGCCCGATTTGGGGAGGCCGACCTCCCTATCAATCCGGGCCCGGCTATCCACCTTCCAGGCGAACGCTCGGCCCGATTCTGGCGGAGCGTCCCTCGCTGGGGCCCGGTCGCCGCCGCCGCGGCCATTGCCGCCCTCCTGCTTACCTGGAACCTGCAGTTGCAGACACAGGTCAACAACTCGCGCGACCTGGCGGCGCGGAGCGTTGCCACCGCGCCGATGAAGAGCCGGAGTGGGGGGGATGTCGGCCAGATCACCTACCTCGCTCAGCAGCATGTCGCGCTGGTCAGCCTGCGCGGGATGGTGGCGCCTGCCGGGGGCCGGACATACGAGGTCTGGATCGTCGACGCTCACGGTAGGGCGACTCCAGCGGGGATTTTCCTACCCGACGGCGACGGCTCGAAGCTGCTGGTGCTGACCCAGGACATTGGTCGTAAATCAATTGCGGTGTCGGAGGAACCTGCCGGCGGTAGTGCCCAACCGACGAGCCTCCCCATCATCAGCGGGGCGATCTAGAGACTGCCGGCCCGCCGTCTTGGCGTTACTCCGCCGAACGGGCGGGAAGCAAGGGCCGTGAACTGTGACCTGATACCAGTTGTTATCCGCGGGCGCGACCTTAGACTGACGGAAGGAGGGACCCTGCAGATTCCTGATCACCTTCAGCATCTGGTAACGAATCCGGCGACGGCTACGGCCATGGAGGTCGTGGCGCCGACCGACGACGTCGTCAACGACTTTGATCGTCTTTACGCGGAGCACTACCAGTCGCTCTACCGGGCCGTACGGGGCATCGTGCTTGATGGCGCGGCGGCCGAGGATGTCACCCAGGAGGCATTCGTGAAGGCCTACCGGGCGCGACACCGGTGGCGACCCGAGCAGGCACCTCGGGTTTGGCTCCATCGCATCGGCGTCAATACCGCGATCTCCTACGCGCGCCACCGTCAGGTCCAAGGCCGGCTCCTCGACAGGCTCCAGCTGGGACGGCTGGCGTCGGCGCCGCCCGATCCTACAGTCGGTGCCGACGACGACCTGGTAGCGGCGCTGCGCCGGCTGAAGCCGGGGCATCGCGCCACCGTGGTGCTGCACTACTACCACGGATACCCGTACGCCGAGATCGCCGAGATCCTGGGGATCCCGCCGGGAACTGTTGGATCTCGAATCTCAACCGCGCTCCAGCAGATGCGCGTTTACATGTCAGCTCCGGACCTGTCCTGGCGTGATGGCCTGCCGCGCCGCCGTTCGCCTTCGAGTACGGTCGCAACGATCAAGGCGCTGAAGCTGGAAGGCCCCTGAAGCGTTAGTCATCTAGCGAGATGACTACGCCTGATCCGCATGCCATCGATCTTGGCGACGGCCTGCGGACTCTCACCGAGTCCTGGTCCGGGCCAAATCCGCGACCAGAGCAGGCCCGCTACCGGACCCTCGCGGTTGGCACGGCAAACCATCGCGGCGGGCGCCGGATGGCTGCCACAACGCTGGCGTTCGGGATGTTGATCGGCCTCAGCCTGGTCGCGACCGCGAACAACGGCCTGGTGATCCCCTTCGTCGGGATCACGATCGGGGGTGCGGCCGGCGAGCCGCCGGGGTCAGCGATCGAGGCCGGCAGAGTCTCGCTGTTTCCGATGTCAGCCCGACCTTGCGTGATTCGTGACCCGCGCAGCTGTGCGGCTTCGCCCACCGGAGTCGGTGCGCCGGACGCGGCTACGGGATCGAAGCCGGGAAGTAGGTTCATCTCATCGGCTCACGCGGCTAATCCCACGCCGGCGGGCACCGGGTCAGGAGCCGCGGGCGCGACCAACCCCACTGACCCTCTCCAGAGTCAGGGAGCAGGGGATGGGGACGGCGCCGGCGGCGGCCGGAACCACCGCAAGCCGGACCCGGGTCCCGGGGTCTAGCTCCAACCCCGGCAGCCGCGGCTGCCGGTACTCTGTGCTACGTTTCTGGCACGCCCGCGGGGGAAGCGCGGAGCGATTTTGAGGTAGGGATCGGTGATGACTGGCTCTTTGCGGAGGAGAGCGCTCCTGGTCGCGGCAGCGGCCGTCGGTATTGCTGTCGCGGTCGCCGCGCCGGCTCTGGGAACGGCCGCCGGCGCGGTCGGCTTTGGCGCGCCGGTGTTCGTCGACGGTGTACGGGCCGGTGGTGAGCCTCTCATATGGCACAGCTCCAAGTTCGGCGACCTGGTGTACTCCTCGCACGAGGGTACGACCCATATCGACCGCAACGGGCTGGCCGGGCCGGGCTCGGTGCAGCAGTTCCTGTGCCCCGGTCTGACCACGGCGGACTGCTACAAGAACCACGTCTGGATCTGGACGTCAGGTGACAAAGGCAAGAGTTGGACGCTACGGGACGAAGGGCTCTCATACACCGGGTTCAGCGACCCGGACCTGACCGAAGACGCTTCAGGGGCGATCTACGACACCGGCATCGACCTCGCCAATGACTCTCTGTTCTCGTCGCCTGACGGCGGCCTCACCTGGCCCACCGGAACCGCCCAGTGCCACGAGGGTGACCGGCCGTGGCTTGCGGGCGGGGTCGCCGGAGAGGTCTTCCTATCCACCGACGCCGACACCAGCAGCGGGACCGTGCACACGGTCTTCCACAGCTCCAACTACGGGGCCAGCTGTGACTCGACGGGAATAGCCGACAAGGGCACCATGCCGGACGGCAAGACCACCTGGTCGGGATTCGGCAAGATGGTCTACGACCGCTTCGATGGCAGCATCATCGAGCCGGCACGGTTCAACAACTCCGACGGCACCACCGGGGTTGGGATCAGCCGTCTGGCCAACGCCCGCGCCGCCTTCGTCGCCGGCAGCGGCACCTTCCAGCCGGTCGAGGTGGTCAACAACACCAGCGTTTTCTCGCCGTTCGGGGTCCCCGAGATCATCACCATGGATCCCGCCGAGAACATCTACTTCGCCTGGGACACTGACCCGCGCGACGCCAACGGCTCCGGCGGATGCAATACGACTCTGTCCCAGCCGGTCCAAGGCGGTGGCCCCACCCCGCTGCCCAACCAGATCCTCTTCGTCTCGGGCAAGCACGTCGGATCGGGGCAGTGGCAGTTCTCAGCGCCGCTCAGCCTTGCCCACCAGGGCAACGCCCGGGTGCTCTGGCCCTGGAGCGTTACCGGCAGCCCCGGCAACGTCTCGGTGGTCTGGTACCAGATGGACAAGATGGTCGATCCCGACTGCGACCTCTACAACGGGCAGACGGTACCGGACGTGAAGACGTATATCTACGAGGCCCACATCACCAATGCGGCGGACCCGGCTGCCCGCCAGGTGTCGGTGAGCAACGCGTCTGGGCGTTTCGTGCACCAGGGCGGCATCTGTGATTCCGGCACCACCTGCGTCGCCACCGGGCAGGACCGGCGACTGGGCGACTACTTCACCAATGCCATCGACGGGTCCGGCTGCGTGGTCATCGCCAGCGGCGACACCACCCAGCCCGATTCCGTCAGCGGCCAGGACCGGGTGACCAGCCTGCCGATATTCATCAGGCAGAACAGCGGGCCCAGCCTGACCGGCCAGGACTGCGCCGCCTCGTCGGGCACCAGGGCGCTTCGGCGAGCTCCCCGGCGAGTGGTCCGCCGGTGGTTGCATCGGTGACGCCCAATACCTCTAGAGGCCTGCCCATCGGGTTGGTGCTGCCGATTCTGCTGATTACGATCCTGGGCGCGGCGCTCGCCCGCCTCAGAGCGCCGCGGTCGCGATGAGGGGCGACCCTACAAGCTAGGCGCTCGCCGCCGTCACGGCATCGGCGCTGCGGACGTGGCTGCCGGATGGGTGGAAACGCAAATCAGGCTGCGCCAGCATCAGCGCCTCCCGCGAGTGTGATAGAGCATCCTTGAAGTTGCCTCGCGCCTCGAGTACGTTCGCGTAGGCGAGGTGGCACTCCATCAGCCGGCGGGGTGCATGCTGGCCGGCCAGCAGACCGATTGCCCGCTGGAAGGAGGCGTCGGCTGAGGTCTTATCGCCGGCCAGCTCGGCGATCCGGCCGCTTAGCTGGTGGGCGAAGGCCTGGGTGAGCGTCTCCCCGCCTCTCTCGGTCACCGCGACCGCCTCGGCGGCGTGGCGCCGGGCCGGATCCAGGCGGCCTCGTTCCACCTCCAGCTCGGCAAGGCTGCAGAGCACGTGGCCCCGGCCGGCGTCCAGTCCGATCGAATCGCAGATTTCGAGCGAGCGGGCCAGGTGCGCCTCGGCCGGCTCGGTCTCGCCCAAGCTGACCAGCACCGACCCGATGTTGTTCTCGATCCTGGCGATCACCGCCGGCTCGTGTCGCACCTCGGCCAGTGCCAGGGCCTTCTGGAAGTAGCCGAAGGCGGCGGTCAGGTGGTCCGCCTCAAGCTCGACCAGGCCGATGTCGTTGTACATCCGCTCCAGGAACCCGATATCGCGAATGTTCCCAGCCGCCGCCAGGGCCATTTCGTAGTGCTCGATCGCCGCCTGCCAGTCGTGGGTCGAGGTGTAGGCCGCGCCGATGTGGCCGAGGATCCGGGCCTCCAGCTCCTTCCGACCAGGCGCCGCCTGGCGGCACAGGCGCAGCGCCTCTTTGTAGGCTGCCAGCGCGTCGCGATCTTCAAGGCGCTTCAGGGCGACGCCGATGAGGTCCAGGCACTCAGCCAGCAGCTCCTGGTCGGTCGCCGCCAGGATGTCCCGGGCGAGGCGCAGGCTGGCAAGGGCGTCAGCGGTGCGGCCGGTCTCCAATTGAGCCTCACCCATGCGCAGCCGGATGCGCGCCTGCAGAGCGCTATCGGCGCTGCCCACGGTGGCCAGCAGCCGCCTGGATGCGGCGATCGCAGGTTTGAACCTGGCCGAGGCAACCATCGCCTCGATCTCGGCCAGCCTTGGATCAAGCTCGGTGACCCGGCTGGCTGCCCCGGCGCCGTTGACTTCTGAGATCCGGAAGAATTCGATCGGCTTGCCGGTCCGAGCGGAAATCAACTTCAGGGTTCGTCGCGACGGCCGAGCGCGGCCGGTCTCAACCAGGTAGATGGCGGCACGAGTCAGCTGCGAACCTGCCACTTGAGCCAGGCTGAGGCCGGCCTCCAGCCGGGCAGCCTTGACCGACCCCGGTCGAATGTCGATCCCCGGGAGCCGGCGTCGGCCCCGGGATCGTTCCCGCTGAGATGGCACTGTGGCGTAGCTTAACACGGCCCCTGACAGCCGTATAGTGAGCCGTATAGCTAGGCGGCCAGCCTTCGAGCCTGCCGATGCCGGATCACCGCCCGATACCAGCCCAGCAGCTGTTCGGTGCTCTGACTCCAGGTCGGAAATCGCCGCCGGGCGGCGGCAGCCAGATCCGATCGCGTCTGCCCGATGGCGAGCAGGGCATCCAGTGCGAGGATGATCTCGAAGGGCTGGGCCGGATCGAAAATCACGCCGCCGCTGGTGCCGCTGATGAGGTCGCGATTGCTCTGCGAATCCGCCAGCAGCACCGGCAGCCCCGACGCCATTGCCTCCAGCACCACCAGGCCCAGGGTGTCGGTGGTGGAGGGGAACGCGAAGACGTCGCTGGAGGCCAACACCTCGCCTACCTTGGGCTGCGACAGCAGGCCCATGAAGGTCACGTTCTTGCCACGGAACAGCTCCTCCAGGGCCAGCCGATGCGGGCCGTCGCCAACCAGGACCAGGTGCACGTCGGACCTGGCGTGCAGCAGCGGCAGCAGGCGATCAATTCCTTTCTCCGCCGCCAGCCGCCCGACGTAGACGACCACGATCCGGTCGTCGTGGCCGCGGGTGATCCGCTTGCGCATCCCGGTGCTGCCGCGCAGCGGATGGAACAGGTTGAGGTTCACGCCGCCTTCCCAGACGTTGACATCCGCTACGCCGATGGCTTCCAGGTGATGCTTGGCGGCGGTCGAGGCGGCCAGGTTGACGTCCGCTTGCTGGTGCAGGCGGCGCAGCGACCGCAGGATTGCCTGCTCGGCCAGTCCGAAGCCGTAGAACCTGGCGTAGCTGGCGATGTGGGTGTGGTAGGAGCAGACCAACGGCAGGTGGTTCCGAACCGCGTGACGGACCGCCGGTCTGCCCAGAACGAAGGGACCCACCGCGTGGACCACGTCTGGCTGAAAAGCCTCGAGATGGCGGCTGACCGCGGGCAGTGGCAGACCCCAGGGCTTGCCTCCGTAGATCATGGGAAGGCCGACACTGAAGACCTCGTTCACCTGCAAGTCCGCCGGCAGCCGGTCAATGCTGCCGATCGCCTGGGTCCGGGAGCGGGGTGCGATCACCATCACCTTGTGGCCGCGGCGGTGGAGCTCACGGACCGTCCATGTCAGCCTGGTGACAATTCCATCCACCGACGGATGCCATGTCTCCGTCGCCAACGCGATCCGCAGCGGCCGGCCGCGTCCGCCCTGATCCTCGGCATCGAGACTGACCGGCTTCTCGAGAACTGTGCCACTCATGGGCTCAGCGTCAGCGAAGTGCACAGATGTTTGGGTGTTGGGCAGGCGAAATCTTCGTAAACAAACGGCTTTGCGGCCACGCGGAAACCGGTTCCGAGCATCTCCTCGTCGCCTACGGCGAGCGCGCGCCGCCCTGAAATCGACCGCCACGGGGGCATTGCCTCGAACGGGTACAGCGCCTGCCGCGTTTCTTAATCGAGGACCCTCACCCACCACCACCGTGGCGCAGGGTGCGGGCGAAAGACTTGTCGCGTTAAGTGGGGATGTAAAGTGTCCCGTACTGGGGGTAACCAGGAATTGAGTGGTGACGCAAAGAGCCGGTCCCCGGAGCTGCCGGACGTCGGGTTCGGCGACCCCGCCCTGCAGGCCAACCTGCTGTTGGAGGCCGCCAGCGAAGGCATTTACGCGGTTGACCTCGAAGGGCGGTTCGGCTTCAGCAATCGCGCGGCGGAGCGCCTGCTCGGCTACAGCGCCGCCGAGCTGACGGGCCAGAAGATGCACACGCTGATCCATCACAGCCACGAAGACGGGTCTCCATACCCGGTCGACCAGTGCCCGGTCACGGAGGCATTGCGGTCCGGCACCAGCGCTCGGCGTGACGACGAGGTCCTCTGGACCAAGGCCGGCGATCCCCTGCCGGTCGACTACGCGGTCAGCCCGATCATGGTTGGCGGACTGATCCGGGGTGCGGTCGTCACCTTCAACGACATCCGGCAGAGGCGTGCTTTCGAAGAGGCGCTGAGGCGAAGCGAGAGGGACTATCGCCTCCTCTTCCTCAGTCATCCCGAGCCGATGTGGCTGTATGAGATCGAGACGCTCAAGTTCATCGAGGTCAATGACGCGGCGCTCAAGCAATACCGGTACAGCCGCGAGGAATTCATGTCGATGACGATCAGGGACATCCGTCCCGCCGAAGACGTCGATCTCTTGATGGACAACCTCCAGGACAGGCAGGAGCACATCGAGCGCTCCGGGCCCTGGCGGCACCGGCGCAAGGACGGGACGATATTGGAGGTGGAGATCGTGTCGCACTCCGTCAACATCGGCGACCGGCCGGCTCGACTGGTGGTGGCCAACGACGTGACCGAAAAGAATCTCCTGGAACGGCAAATGTCCCGGGCGGAGCGAATGGAGAGCATCGGTCAGCTCGCCGGCGGCGTCGCCCACGACTTCAACAACCTGCTCAGCGTCATCATCAACTACGCCGGGTTCGTCAAAGAGACCGTGACCGACAGCGCGGTCCAGTCCGACGCCGACCGGTGGCAATCGGTGACCGACGATGTTGCCCAGATCGAACGCGCGGCGGTGCGGGCGACCGAGTTGACGCAGCAGCTGCTTGCCTTCGCCCGGCGGGAGACCGTGCGGCCGGAGACGGTGGACATCAACGCGGTGGTCAAAGAGGTCAGCCAGTTCCTGCACCGAACTCTGGGGGAGGAGGTCGAGCTGCGCGCCGCGCTGGAGCCCTCCCTGCGTCTGGTGGAAATCGACCCGGGCAAGCTGGAACAGGTCCTGGTCAATCTCGCCGTCAATGCCCGGGATGCGATGCGCGACGGCGGGACTCTCACCATCACCACCGAGAACATCGAAATCGGAGCCGGTGATTCGAGCTTCCCGGGAGTGCCCCCGGGGCCGGCGGTCCGGTTGCAAGTGGCGGATACTGGCGCCGGCATGGACCACGAGGTAGTCGAACGCGCCTTTGAGCCCTTCTTCACCACCAAGCCGGCCGGCGTGGGCACCGGTCTGGGGTTGGCGACCGTGTACGGGATCATCACCAGCGCAGGCGGGGCGCTGAGCATCGATTCCAGTGTCGGCGCGGGCACCACCTTCACCGTCGTTCTTCCCGAGGCGCCGGCCCCGCCGGTGGGCGGATGAGCGTCAAGGCGGAGCGCAAGGTCGATGTCGTGGCGCCGGTGCGCCTGATGATCGTCGAGGATCATCGGATGGTCGCCGAGAGCCTGGAGCGGGCGCTGCGATCGGATAAGACGATCGTCGTTGTCGCTCTGGCGGAGTCGGTGGCCGAGGCGATCGCCGCGGTCGACCCGGCCGCACCCAACGTGGTCCTTATGGACTACTCGCTACCGGATGGCACCGGCGCCGACGCCGCTGCCGCGATCCGGTCGATGGCTCCCGCGGTCACGATCGTCTTCATCAGCGGCAACCCGACCGATGAGGCGATGCTCGCCGCGGTGGAGGTGGGAGCCAGCGGATTCCTGCACAAGACCCAGGCCATCGGCGAGCTGACGGATGCGATCCTGCGCGCGGCGGCGGGGGAGATGTTGATCCCGGCCCGCGAGCTCTCCCGGCTGCTTGTCAGCCGCCAGCAGGCGCGCCGGTCTGATGCCGAGCGAGACCAGGTGGCAGGTCGGCTGACGGCCCGAGAGCGTGAGATCCTCAGCCTGATGGCCAGCGGCTGGGACAACTCCGCGATGGCGGACAAGCTGCACCTCGAGCTGACCACGATCCGGTGGCATGTCCAGAACATCCTCGAGAAGCTTGGCGCGCACTCCAAGCTCGCCGCGGTCGCGCGAGCCGCCGAGTATGGGCTCGTCCAGCACTGACCCACCCCCTGCAGCGATAGGGGTTGACCTCCCCCTCACGGCAGGGCGCCGTAGGGGCGTGGAATTCCTAGTCTGAGGACACCTTGGATATCGCTGATCTGATCACCTGGCTCTACACGATTCTCTTCGTACTGCTGGCGGTCGTGGTCACCGTGGGCTGGCGCCGGCGCCGTGAACGCGGCCATGGTGTCCTGTCGCTGGCGGTGATCTCGCTGGCATCGGCCCTGGTGTTCGGTCAGCTGGACGGACTGGTCCCCCAGGGAGCCGCACTCTGGATCGGCGGAGCCTACGCCAGCATCGTCCTGGCCGCGTACGGGCTTTTCCTCTTCCGTGACTCGTTCGTTCCCAGCCGGCGACGGACCAAGCAGCTGATCGGCGTCGCCGCGGCGCTGGTGCTGGCGCTTGCGGTGTTCATCGCGATCTCCGCGCCTCCCGACCAGAGTCCCCTCAACTTGCTCCTGTACCTCGCCATCACCGCCCTGTGGGTCGCATGCGTGGGCGACTCGATCGTCCGGTTCTGGCTGGCATCGCGTGGTCGATCTGCCGTCCAGCGGTTCCGCCTGCGCGCGCTGAGCGTGGGTTACAGCGCCATGTTGTTGTACCTGGTCATTTCCACAGCAACCACTTTCGTTTCCTCGGAATCCGGCCTCGGCCAGGTGATTTCGGTGGGGACCTCGGCGATGATCGCTTTGATCGCACCGGTGCTGTATGCGGCGTTCTCTCCGCCGCAGTGGCTGCGCCGCTTCTGGCGTCGGGACGAGGTCGAGCTCTACCGCCGTGGGCTCGAGGACCTGCTCCTGCTTTCCACCGACCGCAGAGCCCTGGCGGCCCGCAGCCTTGATTCGGCCCAGAAGCTGATCGGCGCCGAGCAGGCGGTGATCACGGACGCAGCCGGAGAAGTCCTGGCCGAACGCGGATTGACGGACGGGCTGCTGGAGCAGCTGCGGGCCGCGGCCCAGACTCATGACGGCACCGGCATCGCGCGCCTTGGCGAACCCGCCGGCCGCACCGCCATACTCCTGCCCCTTCCCTTCGCCGATGGCGACGGCCTGCTGGCCTTGGTTTCCGGGCCATTCAGTCCCTTCTTTGGACCCGATGAGGTGCGGCTGCTGGGCCAGTACGCGGTTTCGATCACCGCGGCTCTGGAGCGGGTTCGGCTGATCGAAGCTTTGGCTGACGCCAGCCGGGCCAAGAGTGACTTTCTCTCGCGGATGAGCCATGAGCTGCGAACGCCGCTGAACTCCATCCTCGGGTTCACGCAGCTGCTGGAGATCGACGAGCTAGGCGAGCAGCAACAGGACAGCGTCCACCGGATCCACCGTGCCGGGGAGCATCTGCTGGCGCTGATCAACGAGATCCTGGACCTCGACAGGATCGAGTCCGGGGATATCGCGGTCGAGCTGTCACCGGTCTTGGTAGCAAGCGCGCTGAAGGAGGCCACCGAGCTGGTTGCCCCGATGGCCGCGAAGAGGGGAATCGTCCTGGAGACCGGGCTCCTAGACTCCTTGACAGTTCTCGCTGACCGGCAGCGGCTGGTACAGGTGCTCCTCAACCTGCTCTCCAACGCGATCAAATACAGCCCGGTCAAGGCCAAGGTCGAGATCAGCGCGCTGGCCCGAGACCGGGTGATCGAGATTCACGTCGTCGATGGTGGAGCCGGCGTGGCTCCCGAATCGTTTGACAGGTTGTTCCAGCCATTCGACCGGCTTGGCGCCGAAGGCACCGAGATCGAGGGAACCGGCATCGGACTGACGCTCTCACGCGCCCTGGCCCGGTTGATGGGCGGCGAGGTTCGGGTCAAGAGCGCCATCGGCGTTGGCAGCGATTTCTGGATAGAGCTGCCGGCCGCGCAGCCCGGAGAGCACGTGGAGCCGACCGTGTCGGAGCCGGGCGCGGTCGTCGAGGTGGTTCCCAGCAGGGAGGTGATCCTCTACATCGAGGACAGCCCCGCCAATGTCGAGCTGGTCAGGCGGATCCTGGAGCGCCGAGACACCGGTGTTCGGCTGGACGTCGCCATGCTCGGGCAGCTCGGACTCGACCTGGCCGCCCAACACCCGTACGACCTGATCCTGTTGGACCTGCACCTTCCCGACATGCCGGGTCTTGAGGTGCTGCGGCGGCTGCGCTCCGATGACCGCACCAAGGGATTGCCGGTGGTCGTCGTCAGCGCCGACGCCACCCAGTCCCGAATCGACGAGGCGATGGCCATCGGCGCCCACCGCTACCTGACCAAGCCGCTCAACATCCAGGAATTCATGGATGCCATCAAGGAGGTACTGGCTGCGTGAAGATGATCGGCATCGAGCAGTCACGGATCCTGGTCGTAGACGACCAGCCGGATAACGTAGTGCTGCTGGAGCGTATCCTCAGCCCGTCCTACAGCCAGATCAAGGGGGTCACTGATCCCAGCCACGCCCTCGACGTGGCCGCCGAGTTCGATCCAGACCTGATCCTCCTCGATCTACACATGCCCACCATCAGTGGATTCGCCATCCTCGAGCAGCTGCGGCAGCCGGGCGCCGGGCATGACCTCCTTCCGGTGGTGGTGCTGACCGCGGACTCCACCCCGCAAGCCCGGAACCGCGCCCTCGAGCTGGGCGCGACCGACTACCTGACCAAGCCGCTGGACCGCAGAGAGGTCCTGCTGCGGGTGCGAAACACCCTCCAGGTCAGACGGCTTCACCTCGACCTCCAGGATCAGAATCGCTGGCTGGAGGATCGGGTCCAGGAGCGGACCCGCGCCCTCGAGGACGCCAACATCGAATCCCTCGAGCGGCTGGCGCTGGCGGCCGAGTTTCGCGACGACGACACCGGCCAGCACACCCATCGGGTCGGCGCGCTGGCGGCCAGCATCGCCCAGGAGCTCGGTTGGGACACGGCGCGAGTCGACATGCTCCGGCGGGCGGCGCCCCTCCATGACCTGGGCAAGATCGCGGTCCCCGACGCCGTGCTGCTGAAGCCGGGTAAGTTGGACGTCGCCGAGTTCGAGATCATCAAGACCCACGCCGCCAAAGGCGCTCGGATTCTCGGCGGCAGCCAGTCGAGCCTGCTCCAGTTGGCCGAGTCGATCGCCATCTCACACCACGAGCGGTGGGATGGGAGCGGCTATCCCAATCAGATCGCCGGCGAGCAGATTCCGACCGTCGGCCGGGTGGTGGCGGTGGCCGATGTTTACGACTCGCTGACCCACGAGCGCGTCTACAAACGAGCCTGGAGCCAGGCGGACGCGCTGGCGGAGATCGCCGGCCAGTCTGGCAAGCAGTTCGACCCCGCGGTGGTGTCAGCGTTCCTGAGGTCGGCGGTTAGACGCCAGGTCGCCTAGCCGGCGCCGGTCCCGGCTGGATCTGCCAGGACGCCCCCTGGGGCGAGTCGTGGACCTCGATGCCGAGCTCGGTGAGCCGATTTCGCAGCGAGTCGGCGTCGTCGTAGCGGCCCTCGCCGCGGGCCTGTTCGCGCAGCCGCAACAGCAGCTCCACGAAGGGAGCGACGGTTTCCCGCGGGTCAACCAGGCCTCTCTGGGAGGCTTCGCCGAGGCGCACCAGCATGCCTCTCAGGATCGAGCGCCCGCGATCGAGAGCGTCGCTGTCGAGGGTGTCGGTGGCCCAGGCGGCCAGATGGTCGTCCAGCTCTAGAAGGGCGGCGACCGCGGCATCCGAATCGGAGTGGTCAAGGGCGACCTCGAAATCGTGCCGGCGCTCCTCGGCGTCTTCCAAAAGCGGAGCCGGCCCGCCGGATCCGCGGGTGCTCTCGTCCACTGCTGGCACCACCGTCTCTGCGGGCCGGTAGCCGTCGCCGTCGCCCTGGCCGAGCCGAGCCAGCGGGACAATCTGGCCGGGCTCAAACCGTTGCTCCACGCCGTGGCGCCGTACGGCGACGAAGCCGCGGCCCCTGACTTCCAGGGTGCCGGCTTCGAGGTCGAAGATGGCGGCGGTGTGCTCCGCCACGCCAAGGATCCCCATCGGCTCTGGGAGCATCTCCTCGAGCTGTCGCAAACGCCGCTCGCCCATGTAGCAGTAGCGCGTGTCGTGGGTGCCGCCCTGGGCGTTGTCGTAGTGGGGTATCACGGCGAAGTCGAGCCCGACCGCCGCCAGCAGGTCGAGCCCGTCGAGCCAGTGGGGTGGCTCGCCGACCTTGTAGATCTCGTAGACCGGCAGAGCCAGCCGACCCAGTGAGGTGGCCGCCGCGCTGGCGAAGGTGATGGCCCCACCTCCCGCAAGGTGCTCCGCGAGCAGGTCGGGGACGCGGGAACCCCGCCACTGGCGGAGAGCGTAAGACGGGCTGCCGGGCCCCGCGAAGATGTAGCTGGCGGCGCGCAGCTGGTTATGCAACCGTTCCAGTGCCAGTGCGTCCGCGCTGCTCGAATCGCGCAGCGAGGCCACCTCGATAGGGTGGCCCACGTTGACGCTGAAGTAGCCGGTGGTCTTGGCGGAGATCTCGGAGGCGTTCTCCTGGAAGCCGTACGGCGTGTCCAGCATCACGGCGACGCCTGGAGGGGAGCCCGCGCTGGTCATCAATTCGGCGTGCACCGAGACCATCGTCGGAGCCGTCTCTCCCGATCCCATGATGCACAGCAGCCGCGCGCTCCACGCCATCCTCAGAGCGTAGCCATTTGTGGTGTGCCCGGACGATCTGAGTGCGGCTCCCGCCGAGTGCCGCAGAATGCTGGGATGAGTGGTGGCGCAAGGCCCGGACCGCTGGCCCTGGTTGGCAGCGGCGAGTTCACCCACGCGATGGAGGACGTCGATCGGGGTCTGCTCGACGGCCGCCCTCAACGCGCGGTCTTCCTACCCACCGCCGCGGCGCCCGAGGGCGAGGCGCGGCTCCGATACTGGGTCGACCTGGGTGAAGCCCACTACCGCCGGCTGGGTGTCGAGCCGGTGCCGCTTCGGGTTCGCAACCGGTCGGACGCCGAGGACCACGGGTTGGCGGCCCAGGTTGAAGGCGCCGGCTTGGTCTATCTCTCCGGCGGTAACCCCGCCTTCCTCGCCGACACCCTCCGCGGCAGCGCGGTTGGCCAGGCGATCGGCCGCGCCTGGCAGGCGGGCGCCGCGGTGGCCGGATGCTCGGCCGGGGCGATGGCGATGATGGATCGGGTCCCTCACATCCGCGAGCGCGACCGGACCCCAACCGACGGTTTGGGTTTTGTCAGGGGAGTCGTGGTATTGCCCCACTTCGACCAGATGGAGCGCTGGATGTCGGGCGCCACGGAGTTGGCTCTCAAGCTGGCTCCACCCGGGTACCGAGTGCTCGGCATCGACGAGGACACGGCGGTGGTAGGAGGACCGGTCGAGTGGCGGGTCGCCGGCCGTCAGTCCGCCTGGCTGCTCAGCGTCTCGGGCCAGCACCGCCGGTTTGGAGCCGGCGAGGTGCTCCAGCTCGATGCCCACGGGGAGGGCTCACAGGCGCCGGAGGCGCCCGACGGTCGATGAGCGGCGAGCTGATCAAGGTCCTCACCATCCCGCTGTTCACCGGCGTAATCGGATACATCACCAACTGGACCGGGGTCCTGATGCTTTTCTACCCGGTCAGGTTCCGGGGTTGGAGGATTCCAGGGCTTGCCTTCCTGGTCAGCCTGGCGCCGCGCAAGATCCAGGAGATCCCGGGGATGATGCACGGGGGCCTCGGCTGGCAGGGGATCGTGCCGTCGCGGGCGGCCAAGATGGGCAGCCTGGCAGTCGACACGGGCCTGGCCAAAGTCGGCAAGCCGGCGGACTTCTACCGGCAGCTCGAGCCGGAGAAGCTCGCCGAGCACATCCTTGCCACCGCGCATCGCGACGTCAGGTTGGCGGTCGAGCGGATCATGCAGCGCGAGGACCCGACGCTGTGGCGCAACCTGCCGCATTTCGTTCGCGAGTCGATCCACGCCCGCGTCCAGGAGCAGCTGCCCTCAATGGTGCGGTCGGTGACCGAGCAGATCGGTGAGAACATCGACCAGCTGCTCGACGTCAAGCTGATGGTGATCCGTCACATCGAGGCGGATCCCAACCTCGCCAACCGCATGTTTCTCGAGGTGGGGGCCAAAGAGCTCAAGTTCATCCAGAACTTCGGCTTCTTCTTCGGGCTGCTGCTGGGGATCCCGATGATCTTCATCACCAGGGCATTCCCGCAGTGGTGGGTGTTACCGATCGGCGGCGTGGTCATCGGCTACGTCACCAATCTGCTGGCATTGCGGATGATCTACGAACCCGTGCAGCCGCACAAGATCTGGCGGTTCACCGTCCAGGGCCTGTTCATCAAGCGTCAACCCGAGGCCGCGGAGGTGTACGCCAAAATCATTGCGGATGACGTCATCACCCTTCAGCACATCGGCAACGAGCTTCTGTTTGGGCCCCGGTCGGACCGGACCCGGATGATGATCGAGACCGCGTTGCGCCCGGCGGTGGACCAGGCGGTCGGCCGCAGCCGATCGCTGGTTCGGGCCGCGTTGGGCTCGCGGGAGTACGAAGCCATCCGCGCCTCGGTGGCGGTGGAGGCGGTCGACTTCACCATGGGCCCGCTCACCGACCCGGTCTTCAACGCCCGCCAGAGCTCAAAGATTCGCGACCTGGTGGCGGGGCGGATGCGCCAGCTGCCGCCCGCCGACTGGTCGTTGCTGCTGCGCAACGTGACCGAGCAGGACGAGTGGCTGCTGCTGCTCCACGGAGCTGTCCTCGGCTTCGGCGCGGGGCTGGTTCACCTGGCGATATTCGGGTGAGACCTTGAGCGTGGATCGGCGCCGGCGTCGCGTGCTGCAGAGCGATCTCCTCCAACCTCAGACGCCCGAGATATCGATGCCGGAAGCTTTGCGGGCCGCCCCGGTGCTGGCGCGCTACGCTGCCGACGCCTGGCTGCGGGCGGCGGAGTGGAGCCTCGGGACCTGGTTCCACGCCGCGTCGCGGATGGCTCGGGCCGCAGCCGCCGGTGAGTCGCCGTCTGAGCTGCTGGAGATGACCAAGGACGAGCTTCGCGACTACAGCCGGCAGCTCCTTGGCATCGCCGATATGGAGGCGCGCCTCTGGCGCATCATCGCTCCCGAGGCGACAGCGTCGCCCCTCGCCCGCGACGAGCCCTCCGACGCTTCGGCCGAGGCGCTGCGCTCGCGCGGCGCCCAGCTGCTGCGGCGCTCCGCCGACGTTTCCGCCGGCGACGACACCCACCCGGCCTACGCGCGGATCCTCACCGAGCTGGCACCCGACGAAGCCCGCATCCTGCGGTTCTTCGCTCAGGAGGGTCCCCAGCCGTCGGTCGACGTACGCAGCAGCCGTCCCCTCAACCTGGGCACCCAGATGGTCGGCTCGGGACTGACGATGGTGGGGGTCCAGGCCGGCTGCAGGCGCCCGGAGCGAGTGCCGGCGTACCTCAACAATCTGTTCCGGCTGGGGCTGATCTGGTTCTCGCGCGAACCGGTCGCCGACTCCCTCCGCTACCAGGTGCTCGAGGTGCAGCCCGACGTCCTGGAGGCGAAGAAGCGCGGAGGAGGGGGACGGACCGTGCGCCGCAGCATCGAGCTGACGGCCTTTGGCGCCGACTTCTGCGCCATGTGCCTGCCGCTCGAACCGGTTGAAACGCAGCCTCCCAAGATCAAGCCGAAGTCCCGTAAGGCCAGGAAGGCCTGATCCCGAGGCGGCGGGTGCGGACCGACCTCGTCCTCACCGCGCCCCGATCTGAGCTGGGTCGAGCCATCAACCGCCTTGGTGGCGATGCCCCGGGCCAGCCCCAGCCCCGGCGGAAAGTGCTGCTCAACTTGCTCGCCCAGCCGCCCAACAACCTGCTCCACGACGGTCATCGCTGGCGAAGGCACAATCCGGCAACGCTGCTGCGCCAGACCCGGGAGGCACTCGCGAGTCCGGCCGGCCGAGACTGCGACCTTGTTGTTCATGCCAGCTACGCGTTCTTGCGGGCAGTCGAATCCGGGGTGGTACCGGGTCGGCGGCTGGCGCCGATCGTGGACGCGGCTCTGGAGATGGAGAATCTGGTCCGGGCCGATCCCCGGCCGTCGACGATAGTTCGCCTGGGGTATCTCTACGGGCCCGAGTTCAACGACCTCAGGCTTTACCGGATGGCTTTCCGGATCGGCCGGCCGTACTGGGCCGGACCGAGGAAGGCGCTCCACGATCACCTCCACAGCGCCGATGCCGCCGCGGCGCTGCTGGCGGCCGCCGCTGGTCGACCCGTCCCCGGTGCGGTCTACGCCAGCGACGGCCACCCGCTGTCCTTCCAGCAATTCATGGACCACTTCGCCCGCAAGGTGGGCAACCCTCTGCCTCTGCACATCCCCGGGATCAGCCGCCTACCCGCCCAGGTCGTGGTCGCCGAAGAACACATGGAGATGGTCGAGCTCGGTGTGCACGCGGTCGCCAGGCCAGAGGTCGCCGGATTTGCGCCGCGGTTCTCCGATTACAGAAGCGGGATCGCGGACGTTCTCGAACGCCTCTAGACGCCGCGACGTGTCGCGGTCGGGCTAGAGCCCGGCCACCTCGGCCATCTCAGCCGCATCGAGTCGCCATGCCGATGCCCCGACGTTCTGAAGGACCTGGTCCCCGGAGCTTGCGCCGGCTATCACGCTGGCGACCTCCGGCTGGCTGAGCAGCCATCCCAGCGCCAGCTCGAGAAGGGTGTGTCCATGTTCGACGGCGAATCTCTCGAGCCTTTCCAAGCGGTCGAAGTTCTCGGCACTCAACACTTTCTCAGCCCGCGGGCCGGTCTCGAGACGGCTGCCCACCGGGGTGCTTCCGGCGCGGTACTTACCCGTCAAGAAGCCGGATTCGAGTGGGTAGAACGGGATTATCCCCAGCCCGAACCGTCGGGCCACCTCGAGGACGTCGGTCTCGATGCCGCGCGTCAGCAGACTGTACTGGTGCTGGGCGGACACCGGGCGGGCGAGATGGAGCTGGTCGGCGGTCCAGGCGGCGTCAACGATCTCCCAGGCGCTGAAGTTGCTGTGGCCAACGTACCGAACCTTGCCCTGCCGGACCAGGTCGTCGAACGCACCAAGGGTCTCGGCGATAGGGGTCGCCGGGTCGGGCGCGTGCACCTGGTAGAGATCGATGTAGTCGGTGCGCAGGCGGCGCAGGCTGCCTTCGATCGCCTCCATCACCCGGCGGCGGGACGCACCCCGCTGAAACGGCGAGTCGCCCGTTGGCAGCCCGACCTTGGTCGCGATGACGACGTCCTTCCTGCGGCTGCCCAGGATCTTGCCGATCAGGGTCTCGGACTCACCCTTGGCGTAGATTTCGGCGGTGTCGATGAAGGTGATCCCGGCCTCGAGGGCCGTCTCGATTACCTGGCGGGTGCGCTCCTCGTCGAGCCGGCTGCCGAAGTTGTTGGTCCCCAGCCCCACCGCCGAGACCACCAGGCCCGAGTTTCCCAGGTTCCTGAACTCACCGCTCATGTCAGTTGTATTGAACCAGCCCCGCCCGCGCCGGCGCCGGGTCTGGATCAGCAGGGGAGCGAACGGTAGGATCGGTCAGGTGCCTTCCCTGACTACATCCGCCTCCGGCCGGCGCTGGCACCGGCACCCCACCCTTCTGGCGCCCCTGACGATTGCGCTGTTGCTGACCGGCTGCACCTCCAGCCAGGCCGCCAAGCCACGCGCCCACCCCTCGCCCTCACCCTCGCCGAAGGCGAGCCCGCTGGCAGGGCCCTCGGAGACGGCGCCAGACCCATTCGGCCCGCCGCTGCCGGCCCCGCAGGGTGGGCCGCTGCCGGGACAGGGCCTACCGGTATCCGCACCGCTGGCGAATCCGCTTTTGATCCAGATCGAGAACACCGCGCCATCGCGGCCGCAGGCCGGACTCGAGGCGGCGTCGGTGATCTTCCAATCGCTGGCAGAGAGCAGCATCACCCGCCTCTCCGTGCTCTACCATCGGGTGCCCGGAGTCGTAGGCCCGGTGCGCTCGGCGCGGTTTGTCACGGTTTACCTGGCCCAGCGATTTGGCACCGAGGTGATGTGCAGTGGAACCTCGGGCCACACCCTCGACCGTCTTATCGGTGGCCATGTTCCGGTGTACATCAACGATTTCGACAACGGCAACCACTTCTTCAGGTGGTCCGGACGCCCGGCGCCGCACAACGTCTACACCGGCCAGAGTCAGATGATCAACGCCTCCTTGGGTGGCGGCGCCAGCGCGCGCTCCACCGACCTGTTCCGCTCCGATGATTGGGCCGGGACCGACCCCGCGCCCATGGTCGATGTGCCCGCCCACCGCACCACCTTCAGCTATCGATCGGGCGCCTACGACGTCGTGACCGAGGGGTCCTTGCTGACCGATGTCATCTATGGGACCGTGCGCCCGATCTCGGTCGCGGTCCTCCACGTGCCCCAATTCGAGGTGCCCTCGATCGTCGACGTCGCCGGCACCCCGGTCAAGGACTACAACCTCAGCGGCACCGGGACCGCCGAGATGTACGCCAACGGCACCGTGATCCACGGCAATTGGAGCACGATCGGAACCTACGGTCCGATCACGCTGCGCGACGCCACCGGCAACCCCGTGGGCATGCCCCGCGGTCTTCTCTGGGTGTCGCTGGCGCCCTAAGTCCTCTCATCTGAAGTGGTAGCCGATGCCGCCGGTTCCAGCTCCGGTGTGGGCGGCGATCACCGGACCGATCTCGATCCGGGTCACATCGAGGGCGTAAGCCTCCACCCGGGCCGCCAGTTCTTCGACCAGGGTTGTGTCGTCGGCGGCGGCCACCATCACCGACGCTTTCCTGCCCCGCTCGGCCACCCGCCGCGACAGCCGCTCGACGACCGCCTCTCTCGCCCTGGCGTTGGTGCGGACGCGGGACTGCACCTCCACCTCGCCCTCGCGCATGGTCAGAATGGGCCGGACCTGGAGCACGCCGCCGAGCAGCGCCCCGGCGCGACCGATGCGGCCGCCCTCGCGCAGCGCGACCAGGTCGGGGACTGTGAACAGCAGCTCCTGGTCGTCGCGGATCCGCGCCGCTTCGGCCGCCGCCGCCTCGCGGCCGCCTCCGCTTTCCAGGACCTCGACGGCGCCCCGAACCTGGGCCGCCAGCAGCACCGACATCGCCTCCGAATCGACGAGATGCACATCCGCATTGGTCATGCCGGCGGCGATCTGAGCCGACCCGTGGGTGCCGCTCATCCGGGCCGACATCGTCAGGCAGAGGACGTTTGCCCCGCCGGCGGCGGCGTCGTCGAACGCCTCTACAAAGGCCCCTGGCGCCGGCTGCGCCGTCTTGGGCGGATGCGCCGCCCTCGCCAACTTGGCGTAAAAGGCGGCATTGTCGATGTCGCGCCGGTCGGTGAAGCTGCCGTCGTCGAAGTTGATGTTGAGCGGCACCATCACGACGTGATGCTGGTCCAGCCAGTCCTGGGGCAGGTCACAGGCGGAGTCGGTGATGACGACGGTGTTGGTGGAGGCGGGCATGGCTGCCGGAGTATGCGCCATTGCTGGAACGGTCCGTTTAGGGGATCTCTTACGAGGCGGGGCGCCGGGATCTGGGCCCGGCCTTGTCAGCCCGGCGGATAATCGCAATATGCGTCGATTTGGAGTTCGGGGAGATCCCGAAGAGGAGGCCATCCGCCTCTACAACCGCGTCCGTCGCGGTGGACGGTGGCCGGAGAGCTACTGGGAGAGACCAGGCCGGATCCGGGCCGCCTGGGCGATCCTGGACTACTGGCTGCGCCGCGTTCGCGGCAGCGAGGACCCGACAGCTTTCCGAAAGCTGAGCGAGGCCGAGGTGGTCAAGCAAAGCCTCGAGCGCCCGGTGGGCGTGATGGAGGACCTCTACGGCCAGCACTGGCGGGATCTCGCCAGCATCGTCGACGAGGTGCGCCAGGGAGTTGGCAACGGGGATCCCTGGTCGGAGAACGCCGTCGTCGAGTCCTTCAACAAGGTCTACGCGCGCGAGTTCTCTGACGAGAAGCTCGACTCTCCCCACTACCAGAGCCTTCGACGTGGCATCACCCGTGGCGTCCGGGCCTTGGAAGCGGAGTACGCCGCCGAGGAGGCCGAGCGGGAGCAGCGCTTCCAGGAGTTCTGGTCGGAGCGCTACCTCACCCGCGAGTTCCGCACCCCCTACTCCGAGTCCTGGACCGTATGGGCCACCGACTCCGGCGAGCGCTATGCGGACGCCACCCTTCAGATCATGGACAAGGAGGCGGTCATCACCCTGGTCCTGAGGGACGAGGACGACCTGCTGCCGATCATCGACGCGCTGGAGCGGGATTTCCCGGTCGACCGGCCGGCGCGCTATGTCTGCTGGACGCTGAAGGACGGCTTTCGCGGCGTCCTCTACTACTGCGAGGAATGCGGGGGTCTGCACGCCGAGGAGTCCGACGAGCACATGGCCGAGCTGCCGCTCGACGACCTCGACGACGAACCGGGGTAAGGCACGTTCGACCCCAGGCAGGCTCAGGCTACGGGCATCTTCGGATGTGCAGCGCTCTCACAGACATCAGCGGGGTATAACTGCGATGCTCGGTCGTGCCCATGTGCGAGAGCGAGGAGATAACTGAATGGGACTTTTTGGAAACGAAGTCAGACGCGAGTTCATCGCCCGCCCCGACGCCGCCAAGGGCCAGATCCTCTACAAGTGGCCCGACACCAACATCCGCAAGCTCAGTCAGCTGACCGTCGAGCAGGACGAGCAGGCGGTCTTCTTCCGTGACGGCCAGGTGCAGGGCACCATCAGCCCTGGTCGATCCACCCTCGACAGCTCTGAGATTCCGTTCCTGGGCAAGCTCGTCGACGCCGCCAGCGGCGGCAACCTCTTCAAGACCGAGCTCTACTTCGTCTCCACGCGCGAGTTCCCAGACCTGCCGTTCGGCGGCAGCATCGACAATGTCGTCGACCCCGACACCGGGCTGGCCGTCGGCCTCCGCGTCTTTGGCGAGTACTCGATGAAGATCGTCGAGCCCCAGTCGCTGATCCTCAACCTGGTCGGCACCCAGAACCTGCAGACCAACGACGAGATCACCAACTGGATGCGCGAACAGCTGCTCAAGACGCTCCGCACCGACGTCGTCAGCAACATCGTCCAGAGTGGCTGGGCGATCCTGGGGATCGCGTCGCATACCGAGGAGATCGAGTCGACCACGATCGACAAGGTGCAGGCCAACGTCAACACCTACGGCTGCCAGATCGTCCGCCTCGGTAACTTCACGATCTCGATCAAAGAGGAAGACGAGGCAACCTTGAAGGGCCTGCGCAAGGACGTCGCCTACACCAAGCTGGCGGGCGGCTTCCAGCAGTACGCGGCCGGCGAGGCCCTCCTTGGGGTAGGGGAGGGAGCCTCCCAGGGCGGCGGCGCGCTGCCCCCGGCGCTGCTTGGCGTCGGCCTGGGTATGGGACAGCAGGTTGCCGGCGCCGCCGGCCAGCAGATGGCCGCGGGAGGCGCGATCCAGGTGCGCTGCGGCAACTGCAATACCCTCAACCCCGAGAGCGCAAAGTTCTGTTCCAGTTGCGGGCAGGCGCTGGCGGCGCCGGCTCCGGCCCCAACCGGAGCCACGGTGAAATGCCCGGAGTGCGGCACTGAGAACGCCGCCAATGCCAAGTTCTGCGCCAACTGCGGGCACGCCCTCGAGCCGGCGCCCGCGGCGGCTCCGGCGGCGTCACCCTCGGCGCCCTCCGCATCGGAGCCTCCGCCCGAGGCTGGAGCCGCGCCCCCCGAGGCCGGCGCACCACCACCGCCCGCTCCAGAGGGTCCGAGCTGATCCACCCGCGGTTCGCCTCTAGAGGTCTGGCGCTGGTGCGGGCCAACCCGCGACGTCTCCGACTGGTCTTTGGCGTCGGCGTAGCGGCGCTCGCGTTGCTGGTCCCCGATGTGGCCCTCGCCCGCGGCGGTGGCGGCGGTCACGCCGGCGGCGGCGGTGGCAGCTTCGGCGGTGGCGGTGGCAGCTTCGGTGGTGGTGGCGGCGGGGGCGGAGGGGGCGGCTTCTTCTTCCTCCCCCTGTTCTTCGGCGGCGGAGGCGGTGGCGCCTTCGGCATCATCTGCCTGATCGTCATCTTGGCGATCGTCTATTACGCCGTGATCCGGCCTCGAATGGGCGGGCTCTCGTCTTACGAGCCCGGCTACCCCCCGGCGCCGCCGGCCGGCTACAGTGCCTCAGACCCGTCGGCGGGGATCGCCGAGATCCAGGCCAACGACCCCGGCTTCAACGAGCAGACATTTCTCGATCGGGCTCAGGCAGCCTTCTTCCAGTTGCAAAAGGCCTGGCAGGATCGCAACGTCGACGAGGGGCGGGCCTATATGAGCCCGGGTCTCTACCAAAGCTGGAAGGCGCAGGTCGACCAGATGACAGCCCAGCACAAGAAGAACATCCTTGAGAACCTCTTCATCCAGGGAATGCATGTCGCCCGCGCCACCCACGACCAGAACTTTGACCAGATCGCCGTTCGTATCGACGCCAGCGCCATGGACTACGAGGTGGACGACCAGACCGGCAAGGAGGTCTTCGCCGTCGGCGGCAAGAAAGCCGATCGGCCCTTCACCGAGTACTGGACCTTCCAGCGGTCGGCAGGCGCCAAGACCCTGGTCAGCGGCGGTGTCACGGAGAAGAAATGTCCCAACTGCGGAGCTCCCCTGGAGGTGAACGAGACCGGTGATTGCAAGTACTGTGGGGCGGCTGTGACCAGTGGTAAGTTCGACTGGGTGCTGAGCAAGATCGACCAGGCAAACGAGTGGACCGGCTGATATGAGCGCAGAGGTGCCGCCAGAAACCCCGGGCGGCAGCACGGCCCCTTCTGGCGCCGAGCCGCAGCCGCTGCCGGTCCCGCCGGCTGACGAAGCAGCCTCCACCGCACCGCCTCCACTGCAACCGGGGCGGGGGGCGCCGCTGGTCCCCGGGCCGCCGAACTCGGTTTCGCCTCCCATCAACGCCGGCAGGGTGAACGCCGTGTTCGGCATCGGTGGGCTGCTGGGAATCCTGGTCCTCATCGTGATCGTCGTGGTGGTGGGCCTGCTCCTGATCTCAGCCCTGTCGTCCCGCTGATCCCCGTCCCAGGATTCGCTACCTAGAATTACGGCCGTGACCGTGACCATTGCCGCGATCTCCGGGAAGGGGGGCACCGGCAAGACAACTACCGTCATCAACCTGGGATGCGCCCTGGTCGAGCGATCTCGGAGCGTGCTGGCTGTGGACATGGATCCGCAGTCCAACCTCACCACCGGCGTCGGTTTCGATCCTTACCGCGTCGAGACGACCATCTTTAATGTCCTCACCGGCGAGACTGCAAATGGTGCCGCCATTCTCAAGAGCGACTTCGGTCTCGATGTGCTGCCGGCGAGCCCCAACCTGTCGGTCGTCGAGGCCGCCCTGCCCAGCTCGATCGGTCGCGAGATGTTGCTGCGCTCAGCGCTCGGCCGTCTGGGCGAGGCGCGGGCGCCATACGACTACATCCTGATCGACACACCGCCAAACTTCGGCTTCCACACCCTCAGTGCGATGGCGGCGGCCGACTACGTGTTGATCCCGGTGCAGATGTCGGGCTTCGCCATCAAGGGCCTCAAGGAGGTGCTCCGGACGCTGGCCGCGGCCCGACAGCGGATGAACCCCGAGGTGCGGATCCTCGGCGTGCTGCCGACGTTCGTCAGCCCCCGCACAAACTTCAGCCGTGACATGCTCGACGCTTTGCGGGGTCTGCCCAACCTGTCGGTTTTCAGCGTGGAGGTCAAAAGCACGGTTAAGCTGGCAGAGACCTCGTTGGAAGGGGTTCCCATTCTCAACTACGCGTCCAAATCCGACGCCGCCCGGGCTTACCGAGCGCTCGCGGACGAGGTCATCGAAAGGATTGAAGGGAGGACACAGTGACCAAGCGCAAGGGAGATTTCCGATCCAAAATCGACAGCATCCTGGCGGAGGGCGACGGCGACGGCGCCGCCCCGGTGAGGCTGGCGACCGCCACCGATGAGACCCGCACAGACAGCATCGAGATCGGGAAGATCTATCTCCCCAAAGACAGACGTCCGGACCAGGACGTCAGCGAGCTGCTCAGCAGCGTCAAGCAGAGGGGCGTGCTCCAGCCGCTGCTGCTGCGGCCGGTCGGCTCGCGGTATGAGGTCGTCGATGGCGCCCGTCGCCTGGTCGCCGCCCAGCAAACCGGCCGGACTTCTGTCCCGGCGGTGGTTCGCAAGCTGACCGCCGCCGAAGCCAAGGCGACGGCGTCCAAAGACCGCCCCATCGTGGCTCGATCGCGAGCAGCCACCAAGACGGTGACCGCCTCAAAGGCCAGAGCGGTCCGCAAGGCCACCGGCAGGGCCCCGGCACAACCGCCGATTCGGGCGGTGGCGACGGCCGCTGCCGCGGCGGCGCCGATCGCGGCGAAGGCAGTACCTCCGGCATCTGCGGCGACTCCCGCGACCGCGAATGCAGCCAAGAGCCCGGCCGCCACCAAGTCGCCTGCCACGGTCAAGAAGCCAGAGTCCGCGACCAGGCCAGCTCCCAAGCGGGCTGCCGTGCCGCAGCCGGCAAGTCCCACCGCCGGGGTCCAGATCTTTGGCGACGCGCCCCCTGCGCCTACGCCGCCGATCGCCTTGGAGCCGCTCCCGCCGATCGCGGCGGAGTCGCGGCCAGGTGAGGTCGCGGCGCCGCCACCAGGGGCTGCGGCCGAGCCGGTGGCCGCTGCCTCCAGCGCTCGACCTGCGGCGGCGGACTCCCGGATACCGGAACACCCCGGGCAGCAGCGGGAAGCCGAGCCATCCTCCCCATCCGCCAACAGCGTTCTCTCGCTGCCCGGGCGGCGGCCCAGCCGAGCCCGCGCCATGGCCGGCTGGTACGTCTTCCTGGCGGTGCTCTTTGTGGCCAGCTTCGCTCTGACCAACCTCGCCATCAACCACGAGGCTTCGCTGAGCCTTGCCACCGGAGGGGTGGCCGGCGTCGGCCTGATCGCTGTCGTCGTGATCCTGGCCACGGGGCGCTGAGGCGGCGTCCGTACGGGTCTGACGCTCGATGACTGAAAAGAGGTTCGACCCGGATATCGAGGGGTTTCTGGGCGAGGACCTGACCAACCTCAAGGAGACCGAACCTCCCGAGCTGCCGTCGGAGGCGCACTCAGAGCTGCCCGCCGGCGAGCCGCCCGCCGATGTGCCGTCAGCGGAGCCTGAGGCCTACCAGCCGCCGGCGGTCTCGCCGGACGTCGAGGACGCCGAGCTGGAGGCCCGCATGAGGTGGGCGCTCAGCACGCCCGGCGACGTGGAGGCGGAAGCGCAGCCGAGCGTCGACGAGATCGAACAGCCCGACCTGTTCAGCCCGCCGCCCGCGCCGCCCCCTCCGCCGGTGGTTGCACCGCCGGCGCCGATCGCATCCTCGCCGGAGCCCGCCGCGGCGCCGATGGAGGTCCCGCCGCCGCTCGAGCCGCCACCTTCACTGCCCCCGGCGCCCGTAGCCGCGCCGCCGCCGACCGAGGCGCCGCCCGAGCCGGCGGGCACGCCGATGGAGGCCCCGCCGCCGGTTGAGCCACCTCCTTCCCTGCCGCCGGCGCCACTGCCCATATCAACACCGCCGCCGGCTGTGGAGCCGGCTCCGGCGCAGGCGGCTGAGCCGGCACAGGCGCTCGAGCCCGCCCCCGCGCCCGAGCCCGCCCCGGCAACCCCTCCCGGGGCAACCCCTGTCGCGGCATCGACAACCGCCGCCCCATCAAAGGCAGCCGTCCCTTCGGCGCCGGTATCCGCTCCGCGGATGGGTGCTGATGCCGTCAGCATCCTCGAGATCGGAACCCCGGACGAGGGCGGGGTGCGAGAGGTCGCCCTGCCTGGCAGCCGCGCCGCCAGCCCACCGTCGCCGGCGCGAGCCAAGCGGATGGGTTGGGACCATCCCGCCTCGCGAGCGGTCGTCTACCTCCTGATCGTGGCGGTGCTGACGTTCGTGTTCCTCCTGATCCTGATCAACCTGTTTCACTTGGGTTAGGTACCAACAAACAAACAGTCTAGTAGAATAGAGCCGTGACTCCGGATCTGGGACTGAAGGCCCGGCTGTTCGCGGTCGACCCGGCACTGAGGTTGAGCGAGGCGCTCGCGGGCATCCTCGACCTGGACGCGCCCGAGGCGCGCCTGGACGCCGCCGAGCAGGCGGTGGCGTCGGGACTGGTGACCTGGGCGGGTGTCGGGAGCGCCGGCCGCGCCGAGGCGCTCGGCCTGAGCCGGCGCCAGTCGGTTCGCCTGCGACTCTGCGCCACCATCCTGTCCCGGTTGGAGCAGGAGTCATGGCCGATGCCCGCGCCCATCTCCGGACCATCCGATGTGCTCGCGCACGTCGGCGACATCCGCGGTGCAACCCAGGAGCGCGTTGTCGCGTTGTACCTGGACTCCCGCAACCGGCCGCTCCACCGCGAGGTTGTCGCCATCGGCGGACTGCGGGCCAGTGTGATCCAGCCGAGGGATATCCTGGCGCCGGCGATTCAGCTCCCCGTCGCGGGCATCATCCTTGTCCACAACCATCCCTCCGGAGACACCCGCCCGAGCGCTGAGGACCTGGAGGTCACGCGCAGGCTGGCCGGCGCGGCCGATCTCTTCGGAATCGAGCTGCTGGATCACCTTGTGGTGTCCCGGAGCGCGTTCACCAGCATCAAGGAGATGGGAGGGTTGGGACCCTGAAAAGGGGCTTGGAAAGGCCCGGATGTAACAAGGCTATGACGAGTTGGCAGAACGCGCCGCCAAATTCGCAAGCTCTGGCGTCTCAGCGTCGTTACAGCCTCGTTGAAACAGTCCGTTCTGGATACCCACCCAACCTATACTTTCGGCATGACGCAGCTGGCGTCCCAGCAAGATGTTGTCGAGCTCCTGGATCAGCTGGGAGGCATGTTGACTTCCTCCTTGAACCTCAAGGAGAACATCGACTTCATGCTGCAGCACACCAGCCGGATGGTGCAGTTCGACGCCGCCAGCGTTTTCCTGCTCAACGACGACCGTAGCGAGCTGCACGCGTTCGCCACCTATCCCTTCGCCGACCAGGTCAACAAGATCGCGCGGTTCAAGGTGGGCGAGGGGATTGTCGGATGGACCGTCGAGAGCAATGAGATGGTCAACATCCCCGACGCCCTGGAGGACCCTCGGTTCAAGATCGTCGATCCCCCGCGGGCGCCGCGGTCAATGCTCTTGATCCCGCTCAGCTCGCCCCAGCGCGTGATCGGCGCCATGACCATGGCGCGGCGCCTGGTCCAGCCCTTCACCGATGTCGAGGCGGCCCTGGTCCGGGTGATCGTGAGCCAGGCTGCCATCAGCATCGAGAACGCCCAGCTCTACACCGCCATGCACGGTCAGATGACCAAGATCGAGGACCAGAACCGCGAGCTCGAAGACGCCAACGTCCAGATCAACGAGGTGAGCCGCCTCAAGAGCGAGTTCCTCGCCAACATGAGCCACGAGCTTCGCACTCCACTGAACTCGATCCTGGGCTTCAGCGAGATCCTCAAGGACAACCTCGCCGGCGCCCTCTCAGACAAACAGCGAATCGAGTGCCTGGAGGCGATCCACGCCTCCGGGGAGCACCTGCTGCAGCTGATCAACGACGTCCTCGACATGTCCAAGATCGAAGCCGGCCGGATGGACCTGGTGCTGGAGGAGTTCCCGGTGGACTCCGCCGTGCGAGAGGTGATCACGGTCGTCAAGTCGCTGGCCGGGCGCAAGAACATCGAGCTGACGGTGGCCACCGAACCCGACGACCTGGTGGTCTACGCCGACAAGGGCAAGTTCAAGCAGGTGATCTACAACCTGCTCTCCAACGCCATCAAGTTCACGCCGGAGGGCGGGTCCATTTTCGTCGAGGCCAAACTGCGCGAGCACGCCGACGACATGCTGGTGACGGTCACGGATACCGGCGTCGGGATCCCCGCCGAGCACCTCGACAAGATCTGGGGCGAGTTCTACATGGTCCAGGGCGAGCACCAGACACAGAAGGGGACGGGCCTCGGACTGGCCCTGGTACGCAAGCTGGTCGAGCTCCACGGCGGCCAGATCGACGTCTTCAGCGAGGAAGGCAAGGGCAGCACCTTCAGCTTCAGCATGCCGCTGCAGGCCGGGATCGCCGAGGGCGAGCACCAGGCGCTGTCGCGACTGATCCTGCTGGTGGACGACAATCCCAGCAACCTCGAGCTGACCCGCATGATCCTGACCGGCGGCGGCTACCGGGTGGAGACGGCAACCGACGGGCAGGAGGGCCTGCTCAAGGCCAAAGAGCTCAAGCCCGCCCTGATCCTGATGGATATCCAGCTTCCGGGGATGGATGGTCTGGCCGCGACCCGAGCGCTGAAGTCGGACCCGGACACCGCCGGCATCAAGGTCGTGGCGCTGACCGCCAACGCCATGAAGGGGACCAAGGAAGAGGCGTTTCAGGCCGGATGCATCGGCTACATCGCCAAGCCGATCGACGTCAAGCGCTTCGTCAGGGACATAACCGAGTTCCTGAGACAGTAAACTACGGCCTCAGTGCCCCCCTCCAAGAACATCCTCATCATCGAAGACGACCCTCAGAACCGCCAGATCGTGCGCCTGGCGGCCGAGGCGCAGTCCTACAACCTCACCGAGGCGACCACCGGCGACGAGGGGCTGGAAATGGCCCGCGCCACCGATCCCGATCTGATCCTGCTGGACATCAACATGCCCGGCATGTCCGGCCTTGATGTCTGCCGGAAGCTTCGCGCCGAGGGCTCGCTGGTGCCGATCATCATGCTCACCGCCAAGAGCGACACCATCGACAAGGTGGTCGGGCTCGAGGTCGGCGCCGATGACTACGTCACCAAGCCGTTCGAGGTCCGCGAGCTGATGGCCCGGATCGGCGCCCACCTGCGCCGGAGCGACGCTGACGCCGTCGGCGAGGCGTCGAGCAAGTCGCGCCGCGAGTTCCCCGGCCTGGTCATCGACATCTCCAGGCGACAGGTCTGGCGCGACGATGTCGAGGTGGTCCTCACCGTCACCGAGTTCAACGTGCTGGCATTGCTCACCTCCCGGCCGGGCCAGGTCTTCAGCCGCTCGGAGCTGCTGCGCGACGTTTGGGGCTACGACGTCGACATCGAGACCCGAACCGTCGACGCTCACGTCTACCGGCTGCGGAAGAAGATCGAAGTCGACTCGGAGAAGCCGCAGTACGTCCACTCGGTTCCCGGCATCGGCTACCGCTTCTCGGTGGACTGAGAGACTCCGTGGCGACCAAGAAGCGCGGCGCCAAGCCGGCCGCCGGCGGATCTGACGAAGGGGCACTGTCCCGGGCCGAGCACCGGATCGAGAAGGCCGTCAGGGACGCCGTCGCGGAGGTCGAAAACCGCGTCCTCCTCGCCGGCGAGGCAGCCGACGAGTCGACCTCGTCCGAGGTCAACATCCTCAGCTCGCTGGAGGTCGCGATTCACCCGCCCAACCCCGAATCCAAGGCCAGGCGGAAGAAGCGAAGCTAGAGCATCCCTAGGGAGCCTGTCTTGCCAGGCGGTCGCGGCGGTACTCGCTCAGTGGTCGCGACGCTTGGTGTACACGTAGGCGGGACCGGCATCCTCGGGAGCATCCGACGCGATCAGCCCTGCCCAGCGGCGCTCGAACCCGGCCTTCTCAAGGGCGCGCCACGACGGCCGGTTGGCCTGCTGCAGATCGGCGGAGATGACCTCGACGTCTGGGCGGGCGGCGAATATCAGCTCGCTGTAGGCGGCGATTGCCCTGGGCCCGATACCTTTGCCGACCATTTCCGGCTCCCCGATCAGGTAGTCGATGCCCGCGGTCGCGGCGGTGGGGATGGCGACGCCGATGGCCTTCTCCCAGTCGGGGTAGTCGGCGATGACGTACCACTGCATGTGGCCGATCGGGCGGTCGTCGACGAGGATGACGTGGTGCTCGGTGTGTCCGGTGCCGTCAATGTCGGCGCCGTACTCGGCCTCGACCGCGGCCTCGTTCGGCGGGTCTCCCCACCAGCGGGCGACGTGGGGCTGCGCCAGCCATCGGCGCAGCAGAGGCAGGTCAGCCCGTGTCATGGGCCGGAACGAGATATCTTGCACCGCAGCTATTCTCCACGCGGTATCGGGTTTCATGAGGTCGTGATGGCAAGGATCGCGGAGTAGAGGTGGGGGAGCCGGCGGCGCCGCGTAAGAGGCCACTTGTCGTGCGGGTGCGGCTATTCCTTGCGGGTCTGGTCGAGCGCCTCTGGGAGATGGTGCTGCGCCAGCCCCTGGGGTGACTCGGGAACCGTGACCGTCCGTCGCCTGCGCGCCACCGAGTGGGAGGCGTGGCGCCGTCTGCGCCTCCGCGCGCTGGAAGAAGATCCAGCCGCCTTCGGAAGCACTTTCGACAGAGAGTCAACACTCCCAGACGAGGAGTGGAAGCACCGAGCCGCCGCCCTGGCCGTCTCGGCGAACCGCGCCATGTACGTGGTCGAGAGTGACGAGCACGACTCCCTCGTCGCGTCCGCCGGAGTCGTCTACGACGACGGCCCGCCCCTGGTTATCGGCATGTGGGTGGCTCCCGAGATGCGCCGCCGCGGCCTTGCCACCGCCCTACTCAAAGCCGTAATCGCTTCCTGCCAGGCCAATGGGGACGTCACCCTACGACTGGACGTCGCCGTTGGCAACGACGCAGCAATTGCGCTCTACCGCAACCTGGGTTTCGTCGACACCGGACTGCTGCATGCCGACGAACATCGCCCAGACCTGATCGAGCTGGAGATGGAACGCGCACTGATGTGAAGACGTTGCCGATCGGCGGTTGGAGAGCGCGATCGGCACTTGGATGCGACCCCATGCGTGTCTCCCTGCCAAGGAATACGAGGCCCTGACCCCGCGCCCGTCCCCCGAGGGGTGTTTGTTGGTGACGTAGCGACGCGACCCTTGTGCGCCACCTGCGATGCACCCGTGAGGTGGGTCGCCAAAGCTCCAGGCCCTCAGGCCGTGTCACCCAACAACCACCCCTCGGGGGGCGGACGCCTGGATAGGCCCTAGTAGACGAACCCTATGAGTGGCACCTGCCCCGGACAGATGTGTCTGTAGTCCACTATCCCGAAGCCGGCGTAGTTCATCTCAGATACGGTCCAGCAGGAGCCGCTGACGGACTCGACGTAGGCGACGTGGCCCCACCAGCTCTCCCAGGTGACCATGATCGCGCCCACCGCGGGGGTGTGCCCGACGGCGAAGCCGTACGCCTGGGCGTTGGCGTACCAGGAGTGGGCGTCGCCCATCCAGGGGATGTACCTGCGCGTCGACACGTACCACGTGCAGTAGCCCCACGGGAAGTGGCCGCCGCCACCGCCGGCGAATCGGGTGACGCCAAAGGGGGAGGACCCTCCGGAGCTCCTCGGGGCGGGCGGAGGCGGCGCCTTCTGTGGCGCCGGGTCACCGGTGCCATCGGGGATCATGAGCTGCGTTCCCGGCTTCAGCGTGTTGGGATCGTGGATCAGGTTGAAGTCGATGATCGTCCCCACGGGCACGCCGTACTTGGCGGCCAGGGCGCCGAGGGTGTCGCCGTCCTTGGTCGTGAGCAGGACTCCGTTGACCGGCGGTATCAGCAGCGGCTGTCCCAGGCTCAACGTGTCGACATCGGACATGTTGTTGGCCCAGCGGACGGTATCGACGGTGAGGCCGAACTGATCGGCGATCCCCGAGACGGTGTCGCCGTCCTGGACCGAGTAGGTCTGGACCGCCCGCTTGGTCGGGGTTACGTTCGACGCTGTCGGCTTGATGATGAAGCCGCGGTCGGGGCTCTCGACGCGCGCTGCCGCAAGCGTCCCCACGATCGGTGCCGTGGTGTGCGCCTTCATGCCCCCGACGGCGAACGTGGGCACCGCGATGGCACTCAGCAATACCAGGGCGTGGGTCAGGTAACGGCTAGCAGCTTGCAGTCGTAAACCCCCGAACAGGTGGAAGTGGTGTGGTTTGTGCCCTTCCTCAGGACCGAGCGACGGTCCGGCCATTGGTTCCCGCCTTGGCCCGACCTCCCCACGCGCTGGCGCGGGTTGCGTTGCAGTATAGGTTCGCCCCGGCGCGGGTGTCAAAGTGGCGCCACGAGCTCGGCTGCCGAGTCGCTGAAGCAGCATCGACCTGTGACCGATTTTTAACGACCTTCCAACGCGCCTGTTCGATGCTGGGCACGAGTGATCTCCGCGCAACCTCCTCGCGTATCTGCTTGAGACAAATGCTTCTCGAAGACACCGCCCGGGCCATCCGTGACGCAGAAGAGCAGCGACGCCGCCGCGTCGCTGCCCAGCGCCGGCTGCGACGCCCCGTCAGCCAGGTCGACCAGATCCTCGCCGAGCTGGAGGAGATCCATCTCAAGGGCGGAATCAAGGTGCCGGCGACGATGATCTTGCGGATCGAGCAGCTGCTGGCGACTCTGCCGCCGGAATGCCGGAGTCAGTTTCCGCTCCGAACCACCATCACCCGGGTGATGGACAACCTCTACGACGTCCAGGACCGGCTGCTGACCATGAAGGACCGCTCACGAGAGCTGCTGCGCGCCCAGGACGTGGAGCTCGACCGTGACGTGGAGCTGGACCGTGACGTGGAGCTGGACCGCGACGACTACCCCGCCGCCTGACAGGTCAGGTCAGGGGTAGATCCCCCGAACCAGGGTCGCCTGGGCGACTTTGTCGACGGCCAGGCTGTAGGCAGCCTGACGCATCGTGATGCCCTGGACCTCAGCGATGCCGTGGACCTTGTCGAACGCCCGCCGCATAAGGTTCTCCAGCCGCAGGTTGATGTCGGACTCCTCCCAGAAGAAAGCCTGGAGGTCCTGCACCCACTCGAAATAGGACACCACGACGCCGCCGGCGTTGGCCAGGATGTCGGGGACCAGCAGGATGCCGCGGTCGCGAAGGACGTTGTCCGCGTCGGGCGTGGTCGGGCCGTTGGCGCCCTCCACCACCACCTTGCATCGCATCTGCGCCGCCACCTCCGGCGTGATCTGGCCTTCCAGGGCTGCCGGCACGACCACCGTGGTGTTGGCGGTGAGGATCTCCTCGCCGGGCGCGTCAGAGCCGCCGGCGAAGCCGAGCACGCCGCCGGACTCGCGGACATGCTCCAGCAGCGCGGGGATGTGCAGACCGTTGGGGTTCCAGATCGCGCCATCGACGTCGCAGATCCCGATCACCTTGCACCCGGCCCGCTCCAGCAGCATCGCCGAGACCGAGCCGACGTTGCCGCAGCCCTGGACCGTGACGGTGGCGTCAGCCGGGGCGATGCCCAGCGTCTTCAAGGCCCGGACGGTGACAGTGGCGACCCCACGCCCGGTCGCCTCGGCGCGACCCTCGGAGCCACCGACGGAGACCGGCTTGCCGGTGATCACCGCGGGCATCGAGAAGCCCTGGTGCATGCTGATCGTGTCCATGAACCAGGCCATCGTCTGAGCCGTGGTTCCGACGTCCGGCGCGGGAATGTCGCTGTGCGGCCCGACCAGCAGTGAGATCTCGGTGGCGAACCTGCGGGTCATCCGTTCCAGCTCGCCCTGGGACAGGCGGCGGGGGTCGCAGATGATGCCGCCCTTGGCGCCGCCGAATGGAATGTGCATCAGCGCCGTCTTCCAGCTCATCCACATGGCCAGCGCCTTGACCTCGTCCAGGTTGACGGCGGGGTGATAGCGCAGGCCGCCCTTGGCCGGGCCCCGCGTGATGTTGTGCTGGACGCGGAAGCCGGTGAAGACGCGCACCGTACCGTTGTCCATCCGCACCGGAAAGTTCACTATCAACTCGCGCTGCGGGACGCGCAGAACCTCGCGCATGGCGTGGTCCAGGCCCATCGCCTCAGCCGCCTCGTCGAACTGCCGCTGGGCGACGTCGAAAGCGCTTAGGGCCATTGCACTCGGGAGGTTAGGCTCTAAGACGCGGGGGGTCAAGCCATAATCGGGTGCGGGGTGATCGACGGCGGGTCGATGGGCCCCGGCAATGGCCTCACGGAGGTGTGCGCATGACGCTGCTCAAGGTCTCGGAGTCGGGCCAGGTGTACGACGCGGACCTTCCCGAGTTCCACATCACCCCTGACCAGGACGGCGGTTTCTACCTCCACGGCAAAGGTCACTGGATCTTCTTCGAGACGTTCGATGAGGCTGAGGAGAGGCGGAAGGAGATCGAGTTCCATCGGGGCGTCTTTTGAATCGCGCCCAGGCCAGTATCACGATTCGGGCCGAGGCGGCGACCTGCTTCGACTACGTTACCGAGCCGGAGAACGTGCCGCGGTTCATGGCCGGGATTGCCCAGTACCAGCCGCAGTCCAGCAACCATCGCGCCAAGGGCGCCCGGTTCGACGGGGTCGCGGATATCGCGGGACGGAAGTTTGAAACCGTGCTCGTGATCGAAGAGTGGGCCGAAGGCAGGCGCATGGCGATCGGATCGGTCGGTGGTCTGAAGCTGCGGTCGACCTGGGATTTCGCCGCCAACGCCGACGGCACCACCGAGGTGACGCTGGTCAACGAGTACGAGCCGCCCGGCGTCTTCAGGCTGATGGGCGGGCTGGTTCGGTCCACCGTCCAGGAGGGTACCGAGCGCTCATTGTCGGACCTCAAGGAGCAGGTCGAGCGAGTTTGACTTTCGCGCGGTGCCGAGCCTATCCTCGCGACTGACGGGACTGTCAGTTTAGGAGGTACCTCGTGGCGACTGTTGACGAAGTGTTTGGTGAAATGGAGTCGCGGCTCGCGGCCGACTCCTCGAAAGTGGCGGGAATGAACGCGACGTACCAGTTCGACCTGACCGGCGACGGCGGCGGCGAGAAGTGGGTCAAGCTGGCCGATGGCGGCAGCGAGTTCGGTAGCGGCCAGTCTGAGAACCCCAACATCACCATCACCATGGCCGCCTCTGACTTCCTCGACCTCGTCGATGGAAAGCTCGACGGCACCATGGCCTTTATGAGCGGCAAGCTCAAGGTCAAGGGCGACATGGGGCTGGCGATGAAGCTCCAGAACGTTCTTCGGTAAAGCGATAGCAGTCGACAGCTCCTTGATCGGGGAGTCGGCGGACCCGATCACAACCACCATCGACGCCGCCTCCGTGTTCACCTACGTTCAGGCGGTGGGGGAGACAAACCCGGCATATCCGCAGTCGCCCAACGACGCCGACGGCAAGGTCGCGCCGCCGACCTTTGCCGCTGTCTACGCACTGGGCGCCGGGTCCGGCAGTCTCGCGCGCCTGGGCGTCAGCCCCAGCCGCCTGATCCATGGCGAGCAGCAGTTCACTTGGAGGCGGGCGCTCAAAGTCGGGGAGACGGTCACTGCCCAGGGGACCATCGCTGACGTGTACAGCAAGCGGAGCCTGAACTTCGTGGTCGCCGAAGCGGTTGTCAAAGACGAGTCCGGCGAGGAGGTGGGCCGCTCTCGGGCCACCATCCTGGTGCTGCCCGAGCCCAACAACGGAGGCGAAGCGTGACCTCGACCACCGGTTTGGTCGTCGGCGAGGAGGTCTTCAGTCTCAGCCACGAGATAACCCGCGAGGGGATCAAGGCCTACGCCGACGCCAGTGGGGACCAGAACCCGATCCACCAGGACGAAGAGGTCGCCAAGGCGATGGGGCTGCCCGGGATTATCGCCCACGGGATGCTCAGCTTCGGCCTCCTCTCTCGCGCCACCACCGACTGGCTCCAGGACCCGTCCCGGCTGCGGCGGCTGAACGTACGTTTCTCGACCATGGTCAGGCCCGGCGACATGGTGACCTGCAAAGGTACAGTTGCCAGCGTCGACGAGGCCGGCGCCAGCGCGATGCTCAACGTCTGGGTCGAGAACCAGCGCGGCGAACGCGTCCTCAGCCACGGCGAGGCGGAGATCGCCCTCTAGACCCTGGTCGGAAGCACCGCCACGCGGACGTGTCTCCGTGAACCTGTCAGCAAGCCGAAGCGAATCAATTGCGGAGCCACCGGCGACGCGAATCAATAGGGAGATGGAATGTCTTTTTGTGACCTGACCGGAAAGGTGGCGCTCGTCACCGGCGGATCCCGCGGCCTGGGCCGGCAGGACTGCCTCACCCTCGCCAGCCTGGGCGCCGATGTCGTCGTGACCGACATCCTGGTCGAGTCGGACCCCGACCTCGAGTCGACGGCGCAGGCGTCGATGTCGGCGCTGGCCAACTTCATGCAGCAGTCCGGCGCCGTGTATTCCGAGAAGACCAGCGCCGAGATCCGCGAGATGGGACGCAAGTCGGCCGCCATCAAGATGGACGTCACCAACCGCGAGCAGGTCCACGAGGTGGTCGAGAACGTGGTCAAGGAGTTCGGCAAGATCGACATCCTGATCAACAACGCCGCCACCCTCGACCACGTCGCTCCGCTGGAGCGACAGATGGACGAGCTCTGGGACCGCGACCTCAAGGTCAACCTGACCGGCTCTTACAACGTCACCAAGGCGGTGTTCCCCCACATGAAGGAGAACAAGTGGGGGCGGATCATCTTCATGGCGTCGGTGGCGGGCACGCTGGGTGGCTTCGGCCAGGCGAGCTACTCGGCGACCAAGTCGTCGATGGTCGGCCTGGGCAAGACGGTCGCGCTTGAAGGCGGCCGCTATGGCATCACGTCGAACATCATCGCGCCGGGCGTCATCGGCACCGAAGCCTTCCAGATGGGCAACCCCGAGATGAACGAGCGCATCGTCAAGCGCACCGTGTTCCGCGAGCCGGGCAAGCCGGAGGACATCTCCAACACCATCGCCTTCCTGTGCTCCGAGGAGTCGCGCTACATCACCGGCCAGGTGGTCCACGTAGCCGGTGGCGTCGACCTCTTCACGTTCTAACGGCGACCGCGGCCGCCGAGGAGAAATGACATGACCGAGCAGGCAACCGAGACCGTCGTCACCGCTTCCAAGGCCGGCCGCGTCGGCACCATCACGCTGGCCCGCAAGGGCAACAACTCCATCGCGGGCGACCTCGGCCGCGACCTGGTCAAGGCGCTTGAGGAGCTCGAGGCCGACCCCGAAGTCCGCGTCATCGTGATTCGCAGCGCCTACGAGAAGTACTTCTCGGTGGGCGCCGACCTCACCGAGCTGGGCAGCGCCGACCGCTCCGACCGGGCGGCGATGGAGAAGGGGCTGCGAGACACTGTGGGCTACGTCCAGCAGTGCTTCACCCGCCTGGAACAGTCGCCCAAGGTGGTGATCGCCGCGATCAACGGCCACGCTCTGGGAGGTGGGTGCGAGCTGGCGCTGGCTTGCGACTACCGGATCATGGTCGACGACGGCAGGGCCACCATCGGCCAGACTGAGGTCAACCTCGGCATCATCCCCGGCGCCGGCGGCACCCAACGGTTGCCGCGGCTGATCAACCCCGGCATCGCGCTGGAGATGATGCTGGAGGGCACCCGCATCAACGCCAAGGATGCCCTCCGTATCGGGTTGGTACACGAGGCACCGACGCCCGAGGACTTCGAGTCGTGCGTTTCGGCCAAGGCCGAGAAGCTGGCGGCCGGCGCGCCGCTGGCCCAGGCGCTGATCAAGAAGGCGGTCCACGAGGGTGTTGGGATGGAGAAGATCGAGGACGCCCTCGAGCTCGAGATGAAGGCATTCGTTGACGCCGCGCTCTCAGAGGACGCCGTCGTCGGCGTGCTCAGCTTCCTCAGCAAGCAGACACCGGAGTTCACCGGCAAGTAATCGATGGCCGACCTGGACGCGGCCTATCTCGCAACCTACGAGCACATCGTCGCGATCCTGCGCGAGCTGACGCCCGAGCAGCTCGAGACCAAGGTGCCGTTCTCACCCGAGTGGTCGGTGAAAGACGTCGCCGCCCACATGGCCTCGGAGCCCCACGCGCTGGTCGGCGATGGGATCCCAGGCGGCTTGTTCCTTCTCGAGGAGAAGGACCGCGATGAGCGGTCGGCTGCGATCAACGCCTTCAACGACGAGCAGCTGGAGCTGCGCCGGACGATGTCGCTCGAGGAGATCCTCGACGACTGGGCAGCGGACGTGCCCGTGATGACGGCCACCCTCCGTGGCGAGCGGCCCTTCCCGATGCCGTACCCGGGGCAGGACTACGTCGCCGTCGTCGACCTGGCGATGCACGCCCAGGATATCCGCAATCTCGTCGGCCGCCCCGGAGATCGCGAGTCAGCCGGCGTGGCGGTGGCGTTGCCGACGTTCGGCTTTGTTCTCGGCCAGCGCATCACCGAGGTCGGTTTGCCGGCGCTGGAGCTGCGCTACAACGGCAAGAGCCGTGTCTTCGGCGAAGGCGATCCCGGCGCGACCATCACAGGCGATCGCTACGAGCTGACCCGAGCGCTCGCCAACCGGCGCAGCACGGCGCAGATCCGCGCATATGAGTGGATCGGCGACCCGGAGCCATACCTCCCCATCATCCCCGCCTACCACGCCCGGGACGACGACATCGTCGAATAGCCCGCCCCCGCCAGCCGGCTCTGCCGGGCGTCGCCATAATGTCGCGGTGAGCTGGGAGCCCGAGTTGGAGGAGCTTCGCCGTCGCCAGGAGATGGCGCGGGCGATGGGCGGCGAGGAGAAGGTCAGACGCCAGCATGACGCCGGCCGGCTGACCGTCCGCGAGCGGATCGACGCGCTGCTCGACCCTGGCACGTTCCACGAGGTCGGCCAGCTCACCGGCCAGGCCCAGTACGACGGGACCGAGCTGAAGTCGGTGCTGCCGACCAACTTCGTGATGGGCCGCGGCCGCATCGACGGCCGGCCCGTGGTGGTGGGTGGTGACGACTTCACCGTCCGCGGCGGCGCCGCCGACGCCTCCATCTTCCAGAAGCAGGTCTACGCCGAGCAGATGGCGAATGAGCTCCGGATCCCCGTCGTTCGTCTCATCGACGGCACCGGCGGAGGAGGCTCGGTGAAATCGCTGGAGTCGATGGGGCGGACCTACGTGCCATTCAACCCGGGATGGGACGTGATCGTGGACAACCTGGCGACCGTCCCCGTCGTCAGCCTGGCCCTGGGACCCGTCGCCGGGCTGGGCGCGGCGCGGGTGGTCACCAGTCACTACTCGGTGATGGTCAAGGGTGTCTCGCAGGTCTTCGTGGCGGGGCCGCCCGTCGTTGCCCGGCTCGGTGAGACCGTCGACAAAGAGGGCCTCGGCGGGAGCGCGATCCATGCCCGCAACGGCGTAGTCGACGACGAGGTCGAATCTGAGGCGGCGGCCTTCGAGCGTGCCCGCCAGTTCCTCAGCTACCTTCCGGGCTCGGTCGACGCGCTCGCCGAACGCGGCGAACCGGCCGCCGACCCGGAGCGGCGCGACGAGTGGCTCGTCGAGGCCATCCCGCACGACCGGCGCAAGCCTTACGACGCCAGGCGCATCGTCGCCGCCGTCGTGGATGAGGGCAGCTTCCTCGAGATCGGTGCTCTGTATGGCCGCTCCGCCGTGACCGGGTTGGCCCGTCTCGACGGCTGGCCGGTCGCCGTCCTCGCCGGCGACCCGATGCACTACGGCGCCGGCTGGACCGCCGAAGCCTCCCAAAAGGTCACTCGATTCGTGGACCTGGCGGACACCTTCCACCTCCCGGTGGTGCACCTGGTCGACCAGCCCGGCTTTGTGATCGGCGCCGCCGCCGAGAGGGCCGCGACCATCCGCCACGGCGCGCGCGCCCTCGCAGCGATCTACCAGGCCACCACCCCCTGGTGCTCGGTGATCCTGCGCAAGGTGTTCGGCGTCGCCGGCGCAGCTCATCGCAACCATTCGCGTTTCTCGATCCGCTACGCCTGGCCCTCAGGCGACTGGGGATCGCTGCCGATGGAGGGCGGCATCGAAGCCGCCTTCAAGGCCGACCTCGAAGCGGCCGGGGACCCCGAGGCGTTGCTGGCCGAGATTCGCGCCGCCCTCGACGCCTTCCGGTCGCCCTACAAGACGGCGGAGGCGTTCCTGGTCGAGGAGATCATCGACCCCCGCGACACGCGGCGGCTGCTCTGTGAGTTCGCCAACCTCGCAGCGCCACTCCGACATCCCGGCCGTATCGCGCGGGGGATCCGGCCGTAGCGTTCCGGAGAGATGGTGCTGGTGACGTCATCGTCGGCTGTGCGGGTCAGCGACCACGGTCATCCGACGATCCGGAAAGACGACATGAGAGAGCCGATCTCGTCAGTTGGAGCGACCAGGAAATAGAGCCTGGTATTTCCCGACATGAACGCCAGGACTGTCAGGTTGAGTCCCTTGCCTGAGTAAGTCGCCCGCAAAGCTGGCACACCGCGATAGGTCGTTTGTTTTGGTTGGCTCTTGATCGCGAGGCCGGAGCCAATGCTGAAGCTTTGTAGCGCGGACGAGAGCGCGAGTTGGAATTGGTCAGCCGGCAGCGCTGGCTGAATGTCTTCCTCACCGACCTCCGCCGGACCCGACGACCCACGAGAAACGGCAGCATGGATCTCGAACTGGTAATTGGCGAATGTTGCCGGCACCGATCCTTCGGTCGGGGTAGTCGGGAACAAAGCCGAGAAATGTGCTGAGGTTGCGGTATAGGAGACCAGGTATCGCTGGGGTGTTGGCTCCGGAGTCGGATGTGACGCTGTTGACGAGCTTCCACAGCCCACAATCGCAATCGCTGTTAACACCAATGTGGTCCACCGACCGATCGCCCCCCAAGTCTGCATACGCGGACTATGCCCTAGTTCCGGGAAGACGCGTGCACCCTGGCCTGCGCGAGATGACCGCTGGCCGCCGCACCGATGGGACTACTCGGCGATCTCCTCGTCGGGTTCCGCCGGCGCCGCATACCGCACCGCCTCCGCGGCGGCGTGGACGTCGCCCGGCCGTTCGCCCGCCAGCCGGATGATCAGATGACCTCGGTCGGGTTGCGGGTACGAGCCCACAGACACGCCAGGGAACTCGCGCTCGATCCGGTTGAGCAGGTCCCAGAACTCCGCCTCCACGGCGCGGCTGAAATGGACCTCCTCGGTGACGTGCCCGGTGCCGGCGGCGAGGTATTTCGGCGCGATCTCGTCGTCGAAGAGCGTTTTCAGCTCGCGCGGCACGCCGGGCAGCACGAACAGGTGGCGAGCGTCGTCGCCCTCGCCGCCGAGGACGAACTCCAGCCCGGGCGCCATGCCGATCGCGTTGTCGAGGATGGTCGCCCCCTCCGGGACCTCGGCCATCCGACGGTTGGCCTCTTTCATCTCCGGGCTCTTGATGCGCCCAATGTCGTGGAGCCAGTCGAGGCGGACCTGGATGTGGGCGGCCGCCTCGGGGTCAAGGCGCAGCGGCCGCTCGAGCGCCACCGCCAGGGCCGCCAGGGTGCGGTCGTCCGGCGTCGGCCCCAGCCCGCCGCAGAGGAAGAGGCAGGTCGGCTCGAGCGCCATCTCGCCACGGACCGCGGCCACGATCTCGTCCTGGACGTCCGACACGATATGCACCCGGCGCACCGGAAAACCCAGCGCGTAGAGCCGCTGCGCCAGCCAGTTGGTGTTGCTGTCCAGGGTGTGACCCCTGAGCAGCTCATCGCCGACGGCGATGACAACCGAATGCTTTGGGGAGCCGCTGGATGCCATCCGGTGAGCTTATCCGGCTCTAACAGGTCTCTCAGGGGCCCTGTGGCATAATTTCGCGCTCATGATCGACGTCGAATCCCTGACCAAGGACTACGCCGGCCGGCTAGCCCTCAGAGACGTCAGTTTCTCCGTCGAAAAAGGCGAGATCCTGGGGTTCCTCGGCCCCAACGGGGCCGGCAAGACGACCACCATGCGGATCCTCACCGGCTACCTGCCGCCGACCAGCGGGACGGCCAGCATCGCTGGTTTCGACGTCGGCACGCAGTCGCTCGAGGCCCGCCGCCATATCGGCTACCTGCCCGAATCGGTGCCGCTCTACAAGGAGCTGACGGTCTACGACTACCTCGACTTTGTCGCCCGCCTGCGCGGCATCACCAGCGAGGCCCGCGAGGCGAAGATCGGCCTGGCGATGGAGAAGGCCAACGTCACAGACGTCGCCGATCGCATCATCGGCAAACTGTCGAAAGGCTACCGGCAGCGCGTCGGCATCGCCCAGGCGGTGATCCACGAGCCCGACGTGATGATCCTCGACGAGCCAACCGAGGGCCTTGACCCGCGCCAGCGCAGCCAGACCCGGACGCTGATCCGGGAGCTCGGCAAGGAGCACACCGTCATTCTCTCGACCCACATCCTGCCCGAGGTCGAGGCCACCTGCGACCGGGTCCTGATCATCAACGAGGGCGCGATCGTGGCCTCCGACACCCCCGAGGGCCTGACCGGCAAGATGCGCCGCGGGCAGCAGCTGGAGGCGCTCGTCGGTGCCGAAGAGGACCACATCAGGCTGGCGCTGCAGAGCCTTCCCGGCGTCATCAGCGTGCGCACTGAGGTGATGCCCGAGAACCGGCGGCGGGTGCTGATCGAGGGCGATCCCGACGTCGAGCTGCGCCACCGCATCTCCCGGGCGCTGGTGACGGCGGACATCGACCTCTACGAGCTCCGCGCCGAAGCAGTCAGCCTGGAGGACATCTTCCTGCGGCTGACCCGTAGCGACACCGATATCCAGCGCGAAGAGGGCCCTGGGTCCAAAGCCCCCGCCCAGGTCGAAGCGACCACCCCGGCCGGTTCCGAGCCCAGAGCCGAGCCCAGAGCCGAGTCCGATGCCGAGCCTGACCGGTCGGATGACGAGCCATCGCCGTCGCCCCCAGAGAGCGAAGAGGAATGAGCAACATCCTGACGATCGCCCGCAAGGAGCTGAAGGTCTACTTCGTCTCGCCGCTGTTCTACGTCGTAACAGCGCTCTTCGTGCTGGCTTACGGGTTCTTCTTCGCGATCAACACGATCAGCAGCCAGCAGGCCAGCCTCAGCACCACCTTCAACATCGTCGTCTTCGTGATGGTGCTGCTGGCTCCGCTGCTTACGATGCGGCTGATCTCACAGGAGAAACAGCAGGGGACCATCGAGCTGCTGCTGACCAACCCGGTGCGCGACATCGAGCTGGTGCTGGGCAAATACCTCGCCGCCATGGCGATGCTGCTGACGCTGCTGGCCACCACCCTGATCTCACTGGTGATACTGCTGCTGACAGCCGTCGACAAGCAGTCGTTCCTCTTCCTCAAGCTCGGACAGCTGGACTGGGGGCCGATCCTCACCGGCTACCTGGGCAACATCCTGGTGCTCGGCGGGTTCATGGCGGTCGGCCTGTTCGCGTCGACGCTGACGCAGAACCAGATCGTCGCTGCGGTGGTGAGCATCGTTTTCCTGCTGCTGCTGCTGATCATTCCCAGCGCCTCGTCGCTCTTCCAACCGCCAGCGAGTGACTTCCTCAGCTACCTCAGCCCCCGAGATCACATCGCCGCCTTTGGCAGCGGCACGCTGGCGGTCCCCGACCTGCTCTACGGGCTGACCATGGTCGGGGTGCCGCTGTACCTGTCTGTGGTCGCGCTCGGCGCGCGCAAGTGGCATTGAGCGACCCCAAGCCGAGCGGGAGCGCGGCGGCGCGCTGGGCGGCGCGGGTGATCCTGGCCGTCGCCGGGATCGCGCTGGCGATCGGCATCGGCCTGATCATCCTCTTCGGCTTCACCGGCGCCGGCCCCGGTTTCGTGGTCCTGGGGCTGATCCTGCTGGTGATCTTCGGCTTCCTGGAGCCGGAATCATTGCGCGCCTTCCTCGGTCAGGGCGAGCTCCAGGCTGGCACCAGGGCGATCGCCCAGGCGGTGCTGGTGGTGGCGGCGGTGGTGCTGCTCAACATGGTCGTCCGGGACCGCCTATCCGACGCCAAGCTGGACGTCACCAAGGGCAAGGTCAACACGCTGGCGCCGCAGACCATCTCAGTCCTCAAATCGCTCGACTCCCAGGTCCAGGTCACGGTCTGGTACGGCCAGCAGGCGAGCGAGATGGACACCGCCTACAACCTGCTGACGCAGTACCACAACATCAACTCGTTCCTGGTGGTGCAGCGCTACAGCGTGCTCGACCGTCCCCAGCTGGCACAGCAGCAGAAGGTGACCAGCGCCGACTCGGTCGTCTTCACGTACAAGACAAGGGCGCCGCAGGTGACCACCGGCACCACCGAGCAGGACTTCACCACGGCGCTGCTGAGGCTGTCCACCGGAAGATCGCCCAAGGTCTACTTCCTCACCGGGCATGGCGAGGGCGACATCAACAATCCCTCCCAGTCGGGCACCAGTTTCACGTCGCTCAAGGGCCTCCTCGACAAGCAGGGCATCACCTCGGCCAGCTTGAGCCTTGCCACCGGGTCCGGCGGCGTCCTCACCAGCCCCGGGGCGGCGGCCCCGGCGGCCACCGCGTCGCCGGCCGCAGCTGCCTCGGCGTCGCCCGCTCCGGTCCCTTCGGGCAGCCCCGGGGGCGCGCTCCAGGTCTCCAGCGTGCCGTCGGATGCGGACGAGGTGGTCATCCTCGATCCGACGGCGGCGCTGGGCCCCGGGGAGCTGTCCGCCCTCAAGGATTACCTCGGCAAAGGTGGACACCTGCTGGTGAGCAGCCAGCCTTTCGGCAAGAGCAACGTCAACCAGCTGCTCTCCTCCTACGGGATCAGCTTCGGCAGCGGCATCGTCCTCGACCAGCAGCTCCACTACTCGCAGTCCTCCGCCGCCGAGGTCCTGTTGATCCAGTCCTTCGGGCAGAGCACCGTAACCCGCGGCCTGGACACCCTTCCGGTGCTGCTGCTGGGGGTGGCCCCGGTCGAGGGCTCGGCCCACGCGGGCTACACCCTTACACCCCTGATATCCAGCGCCGGCGACGCCTGTGAGCGGACCGACATCACCATCACGGCCGGCACCTGCCAGGCCGCCGACAAGAAGGGGCCGTTCACGCTGGCGGCGACTGTAGAGCAGACTTCGGCTCCGTCAGGATCGCGGCCGGCGAGGGTGGTGGCGTTTGGCGGCGCCAGCTTCGCCAACGACCTGGTCGCCAGCCAGACCAATCCGCCGCCGGGCAACATGCAGCTGATGGTCAACGCCGTCAACTGGCTGGCGGGGCAGGACAAGGTCATCAACATCCCCCCCAAGACGGCAAACCCCACCGCCGTTTTCCTCACCGACGCCCAGCGGCAGCTGGTCCTGATCGGGTATCCCTTCCTGCTGCCGCTGCTGGTCGCGGCGCTCGGAGTCACCGTGTATTTCCGCAGGCGCCAGTGAGGACGATCTCGCAGCAAAGATGAGCAGCCGCGGCTTCTATATCGCGGCCGCCGTCTTCCTGGCCGCCTTCGTCGCCTACTACGTCTTCGACCTGCACCGCCCGGCTCCCGCGTCCAAAGGCACGCCCCAGGCCTCGCCGGTGATCAACCTCGACGCGACCACCGTCAGCCAGTTCGAGGTCAAGGCCGGCGGCAAGACCCTAACCGTGCTTCGCAACGGCTCTGAGTGGCGCTACTCCGTGTGCGCCGACGCCGCCGCAGCCGCGGCGTGCCCGACTTCGGTGGCCGACACCACTCGCGCCGTAACTTTGCTGCAATCCATCCTCCAGCTGCGGCCGGTGAAGACGATCTTCGGCGCACCTGATGGGCTGCCTGCGTACGGCCTCGACAAGGCCACCGCCGGGGAGGTCGACGTGCAGACCCCCAGCGGTCGCAGCGTTTCGCTGCTTGTGGGCGCGACGGCACCGGACAACAGCAACATCTATGTCCGGCTGTCGGGTTCAAACGACATCCAGGCCGTCCCCGCGGCGACCGTACAGACCGAGATCATCGGCGCCATCCAGGGTCCGCCGGCCCCGGTTCCGACTCCTTCCGCCGGAGCCTCGGCCGCGCCCAGCCCGAGTCCCAGCTGAGGCTCCGGCACTTGATGCACGGGCGCGCCGTTGGAACGCCTGTTTTGAGTTTGGGAAGTGGCACCGGCCCCAGCTTTGCTGGTAAACTCCCGGCCGGTCGGCCCGCTGGGGACCCGGCTGCCGTAATCGTCGTTTGTCGGTGCCCGCGCGTCGTGCCACCGGCCACGCAAGGGAGATTGGATGACGCTTGAGCTCAGCCTGGTAGTCGTTGCCGCGCTACTGGCGATTGCCTACGGCGCCTACCTCGCCTACTCGATCCTCAGCCAGAGCGCGGGCAACGAGCGGATGCGGGAGATCGCGGGCTACATCCAGGAGGGCGCCCAGGCCTACCTCAACCGGCAGTACACCATCATCGGTGCCGTCGGGGTGGTCATCTTCGTCGTCCTCTTCGTGACCCTGGGCTACCGCACCGGGCTGCTCTTCGTCGTTGGCGCCGCGTGCTCGGCGGCGGCCGGCTACGTGGGCATGAACGTCAGCGTCAGGGCGAACGTTCGCACCGCTGAGGCCGCTCGCGGCGGGCTCGCCGATGCCCTTTCGATGGCGTTCCGGGGAGGCGCCGTCACGGGGCTGTTCGTCGTCGGCCTGGGGCTGCTGGGCGTGACCCTCAGCTATGTCGTATTCAAGGACCCCAGGGCGCTGGTTGGCCTTGGCTTCGGCGCCTCGCTGGTGTCGGTGTTCGCCCGGCTCGGCGGTGGCATCTACACCAAGGCGGCCGACGTCGGCGCCGACCTGGTCGGCAAGGTCGAAGCCGGCATCCCCGAGGACGACCCCCGCAACCCGGCCGTGATCGCGGACAACGTCGGCGACAACGTCGGCGACTGCGCCGGCATGGCCGCCGACCTCTTCGAGACCTACGCCGTCACGTCGGTGGCGGCGATGCTGCTAGGCGCGCTTGTCTTCCCCGGAAAGATGGAATTCGTGATCTACCCGCTGCTGCTCGGCGGCGTCTCCATCATCGCCTCGATCATCGGCAGCTTCTTCGTCCGGCTGGGCAAGAGCGGCAACATCATGAACGCGCTCTACAAGGGCCTCTGGGTGGCGGCGGGCCTGGCCCTGGTCGGCTTCTACGCCGTCACCTCCCAGTACATGGGCAAGGTCGGCGGGGTGGACACCAACAAGCTCTTCCTGGCGGCGCTGATCGGGATCGCGATCACGGTGGCGCTGGTCTACATCACCGACTACTACACCAGCGCCGAGTTCACCCCGGTCAAGCGCATCGCCGAGGCCAGCACCACCGGCCACGCGACCAACATCATCGCCGGCCTGGCCGTGGGGATGCAGGCGACGGCGCTGCCGGTGGCGGTGATCGCGCTGGGCATCATCCTCGCGGCGGGGCTTGGCGGCGGGGGAGGGCAGTCCCTCTACTACATCGCGGTGGCGGCGATGGCGATGCTGTCGATGACCGGCATCATCGTGGCGATCGACTCCTACGGCCCCATCACCGACAACGCCGGTGGCATCGCCGAGATGGCGGGCCTGCCGGAGTCCGTCCGCGAGGTCACCGACCCTCTCGACTCCGTTGGCAACACCACCAAGGCCGTGACCAAGGGCTACGCCATCGGCTCGGCGGGCCTGGCGGCGCTCGTGCTCTTCGGCTCCTACACCCAGGAGCTGAACAACGCCCTCAACCTCGACGCCGCCCATTCCTTCCGCTTCGACCTTTCTGACCCGCAGGTGATCGTCGGGCTCTTCATCGGCGGCATCCTGCCGGTGCTGTTCGCCTCCTTCTGCATGCTCGCCGTCGGCCGTGCCGCCGGAGGCGTGGTCGAGGAGGTGCGCCGTCAGTTCAAGGAGCACCCCGGGATCATGGAGGGCACAGAGACGCCCGAGTACGGCCACGCGGTGGCGCTGGTGACGGCGGCGGCGCAGCGGGAGATGATCATCCCCGGGCTGATCCCGGTGGCGGCGCCGATCCTGGTCGGCTTCATCCTGGGCCCGCGGGCGCTGGGTGGCATGCTCGTCGGCGCCATCGTGGTCGGAGTCTTCGTCGCCATCCAGATGACCAGCGGTGGCGGCGCCTGGGACAACGCCAAGAAGTACATCGAGGACGGCCACTTCGGCGGCAAGGGTACCGACGCCCACGCGGCCTCGGTGACCGGCGACACCGTTGGCGATCCCTACAAGGACACCGCCGGGCCCGCGATCAACCCCATGATCAAGGTGATCAACATCATCTCCATCCTGATCGCCTCATCGGTCGCCGCCCACTCGCTCTTCTTCCACTGAGTTAGCAGCGGTCAGGCACCGGCCGGCGAGGCCGGCGTCAGGAGAGGGTCGAGACGCCCCCTGAGACCGGGATGATCGCGCCCGTCACGTAGGCGCCCGCCCGCGAGGAGAGGTAGATCACCGTCCCGGCGATGTCCTCTTCGGTGCCGGCGCGGACCATCGGGATCCGGTCGATGATCGCCTCGCGCATCTCCGGCGTCTCGAACATGAACTTGGTCATCTTGCTGGGGAAGAGCCCGGGGGCGATGGCGTTGACGGTAATGTGCTCGGCCACCAGGCGGCGCGCCAGGTGGCGCGTGAGCATGTGGACGCCGGCTTTGCTGGCCGAGTAGGCGAAGCTCTCCAGCACCGGCACCGACAATCCGTCGACCGAGCCGATGTTGATCACCCGAGACGGGTCCTCCGCGGTGGCGCCGGCGCGCAGCAGCGGCAGCAGCAGCTGGGTGGTGAAGAAGACGCCCTTGACATTTGTGTCGAGGACCTTGTCGAAGCCCTCCTCGGAATACTCCTCGATGGGCTCGCCCCAGCTGGCGCCGGCGTTGTTGACGAGGATGTCGACGCGCTGCTCGTGTTTGGCGACGCCGTCCCGGAGCACCTCGGACCCGTGGCGGCTGGAAAGGTCCGCGGGGACCGACACGCACTTGCCGAACTGGCTCAAGTCGGCGGCGGTCGCGTCGCAGGCCTCGGCCTTGCGCGCCGAGATGTACACCGTCGCGCCCGCCTGGAGCAGGCCGCGGGCCACCATCTCGCCGATGCCGCGGGAACCGCCGGTCACCACCGCCACCTTGCCGTCGACTGAGAACAGGTCGCTCACCGCCGACATGGTAGCGGAGTCGGGCGGGTGGCTACGGGTGCGGGATGATCGAGGGCAGCGGCAGCGGTTGCGAGCTGGGACTGGGCTGGGGCGCGGGCCCGCCGCCGCTACCACCGCCGCTGCCGCCTCCACTACCGCCTCCGCCCGCCTGGCGGGCGGGGGCTGCCGGCGCCGGTGGGGGCGGGTCGACGAAGCGCTCGGCGACCACGATCGTCTTGGGACCGCTGGGCGCCCAGTCGTTGCAGGTCTGCAGCGTCAACCGCTCATCGCTGGTCTGCTGCAGTGGGGTGGTGTCGTTGCCGGGATGGTGGGTGTCAACCGACACCGCCTGGTAGCGGATCACGTTATTGGCGGAGGTGTAGACGTAGACCGCGTCGCAGACATGCATGTAGTGGAGCGGCCAGAAGAGCCCGGGGGCCGAGCCCGCCGGCTGGCCGTGGGCGTGGGCGTAGACATAGCTGTTGCCGGTCTCCCGGGCTGCGAAAGGCCCGGATAGAGCCACGCCACCCAGTCGTTGTCGGGCGGCGTGCCGCCGTCGCCAGGGTGGATCTCAACGTTGATGCCGACGTGGGGGATGACCACCCGCGGGTAGTAGGAGGCGTTGAGCGGGCCGGGGACCGGGATCGCGCCGCAGCCGGGCGCGTGGTACGCCGGCCCGCTCGAGACCCAACCGACTGGCGCCGCGAGGGCGGTATCGGCGGATGGTGAAGCGTCAGGGCTCGGGCTCGGGCTGGCGTCGGGGCTGGCCTGCACCTGCTGCGCCGCCTGCACCCGGCCGGTGGGCGCGCTGGGGCTGAAGCTGGCGGCCACGATCGAGACGGCCAGCAGCAAGGGCAGAGCGACCTGCGTGGCCCGCGCACCCCTCGACTGGCCCTTCCAGGCCAGCCACACGATATATAGCCACCACCGAACCGAGTCCATAGGTTTGGAGCACCCCCGCTCTGCGAACCTTTCTCAGGAAGCCGAATCCTTCCCCGCCAATAGGGTACTAGTTGGCGCCCCCGGACGCCAGGCCTGATCTGAAGTTCGCCAGCCGCTAGCCGGCGTGGTGCGGCAGCGGTTGGTCGCCCAGAGACACGGTCGCGGGCCGCGAAGCCTCCTCACCCCACGGCTGCCGGTTGAGCAGGTCGCGAACCTGCACCTCGCCGGCCTCGAGCCGGCCGGAGCTGGCGTCGGCGATGCGGTAACTCAAGGTCGACTTCCCGAAGGGCTGCGATTCGACGAAGATGCAGCGCAGCTCGCCCTCGTCAAAGCCGCACTGGGCCTGGATCTCGCCCAGCAGCTGCTCGTTGTGGAGGTGGCCCTCGCCGAAGTTCCAGCCCAGGACCAGGCCGGCGACCACCTCGCCATCCACCCACTGGTAGTCCTCGAATCGATCCACCGCCCTGGGCACCAGCTCGGACAGCGCCCGGCCGTGCAGGTGCATCAGGCGGAAGCCCATCACCTTGCCCACGATCGCGACCCCGGTCGCCCTGTCGTAGAGGCGATCGAGCTGGTCGTAGACCCACGGCGAGGTCATCTTCATGCGGGCCAGCTTGATGTGGCTCTCGCCGCGGAAGAGCCAGATGCTGTAGGCCCAGTTGCCAGCGTAGTAGCGCATCGCCATCAGGAACGGCACCCGCGACGGCACCAGGTTGCCGAGCAGCGGCACCGCCAGCAGCATCACCGCCAGGAACAGAGCCACCGGTGGCCTCATGTCAAAGACACTGACCGTCGCGTTCTGCCAGAAGAGGAAGAAGGCGCCGTAGACCATGATCACGTTCCACTCCAGCGGCACCCCCATCGGGACGTTGCTGGTGATGTAGGTGTGCAGGCCCAACATCAGGATCATCCCCACCAGCGTGACGGTGCCGCCGCGACCAGTCAGCAAAACGATCGGGATCGAGAACTCCAGCAGGATCCCGGCGTGGGCGATCGATGCCAATCGCGACGGTCTCAGGTCGTCGGGATAGCGCTGGTACATCAGCTTTCGCAGCCAGGCGAAGCGGGTGAACGGGCTGTTGCTGGTCATCACGCAGACCACCGCGGGGAAGTGGTGGTTGAGCTTGGAGAACCCGGCCCAGAACCAGAGCGCGGCCCAGACCGCCTTGGCCCCGGGGATGAAGTTGGAGGCCAGCACGAAGACCACCAGCGTGGTCCAGTAGTGCTCGCCACGGGCGATCAGAAAAAGGGTCTTGTCGGTCAGCCCGAGGATTACCAGCAGCACCGCGATCGCCACCATCGCCGGCTGGGTGGGCGCCGGCGACACCAGCGCGATCACCAGCAGGAGGTTGTTGCCGGCGTAGAGGGCCACGTCCAGCCAGGTGCGCCGGAAGCCGCCGATGACCGGCGCGCCGGGCAAGGCCGGCAGCTTGGTGGTGCCGGGCCGCAGGAAGTAGAGGGCACCGCCGAGCGGTGGGAAGTAGCGGCCGGTCAGCGGTCCGCTGCCGCATCCGAGGCCGACACCTTCGAAAAGCATGCTCCAGAGGATTGCCTTCTGGAAGGCCACCGGCGTAAGCCACCAGGTGGAGATCGAGTTGAGGCGGCCCGCGCCGGGAGTGAAGCTGCAGAAGAACACCCAGCCGCCGATGTACAGGCCGATCTTGATCGCGTACACCAGGTAGACCGCCAGCGGCGTGCCGTAGCCCTGCAGCGCCCAGGCGCGACAGACCATTCTGGCCTTCTCCGCAAACGGCGCCTGGGCCCACTCCAGCGGGTCGTACGGCGGCAGGATCGGGTTGATGATCCCCAAATGTCCTCGTGGCCTCCGCGTCAGAACTCAGCGCTGATTAACGCACAGACACCGGCGCTCCGGGGTCCAGCAGACATCGCTGCGCGGCGGCGATACCCTCTCAGTGATGGACGAGTGGCAGCTCGAGATGCAGGAGATCGAGCGCAACATCTCGGCGCTGCGCGCTCGCGACGGCGACCCGGTCGTCATCGATGAGCTGGAGGCCGAGTTGAGGATCCTGAAATCCCTGTACCTGACCGCCGGCGACGTCTTCGACGCCGGCCTCGATGACTCCCGGCTGAGGCTCGATTTCGAGCAGCTCGGCCTTGGAACATGGACGTTCCAGAACGTCTACACCTTCGTCTACGAGCGGGCGCTGGAGATCGAAACCGGGCGGCGCGAGCTGTCCTCTTTGGTGCCGGAGCAGGATTACCCCGACATGATCCGCCGCCTGGCCGGTTGACTCCCTTCGAGTTCTCACCGCTGGACCCGGGCGCCCAGCCCCGCACCGACGGGCGGCTCGATGTCTCCCGCATCGACGGCGCCGGCGTGCCCAACGGCACCCTCGAGGTGCAGTTGGGGCCGCGCCGGATCGGCGGCGGCTACCTTCGCGTCTTCGTCGACCAGGGCGGCGCGCGGGCGCGGTTCATCGACGGGCTCTTCAACGACGGTCCCTACCCGGGCCAGAACTGGATCGAGATCGTGGACCTTGAAATGCCGCCCGGGATCGATTCCGGAACCGGCTGGGAGGCGCGACTGGTCCCCTTCCTGGCGCCGATGGCAGCGGCGATCCCGCGCGGCGGACACCTGATGGTCGACTACGAGAAGACGATGTGGAGAGAGACCCAACTGGGGCTCCTGGCCGGAATCCCGCCACTGGCGACGCCGATGGGGGCGCTGCTCCACCGGGCGGGCTGCGGAGACAGCTTCAAGGACTGGTACTTCCCCGAGGGCGGCCAGGAGGGCGGGCGCAAGCTCCAGGGCAACAAGGCGTTCGACGATCGCCAGGAAGTCGACATGGCAGGCCGGCGCGCCAAGGAGCTGGAGCGTTTCCTCGCTGGGGCGCCGTCCGGCTCGCCTATCGACGCGCGGGCGAGGGCAACCGCAGGCGAGGTACTGGAGGAGCTCCAAGCCCGCCTCTCCTAGGCCGGGCCGCACCAGCCGGCAAAAAGAAAAGCGGCCGGGCCAACGCCCGACCGCTTCCAGCTGGTCTGTGTCAGTCCAGGTCCATCGGCCCTTCGGCCTTGGCCTTGGACTTGTCCATGGTGTGGACATGCTCGTCCTGCCACCGGTCCGCGAGGCTCTTCTGCAGCCCCGACATGGTGGTGTACTCGAGCTCCTCCAGCGGCAGCCGGTGCGGCTCGAAGGGCCCGTGGCGGCGCAGATACTCGCCCACCTCGTTGGCCTTCTCGCGGGCCATGTCGAAGCTGACGTCGTCGAACATGTCGCGGGGCTCGCCGAGCCGGCCGTCGGCCAGCTGGAAGCCCAGGCAGATCACCCGCGGCGGGCCGTCGAACCGCGACGGGTGCGAGCCCGGCTGCGATGTCGGCATCAGAGGTCCCATGTGCGAGCCGCGCATCCATCCCGGCACGATGTGGGGGAAGGCGAACGGCTCCAGCGCCTCGCCGACCGCGGGGAAGCCCGACTGGCAGCGCACGATGCAGACCGGGTCGTCCTTGCCGACGTAGCGGCCCGCGATCATGGTGAGCTTCGTGGTCGAGGCCACAGCGCACCACTCGTCGGTCCATTTGGCCGGCCGGATGTGGTCGATTACATAGCGCCCCGGCGCGCCCAGGAACATCAGCAGGTCGTATGACTCCTCGGGGGTCTTGAGATCGATTCGCTTGCCCTCGAGCGCGTCGTGGACGGTGAAGATGAAGCCCTCGTGCATCTTGGTGTCGATGACCAGGCCAGGGGTGGTCATGGGGTCGGCGAACATCCGGAAGAGCGGCATGTTCCAGGCGCCGGGAGCGGTCTTGTCGGCCATGAAGCAGAGGACGGGCTCAGACGGGCGCTCGACGAACTCGATCTCGGCCGCGCCCGGGCCCATGCCCTTGACGTTGCCGCTGAAGGCGTCCACCAGGAGGTCCTGGCCGGCGCCGTAGAGATGGAGGCTGTGGGCCACGTTGGCAGCCTCCTCGAGGGCGGTCCAGGCAAGCTGGTGGACTCCCTCGTCGTCGGTGCCGTGGTAATGGGTCATGATCAGCTGGACGTCGTCCCCGACCTGGGTGACGTAGTAGTCCTCGATCAGGGTGCTGTTGCCAAGCACCTCACGCGCCTTGGAAAGCAAGGCCGGGTGGGACGAGCTGTGACCCACCCATCCCCCGACATCGGCCTTGATCAAGCTCAGAGTGAGCTTTTTCCCTTCTGTCAACTAATTCTCCTTGCAGTGGTGCCGCGCGAGTTTGACGGGCGCTGAGCGCGCGTCAACCGAGCGGCGCTGAGGGGTTTGCTCGAAGGGGACACCGGCGCGGGTCGCTCACCTCGAGTTGCTTCATCACTAACTCAAATGCCGGTGGCTATCATATCCCGTGCCTCCGGCCGCGGACAACAAATCCAGCCTGGGCCAGGGGCCCCTGCTGATCCTGCTGGCGTTCACCGGCGGCCTCAGCAGCCTGGGCCTGGAGATCGCCGCCTCCCGCCTGCTGGCGCCCTTCTTCGGCACCTCAACTTATATCTGGGGCGCCCTGATTGGCCTGATCCTGCTGTACCTGACGGTCGGCTACTACATCGGCGGCTGGGCCGCCGACAGGTGGCCGAGGCCGGACTACCTATACCGTCTGACCGCGATCGCGGGCGGGCTGGTCCTGCTGATCCCGCTGGTGTCGCGCCCCATCCTGCTCTTCTCGCAACAGGCCCTCGACACCTTCGCGGTGGGGGCGTTCGTGGGTGCCTTGATCGCCGTGATCCTGATCTTCCTGCCCTCGGTGGTGCTGCTGGGGATGGTCTCGCCGTGGGTCATCCGCCTCCGCGTCGCCACCGTAAGCGAGGCCGGGCGCGCCGCCGGCAGGGTCTACGCCGTCTCCACCGCGGGCTCGATCCTGGGTGCCTTCCTGCCCGCGTTCTGGTGGATCCCCAGCTACGGAACGCGGGCCACCATATACGGGCTGGGACTGCTGGTGCTGGCGGTGTCGGTGGCCGGGATGCTGAGCCTGCGCGTCAGCGCCGCAGCCCTGACGTTCCTCTGCACGCTGCCGATACTCGGCGCCGCCGTTCCCTACGGCACCATCAGGCCCCCCGCCGGCGGCCGCTCGATCTACGAGTCCGACTCCGAGTACGGCTACATCCAGGTGGTGGAGCGGGGGAGGGAGCGTGACCTGATCCTCAACGAGGGCCAGGCGATCCACTCCATCTACAACCCCGACCAGCTGCTCACCGGCGGCTACTGGGACTACTACACGCTCTCGCCGATGTTCGGATACCGCCAGTGGACGGGCCAGGCTCCCAAGCGCGCCCTCATCGTCGGCTTGGCCGGTGGCACCGCGGCGCGCGAGCTGACCGCTGCCTACGGGCCGGTGGCGATCGACGGCGTGGAGATCGACCAGCGAATCATCGACGTCGGGCGTCAGTACTTTGCGATGACCGAGCCCAACCTCAACGCTGTCGCCGCCGACGGCCGCTACTACCTGGACCACGCCCGGACGGACTACGACCTGATCGCCATCGACGCCTACCGCCAGCCTTACATCCCCTTCCATCTGACCACCAAGGAGTTCTTCGAAGAGTGCCGCCGGCACCTGAGCCCCAACGGCGTTGTCGCTGTCAACGTGGGCCGCGCTCCCGGCGACTACCGGCTGGTCGACGCCATCACCGGCACCCTCGGTGACGTCTTCCCCGAGGTCTACCAGCAGGACACCGCCGGCTACCTCAACACCATGGTCTACGCCCCCAACCAGCCCACCCAGCCGGCCGAGGTCACCGCCAACCTGGGACGGCCGCGGTCGGCCTATCCGCCGCTGGTGGCCGGCGTGGTGGAAGAGGCCGGCCTGCACGCACCCGTCCATGACGAGCCGCACCTGCCCATCTACACCGACGACCTGGCGCCGGTCGAGCGGCTGGTCGACTCGATCATCTACCGGTTCGTCAGCAGCGGCGGGCGCTGAGCTGGTGCGTTGCTAGACTCCAGAGTGGCCGAGATCACCGAAGCCGACGTCATCCAGGCCCTCCAGGGGGTCCAGGACCCCGAGCTGCACAAGGACTTCACCGAGCTGGGAATGATCCGCGACGTGCGCGCCTCGGGCGGGGTGATCTCCCTGTCAGTGATCCTGACCACGCCGGCCTGCCCGCTCAAGGACGAGATCGGCAACCGCGTGCGAGGGGCGCTGGTCGAGCGCATACCCGGCGTGTCGGCGGTCAACATCGAGTTCGGCTCCCAGGTCGTCGCCTTCAAGGGCGTCGGCGACAAGGCTCCAATCGAAGGCGTCAAGAACGTGGTCGCCGTCGGTAGCGGCAAGGGTGGCGTTGGAAAATCCACAGTCGCGGTCAACCTGGCGCTGGCGCTACGCAACTCCGGCGCCGCTGTGGGCCTGGTTGACGCCGACGTCTACGGCCCCAACCTGCCGACCATGATGGGCGCCAGCGGCACCCCCTACGGCGAGAACAACAAGATCATTCCGCTGACCGCGCACGACATCAAGGTCATGTCGATAGGCTTCCTGCTGCCGCCCGACCGGCCCGTGATCTGGCGTGGACCGATGATCGCCGGCACCCTCAAGCAGTTCCTCTATGACGTCAACTGGGGCGAGCTCGACTACCTCGTCGTGGACCTCCCGCCGGGGACCGGCGACGCCCCGCTGACGTTGGTGCAGAGCATCCCCATCACCGGTGCGGTGCTGGTCACCACCCCCCAGGACGTCGCCCTCGAGGACGTCACCAAGGCAGCCTCGATGTTCAACACGCTGTCGGTGAACGTGCTCGGGGTGGTCGAGAACATGAGCTATTTCCTCTGCCCCCACTGCGGTGAGCGGACCGACGTCTTCGATCACGGCGGCGGGCAGAAGCTGGCCGACAAGCTGGGCGTGCCGTTCATGGGTGAGATCCCGCTGGATCCCAAGCTCCGGGTGGGAGGCGGGGCGGGCATTCCGCTGATGGCCGCGGAGCCCGACTCCGCGCTGGGCAAGGTCTTCAACCAGGTCGCCGAGACCGTCGCCGGTCGCGTCAGCGTGGCCGCTTTCGCCGACCTCAGCGCGCTCCCCTTCAAGCCCGGACCCGGCTTCCAACCGATCTCCTAGTCGACCATCAATCTGATGGTCCCGCCGCCAGGGGGAGACTGATCGCAGGCTCGCGCGAAGCCCTGAGGGAGCGCGCCGCCGCCCTCTTCTTCGACACCTTCGCGATCTCGCCGCAGAGCCTGGCGGTCGCGCCCGGCAGGATCAACATCATCGGCGAGCACACCGACTATGCCGGCGGCCTGTGTCTGCCCGCCGCCATCGATCGCTACCTCGCGGTCGCATCCGGGCCCGCCAGCCGGATCGAGATGGTCAGTGAGGGCCGGGGAGCGCCGCTGACCGCGGATGCCGATGACCTGCGGCCGTCGGGCGGCTGGGCCGATCTGCCGCTGGGAGTGCTGGCGGAGCTGGCCAAGGACAGGGTGCCGATCCAGATGCGCTTCGCGATCGTCTCGGAGATACCTCCGGGTTCCGGCCTGAGCAGCTCCGCTGCCCTGGCCGTTGCCACCGCCATCGCCGTACTGCAGCCGCTGGGGGGCCGGATCAACGCCTACGCGCTGACGCGCCTCTGCCAGCGCGCGGAAAACGACTTCCTGGGTGTGCCCAGCGGCCTGATGGATCAGATCGCCGTGGTCCACGGCCGCCGTGGGGAGGCGCTCTTTTTCAACGCCGGCATCGAGATCTTCGAGCCGGTGGCACTCCCCGCCGACATCGCCTTCCTGGTGGTGGAATCCGGCGTCGAGCGGAGCCTCCGCGCCGGGGGCTACGGCGACCGGCGGCAGGAGGCGGCGGAGGCGCTGCGACTGGCCCGGCAGCGGCATCCCGGCCTCCGATCGCTGGCCGACCTGGAGTCGCCGGAGATCGAGGCTCTCGGGCTCCCCGAGACGCTGCGGCGCCGGGCCCGGCACATCGCAGGTGAGTCGCACCGGGTGCGGCTGGCGATTGCCTGCCTGGAAGCCGACAACGTGGAGGCGTTGGGGCAGCTGATGTCGACATCCCACCTGAGCCTGGCTCGCGACTACGAGGTCAGCACCCTAGAGCTCGACGCCCTGGTGAAGGAAGCGGTCGAGGCCGGCGCCGCCGGCGCCCGGCTGCTCGGCGCTGGCTTCGGCGGATCGATCATCGCCGCGGTCGAGGCGCCGCGGATGGAGCAGGTTGCCGAGGTCCTCGAGCGCGACCACAGGGTCCATCGCGTGGTGGCAGTCGACGGAGCCCTGGCCTAGTGGACGTGGCTCGACGGCGCATGGATACACTCTGGCCGTGAGTTCGGACTGTCTCCTTCTGTCGCTGCCCCAGGGCCTCGATCGCCAGCGCCTCGATGGCTGGCGGCGCCAGGTCTTCGACCTGGGGGAGGGCGAGGAGCAGGGCTACCACAGGGCCACCAGGCCTCCCGGGGAGTGGGCCGAGGTCGCCGACATGACGATGCGCGGCCGTCCCGACGCATCCTCGGTCTGGTATCGCACCGAGTTCGCCCACCCCGGCTGGGCCGAGCGAACCCTGCTTCGTTTCGATGGCGCCTTCATAGCCGCGAACGTGTGGCTCAACGGCAAGCTGCTGGGCAGCCACTACGGCTTCCCCGGCCACTTTGGCTTTGACATCTCCTCGTACCTCGAGACCAGCAACGTGCTGGCGGTCTGCGTGCAGGCGCCCGATGCCGCCGGCCAGCTTGCCGGCCCCCTGTCCGAGCTCAAAGACGAGCAGGGTCGCGATTGGTGGCCGCTGGGGCTGGTCGGCAGGGTCTGGCTGGAGCAGGTGGGCAATGTCGTGGTCGAGTCGGTCGATGTCAACTGGCGCCTGGCGCCCGGCACCGCCGAGGCCAACCTCAAGACCGTGGTTCGCAACCTCGACGCCAGGGACATGGACGCCGTGATCGGCTGGCAGCTGATCCCGCCCGACACTGAGACCGCCCAGGTCCGCTGGCGCCGGTCGGTGCACCTCACCGGCGGCCAGGCCCGGACGCTGGAGACCACGGTCGCGGTCGACCGCCCCAAGCTGTGGTGGCCGTGGACCCTGGGCGAGCAGCATCTCTACGATCTGATGGCGCAGGTCGAGATCGAGGGGCGTCGTTCCACCGCCACCGGGCGGCAGCTGGGGATCAGGCAGATCGACCTCGAGGCCACCGTGGGAGGCATGGCCTGGACCATTAACGGCCGGCGGCACTTCCCGCGCGGGGCTGTCCTGCCGCCGCTACCGCCGGGGGCTGGTGGCGATCCGATCGGCGCCTGGCGCCTGGCGGGGCTGGACCTGGCGGTTTCGCGAGGCCAGCTGCCCAGCGAGCGAACCGCGGCATCGGCAGACGCCGCCGGCGTTCTGTTGGTGGTCGACCCGCCCGTCTTCGTCCCAGGCCAGGGGGACGAGCGCGCCCATCGACACCACCAGCGCGAGGCGATCTCCCTGGTCGCGTCCCACGCCAGCGCCGCGGTGCTGCTCCAGCGATCGGGTCCCGGCCTCCACGACAGCCTCCCGAATGCGGCCGCCTCGGGTGAGCCCTACACCCTGACCGGCATCGACCGGTCGGAGGTGGAGTCGGTGCGGCGCGCCAAGTACGACCCCCAGACCGCGCTGGTGCTGAAGGCGCTGCCGGACCTAGACGAGGGCGCCGGCTTCCTGGCCGCGACGGCGGCGCTCCTGGAGTGGCACGAGCTGGTCGACCGTGACGCCCTGATGCTCCGGTTCCACGTCGTCAACGATGAGCTGGCGGTCCAGGGCAGAGCCCTGGTGCGATGGCGGATGAAGGCGCTGGAGCCAAGCGGGTGGCTGCCTTTCGTGCGTGATCGTGGTGGCGATATCGCGGTCCGGATCCCCGGGCCCGAGCAGGAGCCGGCGGTCTACGAGGACGAGGTCAGCCTGCCTCGCGGCCGTGGCCCGGTGCTGATCGAGGTGGGCCTGGAACAGGAGGGCGAGCTGCTCTCCTACCTCGAGTACGAGGTCGACCCGGGTTAGCTTCGACCCGGCCCTGGCTTGCCGTTGCTGGAGCCGGCCGACATCCGTTGCTCCAGCTGCTTGATGACGATCGGCACCGCCGCCGAGGCCACCGACTTGAGGGCGCTGCTGATGACCCGCTGGCGCATAGTCCGCTCGTCCTTGCTCAGCTCGTGCTTGAGCTCTTCGCGGAGCTCTGCCCGCAGTTTCTGACGCTCGCCGGCGAGCGTCTTCTCGATCGCCTGCGCCGCCTCCTTGGTGGTCTTCAGTGGGGTTGCTGCGGCCTCGACCGCCCGGCCGAGCCGGCGCTTCAGGCTTCGCCGTTCGGCCCGGTGCCGCGCGGTTACTACCACCATCGCCACCCCACCCACAACCACCACCACGGCCGCGCCAACGGCCACCGTCTTGGCGATCCGCAGCGGTCGCTCAGTCGCCTTGCGCAGCCCGACGACCTTATCGGTCATGTCGGCCCGCAGACGGATTATTTCGTCTCTGGTCTGATTTGCTGAATCGCCCAATCGAGGTCTTCCTTGATGGATTGGATTGATCTTTCCGGTGCCGCGAACTTGATCCGTGCCTTGCCGACGAAGGCCAGCACCGCCGCCGCCGCCAGCCAGAAGATGGTCAGGCCGACCGCCACCCAGTGCCCGAAGTAGGCCACGAACCACACCTGCAGGAAGATGAAGAAGAAGAGCGCGGCCATCGCCGAGAGCACCAGCATCGCGATCGCGATGGCGTTGCGCTTGATCAGCTCGCCGAGCTCCTGTTTGAACAGCTCGATCTCCAGCTGAACCAGGCGACCGGTGTCGGAGGCCAGCTCCGAGACGCTGGCGCCGATGCCCTCCTTGGGCATGGGATGGGGGTATCGCCGAGTTGTCGCCACGGTGCCACGATCGTAGCCGATATGCCCGACGTCGCAGCGCCGAGCGCCGCCGCCATGCATTCGTTCCATCCGCGTCACAACCGCGTTACCGTGCTTGTCCACCACGGAACCGCGCACTAACTTGGTGCAGGCAAGCAATGGGCACCACCAAACGTCACAACCCGCACGATCTGGCCGAGACCTGGGAGCGCTTCAAGTCCGCCCGCGGACTGGAGCTGGCGAACTGGGTCGATGCCGAGCGCGCCCTGGCGGCGGCCCGGCAAGCCGGCGACCTCCCGGCCGACCCAGGGGACCGGCTGCTGGCGGCAGAGGCCGCCCTGCAGAGCGCGATCGTCGATTTTGCCGCCGCCGAGGACGTCGAATCGGACCCCACGCCCGTGGCGCTCGGCTTGCTCCGGATGGCGGAGGACGCCCTCAAGGACCAGGAGCTCTCCAGCCGGCGCCGCTCCGAACGCGGCGGCTCCACGCCCGGCCGCCGGCCACCCCGTCAGACCGCTCGGTAGCCCTCCGGCGCCGCCTGGGCCAGGCCCAGCTCGACGCGAAGATCGTCGGCGTTGCTGACAGGTCGCGAGCAGACAAAGCCTTTGCAGACGTAAGCGACGGCCAGACCCGCGTCTGGGCTCGCGGCCCGGTCGGCGAGGAGCGCCGGGACTGTGCTGCCCTCGCCACCGGCCGCCAGCACCTTGGCCGGCAGGTAGGCCGAGGTCACACAGCGCAGCAGCTCTCTGGCCGCCGGCGATTCCAGGTCGCCCACCACGGCTATCTCCAGCGGGCTGCCGAGGTGGGTGTCCAGGACCGACAGCAGGCGGCCGAAGAAGAGCGGGTGTGATGCCATGGCCCCGGCCAGGGAGGACATGATCTCCTCGCTGGCGAGCCGGTAGCGATCCTCCCCTGATAGGAGGGCCAGCTCCAGCAACGCTTCGGCGGCCACCGAGTTCCCCGCCGGGACGGCGTTGTCGTCGAAGTCCTTGGGCCGGAAAAGAAGCTGCTCGTGGT
>Ga0210400_10000118_pt1 | contig 103937 bp, 78 predicted proteins | sample IncBWH26MmetaG_FD_155456 | JGI IMG/M metagenome (GOLD analysis project Ga0210400, IMG submission 155456) | Forest soil microbial communities from Barre Woods Harvard Forest LTER site, Petersham, Massachusetts, United States - Inc-BW-H-26-M | ecosystem: Environmental > Terrestrial > Soil >... | reverse complement strand
GTCCTTGAACTGATATCGTCCGGCAATGGATGCAACGCTGTTGGGATAGTCCACGCCCAATGCCCAACGGCAGACGTCTACTTCGTGCGTGCCATTGTTGAGCGATTCCCCTGTGCCCCAAGTCTTGAACCAGTGCCAGTTGTAGGGCTGTACGTTGTCCTTGTAGGCCTGACGTGGCGCTGGCCCCTGGAAGAGGTCCCAGTCCAACTGCGGCGGCACGGGAACTTCTTTGCCTGTACCGATCGACTTGCGCACGTTGCTGTACCAGGCCTTTGCGAAGTAAGCGCGGCCGATCAAGCCGTTGTGGATCTTGTCCACGATTTCGATGGTGTGCGGCGAGGAGCGCTGCTGCGAGCCCATCTGCACCAGCTTGCCCGTTTTCTTCTGCGCCTCGATCAGCATGACACCCTCGGCGGGATTGTGGCTGCATGGCTTTTCGACGTAGACATGCTTGCCCGCCTGAAGGGCCGCGATGGCCATCGGCGCGTGCCAGTGGTCGGGCGTTGCGATGGCAATCGCATCGATTTCTTTCAGCGCCAGGAGGTTGCGGAAGTCCTTCTCGGTTGCCGGGGCCTCGTCCATCTCAGTCTGCGTGACCGTGGCGAACTTCTTCAGGATGTTGCTCTCCACGTCGCACACATGCGAGATCCGCGCGTTTGCCTTGTTCGCCTTCAAGGATGAGAGGAGCGCGTAGGCGCGACCGTTCAGGCCGATAACGGCGAAGTTGAGCCGGTTGTTGGATCCTATGATCTGCGCGTAGCTCTTCGCCGTCGAGCTGATCGCCAAACCCGCTGCACCTGCCGCCGCTCCATCCAGAAACTCACGCCGGGTCATCATGCTTCTTCCTCCTCGAATCTCCATCTCGACCGGTTCTCTTATCACACGCGATGTTGGCACAATAACTCGGCCGATTGCCGATCTCCATCCGGAGCAAGTGGGACCGCGTCCCGTGCCGCTCTGCCATATTTCTGCCGTTTTTATCCGCGCTTTGCCACAAAGCTGCCCGGCGCACGACACATCCCACGGTCGTAATGGCTGCACACCTGCACATCGGGAGCCTTGCATGAACCTTCGATCCTTCCTCGTAAGCCTCCTCTGGGCGCTGCTACTTGTAGTCTGCATTTCTCCGCAACGCTTGGTCTTTGCCGCCAACGCAATCGAAGATACTCCATCGGGAACATTGTACCTGCGTCGCTCGGCGCAGGAGCCCGTGACCGAGGCGTTGCGTCTCGCCACCCGCATGCAAGTGCAAGTCACCGGAAACGTGGCGCGCGTGCACGTTCAGCAGGAATTCTCGAACACCGGTGAGGACTGGGTTGAGGGACTGTATGTCTTTCCCCTGTCGAAGGATGGCGCGGTCGACGAGCTTCTGATGCGGATTGGGGAGCGGACGATCCGCGGCGAGGTGCAGGAAAAGGCAAAGGCCCAGGCCCTCTACAACGACGCGCGTGCCGAAGGCCGCCGTGCCAGCATCGTGGAACAGGAGCGGCCTAACCTCTTCACATCGGCAGTTGCCAATATCGCGCCCCATACGACCGCCACCATCGAGATCACGTATCTCGAGACCCTGCCTTTTCGCGACGGCCGCTACACGCTCAATCTGCCGCTCGCCATTACACCGCGCTACACGCCGGGCGCCCCGCAGGACGCCACGGCCGAGATGCCGGCAGCAACTGCCGCCATCATGAACGCGGCTTTGGGAACATCCGCAACGCCCGAAAAGGTCAAAGCGGCGCGCCAGCGCGTGAGCATAGAAATCGACTTGGAGCCGGGATTCGCACTTGGCGAAGTCTCTAGTTTGCATCATGCCGTCGAGACGCAGAGCGCGCCCTCCGGAAAACGCGTTCTTTTACATACGGACGACGCTCCCGCCGATCGCGACTTCGAATTGACGTGGACTCAGGCCGCCGAAAAGGAGGTCGCGGGTGCCGCCTTCGCTGAAAGAATTGGCGGTGAAACCTTTGCGCTGCTGATGCTATCCACGCCGCAGCAACTGGATGAGGCCGTGCCGCCGCGAGAAGTCACATTCATCATCGACACGTCCGGGTCCATGCAGGGCCCGTCCATCGAGCAGGCCCGTGCAGCGCTCTCGATGGGGATCGATCGCCTGAAGCAGTCCGACAGGTTCAACGTCATCCGATTTGCGAGCGACTACTCAAAGTTATTTTCATCGCCGCAGCCGGTCACCGACAAGAGCCGCGCGCTCGCCAGCGGCTTCGTCGCCGGCCTGAGCGCCAACGGCGGCACCGAGATGCGCGCTCCATTGGAAACGGCGCTGTCGAGTCCATCGGATCCCGAACTCTTACAGCAGATCATTTTCATCACCGATGGCAGCGTCGGCAACGAGGCCGAACTGATCAAGTTGATCCATGACAGAATTGGCGAAAAGCGCTTGTTCACCGTCGGTATCGGTGCGGCGCCCAACGCGTATTTCTTGGGCGAGGCGGCGATTGCGGGGCGCGGTAGTTACACCTTTATCGCGGAGCGGGACCAGGTGGGCGCGCGCATGCGAGATCTGTTCGCCAAGCTCGAGCATCCGGCGCTTATCGATCTGAAGGTGCAGTGGCCGGGGGGTATGGGCGTCGACTTGGCGGCGCCTTTGCCCATGGATCTCTACAGCGGAGATCCGATTGTCGTGTTGGCGCGTATGCCACAGATTGCGTCGGGCGAAGTCGTGCTCTCGGGGCTCGTTCGCGGCACCCGATGGACTCAGCGTCTGCCATTGACCAGTGTGGGGGAAGCATCGGGCCTATCGAAGCTCTGGGCTCGCGAGCGCATCGGCACGCTGTCTCGACAAATGCATTTTGGCGGTGACGCCGAGCCGCTCAAGGCGGCAATCGTCGATCTGGCACTCACGTACCATCTGGTGACCGACTTCACGAGTCTCGTTGCAGTCGACGATGAAGTGGTGCGCTCTGCCGGTTCCCCAGGTCATGTCGAGCAGGCGGCAACATCAGCACCGGTAGGCGGCGCCTGGGCCACCGTCGGATTTGCGAAGACCGCGACTGACGCCGAGGTCTGGCTATGCGCGGGCTTGGTCTGTTTGGGATTGAGTCTGCTGCTTACATACACCCGATTCCGACGCCCGGCAGGGGAACGCCGACCCGCATGAGCGGTGGTGCCTCCAGGCGCGTCGATTCGCTGTTGAAGGCGGCCGCCATCGCGGCGTTCGCCGCGGGAGTCACTTGTTTGGCGGCCGGGGCTTGGATTCCTATCAAGGCCTGGGCCGCACAACTGTTGATCGACGCGGCGTGGCGCCGCGAACATGCGCTCTCGCAGATTGCCGCGCCCTGGCCCTGGGCTGACACACGGCCCGTTGCAAAGTTGACCGTGGGAGAGGGAACCGCGGCAACCACACTAATTGTGCTGGAGGGTTCGAGCGGGCGCAATCTCGCATTCGGCCCGGTGCACGACGCGGCAAGCGTCGCTCCCGGGGCGCTTGGCAACAGTGTCATTGAAGGTCATCGTGACACGCACTTCAAGATGTTGCGCGCGTCAAAGCCGGGCAACCGCGTCACCATCGAAGCGCTGGACGGCAGCCAATCCGTCTTCGTCGTCACGGACGTTCGGATTGTGGATAGTCGCCGGACGCGCATCGTGCTGGATACCGACGCGGCCCTGCTTACCCTGGTGACCTGTTACCCGTTCGATGCGATCAATCCAGGCGGGCCGCTGCGATGGATCGTGACCGCCGAACGCTTGAGGCCGAAACCTGCCCTGGCAAGCATTCGCCGGATCAACTGAGTCAAGGATTGTATTGATCCAACCAGGAACCGACCTCATCGAGCACATCGCGGCGCTGCTCGGCTAGCTGCGGAAAGTGAGGTGAGCCGGGGTAGGTCACCATGCGCACTGTCTTGCCGCGTTCCTTGAGCAGGGCATAGAACTCCGAGCCCTGGAAAGTCGGGACGCGTACATCGGCGCTGCCATGCAGGATCAGAAGAGGTGTGGTGACTTTGTCAGCAAACATCACCGCAGAGAACCTCAGCATGGGGCTCGGGTCCTTCTCCTGCAACCGTGCATCGTAGTCGGTCTGCCAGGTGTCACTGGCGGGAATGAAACTCAGCCAGTCCGTGATGCCGGCGCCTTCGATCGCCGCCTTGTAGCGGTGTGTCTGCGTGACGGTCCAAGCGGTCATGAACCCGCCGGCGCTCCAGCCGAACATGGTTAGCCGTGCGGGGTCCGCCCACCCCTGCGCGATTGCGAAGTCGGCGGCGCTGTCGACATCACGGTAAGCACGATCGCCAAAATGTTGGTAAATGGCCGCCAAGTGCGCCGTGCCATAGCCCGTGGACCCGCGATACTCCGGCTGCAGCACCACATAGTTCTTGCCGGCAATATATTTTGCCATCGGGTCCAGTCCGAGTTCGTCGTTTGCTTCCGGTCCGCCGTGCGGCAACACTAAAAAGGGGCGCTTGCCACTTGTGTAGCCCGGCGGGAAGGTGGCGATGCCCTCCAACTTGACGCCTTCTTTCGAAGTCCAGTGCACGACTTTCGTCTCACCCAGACTAATATCAGCGAGCTGCGCGTCGCCCTCGAAGGTGATCCTTTGCAGCTGTCCTTCCTTCACAACGGCGATGTTGTTGGAGTGACCCGGATCGCCGACGCCCACGGCCACCACGTCCGGAGTATCCGCGAACGGATTCGCCGCAGGCATCCGAATCGTGATGCCGTTCGGCCAGCGCAACTTCGGCGTGAGCTTGCCGTCGGCAAAGCTGTCGATTTCCGTGCGCACGCCGCGATGCACTTCGACCAGGACGGCGCCATGATGGCGCTTCACGGTGGTGGCGGTGGCATCCAGATCCGGCGTTCGGTCCACCGGGGCGCCGCCCGAGAGGGCCACTGTCCACACGTGTTCCGCGGTAAGGGTCGGTGCCTTCGTCGAGACAAACACCAATTCCGCTTCATCGGCGGACCAAGCCACTCCGGCCGTGAGGGTGGGCACATCGGCGAGCTGACGCGACCCGTCCGCGCCGCAGACATCTAGCATCGAGTGCGCATCGTGATTGCCGAGCTTGGGCAGCTGCGTCACCACCGCTAGCCGACTCGAGTCCTTCGACCAGTCAAAGTCGCTGATGGCGCGCAGTTCCTGACACCACCACGCGCCATCGTGAGAATGAAGATCGAAGACGTACAGGCTTGCCTCGTCGTTCTCGACGACGTTGTGCTCATCGTGTTTGTCCTTTACCCGAGAGTCCGACAGGACGGCGATCTTCGCGCCATCCGGTGAAATGGCTGCCGCGCGGCTGCCGCGCGGCAGCGTGAAGATAACCGTCGGCTTGCCGCTTGTGATTGGCACGATGGCGAGCTGCGTCTGATCGTCGATGCGATATTCGCCGAACAGGGCTCCGTCCCTCGTGTATCCAGCCGGTGTGAATTTTTCCGGCAGATCGAGCTTGATAGCGCCACCGCCGGCCGCCGGGACAGTGTGCCATTCGTGTTTGGCCGGCCCTTTTTCATCGAACCGGCGCACGTCGAATAGGATGGCCTTGCCGTCAGGCGAGATCGCCACCGGCGTTGCCGACCGCAATGAATTGAAGTCGCTGCTGGCGAAGGGCCGCCTGTCGGCGGCAAAGAGCGGCGCTGTGGAGAGGCTGCAAAAAACGAGAGCGCCGACGATCCGGTGCACCCAGCGGCTTGTCTGCATGTGTCATCCCCCTGGCTGAAAGCAAATCAAAATCGCATGCTCACGGTGGCCCCACCGCCAAGCGTGTTCGAAACGTCGACCGTCGCGCCATGAGCGGTGGCAATCTGACGAACCAGTGTCAGTCCCACGCCACTCCCTTGCCGCTTGGTCGTGAAGAAGGGCACGAATATTTTCTCGCGCTGATCCGGGGTAATGCCCGGACCGTTGTCCGCGACCACGATGGCAACGCGACCGTCTGGATCACGGTGAGCGGACAAAGCGATGCGGCCGGCGGGCGCGTCGCGCAGTGCCTCGATGGCGTTTCGGACCAGATTGATGAGCGCTTGATCAAGTAATTCGGTATCGGCGGCGATCTCGAGCGTTTCCGGCTCGACACTGGTCGTTAGAAGAATGTCGCGGGCCGCGAGGTCATTCGCGAGTAGGCGCTGAAGGCGCGCAAAGAGGCGCTGCACCGGCGCAAGCTCGATCTGCGTCACCAGGTGTTTGGTGAGGCGCCGGTGGTTCTGTACGAAATGCAAGAGTCCTTGGCTGCGCCGCGTGACGGTTTCAAGCGCTTCCGCGGCGTCCGTCAATGCGACCGCACGCGGATCCTCAGCCGGCAATTGCTTGATCACGCCGGTTACCAGATCGTGCGCCGTGGCGGCGAGCGAGGAGACGGGAGTAAGAGAATTCATGACCTCGTGGGCCATGACGCGGATGACGGTCTGCCAGGCAACCATCTCCTGCGCGCTCATTTCGCTTTCGATATTCTGCAGCGAAATGAGCCGATGACGAACGCCGCCAAGCGCCAATTCAGCAACCGCTACCTTGAGCTGCAGAGTTCCGGTGGGGCGCTCCATCCGCAGGATCGCGGTGCTTCCGGGGCGGATGGACTCCATGCCGACCGCGAACGCCTCACCGTGCCGAGCGAACTGCGCCTTTTCCGCGAGCGCGGTTCCGAACAAGCGCCGCGCCGCCATGTTCAGTAATTGCACGCCGCCGCGTTCGTCTGCGGAGATCAAGGCCACCGGCACGTGAGCGACGAGAGTCTGAAGGTAGCGGGCCTGCTCCTCGCGCTCCGACCGGACAACCCGAAGCTGCGTCAGGACGCGCGCCATCGCCGTACCGAGTTCACGGTGGGCGCTGTCGCCGAGCAACCCCGAAAAGCTTTGCGACGTATCGTCGAAGGAAATCGCGTCGAGAAATCTCGCCACCTCGCGGCTTGATTGCGTCGCAAACCGGACCAGCCCGACGAGCTGAGCGAGCGCGGTCGCCAAGACCAGTGTGATGGTCACATACCATCGCGTCTGCGCGATCATGCATGCAACCGCCACGATCGTGAGTGCCAATGCCGCGGTTCGCACAGCGACGCCGGTGCGGAAGCCGCTATAGGCCATACTTGGTTTTCCGCCTGTACAGTGAGGCGCGCGTGAGCCCCAGGCCCGCCGCAGCACGACTGACATTGCCCTTGTTCTCCGCAAGTGCGCGTGCGATGGCGCCTCTTTCAATATCGTCGAGCCTGGAGGTATCGCGCGAGCCACCTGTGGGGCCATTTGCACGCGCTGTGACGAGTGAAAAGTCGTCGGCCTCCAATATGGTGCCCTCGCTCAAGATTAGCGCGCGCTCCACGGCATGACGGAGCGCACGCACGTTGCCAGGCCATGCATGGGCCATCAGCTCGTCCAGCGCAGCCGCGCTCAGCCGCTTGGCGGGAAAATTGTATTTCTGCGCATAAATGGCAATGAAGTGTTCCAAGAGCAGTGGAATATCCTCACGCCGCTCACGCAACGGCGGTAGCGTGATTTCCACCGTATTGATGCGATAAAACAAGTCCTGTCGAAATCTATCCGCATCGGCAAGGTGCCCTGGCGGGAGATTGGTGGCCGAAATGAGCCGCACATCGATGGGCTCCGGTTTGTCCGCGCCGACGGGTACGACTTCTCGGCGCTCCAGCGCTGCGAGCAATTTGCTTTGCAGATGTAGCGGCACGTTGCCGATCTCGTCGAGAAACAACGTGCCGCCGGTAGCCGCGCGGAACAAACCGACGCGATCCTCGCGAGCGTCGGTGAAAGCTCCGCGACGATGGCCGAACAGCTCGCTTTCGAAGAGCTGCGGCGACAAAGAACCCAGATCGACTCGCAGGAATACTTCGCCGGCGCGGCGTGAGTGGCGGTGAATCTCACGAGCCACCAATTCCTTGCCCGTCCCGTTCTCACCGAGAATCAACACATTGGCATCGGTAGGCGCTGTCCGACGGATCGTCTCGAACACGCGCAGCGCGGCCGAGGATGTGCCGATCATCTCAACCTCAGTATTGGTGGCGGCGGCGAGTCCGCGGTGGCGGTTGCGCAGTTGCACGGTCTCCATGCGCGATCGGCGCAGATTGACAGCGGCCAAAAGTGTCGCGAGCAATCGGTCATTTTCCCAAGGTTTGGTGACGAAGTCCGCGGCGCCCTGCTTCATCGCCTGCACGGCCAATTCCACACCGCTGTGGGCAGTGACAAGCACTACCACCGCCTGCGGGTCGAGCATCAGCACTTCCGAAAGCCGCTTCAAACCCTCCGCGCCGTCATCCGCACCGGCGGCGAAGTTCATATCGAGTAGGAGAACGTCGAACGCGCCTTTTCGCACCAGATCCGGCAAGAGGAGAGGGTCGCGCAAAGTCTGAACGTAAGCGAAATGGCGCTTCAGCAAGAGGCGGGCGGCGAGCAGGATGTCCTCTTCGTCGTCGATGACCAAGATGCGTGCGGAATTCAGTTCAGGAGCCATATGTTCGAATACGGACAGGTGTCCGGTCACTTGTACGCTAGCGAGCGCTCCAAATCCAGCGCATGACTTCTAACTCTCTGAAATTACTGGACTAAGGTTCTTGGCTCGGGAATTGCACCTTCCCGATCATGGACTACATGGACCGGCCGCTTGTCCGCCCACCCGCTTGGCGGCGCTACCTCCCTTACGGGATCGGCGGGCTTGTGCTTCTCAGCGTAAGTGTTTGGCTGCTGGCGCGCGTCAATAGCCATGTCTACCGGGCGCCGATCGACCGGCTTACCTTTGGAGAAGTGACGCAAGGGCCCTTCGAGGACTTCATCGCCGTGCGCAGCACCGCCGCGCCTTTCACTACTCGTTATCTGACCGCCGATCAGGGCGGCACGGTGAAACAGGTTCTGGCCGAGGACGGTACGACGGTGAAGGCAGGGCAGGCACTCATCATATTGGCCAACACGGCCCTGCAGTTGCAGGTCGCTTCGCGCGAGGCGGATACGGCCAGCCAGATCAACGCGCTGGAAAACACAAAATTGCAATTGGAGGAAACTCGCTTCAAGTACCAGCACGATCTGCTCGACATCGAACATCAGATCAGCAAACTGACCGGCGATCTCGCACGCGACAAAATTCTGCTCGACGGCAACGCCATCGCGCCGGCTATCTACAAGCAGGAAGAGGAAGAATATTCCTATGAGCTGAAGCTCAGAGACGCCACGGTTGCCTCACGCGACGCGGAGCAAACGGTGCGCTCGAGTCAGCTTAGGCAGCTTCAGGAAACGCTGGCGCGGCTGAATGACAGCATCGCGACAGCCAAGGCGAGTCTCGACGCGCTCACGGTCCGCGCACCGACGGACGGGCATTTGACGGCGCTCAACGCCGAGGTGGGCCAATCCAAGGCGCCGGGCACCGTGCTGGGACAGGTGGATTCGCTCGATCGATTTAAACTCACCGCGCAGGTGGACGAGTTCCATCTCGGGCGCATCGTGCTCGGACAAGTGGCCCTTTTCACCAGTGATGGGCGCGACTACAAAGCCAACATTGTCAAAATCTACCCGCAGGTCGCCAACGGCACGTTCCGAATCGATCTCAACTTTGAAAATCCAAATCCTCAGGGCATCCACACCGGCCAGGCGTTTGACATCAGGCTGGAATTGGGACGCGCAGCCATCGCGAAAATGCTTCCCACTGGGCCCTTCTATCAGGACACGGGCGGCAACTGGGTCTTTGTCGTGGCCCCGGACGGGCGATACGCGACCCGGCGAACGGTGCGGTTGGGCCGGCGCAATCCCGAACATGTCGAAGTCGTCGATGGTCTGCAGACCGGCGAAAAGGTCATTATCTCCGGTTACGAGGCCTTCCAGAAGATCGCGCGTGTCGAATTCGAAAAGCCGGACCGCGGCAAGCATTGATTACAGCGGAGAAACAGATGATATCGCTCAAGCACCTCACCAAGATCTATCGCACCACGGAGATTGAGACCGCGGCGCTGCGTGACATCAATCTCGAGGTCGCGGTGGGCGAGTTCATCGCTGTGATGGGGCCATCCGGCTGCGGCAAATCCACTTTTCTCAACATCGTCGGCATGCTCGATAGTCCGACCGGCGGCGAATACTGGTTCGGCGATCAAAACATCGCGGGCCGTTCGGAGACGCAGCTCTCGGAGCTGCGCAAGAACTCCATCGGATTCGTTTTCCAGAGCTTCAATCTGATCGACGAGCTGAACGTCTCCGAGAATGTCGAATTGGCGCTGCTCTACCACCAGGATCTCTCTCGCGGCGAGCGCAAGACCCGCGTACACGATGCATTGGCACGGGTGAAGATCGGGCATCGTGCCCGGCACATGCCGCAGCAGCTGTCCGGTGGTCAACAGCAGCGCGTCGCGATCGCCCGCGCCGTGGTTTCGCGGCCCAAGTTGATCCTGGCCGACGAGCCCACCGGCAATCTCGATTCGGCCAACGGCGAAGAGGTGATGCAGTTGCTGACCGAGATGAACGTCGACGGCACAACCGTGGTCATGGTCACGCATTCTCACTCGCACGCTGAGTACGCGCATCGCATTGTGAATCTGCTCGACGGCGCCCTGGTCACCGAGAGCATTCGGCGGGTTCTCTAAGGTTGCGCTATGAATAGATCGTTGTTTTCGCATTACTTGGTTTCGGCTCTGCGCAATCTTGCCCGGCACAAGCTTTATTGTTTCATCAATATCGCGGGTCTCTCGGTAGGGCTTGCCTGCGCGATCTTCATCGTTCTGTTTCTGCGCGACGAACTCTCCTACGACCGATGGGTTCCGGACAGCTCGAATCTCTATCGGGTCGAGCTGACATTTCACATGGCCGGCCGGCGCCCGTGGCCACTTGCCACGGCCCCATTCCCCGTGCTGCGTGCGATGCAGGAGGAAATACCCGAAGTGAAAGCGGCGACCCACTTGCTTCCTGAGCCAATGACGGTGACGGTTGGCAACCGGCAATTCCTCGATACCGTTGCGGTCGTCGATCCGAGTTTCTTTCAAGTCATGAAGTTGCCCCTGGTTGAGGGCGATCCGGCCAGTGTTCTCGCCCAGCCCGAGTCGATCGTTTTGTCCCAGCGCGTGGCTCGCAAATACTTCGGCGACATCGATCCGGTCGGCAAAATTGTGACCGTGACAGGAAGTGGGATCCTGTGCGATCGGAGCGATGTTGCCTGCCTCACTGCCGCCCATCCGCTCACCGTCACGGGCGTGCTGCGGGATTTACCCGCCAACACCCAACTCTCCGTCGACCTCGTCGTGCCAAACTCGTCACAAGCCGACGAGCTGCCGAAAGGCTTTAGGGAGCAGGAGTGGACGAGTACCAACGGGGTATACAACTATGTCGCGCTCGCACCGGGCGCCGATCCCGGCGCGGTTCTTGCCAAGCTCAATCCCATACTCGATCGAAACGTCAGTCCCAAGGAAAAGTTACCGGAGAATCGCGGTAGTGGACTTGAGCAATTTCGCCTGACCCCATTCTGGGATGTTCATCTGACAAGCGACAAATACGGCGGCATGAAGCCGCCGGGAAGCTGGACCACCGTTTATGGCTTCGCGATCATCGCGCTGTTGATCGTGGTTGTTGCGTGCTTCAACTTCATGAATCTGGCGACGGCGCGCGCGACGCTGCGTGCGCGGGAAATCGCCCTCCGCAAAACGGTGGGCGCGACCCGGGCGCAGTTGATCGTACAGTTCCTGGGTGAAGCACTCCTGATGGCCCTCGTTTCACTCGTGATCGCGCTGGCGCTGGTCGAGGTCTTGCTGCCTCTCTATGACGCGTTTCTGGACCGGCCGATCGCATTCAATTATCTGGCGGACTGGCCGCTTCTCATCGCGATTGTAGCGGGCGCGATCGCCATCGGTCTGCTCAGCGGAATCTATCCGGCGCTCGTCCTGTCTGGTTTCCGGCCCGCCTCCGTACTGAAGGCGAGCGTCTCGACCGGGACCGGGTCCGGCCTGATTCGCATGGTGCTGGTGGTCTGGCAGTTTGCGGTTTCCATCGGCCTCGGCATTGCTGCAATCGTCGTATTCAGTCAGATCCGCTTTGCGCACGGCATGGACCTTGGGTTTGATCGCGACCGTATTGTCATCCTGCGTGGGATCACGACACTCACGCCGAGCGCATCGGAAAGCCTTGCCCGTGCATTGAGGACTGATCCTGGGATCGCGGACGCGGCTCTTTCCAACGGGGTTCCTTTCGATCTTTTCAATGTTTCCAATGCCCCGGTCCAAACACAGGGAATGGCACAATCGTTTACCGCTCATATCGTGAACATCGGCCCGGAATTTCCGTCGTTGTACGGTATGCGGCTTCTGGCCGGACGATTGCTTTCAACCGCGCATGGAGAGGATGTTTTCTCATCCTATCCGCTCGGGGGAGCCGATGCGGACGCCGGCCGCAATGTCTTGATAAACGGGGAGGCGGCGCGTCGTTTCGGGTACACCCCAGACGAAGCGGTCGGCAAGAGCATCGACTTGGGGTCTGGCCACGTCAGGATCGCCGGCGTCTTAGGCGATGCCATGATCGACGGTGTGAGGGAATCGGTATTGCCCGCGGTGTATGCCGACTACCCCGGCGCCAATACGCTGCTCTCGATCCGGATACACGGCGGTCGAGTTGCCGACACGCTTTCCCATATCGACAGAACTTGGGCGTCTTTCGCTCCCGGTTCTGCGATTCAACGCTATTTTCTAAGTGATACCTTCGACGACTTATTCAAGGCGGACGAAAAGCAGGGTGTGATGTTCAGCCTTTTCGTGGGCATCGCCATCTTGATCGCTTGTCTCGGTCTTTTCGGCGTTGCCGCCTTCACCGCCGAGCGCCGAACCAAAGAGATCGGCGTCCGCAAAGTGTTCGGAGCGCGCACCCAAGACGTCGTGCGACTGTTGCTTTGGCAATTCTCCATCCCGGTGCTGATTGCCAATGTGATTGCATGGCCCATCGCCTACTATTATTTGCACCATTGGCTGGAGGGTTACGCCTACCGCATTTCGCTCAATCCTCTCTATTTTCTTACCGCCGGCGCCATCGCGCTCGCCATCGCCTGGGCGACCATTTTTGCGCACGCCCTGCGCATTGCCCGCGCGAGCCCCATCTTTGCTTTGCGATATGAGTAGCGCCGCGCCTTTGCCGGGCCGACGGCGGTTGCGTCCATACCAACTTGCCGTACTGGCATTCCTGCTTTGCGGGTGCGCGACGCATGTGCCGCAGGTCTTGACCCCGCAAATCACGCCGCAGGCATTCTCCGGTCAGGTCATTGAGTCGCAACAGGTGTGGCCACAACCCGACTGGTGGCGCGCATTTGGCAGTCCCGAGTTGTCCGATCTCATCGAGAAAGCGCGTGCCGACAATCGCGATCTCGCCGTTGCCGCTGCGCGTGTGATGCAGGCGCGTGCGCAAACCACCATTCAGCGCGCGGCGCTCTTTCCGCAAATCAATGCGCAAGCCCAGGCGCTCCGCTCGCCTTCAGGGGCAAGCGGCCAATCGCTTACCGGTCAGTCTTATTCCGCCGGCAATTCCTTCGCTCTGACTTTCGGAGCAAGCTACGAACTGGATTTTTGGGGCCTTGCACGCGACAATCTGCGCGCGGCAAAGGAGGCGGGCAACGCTGCGCGCTTCGCGCAGGAAGCTGTGGCGCTGACCGTCACCGCCAATGTCGCAAACACGTATTTCGGCGTGCTGGCGCTGCGTGCGCGCATTGCAATCGCGAATGAAGACATCGCCGCCATCAACGGCATTCTGGACACCATCAATCTTAGGGTTTCGACCGGCAAGTCCTCGCGTCTCGATTTAGCTCAAGAGCAGGCGCAAGTGGAATCGGTGGAGGCGCAACTTCCCATGCTCGAGGAGCAAGAATTGGAGGCCCGAGTTGCGCTGGCGGTGCTTCTCGGAGAACCGCCGCAGCGGTTCGAAGTCAAGGCGCGGAATCTTGACGCGTTCCATCTGCCCGCGGTACGGGCCGGACTTCCTTCGGAGCTGCTGCTGCGGCGGCCGGATGTGGCGAAAGCGGAAGCTAATTTGGCTGCGGCGCATGCCAATCTCGATGCTGCACGTGCGGCTTTCTTGCCGCAGTTCGCCCTCGCCGGGAATGGTGGCTTCGCCAGTGCGGCCATCAACGCGCTTCTACATGGCCCCAATTTTGCCTGGGACTTCGGTGCGAATCTTCTGCAAACAGTCTTCGACGGCGGCAAGCTGTTGGGACAAAGGGACCTCGCGCGGGCAACACAAATGGAACTGATCGCGAGTTATCAGAGTGCGGTGCTCAATGCATATGCCGATGTGGAGAATGCACTTGGGCAAGTGGCCAACAACAGCAAGGCCGAGATTCATCTCGGGCGAGAGGTGGAGGCTGCCCGCGAAGCCTTCAAGATATCGCAGCTTCAGTACCGTCAGGGCGTTACCGATTTGCTCACGGTTCTTCAGGCCCAGCAAACCCTATTCGCGGCCGAGGACCAGCTTGCTCAGACAACGCTTGCCCACATGCAAGGGGTGATTCATCTCTTCGAGGCCCTTGGCGGCGGCTGGGTGGAGCCTTCGCAAGATCGGACGCAATTTACGTCCGATAAACGGGACGACGGCAGTAGCGTCTGGCCGACGTTTGCAGCGCGATGAAAATCCGTCCGTGGGCAGGTTGCCGATGCCCCCTTGCCCACGGCTCGGGATGAAGGGCTAGGCTGCCTTCTCGGCGGAGCCCGCCTTGGCGCCCAGGAACTTCAACAATTCGGCGTTGACTTCTTGTGCGTGAGTCCACGGGATGCAGTGCGGACCACCCTCGATGACCACGAGGCGCGCGCCTGAGATGAGTTTCGCCGTGCGCGCCCCGCTCGTTGAAATCGGCAGAATGCGATCGGCGTCGCCGTGAATGACGAGCGTCGGCACATCGATGCGGGCAACGTCATCGCGAAAGTCCTCGTGCCAGGCCGGAACACACGCCAGGCTCGCCGTCGCGGAGCTGCCGGCGGCGATATTCCAGCTCGCCTGAACGGCTTGTTCGCTGATTCGCTTTCCGAGCAACACGTCGGTGTTGTAGAAATTCTGGAAAAATCCTGTGAAGAAGGCGTAGCGGTCGGCCCTCACCGCCTGTTGGATGCCGTCGAACACGCTGGCATCCACGCCCTCCGGATTGCCGGCCGTCTTCAGTAAATACGGCGTCACGCCTGAAATGATCACAGCCTTGCTAACGGCCTTGGAGCCGTATTTTCCGAGATACCGCGCCACCTCACCTCCACCCATGGAGAAGCCCACCAAGGTGGCATCACGCAGCTTGAGCTGCGTAATCAACTTGTGCAGATCCTCCGCGAACGTGTCGTAATCATAGCCGACGGTGGGCTGACTCGACTTACCGAAACCTCTGCGGTCATAGGTGATGACTCGAAATCCCGCCTTCAAAAGCGCAGGTACTTGTCTTTCCCAGGATGCACCGCTCAACGGGTAGCCGTGGATCAGGACCACCGGATTGCCCGAGCCATGATCCTCGTAGTGAAGATTGATATCGCTTGAATTTTCTTTGCCGACTGATATGTAGGACATTTCGCAGCTCCTCAGATAGTTACCATGATGAATTGTGATCGGTTGTCCCTACAGACCACCGATCTGCCTTCGCGTTCCATACGTTGAACGTTGCGCCACGGCAGAGAAGTCCGTGTCTGTATCAGATGCGGCCGGGGAGCCGCGTCGTGACCTCCTGGACCAGCCACGCATTACCGTCGGGATCAGTGAAGGCGAAGAACGACCCGTAACTCGTGCGCTTGGGGTCGGGGCCGGGAAGGCGTGCCTCCAGGGGGAATGGCGCGCCGTGCCACATCTCACTTGCGTCGATGCCGCGGCGGAGGAGTTCGTCATGAGTCGCTTTGATGTCCGAGACAATCAGCGCCGCCACGGACGAGCCGGGCGGTGCCGCGGTCACTCCCTTGCCGAAGGTAACCGAGCACCCTGAGCCCGGAGGCGTGAACTGGACGATGCGGACGTCGTTTGTCGGGGCGACGTCATCGTCGAGCCTCCAACCCAAGCGTTGATAGAACTCCTTCGATCGTTCGACGGCGGACACGGGGATGACATGGACCTCGAGGTTCATGGTGACTCGCATTACGCCGGTTTCGGACTGCTGTTGTTTGGTGACGGTTTGATTCATCTGATTTACCCTTCGCTAATTCCTGGTGATCGCAAGGCGTCTACTGGCTGCGTCTCCCGAACGAGACGCCATAGGCGGCAGCGCGCACGCCCGGCAGCGGATCGTCGGACAGCTCGATACCGGCGGTGAGGTTCGTGGGCACGAACAGCAGCTTCTTCTCCGTCTCCGCGCTGTTGGGCGCCAATTTAGTCAGCGTCAGTACACCGAGATCCACGACCTTGCGGTCATCAGGCCAAGGTTGGCTTGCATCCTTGGTCTGATCGCCCGGCTCGGCCAATTGCGCCTTCAGGTGAAAAACCAGCGGCTTTTGCGCGATCCGCTTGGCTAGGTCGTCGAACAGGAAATTGGGCGGCTGCTTGGCTGCCTCTTCCGGCGTAATGTGCACCAGCTTCTCCGGCACTATTAGGTAGCGCACTGCCTGCCTGTGGCCGCTCTTGTTGACGAAGATGAACGCGTCAATGCCGTGGTACTCCTCGTCGGCAAAGCTGTCCGGAATTGGAAGCGAACCGATCGCCTTCGGTGCATTCGGATGGCTCGCGAAGAACTGTTCCAGTTTCGTGGGCTTTGGGGCATCGGGTGGGCTTGCCACGATGGCCTGCAGCAGATCACGAAAGTCCTCTCCGGTTCCTACGGGAAAGAACTTGAACGAGTTGGTCACCATGTCGGTCATGCCTCCGCCGGGCAGGTGGTACTTGATCGCGATGCCGCGGGGCATCGCGGGTGCGCCGTCGGGCACAGTGGGCATGCCACTGCCATCAGAGAAGCGTGCGGTCACCCGAATTGAGCTGCCGTTAAATAGTGTCGCGCGGCTGAGCTGGGCGGCTTCGGCCGAGCCTTTGAAAGTGCCTTCCACCACGACGCCTTTTGCATGAAAGGCGCGAAACCCCGGATGCACGCCGTCCACCTTGTTCGCCAAATCGACGATTTGCGTCGGGACGTTATCTGCGGTGGCCGCTGCGCAAACCAGCAGAAGTAATGCAGACATTAAGGACTTCGTCAGGCGTCTTACACAAGAGCCGGCTACTTCAAGAATAGTCATTTCGGTATTCCTTGGGGGTGCGAAAATGAAACGCTCAGTTCTCAGTTATCAATTTCGAAGATAGTCTCCAGCACGACACACACGCCTACCGGGAGGCTCGCCATGCCGAAGACCAGACGAGTCGGTGTCTTGTCAGCTCCGAATACACTGACCAGTAATTCCGACGCGGCGTCCGCGACCGTCGGGTGCTCGCGGAATTCGGGAGTCGTGACGAGCGACACCCCGAGACGGACTACGCGCGTCACCCTGTCCAGCGACCCCAAATGTTCCTTGACGAGCGCGAGCGCGTTCAACGCGGCCAAGCGCGTCGCGCGCCGTCCGTCGTCGACGCTCAACTCAGCGCCGATACGGCCCAAGAACTTGAGGGTTCCTGCCTCCACTGGCAACGTGCCGCTCAAAAAGAGCAAATTCCCGGATTGCACGGCTTCCACATAGGCGCCCAGCGGTGTTGGTGGATGAGGCAGGCTTAGGCCAAGGCCTTTCAGCCGCTGTTCGGCGCCGGCGCTCGTTGTGTTGGTGGAATTCATCGGCGACGACATCACCACCGACCTAGATGCGCGCCGCCGTCAACGTGCAGCACCTCGCCGGTGACCTGGCTCGCTTCGGTAAGATAGAACACGGCCTCGGCGATGTCCTTGGCGGCCGAAATCTGTCCAAGGGGTGACAGTGTGCGCAGGAACTCTTTGGGATTGTTCTTGTGCAGCGGGGTATCCACGACGCCGGGAGCCACCACGTTCACGCGAATGCCCCGCGGCGCGTATTCCATCGCGAGGCTCCGCGATATCGCGTCGATACCGCCCTTGGTGATCATCGGGACAGATGCGGTGACGGCCGCTTGCGGATTATCGACGATAGAACTCGTGATGCTCACCACGCTGCCGCCGCGATTTTGCGAGAGCATCTGCTTTACAGCCAATTGCGTCGCATAGATAAAGCCATCCAAATTGGTCGACGACAACACCCGGAAGTCCTCGGGCGTGTACTCGGTGAACGGCTTCACGAAGAAAATCCCCGCGTTGTTCACCAGGGCATCGACCGAGCCGAACCGCTTTACAGCGGTACCGACGATCATCTCGGCCGTCGAGGCCAGACCGATGTCGCCGTCCACCAGGGCCACCTTGTCCGAGCGCTGCAGCTCGTTCTTGCGACTGATCTCGCGCGATGTACCCACGACGTTGTAGCCGCGATCGAGGAACAGGTTTGCAACGGCGGCGCCGATTCCCTGTGATGCGCCCGTCACGATGATGGTCTTCTGTTTCGTGGTCATATCGGTATTCCGCCTTCGCCTGTGGTTGTGGGGGCATATTGTCGGGCTGCGCACCGCGATTGATTAGATGGGAAACTCTGGAATCTAATTTCCAAAAATGGCAGAGTGACCCGCATGGCGGACCTCGACGACGTCCTGATATTCGTGAAAGTGGCCCAGTTCGAGAGCATCAGCCGCGCGGCCCGTTCGTTGGGCATGCCGATTTCGACGGTGAGCCGGCGCTTATCGGTGCTGGAGTCGAAGCTCGGCGTGTCGCTCCTGAGACGCACCACGCGACGGGTGAGCCTGACCGCGCAGGGTCGCGAGTACTTCAATCAGTGCAGGGAGCCCCTGACCCTTCTGAAAGAAGCTGAGCGGGTTCTGACCCTCGGACAGAAAACGCCCGAAGGTTTGTTGAGGATGTCCGTTCCGGTCATTCTGGGTCAGGAGCCCTTCCTGGATTTCCTTTCCGGGTTCCTGAAGGCTCAGCCACGGATCCGGATCGACCTCTTCATCACGAATCTCTTTCTCGATCTGGTTGCGGAAAACATTGACGTCGCGATCCGCTTCGGAGAGTTGGAGGACTCGAGCGTGGTCGCCACCCGCATAGGTAAGAGCATTCGCTATGTCGTGGCCGCCGCCGAATACCTAAAAGGCCGAAAGCTTCCGGTCGAGCCTAAGGACCTCAAGCTGCACGACTGCGTCATGCTCAACGCCAGGAACAACGAGACCGACTGGGACCTGGTCTGCGGTAGAAAAAAGGCTCGCACCCATGTCGCTGGGCCGATATCGAGTCGCGACTTCAATTCGGTCAGCACCTTCGTGTACCGGGGTCACGGGATCGGACTACTGCCGTCAACCTACTGTGACGAAGCACTCGCGAGCGGTGCACTCGTGCGGCTGTTGCCGAAGTGGGCGTCCCCGCAAATCCCCGTTTTCGCGGTTTACTCGAATCGGAAATTCCTGCCTTTGAGGTTGAACGTCTTCTTGAATGCGCTGGCAGCCTGGAAGAGTCCGCTGTGGATCAAGGAATGAGGGAAGTGCGAGTCACGGCGCCGGCCGTGGGCACCGCTAACTTGCAGGTTTCTCGGGAAGCAGACGCTCATATTCCTTTTTGACGACCGCGTAACATTCGCAGGTGCGATTCTCCAGCCCCGTGCGGTCCAAGACCGAGATGCGTCCACGCGTGTAGCGGATCAGTCCCGCATGCTGTAATTTCATGGCGCTCTCGGTTACACCTTCGCGACGCACGCCGAGCATGTTGGCGATCAGTTCCTGTGTCATCAAGAGTTCATCGCCCGTCAGCCGGTCCAAGCTCAGCAGCAGCCAGCGGCATAGCTGCTGATCGAGCGAATGGTGACGGTTGCAAACCGCGGTTTGCGCCATTTGGGTGATGAGCGCCTGCGTGTAGCGCAGCAGCAGATGCAGCACGGGTCCGGCCTGATTGAACTCGTCTTTCACTATCGCCGATTTGAGTCGAAAACCATGCCCGGCGCTTTGCACGACGGCACGACTGGGGGTCGACTCGCCGCCCATGAACAGGGAAATTCCCACGATGCCCTCCTTGCCGACAACCGCAATCTCCGCGGATGCGCCATCCTCCATGACATACAGGAGTGAAACGATGGAAGTGGTCGGGAAATACACGTGGCTCAACGTGACGCCGGATTCATACAGCACGCCGCCGAGAGGCATGTGAACGGATTCCAGCTGCGGCAACCAGCGGGCCTGCACGGAATTCGGCAGCCTGGCCAGCAAATGGTTCGTTCTAATGTCGTGTGTCGCGGCGTTCACAAGCTGCAAGGCCCATCCGGAGTAACTGATAATTATGGACAGTCATTGCACGGTTAGTATGTTCGGTAACGCACATACTTCAAGAGGCGCACGAATCGTTCAATACAGGCCCACCCGGAGCCCCGCCCCACCCGGAGCGCCGAATGAGCGGATGTCCGTGGATACTTTCGATGCCCATCGTACCCGTATGTACGCTAGCGCACGGACGATCTCGATTTGAGGAGAGGATTATTCCTTCGGTTACCGGTGCCCATCCGAGTCTCCTCAGCCTCCGATTTCATGGAGACTGAGCTCCGGAGCAATACCAGGCCAGCCTAAAGAGAAGCGATAGTGACGGAAGCAAAAGATGGAATCCCTCAACATCTGCACAAGATCGCGACGGGCATCCAAGGATTTGACGAGCTGAGTTACGGCGGCCTGCCGCGCAACCGGATCAGTCTGCTGAAGGGTGGAGCGGGCTCCGGTAAGACTGTGTTTGCCCTGCAATCCTTGGTCAGCGCAGCACGGCTCCGGGACGAGCCGGGGATCTTTCTGGCATTCGAGGAGCGTCCGCAGCAGATCATCGCGAACGCCGCCGGTTTCAAATGGGATCTGCCTGCCCTGCTCAAGAGAAAGCTCTATTTCATGGACGCGAACTTGTCGCCCGATGTCGTCCAATCCGGCGAATTCGACCTGCGCGGCATGCTGGCCATGCTCAAGGCAAAGAAAGAGGAAATGGGTGCACGCTGGATCGTGTTTGACGGCATCGATGTACTGTTGACACTGCTGCATAACCCGAAGGCGGAAATGAGGGAGATCTACCGTATCCGCGATTGGTTGGCGGAGAACGGCGTAGATGCGGCCATTTTTACAGCCAAGATCGACAACCACGGCTCGGGAATCGCGAACTATAGTTTCCTGCAGTTCATGGTGGACTGCGTGATCGAGTTCGAGTCGCGCCTGGAGTGCGGCGTTGCGTTGCACCGGATTCAAGTCTCGAAATATCGCGGCTCGGCCTTTGCCAGGGGTGAATTTCCGGTGAGCTTCGGTCCGGGCGGGATGGAAATCGCCGCTCCCGAACCGGCCGAAATTCAGCAGGTTGCGTCGAACGAACGGGTTTCCGTCGGTTTCGAGCGCCTCGACACCATGCTGGGCGGGGGTTTGTTCCGCGGGAGCAGCACGCTGATCACCGGTGTGCCCGGTACGTCCAAGACCACCTTGTCGGGCAAGTTCGCGGAGGCCGCGTGCCGGCGAGGCGAACGCACGCTGTTCGTGAGCTTCGACGAAGGCGCGGATCGGATCGTACAAAATCTCACGTCGGTCGGAATCCGGCTCAAGCCGTATGTCAAGAGCGGCCTGCTGCGGATGTATTCGGGCCGTACGGAATCGGTCGCTGCGGAGGACCACCTGGTCAAGCTCAAAGCGCTGATATCCGAGCATCGGCCGCGGTGCATGGTGATCGATCCTCTGTCGGCCATCGCCAAGGCCGGAGGGCTCGCGGCCGCGCGCTCCGTCGCCAATCGATTCATCTACACGGCGAAAGATCAGAAGATCACCGTCGTGGTCACGGCCATCAACGAAGGCGATCGGCCGGAGACCGAATCGACCGATCTGCAGATATCCACAATCGCGGATACCTGGATCCACCTGTCGTACATGATCCGCGGCGGGGAGCGGAATCGTGCGCTAACCATCATCAAATCACGGGGTACTGCGCACTCGAACCAGGTGCGCGAATTGATACTGGACGATGCCGGTCCGATGCTGGCGGATGTCTATACCGCAGGGGGCGAAGTGCTGATGGGCACGTTGCGCTGGGAGAAGGAAGATGAGGAGCGCGCCAAGACGATACAACGTCGCTCCGAGTTCGATCAGAAGCGCGTGTCGCTGGAGCTGGCCGAAGCTGAAACGCGCGCGCGAATCACTGCCTTGGAGCATGACCTGGAGCGCCAGCGGGTTGAGTTGGCGACGTATTCCAGCGACGATCAGGCGCGCCTCGTTTCCTCGAGTGACCGGGAGAAATCGCTGCGCAAGATTCGCAGCGCGGATCTGACGGGACGCCCGGCGACCCGGACGGGCGCGTCCCCGGACAAGGGTCACGCCGCCAATGGTTCTGGAAAAAAGAACAAGGCGGAGGCGCACCATGGTTCGTAAGCGGAAGGGCCGCGGCGAATCCGACCCCGCGGTCAGCACGGTTGTGGTGATGGCCCTGTACATTACGGATAGCGGACCCAATTCAGTTCGGGCGATCGCAAACCTTGAAGCGATTTGCAAGGAGCATTTGAACGGCAACTTCCGGCTGGAAATCATCGACGTTCTCCAACATCCGCTGCGCGCTCTCGCCGACGGCATTGTCGTCACGCCGAGCCTCGCCAAGCTGTCGCCATTGCCCATCGCAACGGTCGTCGGCAATCTCAGCGATAAAAGCGGCGTACTTCGCGCGCTGGGCATAGTGGGTAGCGCCAGATGAACTCGGCACTTCCCCAATTGAACGCGGCCCCGTCCGGCACGGGCGTCGAGCGCGATTTCCAAAAGGCGATCCTACGCCTGGTCAAGGGAGGCCCCGAGCGTCAAGCAATCGAAGCGGGCCAGATAGACGCGATTATCGATCCCGCGAGCGGCAACTCGATCCTATTGCCGGAGGCGCGACGGGCATTGATTGAGCGCAGAGTCGGATTCCGCAGCCTGATCGGACTTGCCTTCGATTGGTACTGGGAGCAGGACGAAGATTATCGCTTCGTCTCGCACAGAGGCGCTACCGACGATGCCGATGGAATCGCCGAAGAGGGCATCATCGGGAAGGCGCTCTGGGATCTGCCGATTGACAACATGAGCGAGGCCGATTGGCGGACCCACCGACAGCAACTCGAGTGGCGCGTCGTATTCCGCGACTTGGAAATCAGGCGCGCGGATCGCGGTGGCGAGGTGCGGTACGTCAGCATCAGCGGCGAGCCGGTCTTCGACGATCGAAATCACTTCAAGGGCTACCGCGGGATCACGCGAGACATCACCGAGCGCAAGCAGGCGGAGGCCTTGGTGCAGCAGTCGCAGCGTTTCGACCGTGCCGTCCTTGATGCCCTCGGCACCCCGATCGCGGTGCTGGATCGTGTCGGGTCCGTGCTTTCGGCAAATCACGCCTGGCGTGATTTCGCGACGAAGCACGGCGGCGTCGGCACGGGTGTTGCCGCGGGCGCCAACTATCTTGCGGTATGCGATGACGCCGGCGGCACCGATCAGGTTGATGGGATGGCGATCGCCGCGGGGATCCGCCAGGTGATCGGGGGCGAGCGCGCTCTTTTTCGCTACGATTACGCCTGCGATTCGCCCACCGCGCGAACCTGGTTGGCGCTCAGTGTCACGCGCATGCCCGGAAACGGCAACGCGTCCGCCGTCGTTCTCTGCGAGGACATCACCGAGCGCAAGCGCGGAGAGCTGTTGTTGGGGCTTGAACTCGCCGTGGCGCGTTGTCTGGCCAACGCGACCACGGCAGCCTCCGCCTTACAATCGGTAATCCGTGTGATATGCGAAACGCAGGGTTGGGATTGTGGCCGCTACTTCCGCCTGGATCAATCGGCCGGTGTGCTTCGCTGTGAGCAGTCCTGGGGCGTATCCGGCGCGGTTGTCGAGGAATTTTTGGAAAAGTCGCGGGGCATGGTGTTCCGCCCAGGGGCAGGTCTCGCAGGGCGCGTCTGCCAGTCAGGTCAGCCGCTTTGGATCATCGATGGTACCCGGGGCACCGCAGTATCTCCGACGGCTCTCGCGCCGGAAACCGGCGAGTACGACGCCTGCGTCTTTCCGGTCACGACAGATGAGAAGGTCATCGGCGTACTCGCCTTCTCCGCCGGTCATGTCCGCGAGCCTGACGACCGAATGCTGCAGGCGGTGCGTTCCATCGGTGGTCAACTCGGCGGATTTTTGTTGCGACAAGAAGCTGCCGACTCGCTGCGACGCAGCGAGATGCGCTTCCGCGTGTTGAACGATCTTACATCCGACTGGTATTGGGAGCAGGACAGCAATTTTCGATTTACGCAAGTCGTGGGATGCAGCGCCTTGGGCACCGCCGAAATCCTCGGCATGACGCACTGGGAGCTGCCTAACGTTGTCGCCGATGAGGGATGGGCCGAACACAAATCGCAACTCGCGGCGCGCTGGTCTTTCTGCGATTTCGAATTCGCGACCCTGCATCCAGACGGGAAGCGTGCCTACTATTCGATCTGCGGCGAACCTGTGTACGATGCGGCGGGCATCTTTACCGGATATTGCGGCACGGGCGTGGACATCACGAGGCGCAAGCGGGCGGAAATCGCGTTGCGCGAGAGCGAAGCGCGCTTGCGTGCCGCCCTGGCCGCGCGTTCTTCCGATTGACTGTCTGCCGAGCGATCACATCGAGCCGCGGCAGTGCCAAGGTCCGCGGGGATTGGATCAGCTAAGCAGCAACTGACGCGCCGCGCGCAATTAGCGTGGCGGCTCCGCGGGCAGGCCTTTCATCCATCAGCGTGGCAACCGACGCCCGCAGCGCGGCTGCGACTGGGCTGGTCGAGCCCGGTTCTTTGGGCCGCAACGATGCGATTGCGATGATATTTTCGAGTGCGGCGCGCGACAGGGCGGAGCGCGAGCCCAGACCGGTCGCGCTGAACTGCAGCGCAGACATGAACCCGGTGGACCAGGCTGCGGCCGCGAAGTAGCGCGTGGAGATGAGCGCGCAGTCACTCGTCAGCACGAATGTAGGCGCACGTGGGGTGGCGGTCAGCCGACGGTCCAATTCCTGCAATAGTCCGATGACCAGCGCCAGAAATCGATCGTAGCGTTCCGGCGTTGCAATCTTTGCCGCTACTTTCCAGCCACGTATTCCCCAGATGGCGGGCAGCCACGCACCGGGCGAGAGTTGGATTGGCCACGCCAGCAGGGCGACCAGGTAACCTTCGAGCATGGCCGCATCCATGTGTTCCGCGGGCCAGCCGTCCTCCGCGAGCCAAGCATCCAATGTCTTGAAGTCGTGCGCCGTGAATGCGATCGATCCCAACGCTTGAAGATCGGGAGGCAATAACTGCGGCGCTGTGTGGCCGTATCGGGTGGCGTAGCGAGCCTTTGGCTTCACGAGACGCCGCGGCCGCTAGCCGCCCTGAAACATCGCCGCAGCCCCGGCGCCGTTGGAGCCGCGGCCAGTCAGTTTTTTCAGAACCCGGTAGACTTTGCGGGCAAATTGAACAGGCCTCGGCATGGGGGATCGGCAGAACGCCACTTTGCGCACGTACTGATGGACGGTCCATTCTGCGTAGGATCCTTTCGGAAAAAATACCCAGTCGCCGGCGCTCACCCGGCGGGTCAAACCTTGCTGGTTCTTGATGGTCACCGAACCTTCCAGCACGTATACCGTTTCATCGACATCGTAGAACCAATTGAACCGACCGGCCGTGCAGTCCCAAAACAGCGTGGTCGCGGCGCCGTCGGCGCTGGTCGACAACACTTTGTTGTGCGTGACCGGATTGCCCTCGATCACCCAATCAGGGTTGATCGCCGCGGGGTTTAATTGAACCGTCCCGGCACCAAATGCGATTTGAAGGCGTTTGTCCACACTGTCTCCTGAACATATTTCCTGTTCGGAGCATAGTGAAGAGAGCCAATATTGTCGGTGCGCCATCACACACAACGAGCACCGCGGCAACTTCTGCTCGTGCCGGCGAATTCCTACAGGGTCGGCGACCGCTTTCGATTTTGCGATTCGTATTCGCGACATTCGCCGCCGAATTGTGTGCTGTGAAGCATCGGCGCGTCGCCGACGGGTTGGCACGACACTCAAGCGCATTCAGGGTCGCCCCGAGAACTCTTCACGGGCTATTCCCTATGGCTTACGCTCATCGCCCGGAGCCAGTCTTGTCGACTACCACACGGTGGGTTGAGCCGACGGCCTGCTTAAATGGAGGGCTGGCGGTCATTTGTTCGCGGCAGCCCTCGATTCTGATGGGCGTTGCGTTCGGTCGAAGTGGCGCTGTTGGTCACGGATTCAGATGAAAGAAATACAATTGCCAGTCGTTCTAACAGTGCAGGCCGCGTTCGGCGCGGTCATGGCTGTGCTCCTTGTCGTCGGCATCGTTGCCTACCGCAGCGTCATCGCTTCCTTTGAAAGTGCCCATTGGGTCGAGCATACGGATGAGGTTCTTGAACATCTCGCGAACCTGCGCCTGCGGATAGAAAATATCGAGAATGGGTATCGTGATTTCGCTTTGAGCGGCACGGACGCATTTCTCGAGCGGGCGCGCATCAATGCATCGTTGGCCGACAAAGAACAAGGAGCCCTGCGAGCACTGACGGCAGATAACCCACGTCAGCAACGTCGGTTAGGCATTGTCGCGGATTTGCTGCAACGTATGGTTCAGCGTGGTGACAACCTCGAAAGACTGCGGCGGCCGCCGGCTGCCGAGGATACGGCGGCTCTGATTCGCAGCGCGCAGGACGCTTCACTTCTGGACGCGTTTCGTAGCGCGGCGCGCGACATGGAAGCGGAGGAGCAACAGTTACTGCGGGAACGCAAATCAGCGGCCGCGGACCGTTATCGTGAGGCCCGGGTCGCCTTGATCGTGGGAAGCACTCTGGCGTTATTGATCGCCGTTTTCTCCGGTTGGCAGGTGGCGCGGGATCGAACCGAACGCAAGAGAGCGGAAGACAGGCTCAAGCGCCTCAATCGCCTGTACGCAATGGTCACCGGAATAAACACCTCGATGGTGCGAGTACGCGACCGCGCAGACTTGTTCAAACGCTCTTGCCAGACTGCGGTCGAGCAGGGCGAATTCGAAATGGCTTGGATAGCTGTGATAGATCCCAACGAGAACCGGATACTTCCGGTGGCCTGGGCGGGCCACGATGAGCCGGTCATGACCGCCATCCAGGGCCATTTCGCCTCGAGCGAGGGTCGGCTGGAAGGAAAAACGTTGGCCGCGAGAGCGATCAGAGAGAAAGCGCCGGCGGTCTCCAACGACGTGGAGAACGACGAAAGTCTCGTCTTTGGCAAAATGCACGCCCAGTCGGGTATTCGCTCGTTGGCCGTATTTCCATTGATTGTCTCGGACAATGCAATCGGCGTGCTGGCCCTGTACACGAGCAAACCGGAATTCTTCGACGCGGCGGGCCTGCAGTTGTTGACCGAACTGGCCGGCAACGTCGCGTTCGCCGTCGATCATCTCGACAGGCAGGAGCGACTTGATCGCCTCTCCAATTACGATACGCTCACGGGACTCGCGAACCGACGGTCGTTTCTCGAGCGCGTCGCGCAGTACATGCTGAGCGCCGGCGACGCCGGTCACAAGATGGCCGTGTTCGTGATCGACTTGGAGCGGTTCAAGAAACTCAACGACAGCCTGGGCCGGTCTGCCGGCGACGCGCTTCTGAAACAAGTCGCGGAGTGGCTGGTGCAGAATGCCGAAAACGTCAATCTTGTCGCGCGCCTCGATGCAGATCATTTTGCCGTCGTGCTGCCCAAAGCCATGTACGAGGCGCACGTCGCGCGCGTCCTCGAGAAAACGATCGCGGCGTTTATGAAGCATGAGTTCAGCCTGAGTGGTGCCGTGTACCGCATGGCGGCCAAGATTGGCGTCGCCGTGTTCCCGGAAGATGGCACCGACGCCGATATGTTGTTCAACAATGCCGAGGCGGCGCTGAAGAAAGCCAAAGCGAGCCGGGACCGATACCTGTTTTACGCACAGAAGATGACTGAAACCGTGGCTCTGAGTCTAGGTATCGAAAATCGCCTGCGAAGAGCGCTGGAAAGAGAAGAATTCGTTCTTCACTACCAACCGAAGGTAAGCATTGTAAGCGGCAAACTGACCGGGGCCGAGGCATTGATCCGATGGAATGATCCAGTGTCCGGCCTCACGCCGCCCGGCCGCTTTATTCCGATTCTCGAAGAAACCGGACTGATTCATGACGTGGGACGCTGGGCGCTGCGCAAGGCGATTGAAGACTACCAGCGTTGGCGCAACGACGGGCTGCCCGCCGTGCGCATTGCGGTGAATGTCTCGCCGCTCCAACTGCGCAATCAAAATTTCGTTGCAGAGATCCGGCAGGCCATCAGTGTTGCCGCGGACGCGGCGGCGGGACTTCAATTGGAGATCACGGAGAGCGTGATCATGCAGGACGTCAATCACAGCATCGGCAGCCTACTCGCGATCCGCGCACTCGGCGTCACGATTGCAATCGACGACTTCGGCACCGGCTTCTCATCGCTCAACTACCTGGCAAAACTGCCGGTCGACACGCTCAAGATCGACCGCTCCTTCGTGGTAGAGATGGTTTCAGCAACAGGCGGACAAACACTGGTCTCGGTCATCATCAATCTGGCGCACGCCCTGAAGCTCAATACGGTGGCGGAAGGTGTCGAGACAGAAGAGCAATTGCGTCAACTCCGATCGCTGGGCTGCGACGAAATGCAAGGTTATCTCTTTGGCAAGCCCGTGCCCGTCGAGAGTTTCGAACAAAAATATCTGTCGTCCTCGCGGATCGCATGAGCGCGTGATGGCGACGCGGCAGGTCAATCCGCTATCTGAATGGTCACCGAGGTTGCGGACCAATCGGCAGGCTTGGTCGACGCCGAAAAATCCGTGTCGCCGGGGCTTTTATCGGCCACCAGCGTGATCCCGCGGACCGCCGACCTATCAAGATCGTCTCTCAGGGCTGAAAGATCCGCGCCCGCGCCGCGCATTTGTTTTTGTAGGGCATCGATACGCCGACGAATCGCGGTCGCGGTTGCAAGATCGGTGCTGGCGAAAACCCGTACCGTGTCGATTCCGCTCGGCGGGCTGTAATCCCAGTAAAATCCGGCCCGATTGCCGCTCCGGAGCGAGTCGGGAATCAGCACGTGTTCGGCCGCAAGGACTGCGCCGTTCGCATGGAAATCGCCGTGCTGGTAGGCGTTCGGGAACAACACGTTCATGCTCCCCTCGCTATCCACATCGACAATGGTTATGTAAGAGTCCGCGTTCACATCGATGTCGAGCTGCAAGCTATTTCCGGCGCTCCGCGGCTCTGTTTGGCGGCGGGCGTGGAGTTGCGCGGGAGCGGTATTCGCTACCAGTTGAATGTCGCGGCTTGCGATCGGCTGGCCGGCGGTGACGTGAACATTGACCTTGAGTCGCGATGAGGGGTTGTCGAGTGTCAGCAACTCGATGGCCATCGAAGAGCGCGAGGCGATTCGCGCCACCTTGATCGCGGCGTTTTCATCGCCAATCTGGAAGCTGCCGAGCACATTGAGACCGTCCGCCGCGAGAAGCCGCACCGATTGACCCTGCATGTCGATCAGAAAGCGGGCAGGCTGATCCGCTTTTACCCACGCAATGCCCGCAATATGGCGTTCAAGAATTGCTTCGATGCGGCTGCGCGCGCCGCTCGGCACGTCGAGCATGTGAATCGCGACGCGCATCGAAGCGGGTGCAGGCAATAGTGCTATGGCGCGAGAGCCGGGTTCGATCGAGCGGCTGCCGGCGGACAACTTCCCCCGAGAGTCCTTCCCGGTGCGTTGCGTGACAGTTGCGACCGCGCGCGCCCCGCCGGCCGCGAACGATACTTCGCCCGGCGGATAAACAGCCCAGGTGGACCCTGGTGCGGCACCGAGCGCGGACCCATTGACCAGCGTGATCTCATCGCCGGCCGACGGCTCCGCGTCGAGCCAAGCCACGCGCGGACTGACCGGAGTTGTACTCGCGGCGGAGGGAGTTGCGGCCGCGGCACTCGAGGACAACGCAAACAGCGGACGGTCAAAGGCTTCGATGGGCCCTTCCATCTGCGGTTCCGGCATGGAAATCCGCCCGAACGTGGCCTGTATGCGCGCGAGTTCCTGAATCACTTCTCCGAGAATCTGCCGCGGCGTAGCCGTCCGATCGGCCGCGGCTAGAGCGCGCGCGAGGGAGTAGGTAAAAAAGCCGTGGAATGTTCCTTCGATGGGCCCATCCAATGCTTCTTCGTCATCCGCCGCAGCGCCGATTGCAATGAAGCGTGAGTCTTTCAGCGGCCTTATGCCGCGCTTGGCCGTGCCGGTGACGCCGGTCCTATACAGGTCGATGCGCATATCCTGCGGTACCGATCGTGCGCGAATGTCGAAGGACCGCGTGGCCGTGCCGGAATGACACGAATCCAACACGATGACGGCGTTTCGCGTGCGCAGCTTGGAAAAAATGACATCCAATTCGTCATCGACGATATCGCGCACTCCGCCGGTGCGGCCGTCCTGAGGCACAAGGGTTTCGTCGAGTCCGTCGTCCTCGTCGCCGTTGAGGTCTTGAACCTGCGAACCATGTCCGGAGTAATGAATGTAAAGCGTATCCTCGGGAGCGGACACGTCAACGATTTCGGTGATTGCCGCCAACATCCTGGCCCGAGTGGCGCCTTCATCGGTAAGCGTGGTGATATTGCCCGGCAAGAATCCCCAACGCTTCGTTAGGATTTCACGCATGGTCTCGACGTCGTTCACGGAACCCTGCAATCCGGGCACGGCTTTGTACTTGTTGATGCCAATGAGCAGGGCGCGCTTCACGCCGACCGAACGCCCGGCCGGGCCGTCGACAACGCTTTGCGCGACCGCCGTTCCGAGGCAGCACAGGCCAAAAACGATGCTCACCGCGAAGCGCACGATCCGCGACCCATTCATCTTCAAGGTGCCCGCTGTGAATCGATTTTCCATGATTCCAAGTTCACGACGCCGCGTGCCGAGTTCCAGTGGTTTGATTGACGGCTGGCGAATCTGGTCCTACAGTGCACCGAAAAATAGTTGCCCCTTTCGAGAAGTATCGGGCGGAGCATACTGCCGCAGCATTGCATCATGAGGAAATCACATGATCGACGGCACCATGGTCTCGGGTAAGCGGCGCTCGACGCTGCTGACTCTGATAGTTGGCGCGACACTGATAGCCGCTGCACAGGCACAGGCCCAGCAGCCAACTTATCCAGCGCAGAGTTACCCAACTCCGCCACCGCCTTATCCCAACCCGAGTTATCCAACCGCCCCGACGTATCCGAACCCCGCGTATGCGCAACCTGGCTACCCGAATCAAGGATACCCTGCGAATACCCAAGCGTATCCGGGCTATCCCAACCCGGCGACCGCGCCTCCGCCTCAATCGCATTTCTTTCGCAACTTGTTTGCGCAGACTCTGGCTGTTGTGTTGCAGACCACCAGCGGTGGATTGATCTCCGCCATCGCCGGGCGCCTCATGGAATGGTTTGCGCGCAAGGGTGCTACCGCCAATCCCAACGTGGCCTATGCGTCGACCGCGGCGTATTCGGGCACTGCCTTCCCGACCGCCTCGTATCCAACTGGGGCGCAGGCGTATCCCGGCGCACCGCAAGCGTATCCCGGCGCACCGCAAGCGTATCCCGGCGCACCGCAAACCTACCCCGGCGCACCGCAAACCTACCCGACGCAGGCGACAGCGTATCCCACAGCAGCGCAAACACCCGGCGCATATCCGAGCGCGACGCCAAATTATCCGGCTCCAGCCCCGGCGTATCCCGGCACTGCCTATCCGACGGGCGCCTATCCAACGGCGCCGCAAACGCCCGGCGCATATCCGGGAGCCGCACCAAACTATCCGTCGACCGCGGCTCCCGCGTATGCCACGGCCGCTCAAACGCCGGGCGCGTATCCGGGCGCGCCACAACCCTATCCGTCGCAGACGACCGCGTATCCTAGCGCGGCGTACCCGCAACCCGATGCCGCCGCGCAGGCGTATGCGGCTCCAAGCCAGGTATATGACGCACGCACCGGCCAGCTCGTCACGGGAGCGGCCAATCCCTATACCACTCGCGGACTGGGAATGGAGAACGCGATTTACGCCGGTATAGCGTACGAAGTTCAAGCGATCGGCGCCGACGGTCACGCCGCGCCGGTCAACACGGCGACCTACGAATTTCATACGGGCGATAAGTTCATGGTGTACTACCGTCCGTCGCTCCCAGGCCACATGGAGATCTACAACGTCAATGCAACCGGTCAGCAGACCTTGATCGACTCTTCCAATATGGCTGCGGGACAAATGACTACCCTGGGTCCGTATCAATTTACGAATCAAACGGGGGACGAAACGCTGCGGTTGGTGTTGTCTCCCTGCTCGAGTCCGCAACTGCTGGCGGCGACCCGCGACATTGTGAAAATGGATGCGCCCGCGCAGGCCTCGGCACCGCCGGCCTCGACGGCAGGGCCCCTGAAACTGTCCAGCTGCGGCACACCGGCTGCACGCGGCGTGGATGTGCACACACGGGATATTGAAAAAGTCGGCGTCGAAGGCACCACGAGTTTCGCCCTCGATCCCATATCGCCGAAAGAAATGGGTTCCGGCCAATTGACGCCGCGCCAGGCGATCATCGTTTTTCACCATCGTTAGCTAACCAGCAGTCGAAGCTCCGATCGAAATAGGCAGCAGCAACCGAACCGTGGTGCCGCTTCCCGGCCGCGACTCGATGACAACACTTCCGTTCAAGCTCGCTGCGCGCTGCGGCAGATGACGCAGACCGCGGCCGGTCGGGGTCGTGGCGGCATCGAAGCCGCAGCCATTGTCCGATATGCACACCTCGATGAGGAGTCCGCTGCAGTGTGCGGAGATTTGCATGCGGGTGGCGCGGGCGTGCTTCAGGGCATTGGTCAGCACTTCCTGAACGATACGCATGAGCTGCAGCGCCTGCGGCGGACCCAGCCAACCGAGTGCCGGCAGATCCCGCATGTCCCACTCGAGTCCAATTCCCGCGAGTTCCAAGCGCTTCCCGAGCCGAAAGCGCAGTGTCGCCAGCACCGAGGTCAAATCGCCGTCGAGCGGCTGAAGCGAATCGATCACCGCTCTCAAGTCATCGACGCTCTCCAGCAGCAGACTCTTGAGCTCAGTGCCGTCGACACCACCCTGCTCGAGCATTGCAAGCGAGGTCGTCAGAGCGGATCCCAAGCCATCGTGCATGTCATGCATGAGGCGATGGCGTTCCGTTGCCAAGGTCTGCGCACGCTCCAACTCGAGCAATCGAGCGTGATTGGCCTGCAGCTCGCGCTCGCGTTCACTGAGGCGCAGCGCGAGACTGCTGCTCAATCGATCGTACTCGTCGAGGGCGCGCACATAGCGGCGTTGCACCGCAAATAAAAAGGAACCGAACAGCAGCATGCTGAAATAGGGCAATAGAAAAATTCCCTCGTGATCGATCCGTTGCGCGAGCAGTCCCTCATCGTGCGCACCGGCGAGGACGTTCAAGCCCAATGCGGCCGCAATCACGCGAAGTTCGAGGCTGCCGCCGTGAATCGCCATCCAACCGATGCGGCCCGCAACCAATGCCGCGACGGTCAGATTGGCGCCTTGATAGAAAGTCCCCACGTTTTCATTCAACGGGACGATGGGCAGCGCGAGAAAGGTCATGATGATCACGAACGGCGGCATGACGCGCGGGATCACGCGCGAAAACCGAGTGTCGAGCTGCAACACGAACAAATAGATCAACCACATGACCCAGGCAATCGAGGGCCCGGTCACCGCCGAGTACCAGGCATTGAGCACCGGATCTTCGCGCCGCGGCAGCACGTACTGCAAATTGAAAACGCACCAGGCAATGCAGGACAGCGCCAACAGCAGGTGCGTGCGTTCCGCGCGCCGCGACCACCAAAAGAGCAGAAAAAACACGCTCATCGCCAACAGCGTGACACTGCACGCTATGGGCATGGTGGACTGCAAGAAATCCCTGATGGCAAGACGCTGCGCCACGGCGAATGCGGGACCCACGCTGACGCGCGCCAAGGCATTGCCGATTTGCGGCTCGAAGGCGATTTCCAATGCGATATCGAGCCGGTCGCCCGGGCGAAAATGGGTGCTGCCGAGGCGCACCACGATGGGCCGATTCCACGTCATGCGCCAATCGTCGAGGTTATCGGCGACGATCTGATCGTTGACGCGCGCCTGCCAAGCGACGCCCATGACTCTGGGGCTGTAGATCATCACCTGGTCGTCCGCCGTCCAGCCCGGCGGAACATCGTAGCGAATCCGGTACCAGGCTCGTTCCATGCGTGCAAAGTTGGTGCGCGCCAAGATGACGCCATCGGCGGGAGACCGATACGGCAGCGAGACGCTGCGCTCGCAATCCGGCGCCGGCGCCGCGGACAGCAACTGCTCGAGACTTGCGCGGCTGAAGAAGGCGTCAACGGGTGGTTCGCTGCAGAGGCTGGCGCGGTCAAAGCGGGTGGCATCGAGCGCGGTGTCGACGGGTACCGACAAGACCACGATCAGGGTAATGAGCAGGGCCGCCCCCGTCACTGCCAGCAAAATATTCATGGCTCGCAAGGCGCTAGTCATCGACCAGACCGAGTTTGCGTCCCTCGTAGACAGCGGCAGTCTTCGAGTGCACCTGCAGCTTGCGATAAATGCGTTTGACGTAGGTTTCGACCGTATGCCGCGACAGCTTCAGCAGCCGGGCAATCTCATCGTAGCTATACCCTTTGGCGCTCATCGATAACACGGCCTGTTCCTGCGTCGATAAAGTCGGCGCGGCGGCATCGGCATTGCGCTGGCCGGCGAATCGCCTCAACAGGCGGCGTGCAATCGTCGGGCTGATCGGGCTGCCGCCGGCCACGAGGGAACGAATCTGCACGGCAATATCCTGAGGGCTGCTGCCTTTCAGCAGATAGCCGGTGGCGCCGGCTTCGATGCAATCGACGACGAGTTGTTCCTCGGCGAACACCGTGATCACCATGACGTTGCAATGGGATGACTGTCTGGCGGCGTGACGAATGAGCTCCAAGCCGCTGCCGCTGGGCAAGCCGATGTCCACCAACAACACCTCCGGCTGCAGGGCATTGAGCAAACGGAGACCTTCCGGCAGATCATCGGCCTCGCCGATCAATCTCAAGTCGGTCGCGCCTCGAATCGCCTGCGCCAGCGACGCGCGCAAACGCAGATCGTCCTCGACGATGAGCACCGAATGGGACATATCCCGAAGTGTAAGCCTTCCTTCCCCGGTCGAGCGGAGCGGTTCGCGCCGCCTGTACCGTGAACACGGGACAAGGGATTGCTACGTATTGATCGAGGCAGCCTAATCGGTCCGGAAACAAAGCGCCGTCATCGACACTGCGCCGGGAATAGGGAGATGACCGAGATGCACCAATCACGACCTGCCGTACTCTTCCGTTCGATGATCGCGGCCCTAGTTCTGATATACCAAGGCGCGGCAGCCCAGGCGCCTCCGCAGCCGCGTCCCGTGGGGCCGGTCGCACGTCCCACAGGTATCGCGCCGCCCGCTGCTTTGGCGGCGTCGATGTTCGCCAATATTCACGTGACGCTGGTCGGGCCGAATTCTGTGAAGATCGAGTGGTCGCCGTTTCCCGGCGCCGACTCTTACTGCGTGTATCGGAATGGAATTCCAATCGGTCCCGCGCCACCCGCCTGTCCAACCGCTGCGCAAGGAACGACCGCCTACGACAACAGCGCCCCCGCGAATTCCACGCTGAACTACCAGGTTACCGCCGCGCAAAAGCAGCAGCAATACACTGCCGCGGGTCAGCCTGCGTTCGTCAGCAATACGCTTCTGGCGACGAGCGGCACCGTAGCGGTGGTAACGCCGCCAGAAGCTGTGGCCCATTCGCTGACCGCTGGACCAGGAGTCGCGGCGACCGCTGCTGGAAAGCAATTGCTGCGCTTATGGACCCTGCGACCCGACGCCCAGCCCTCCATCGCGCCAAATTCGGAGGTGCTGCTCTTCATTCATGGAATGGATTCCCGTGCCGAAGAGGCGAATGACATCACCAATGCGCTGTTCAGGGCGATGTCAACGACCCCGCGCACCCCGCCGCCGCCGGCCTTGCCGCCGATCGCGGCCTCGGCCAATGCCCCTACCGCCACGGTCTCATTCGCGGGTCCCGAGGCCTGTGACCACATGGACAATTTCGCGAACAACCAGCGAACCGCGGTCACGCCATTCGACACGGTGAACGGGATTCCGACACGGATCTACTTCGGGCCGGTCATCCCACCTCCACTGCTCGATTCGGCGCCGCCCCCCGGCACGCAGATCGATGTCCCGGCTGCACATAACATCGGCGTCAACGAGGGACGCCTGAATCCCTCGCTGCGTGCGACAGCCGCAGCCGCCCAGCCGCTGCAGAGCCTTCGTCTGGCGGCTCTCCGATTCGCCGTTGGCGATGCAGTGTGGGGGAATGCGTACGCGGATCTGAGCGTGACGGGTCACAGGTCCTTTGCGATCTTTCGCCAGGCCCCTCCGGGCGAAGCCTTCTGTCAGTCCCTGGCCGGACAAGGGCCCGGGGATGTGGTCAACGGCTGTCGGACGGCGCTCGATCGCGCCTACCGCGTCGCGAATTTTCTGCGCACCGGTCAGCGCGGCGACGCGCCGGCACTGAAAGCGGCAAAGACGGCCGAGAGGAATGCGCTGGGTTGGATCGCGGTCTCGGGCGAGGATGATTCGCCGCACCGGCCGGTGAATGTCCCTTCCAGCGATTTCCCGCAGTACGACCTGCAGGTCCACGTCGAAACGCCGCTTGCGAATCCGATGGGCGTCAACGTGCACACGCGCTATACGATTGCCCAGTCGCAGACGCCCGGAAGGAATATCGTGGTGATCAGCGTCGATCTTCCGACTTCGGGCTACGCCGACAATCTGAATTACAACCTTGTTTCACCGCTCGCCCTGATCGGCAACCCGGTCAATGAGAACTCGGATTTTCACGAGAACGGTCAAGCGCCCGCGAATGGTCCCGTACCGCTGCTCGACTTCATCGAGGCGTTCGTGGTGCGCTTCGTTGACACGCTCGATCAAGCGGTTCCGTTCAAAGGCAACATCAAGGCGGTCATGGGTGGCAGCCTCGGCGGAAACATGACGTTCCGGCTGGGTCGTCGGATAGACGTTCCATGGTTCCCGGAATTCGTGGTGTGGTCGCCGGCGTCGATTTGGGACTCGCTTGGAGGGGGTGCCGATGTGCTCAAGCACCAAGGGCCGCTTCATGCCTGGCTGGGCGCCGATCAGGCAATGAACAGGCCGACACCGGGCGATCGAGCCGGCTTTTTCGGAAGTTGGGACCAACCCATTGTCCCGCTGATCATACCGATGGCGCAATCCGATACCTGGACCAGCGATTACTACCTTTGCAAGAAATCGTCCGTCGCCGGAGCGCGGCTGGATCGGCAGGAGACCTACGATCCGATGTTTCTTGCCTGGCACTGGCGCCTTGGCGCAGAGCAGCTGCTCTTCAGCCATCAGGGCATGGACCCGAGGACCAATCAACCGCTGTTCAGGTCGAATTACAAACCGGTGCTGCTCGCCTGCGGAGTCGAGGATCATGTGCCGTACAACGACATTTGTCCGGCGACGGAAAGTACGGCCAAGCTGATGGTGACCCCGGGAAGGGCGGTGTTCCTCGCACAGACCGGCCATTCGCTCGATAACGAAAGGCGCGACTTTTGGGCGCGGCAGATCATCGGATTTCTCGGACTCTGACCACGCAGCCGGGCGACCAGTATGTCGCACATCACCGGGCCCACCGACACGCTCAGACGGCCGAAGTATGCGGTCGTCGGAGCAGGCGTGCTTGCGCTCGCAGCGCTCGCCGCCTTGCTGCCGACCCATCTGTTGGCATTCAAGATCGCGAGCAGCGTAACCGGAGCCCCGCCGAATCATGAAAACATCACCGCCAGCGCGATCCGAGCGGCGATGTCGGCTCCCGATCCGCTCTTCATAAGAAATGTTCAGCAAGGCGTGATCAACACCGACTTGACGCATTTTTCGGAAAACGAGTATCACTTCGACAACAGCACGGCAATCAACGTCGGTTTCGCGAACGGCTTCGATGTGCTGTCGGGAATGGCGCTGAGAGCGCATGCCGAGGCGATGTTGTGCGATGGGGTACGGCCTTGTGGGATTCTCAATCCGCTGTTCGTTCATCCTCAGCATGCGAGCTACCGCGAGCTCGTCGAAGCCATCATAGGAACTTATCTGAACATCAGCATCACCCCCGGTTGCATCGGTGAACCGGCATGCTGGGGCGAGCAGCTGGAGGCACGGGCTGCCGACCTGCAGACTCGCCTGCTGCCGTCGCTGCTCGACACCGACCCGGATCCCGATGTCACGACCGTACTATCAAACGGGGTGACGACCAACAGTCTGCCCAATCTCGCACCGCTGGTTACGCACGCGAAATCAGACCTCGACGGCGTTCTTGGGAACAGGATCTGCCGGCCCTGGCCTGACCAGCGTCTCTGCTTTGAAGGCATCGGCGTCATGGCCCCGGGGGACAACTTGTTCCACCTGCTGGTGGGTCAACTCGAGGTATTGCAGCTCGAGTACCAGGCCTACTTTGCGTGGCAGCACCTTGGCCATGCGCTGCACACAACCGAGGATTTCTTCGCGCATTCGAACTACATAGAACTCGCCTCCTGCCGCAAGGGTCCCCCCTGTGCGGGCAACTCTCACAATGCGGCGAGCTGCGACGTGCCCCTCGATGGCGGCCCCGCCAGCTTCGCCTCGCTGCCCTTGCCGACTGACGGCAAGCCATTGCAGGACCTGGTGCAATTCTTCCTGCCGAACTTCGATTTGGCGGCCGTGAGCGCCACGCTGAACAGCCAGCGCGCGGTGTACCCGGATGGCAATGCGCTGCACCTGCAGACAGGACAGTTTCCGTGCGCGAGCGCGACCGATCCGCCGGATGCGCAGTTTCAGTTCTGCCATACGGCAAAAGGGGATGTCGCCGGCTTGACCGCGGCGGGACGCGCTGCCGCCGCCGGCGATGCAGGTCCCGCCGGACTCAACAAGGACGAGGAATTTACAAGCGGCGGCGAGCTCAATCACCAGAACTACGACTGGGCGAACGCGTCGGCCACTCGAACGGCCGTCGCGCTGTTCGCCTCGTTCATGGTCAGCTTCCCGGACGGGCCGCCGCTGTTGGTGAGCAATCCCCTGGCTGCGGCTGCGCCGACGGGAACGCGGCCTTCGTGCGGCATCGCCGTCAGTGTTGCGCCCAATCGGGTAACCGTAAACCCACGACCGCCGCCGGCGCGGCTGGCCGCGATCGCCGCGACTCCAGTATTCCGACCGCGGCCCTTGAGCCGCCCCGAGCTTCTCCAGCACGACCCACGGCCGAGCATCTTCGTCGCGGTGTTGCCCAATCGGGCGTTTCACCCAGGTGAGCAGGTTCAGGTACGTATCGATGCCTTCGATGCCGCGAGTGGAGCGCCTGTGCCCGGCATGCCCTTTACCATTGGTTCTGTGCATGGGACCACCGGCACGCCCATCGCACTCGCCATTCCCATGCCAACCGGGCAGCGCTGTGCGATTCATGGTGGACAAAATGTGTGCCTGAAAGCGTTCACCGCTCTCAGCGGCAACATCAGCGATCCCGCCGGTCGGTATCCCGGCGGCGGCGGACAATTCTCACTGTCGATCGTCGCTCCGCGCCTGCGGGCCGCGATCGCCGGCGGTCCCGCTCTGCTGCCGGGCGCCGCCTTCAGCGTTTCAGCCGTCGACAGCCAATCGGGCCGACCGGTTCCCGGAGCAACCGTCGCAGTGGCCGGACGCGTCATCGGGCCGGCCAACCTGCCGCTGTCGTACAAGTTGACTTCGCCGCCACCGCTCGCGAATCGTTCGGGTGCGGCGCCCTCCGGCGTGCCGCTCGGCCCGCCAATGATCGTTGCGGCGCCGGGTTATGGCGATGAACTTGTTCACTACTACGTTGTGCCGGCTGGCACTCCGCTGCCGCCGCGTTGAGTGCGATCAAACAAGTCGCCCCTTTAGCGATGGCCGCGCTGCTCGCAGCCTGCAATACCACGCCTGCGTACCACATGGGCGATCCGATCAGAGCCAACCCGGATGCGCAAGCCCGCCAGACCGGTCCCTCACCTGCATCGAATCCGCGCGACACGAGCGCCGAATACCGCGACCGCAGCGCCCGGCAAAAGGCAGACGAGTGGGAGCTAAAGTGGCAGCAGATCCAAAGTCCGACCGATCCTGTGTCGTGGTCCGACCATTTTCAAGTTTGCGGACTCAAGTACCGGTTTCGCAACTATGACCAGCTTTTCCGCTGCCTCGATCTTCTCGACGCCAAGATTGCAGCCGGCGGTGAGCGAGTCCCGAAAGCGGAGCTGGTCCAGCGCGGCGCACCCGTGATGAGCGGGTGGCTCCGTGCCTCGGCCTACGCAGAATTGGGCGAGCCGGAGACCGCGCTCAAGTGGGCGGAATCGGGCTGGGCCGCATTACCCGAGGCGTTTCGAACGGCGGACAACAAGATCTCGAAAACGAAAATGTTTGGCGGATTCGATGCCGATCTGCAACCTGTCTACTACGTCGGCGCAACTCTTGGAAGTGCAGGCCTGGGTTTTGAACACGTCGCGATGGAAGAGGGGATGCTCCACGAAGGCCGCAACAATCCCGCGGCACTCGACTTCAGGCCGCCGATGGTGACGATGTCGCTCGCCGTGCAGCGCGCGCTGCTGAATCAACGCCTGGGAATTCCGGAGAAGGCCAATGCGGCGCTCGCGGACCTCAAGCGCTGGGAGAATAATCGGTGGATGGTCAGCAATGCCTACGGCATTGGCATCTCGGTCCCCTCAAAAATCAGGCCCTGGAAGGGAAAGGCGCAGCTCCTTTCCATCGGACCGTTGTTCGCGGACGGCGACTATCAGCGAGTCATCTTGATCTACGAACAGCTTGCGCGGAAGGTGGCGGCCAAGCGGGAAAGCGAAAACACCAAGAAGGCGCTGGGTTGGACGCTGTTCACCGGCGAATTCATCGAATCCATGATGAGCGGTTCGGATGCGCGCCTGTTCACTGTCGCCGTCGAGGACGTCTCGAACGCATTGCTCTACGCGCAAAGTCTATTGCGAATCGGCAGGATCGATCAGGCGCGCGCGATGCTCGATACGCTGCTCGGGTTGCCCGAAATCCGTGCAATGGGCAATCTCTATTGGGTCGCGCTCTACGAGCGCGGCCTCATCGCGCTCAAACAAGACCAGCGCGATGAAGCCATTCGATTGCTTACTCAGTCGATCGAGGCGATCGAGTCGGTCCGCAGCACCATCTCGTTCGAGGCGGCTAAGATCGGTTTTGCGGGCGACAAGCAGACGGTTTACGCGGCCTTGATCGGCGCGCTGGCGGGGACCGGCGACTGGCGCCAGGCTTTCCTCTACGCCGAGCGTGCCAAGGCGCGCGCACTGGTTGACCTGCTTGCGCAGCGACGCGATCTCGGGCCGCCCCCGTCGGACGACGACAAGGTGCGCGAGCTGTTCGCGCGCGCTGCGACAGTCGACAGCAGTGTGGGATTTGCAACTGCCGATGAGGCCGTGCGCGGTATCAAAGTGGTCGCCGACGCTCGCGACACACTGTCCAATGTCGCCCCCGAAGCAGCCTCGCTCATCGCGGTGCAGAAGGTCGAGGTCGCCGAGATCGTGACGCGGATGAGCGCGGACGAAACCCTCGTCGATTACTATGTGCAGGGAGAGGATCTGTATGCCTTTGTATTGAACGGCAAGTCGATCAAAGGCTTCCAATTGTCGGCAAAGGGATTGGACGAGGAGGTCAGAGGCTTTCGCGTGGAGATCGAACGACGCGGCGCACACGCCATGGATCTCGGGCGCACCTTGCACGATCGGCTGATTCGCCCGCTGCTCGTGGACATAAACGGCAGCAAGCTCATCATTGCTCCCCACGGCGTGCTGCACTATGTTCCTTTCTCGGCGCTGTCGGACGGCAAGGACTATTTGGTCGATCGATTCAGCCTTCGATTGATTCCAAGCGCCAGCACGCTCGTCTACCTGAGGACCGATCAGCCGAAGAAGCTCGGAAGGCTACTCGCGCTCGGCAATCCCGACCTGGGGTCCCGTGCACTTGATTTGCCGAATGCGCAGGTGGAAGCCGTGACGATCGCAGCGATGTTCCCGGATTCCCGGGCACTCGTGCGCGCGGCGGCGAGCAAGAGCGCGGTGAAAGAGCTCGCCAATGGATTCTCGATCCTACATTTTGCGACCCATGGAAAATTCGACGCCAACGCGCCGTTGAGCTCCGGAATCTATCTGGCGAAGGGCAGGGAGTCCGACGGCGTCCTGACGGTGAGCGACCTTTACTCTCTGCGGTGGGATGTGGATCTCGTCACCTTGTCCGCCTGCGAGACAGGTCTGGGCAAAGTCGCCAACGGCGACGATGTGATCGGCCTGACGCGCGGATTTCTCTATGCCGGCGCCCGATCCATCGTTGCGAGTCTCTGGGAAGTCGATGACGCGGCGACTGCGCAGTTGATGGAAAGCTTCTATCGAAACCTGGGGACGAACGGCAAGCGCGAGGCGTTGCGGCTGGCCCAGATCGAAACACGCCAGAAATTTCCCGAGCCGTGGTTCTGGGCTGCATTCAACATTCTCGGGCGAGCTGACTGATGCCATCGATCCGCGCCGGAGCATTTGCATTCTTTGACACAACGACTGAGGAGTTCATGACCATGTTGCATCGATCAATTCGCCGGATGAGGTTGTCCGCGCCACGGGCCCACGTCACATTCACCACTCTGGCTTATGTGCTGCTTGCCGGCTGTGCATCAGTAGGAAGCCAGCCGCCCACTTACGTGGAGGATGCCCCGAAGGCCAAGGCTCAGCCCTGCTCAACGCAGTCGCAAAACACACAGGGCAAGACCGCGACAGACGCCTGCAAGAAGTCTGGCTCCCAGTAAAAGCGCTGCGCAGTAGCCGGATGGCCGGCCCGCTCTCAGCCGTGCCGCCCAATTCAAGTACCGCTTGCAACGGGGCGCCACCGCCAAGTTGTAGAATTTACTTTGCCTTCCTCGTATCCGGTATTCACCTGGTGCGATCTAGATAATTTTCCCGATTGCCGGCGTCGATGAACACCCTATGCTCCTGGTGTAGGCGATTCATTGACGAAAAAAGGCGCACTTCTTCCACTAAAGAGAGATCCCCCGCAAGGGATTAAATGCGCCTTTCCAGGCGTCAATCGATTATGACTGATCGACGTCCAGAGTCCGGGGAGAAGATCTTGTGGAGAACCGGTTGACCCGAGTCGCTGAAACCACGGCGCGGCCCCAGGTCCTCCTGATCGGTCCGTACGATCCGCATTGCGGTGAATACACTTTTCTTGCCCCTCCCCTGGGTGTCTGGCGGCTCGCGGGCGTGCTCGAATCGGCCGGGGTCGAGGCGAAAGTCTTTGATCCGAACTGCTGTCGGGAGCGGCCGCAACGGGCGCTCGAGCGTGAGCTGCGCAGCGGTGCATGGGACATCGTCGGTGTCTCGACCACCGGGATGACGTTGCGCTTCGATCTGGAACTTGCGCATATCGTGCGCCGGGTAATGCCGCAGGTATTCATGGTGGCCGGCGGCATGGAGGCAACATTTCGCCCCGAGTTGATGTTCGAGCTCGGCCCGTTCGACTTGATCGTTCTCGGTGAAGGTGAACGGCCGCTGCTGGAGTTGGTGGCGCGCCTGCGTGCCGGTCAGCCGGTGGGCGGCATCGCCGGAACGGCGGAACGCGACAAGGACGGCAAGATCCTGTCCATTCCGCAGCGTGCGCTGAATCGAGCGGAGTTGCGCGACGCTATCCATAGCACGCCTTACCACAAGATGCCGTATTCGGCCTACTGGGACCGCCTGGAATCCGCCTACCGCATCGGGGCGCTGCCGAGCAAAGCTGCGCGAGAAGCGCATCTTGCCGAGATTCGCTCGGTGCGGCTGATTACGCTCAACTATTGCCCGATGGGCTGCACGTTCTGTTCCGCCACCAATTTTCTGCATGAGGCGCAAGGCAGCGTTGCATCCGTTGCGCGCCTCGAAGCGGACGAATGTCTGATCATGATCGAGCGCATCGTCGCGGCGCAGCCGCACGTCCGCACCGTCATCTTTCAGGACGACATTTTCGCATTCACGCGCGACCACCGAATCCTGCCGCTGTGCGAGGGAATCATTGCCGCGAAACAAAGCGGACGGATTCCAGCGCATCTGCAATTCATCAGCACGAATCGTATCGATGCCATGTCCGCCGAACGGCTGAGGGCCATGAGCCGGGCGGGATTTCGCGTGTTGGGCTTCGGCATCGAGAGCTTTTCGAAGAACGTGCTCGGAGAGTTCAACAAGGCGCAGATCCATCGTCATATCGAGCCGATGCTCTCCGCTGCCTTGGCGAGCGGGGTGACTCCGTTCCTCGATCTCATCCTGAGCTCCCCGCGCGCCACTCTGGAAGACGTCGGGGAAACCCTGCGTGAGGCGTATCGCTGGCTGCGCGCGGGATGCGAGATTGGAATGTACCCGTATGTGATTCCGTTTTCGGGATCGGCGTTTGCGCGGGATCCGAGTCTCTTGCCTCAAACGTACTACGCCGATCAGCGCGTGGCGGGAACCGATATCGTATGGCAACAGCCGGTGAAAATGCTGCCGATCGATCCCATCGTCACCGGGGCGATTCTGCGCATCGAGAGCAGCTTCGAAGCCATGCTCGGCGAGATCGAGGAGCACACCGCGCATCTGCCCTCGCGCTTGCGCTCGCTGCTGTGGATTCTATGTTCCCTGCCGATCATGGCGGAGCGCGGTCATTACATTGCCGACGAGAGTGAGGTCTGGTCGGAGTTGTACGCGCGTCTTCCTATGCTCCGGCCGGCGGCGCCAATTGCCGCGGCGACGGCGTGAAGCCCCTCCAAGCATGGTCGCTTCTCGCACCGCTCGCGGTATGCGTGCTGCTCGCGGGATGGATCGTGTTGTCCGTGGCCAATACCCGGGGCGCCGGATTCTCGATCTTCGTGCTCGCTGTCGCCAATCTCATCGTGTTCACGGACGCGATCGATTTCGCTCTGCGCTTGTATATGCGGCGTCGTCATACGATCGCCGCCGGCGGGATCTTCGATGGCAGACAGACGGGCAGAATCTCGATCAATCTGGCCGCCATTCTGCCGCCCGACGCAAGGCGCCTGGTCCCGGCGGCGCCATTTGCCATCATCGCGTCCATATTCAATCTGGAGGACCGCCTCGACGAGTTCATGGAGGTGTTCGGACCCTACCGCCAGCGGGTGTGGCTGCTCAGCGACGGGTCAACGGATAATACCGTGCTGCGGCTGCGCCAGGCCGGATGGCGATGTTTCGACGACGGCGTGAACCGGCGTAAACCCGGCGCCTTGCGCCGCTTGCTCGAGCTTCTGCCGCAGCATATCGAAACCGTCATGGTGATCGATCCGGACATCCGCATACGCGGACTGGACGAGGGCAGCAGCATCGATGTGGATCAGTTTGTCAGCGACTTCCAGCGATCCGGCGCAGCCGCGGCCTGCCCGAGGATCATGATCGAACCCGACGGATTTCTGGCGCGATTCCAGGCCTTCGAGTACGCGCTGGCGTGCGGCGTGGGGCGTGAGAGCCTCGCGGACTTCAGCGTCACATCCGGCGTGTCCTTTTATCGACGCAGCGCATTGGCGCGTGCGCTCGACGAACATTCGCTTTCCGTCTACGCCGAGGATCTCGAGAACGCCTTGATTTTGCTCGGCCATGGCGAACGCATCTATTACGACGGACGCCTGGTGGTGAGCACGGAAGGTCAGCGTTCCCTGCGGCGCTGGTTCTCGCAGCGCGTCGGCTGGTACCACGGTCTCATCAAGGTCTATGTCGAACGCTTCTCCGAGGTGCTGCGAATCAGCCGCCGCTCGCCCTTCGCCGCCTACAATTACCTCATCTATATCGGCGGCATGGGGTTGGCGATTCATCTAGTCAAGATCGTCAGCGCGGCACTCCTGCTGCTGAGTTTTTTGGGCGGGCTCGACGTGTTGCTGCTGGATAATTTCGTGCCGCACGGAACCCTCGGCAATCCCGAATACTTCATGGCTGCGATCACCGGCTATCTCGCGCTCGGAGTGATCGCGCTGTTTGCGTGTGTGCCGGAAGCGGAGCGCGCCTATACGGCGCCCATCGTTCCGTTGTACGTGTGTTACACGATTGCGCATATCGTGCCGATCACGGTGGGCTTCGGCAATTTCTTCGCGCTCAAGCTGTTCCGACGGCGCATCTATCAGGATCACTACGAAACCTCCGCGGATGTGGGCGTCGCGCGGCAAAAGTGAGGGTCAATGACCGTTCGAGGAATTCCGGCTCCCGGGCTGTATGAACCGAGCCATTATTGGGAGGATCGCGCGCAGCGATTCGCGGCGGAAGGCGCGGGGCTGGCGGCGGTATGCGCGTACGGAATGCCCGAATTCTACAATCGTGCGATTCACCTGGAGCAACGCCTGGCGCTCGAGCCCTGGCTGAGAGTCGGCGCAGGAACCCGCGTATTGGACGTCGGGTGCGGCGTCGGCCGTTGGAGCCGGCTGCTGGCCGCGCGGGGCGCCGACGTTTTGGGCGTGGACTTGAGTCCGACGATGATCGCGCAAGCCCAACGGCGTGCGGCGGCGGAAGGCGTGGCCGGACGCTGCCGCTTCCAAGTGCGGGATCTGGCGACTCTCGATGTCGGCGAACGGTTCGATCTGGTATTGGGCGTCACCGTCCTTCAGCACATTCTCGATCCGTGGGCGCTGCGCTCCGCCCTCGCGGCGATGACCGCCCACCTCGCCGCGGGCGGACGCATGGTGCTGCTCGAGGCGGCGCCGGCGGGCATGGTGAATCGTTGTAATTCAACGGTGTTCAGGGCCCGTCATCGCAACCTCTATCTGGATCTATTCCGCGATTGCGATCTGGAGCTGTGCGCGCTGACCGGAGTCGATCCGGCGCCCTTCAGGACGCAGCTATTGCCGCACGTCCGCAAGCTGCCCGCCAAGTTGTCGTTCGGCTTGCTGGCGCTCGCGACCGCGCTCTCATTGCCGATCAACGCGTTTTTCGGGCGGCGCGCGCAGGGCCGTTCGTGGCATGCCGTGTTTGTCCTGGAAGTCAAGAACAGGGGAGCGTGACCATGACTATCGGACATCGCTTGATCGCAGCCGTTGTCGTTTTCGTTTTGCTTGGAGGCGTGGTCGCACTGAGCCATTGGCGCGACACCCAACGGGTACTGCCGTCGCCCGTGGTGGAGAAAGCTGTCCAGGTGCATGTCACCAACGCCGGCGACAGGGGGCCGGGAACCCTGCGTGAAGCCATATTCGTCGTGGCGACCGCCACCGGCCCGACCAGCATTTCCATCGACGTTCCCAAGATCAACCTCGAAACCGCGCTGCCGGCGTTCGTCAATGGGCATGGAGTCAGGCTGCTGGGAGCCGCCCCGGGGGCGCAGATCGATGCGCAGGCGCTCGGCGCCGGGCCGGTGCTCGATATCGCGGCCCCGAATACTTCGATCGACGGCATTGCGATTCGCAATTGTCCCGGCGCCGGGATCCTGGTGCGTGCCGTGCGCTTTCGTCTATCCGCGTCGACGATTGCTGCGTGCGACGTCGGCGTGGAAGTGGCCGAAAATACCGGTGAGACGCTGCTGGAGCGCAACCACTTCGTCAAGGTCCGTCTCGGAGTACGTTTCGCGGCCGCGGGCCGCAATTCAGCGGTCGCCAATAGCGAGTTCACGGAAAACAAGGACGCCGGCCTTTGGGCCGTGCGCGGCACGCCCGATTCGCGCGACGAAGCCATCGGCATCCATGACAATAAGTTTACGGAGGACGGCATCGGGATCGTCGCCGGCAACATTCCGGTACTGGTGGAGCGCAACGACTTCATCAATGCCCGTGCGGCTGACGTGCATCTGGTGGGTGCGGGGGCGGTGATCCGGGGGAATCGCATCAATGGCGGCGCCTCGATGGGGATCGTCGCCGAGAACGCCCGCGGCGCGATCATCGATGACAACGAGTTGGAGGGGATCGCCGCGTATGGAGTGATGGTACGCGGGTCGTCCAACACGCTGGTACAGGCCAATCGGCTGCACAACTGCGGCTACGGTCTCGCCTTCGTGCTCGGCGACGCCCATGGTGCGAGCACGGCGGTCGGCAACACGATCATCGAGCCGAAGTTCAACGGCATCGACGTGATCGGCGACTCGCCGATCCTGAGGCGCAACCAGGTGGTGCGTGCCCATGCATTGGCATTGCACGTCGAGGATTTTCAGGCGCCCGATGGCAGAAAGGTGCAGTCGCAACCGTTTCTGGACAACAACAACTTCAACGACGCTTCGGCCGGCAAGAGCAGCGCGACCGTCGCTGCGCAACCCGCCACGCCGACGGTGATTCGATGAGAACGAACGCCGACGGGACGCAGGTGATATCGCGCCCGGTCTGGGAGAATCAGCGCATTCATCTGCTGAGCGATATCTGGCTGTTGACCATCGTCGCGATTTTGGTCGCCACCGCCGTTCCCTGGTTTGCCAGCGGCTTTGAGGTGGACGCCGGAGCAGCGAGTTGGGGTCTGCTTGCAGTGGGCGGGATTCAAGGCGCGTTTACCATCCTGTCGTCTCGAGCTTGGCTGCAGGGCCGATGGCACGATCACTTGTTGACACTGATGGATGTGGCCGGCGTCATCCTGCTCGGCTACATCTGGCGCCACGTCGGCGCCCTGCAAAATCCCGCGTTCTTGACGGTATTTGCCCTGCCGGTGATGGGCGCAATGTTTCTCTCACGCCGGCACCCCTATCTCATCGCTGCGGTGAGTGTCTGCGTCGTCCTCGTCGTCGCTCTCGCCCAAGCTCCGGAATTGCGTTGGTACGCGAGCGGCCTGCTTGGCAGCGACGCGGCGCTCACCTGGTTGTTCGGCCATCAAAGCGCGGTGGCGCAGCAGTCTTTCCCGGGATTCTCTGCGCCCTCAAGTTTTCTGATCGTACTGCTCGAAGTATTCTCCATCGGGCTGTTCGCCTGTGCGGTGGCGGCCGAGTACGTCGGCATCGTATTCGAGCGGCTGACCGCGCATACCGCGCTGGCGCGGACCGAAGCGGAGCGCGCGCAGGACCTGTGGTCCGAGCTGATCGAGCGGCTACCTCTGCCGGCGCTGCTGGTCGATCCGGCCAGCTTGCGCGTCGTCGCGTGCAGCGACGTCGCCGGCAGTTATCTGGGCGGCGGAGAAATGCCGCTCGATGGCCGCAATCTGTTCAAAGCGCTGTGCTTCTCGTATCCCGACATCGTCCACGAACTCATCGTGGGTTCGGACGGCGCAGCGCCGCTGAGCGTCATCCGCGTTGCGGACCAGATGCGAGTGACCCAGGTGCGAGTACTGCATGTCGTGCACAAGGGACGTCGCCTGGCGCTTTTGACCATCGAGGACGAAACCGAAGTTTTCTGCCTGAGGTCGGCGTTGGACACGTCTGAATATGCCGCCTTGGTGATCGATGCGCAGGGACGTCTGCTGGCTTTCAACAGGCCTGCCAAGTGGCTGTTGGCCGGCGCGGAGGTCGGCGCGGATGCGGCGCAGTTGCTGTCGCAATCCAGCGAGCGTTGGTGGGAGCCCGGACTGAGCAATCGGCGCAAGATGCACATCGAGATCGATCAGCGGATCTATCAGGTTACGAGTTCGGCAACCACGTTGGCGGGCGAGCGGGAACGTATTTTCACGGTATCGGTTCTTCCGGTCGCGAAGGGGAGCACGGGCGATACGCTTGAAATGAGCGCGACCACGATCACCGGCGCCATGCGGCAGTTGCGATGAGACTTGCACGGCTCACCATTGCCGCGGTGGTCGTCTGCTGGCTCGCGCCACGCACGGCGGCGGCGGCGGATTCCACCGCGGCCCCGGTTTCCGACGATCGGATCGTACTCAGCGTCAACGGCTCCACGCTGCCGGGAACCAACGGCGGCGGGGGCGGTTCAGTGGGGTGGTTGCACAACTTCGATGCCGCTACGCTCGCGGGAGTCGCGGTGGAACATCAGGGACTTTCCGCTGCCCAGTGGACATTCGGCTCAGTCAACGGCTCCCTGACTCGCGACCTGGGCGATGCGCGTTATAGCTTCTATGCGGAAGCGCACGAAGGTGCCGGCGATGATGGCCCGCGCGCCTTCAAATACTCGGTCGTGGCGGCCGGAATCATCGGCACGTACTTTCATCGATTGTCCGTGCAACTGGAAGACCGACAGTTCGACGTTGAAACCACGCACGGGAATCTGCCCAAGCTTGGGCTTTCGTACTTGGTGAATCCGCATGTCCTGACGGCGGTCTCCTACGCGGACTCGGTGAGCGGCAATCTCGGAACGCATCTCACGTCTGCTCGAGTCGATGTGTATACCTCCAAGGCGAACTTTCTGGCGGGCGGAGCGTTTGGCCAGGTCTCACCGACCGTGTTGGGCCTCGAGTTTGTGGTGCCTGGGAAATCGCTCAGGGAGGGCTATGTCGGCGTGAGCAAACCGTTGCCGCACAGGCGCGGCGACCTGACGCTGGTCGTTGACTACCAGGATCTTTCGGGCAGCAACCGGGTCGCGGTAACGCTCAATTACATTTTTCACATTGGCCACCACGGTAAGTCAACGTGAGGGCGTGGTCCCGCCAACGCACCTTCCTTTGGGTGCCCACGGTCGTGGTGTTGGCGGTCGTGCTGATCGCCGGATCGCGCATGATCTCTCTCAGTGTGCGGCACGACGCCGCCGTGGCTCGCGAGACGGCCGCAACGGTCGCGAACACCTCCGTCGGCAAGATTGAGCCGCTGCTGCAAAAGCTGGCCGAGCTGGCCGAGCGGCGGGCCGCCCTGGCCGCGCAAGTACCAACACGCAGGGATACGCTCGCTTCACTCGAATCGTTGCCGCCGGTGGCGAAGACCCTTTGGATGAGCAGCGATGACAAAGTGCTGGGTTCCCGGCCGGCAGAGGCTGCCACCGCAAACGGCATTGCCAGCGAATGGGTGTCGGCGGACTCCGCTCACACCGTCCCCGGCTCCGCCGTTCTGGGCCCGATGCGTCTGGGGAGCCTGTGGATCATGGCGGTACGATTCCCGATCGCGGCCGGCAGCCCTGCGGCGGCAGCACGCTTGCGCGGCTGGTCGGTTGCCTACACGGACTTGGACGAGCTGATCGCCGCGAGTCACCTGGCACGCCTGATCGACATGGGTTACGACTTCGAGCTTTCTCAAGTCGAGCCCTTAAGCTCCCGCTCACGCAGCTTCGTCCGCTCCCGTACCGAACCCTTGACGGATACTGTCGCGGCAAGGGTCCGACTACCGGCCGCGGCCGCCATTCCCGGCAGTTACTTGGAGCTGGCGATCCGCCCGCGGGCCGGTTGGTTTCCCGCCAGGCTGCTCGCGTCGGAAATCGGCCTGCTGGTATTCCTAGCATGGCTCCTCGCCTTCGGCACGCACGAATTAACGCACGAGTTGCAACATTCACGCGCGGACCTCGTGGCCGCGCTGCAGCGCCAGCGCTCGACCAATCAACAGCTCGCGGTGGAGATGCAGAAGCGGCTCAATTTACAGGAAACCTTTGATCATGCGCGCTTTCATGATGCATTCACGGGACTGCCGAACCGGCGTTATTTCATGGACCAACTCGACCGGGCACTGCGCGATATGCGCAAGCGGCAGCGCCAATGCCTCGCGGTGATCATCGTCGACATAGTCCGGTTCAAACTCATCAATGACATTCTGGGTCATACGGCCGGCGACGAGTTGATGGTCCAGGCGGCGCGCCGTTTCGAAAAAACAACTTCGGCATTCGAGGCCGTGCTGGCGCGCTGGGGCGGCGACCAGTTTGCAGTGTTGATACTGGACCTGGATTCCCGTGAGGCGGCGATGAATGTTGCCGGCCTGCTTAGAGGGGAATTACGCGCGCCGTTCGATCTGCGCCGGCACCGACTCGTCGTCGCGGCGACGATGGGCGTTACGTGGGCGGATTCGGGACAGCAGCGCGCGGAGGACGTCGTCCGGGAAGCTGACATCGCATTGTCGGCCGCCAAGCATCACGAGACTGCCAAGATCCTCGGCTATGCGCCGAACATGGCCGGGCAGGCCGCGAACCTCGTGAGCTTGGAGGCGGACCTGCATGTCGCAAATGAAAGGCACGAGCTGGAGCTGCTGTTTCAGCCGATCGTCAATCTGCACACCTACAAGATGGTGGGTGCCGAGGCGCTTTTACGCTGGCGCCATCCGGTGGAAGGCCTGCTCGCTCCGGATAGATTCTTAAGTATCGCGGAAGAAACCGGATTGATGGTGCCGATCACCCATTGGATCATCCTCAGGGCGGTCAGGGTTGCGGAGGATTGGCTGCGGCGCCTGCCGGCCAATCAAGAGTTCTTCATCAGCGTCAATCTTTCCCCGACGGCATTGCGAGATCCCGACTTGAGCCAATACGTCGCATCGTTGCTGCGGGAGACGCAGTTGCCGCCGTCGTTGCTCAAGTTCGAGCTGACCGAGGCTGCGCTAATCAGCAACGTCGCTGCGGCGCGCGAGACGCTCGATCAGTTGCATGGCTTGGGAGTCCAACTGATGCTCGATGACTTCGGGACCGGCTACTCATCGTTGAGTTATCTGCAGCTCTTTCCATTCGACTTCGTCAAGATCGATCGTCCTTTCGTGAACCTCATGGCCTCCGATCAGGCCAACACCGGCATGACGGCGGCCATGCTACAGATGGCCGGCAGCCTGAATCTGACGGCAATTGCGGAAATCGTCGAGACCGAGGAAGCAGCGCAGGCCCTGCAGGCGATGGGCTGCGATTACGGGCAGGGCTACTATTTCAGCGAGCCCGTCGAGGCCGAGCCCGCGCTGCAACTTCTGCGCAGCGGGGAGCCTTTCCAGCCTCGGCCGGAGATCTCGGCAACCCTTAAGATTCGTCCGCTCGAGGAGGACGGCTCACCCACGATCAGGATGCGGATCGATCAAGATCAGCCTCCGCCGGAGCCATCGGCAACCGTGAAGCTTCGTCCGCTGGAGGAGGATGGCTCGCCCACCATCAGGCTGGCCAAAGATCCCATCGCCGAAGATCCCATCGCCGAAGATCCCATCGAGGAGCCGCAGTTGAAAGGCGCTCGACGGAGGCGAGGACTTTAAACGCCGCCTATTTATCACCCCACGCGCGCGCGAATTCCTTCATCAAGGCGCGGCGGCGCACGCTGTCGATCGTGCCATACAGCGCCACATGCGGAGGTAACGCCAGCCCAGGGAGCACAATGCAACCGGGGCTCAGCGTGCTGGATGCGCCAAACCGAACGCCGTCGCCGATGAGAGCGCCCAGATTGGTGCGGTTCGAGTTGACCCGAGCGGCGCGATAGCGCAAGCCCACGTGTCCTTTTTCGACCAGCGTGTTTGCCATCATCACGTTGCCGGCGACCATGATATTGCGCCCCCCAATGCTGTCGCCCATGTAGACGAAATGTCCCAGATAACTGTGCGGACCAAGAATGACCGAGCGCACGACTTCGCAGTGTGCGCCGATGAGGCAGTCCGCACCCACCACCACTTCATGCCGTAACACGGCGCCGGCGCGCACGACGCTGCGCGCACCCAGTATCAGGCGGCAGGTGTGATCGATCACAGCGCCGGCTTCAATCACGCTGCCTTCACCCATGGAGACAATCTTGCCGCGCACCAGGGCGGCCGGATCGATGGTGCCCTTCATTTGGATCGGCGCCGCGGCGACAAATTCGCGCAGTCGCGGCAGAAACTCCTCCAATGAAGCACGGTCAAGCGGCAACAAACGATGCCGCGGATCTTGTGGGTCCAGGTCCCAAAGCGATCGAAGAACGTCGAACACGATATCGGAGTCGTTCGGCATCAGCGCTTTGACTCTCGGGCTTGGTGCTGCAGTACTCCGCGATGTTCGGCGATCCTTCGCAGCAGTTCATCGCCGGCCGTTTCGACGCTGCGCGCCAGATTGCTGTGCAGGGTTCCGAAAATCGTTTCGCGATCACGATCGTGTTCGGCCCAATTGATCGGATGCAATGCCAATTGAAAGCGCGGCGGCGTGCCTCCGGAACTCAGCATCTCCCACGCCGGATTCCACCAAGCCCGACATGAATCCGAAAAATACGGCATGTCGCGGTAGAATTGATCGTCGTAAGCGTTCATGTACTGCCCGGCATGGCGCATCGGGTCCTCGCCATTGAGACTGGGCTGGTGCATGGCGATCGCCGTTACCCGCGTGCCACTGAGTTCGCCGAGCAAGGTCGCCTGCATGCGGATCAAGTCGGGCCATTCTTGCCGCGGAAACGGCTCGAGAAATTTCACGTCGTAGTGCAGTCCTACTTCGTGACCCATCGCGGCCAGTCGGCGTCCGAAGTTTCCATGTTCGGGACTGAGCATGTTGTAGTAAAGACCATTGAGTAACAAGAAATACGTGGAACGCACGCCGCGCCTCGCTTCTTGGTCCGCCAGCTCCAAGGCCGCGGCAGGCGAGTAGTCGACATCGTGTCGCAGAATGAAGAAAGGCGCCGTCGGGAAGCCGTTGGCCAAGTCCGCGAAGCGTAGCGGCCGATTGGTGCGGGAGAGCCGCTCGATGATCCACCAGTAGGTGTCATAGTCGAAGCTGTCGCGCATCGCATCCGCGTTCATGGTCTTGATGCACACTGTACATCATGCGGCGGACCATGAGCTTCCGCGACCGCGGCCAGCCTCTCAATGAGATAATCGCGGAGCACTTCGACGCGCTTTGGCAACGGTCCCTCGGGCGGTGTCACCCAGTAGACAGCGCCGAGTGGAATGGACCAATCAGGCAATAGTCGCTCGAGCCGCTTGAGTTCGAGTGCCTCGCGTAGAAAAAATTCCGGCAAGATACCGAGGCCGGTGCCTGCGATCAGTGCGGGCATCATCGCATCGCCGTTGTTGACGCGAAGCGGACCTGAGGGCCGCACGCTGGCGGATTTACTGCCCTTTCTGAAGCGCCAGACCTCGCTGCTCATCGCGTAGCTGTAGCCAATGCAGCGGTGCTCGGTGAGGTGGAGCGGATGTTTCGGTCTGCCATGTTTGTCCAGGTAAGCCGGGGAGCCGACCAGGTAGCGCGGTATTTCACTGAGCCGCTGCACGGCGAGGGAGGCTCCGGGCTGGACGGCGATGCGGATAGCTGCGTCGAAACCCTCCCCGATCACATCGGTCATCGCGTCACTCAAATGCAGATCGATCGATATCTCGGGGAAGGCGGCAAGAAAGTCCGGCAGCAGCGGAGCTACTTGCAGCGTGCCAAAGGACATGGGTACCGCCAGACGCACCAATCCCCGCGGAGTTCGGGCCTGGGCCCGAGTGACATCCTCGGCGGCCTCACCCTCGGCAAGGATCTGGGCCGCGCGACCCACCAGCTGTCGTCCAGCATCTGTCAGCTCAAAGCGGCGGGCCGTGCGGATAATCAGCCGCGCCCTGAGGCGTGACTCGATCCGGCTGACCGCCTTCGACACGGTCGCTTTCGACAGCCGCAACTCCGCGGCGGCATGGGCAAAGGAGCGACACTCCGCAACTTTCGCGAAGATGGCGAGCCCTTCAAGGTCCGGCAGTCTGGCCATGAGTACACATTTGGAAACCTTGGGTTTCGACAGTTTATATTTCTAAATTGATCTGCTGTCCATAAAATCAATTCGGGCGGAATCCGTTAGGGAGGTTTCAATGGAGCGGCGAACAAACGGCGTAAGAAAGTTTCCTCCGACATCGGCGTTGTTGGCCTCATCCGCCGGGCTTGGTTGGCCCACAATCTCCGCGGAGCTCCGATCTCATGGGGCCGTCGAAGCGCCGGCGATCGTTCCTCAGCATGTCGAGATTTGCTTGGTCGTTGCCGGCAACGAAGACGCTCTCGTCAGGCGAACTGGAGCGGGATTCAGCCAGGAGGCGATACCGAAATCCGGTGCGATCTGGCTGAGCCCGGCCGGGGTGGGCAAGGAGATCGTGATTACGGCGCCAATTCCCCAAACCATGCATCTGTACCTGCCCACAACGCTGTTCGATCGATTGAAAGACGATTTCAACCTGCCGCTCGCACCTGCTCATTCAATCCGTCACGCCGTCGGCATCGGCGACGATGTCATTGATCAGATTGGACGTTCAATGCTCTCCGAGCTCGACGTCGAGTCGGCCGCAAGCCGCCTGTACGTCGAAGCTGCCTCTCTGACGCTTGCGGCCAGGCTCCTTCACAAGCATTGCGATAGCGGGGCATGCGCCCCCATCGACTCTTCCGCGCATCGTCTCGATCATATCCGGCTCCGCCGCGTGCTCGACTACGTCGCGGAAAACATCAAGGACGACATCACGCTGCTCGACCTTGCTCGAATCGCAGGTTACAGCGCTTTTCATTTCGCGCGTAAGTTCACGCTCGCCATGGGCGTCTCGCCGCACCGCTACATCAGCCGCCTGCGGCTGGAGAGCGCGATGGCGGAATTGGCGGCGGGCAAACTGCCGCTTGCGCAGATCGCGCTCAATGCGCAATTCTCCTCGCAGGCCAGTTTTACGCGGGCGTTTCATCGCGCCATCGGCATGACGCCCAAGGAATATCGGCGCCGTCGACTCTAGCGAGCAGAGCGGCCAAGCGACGCGAAGCAAGAGCGGCACAAATTGCGCAAGCCCGGGAAAGACAGCGCCACCTCCCAATGCGTACGTTTCCACAGGTCTGGGATCGCATCCCATGAGGACGCCGATGATTGAACGCAGGCCCTTCGACCAGCTTCCAAGCGAGGACCTCGGCTGGCTCAAAGCCCGGCGTCACTTTTCCTCCACGGCGAAAGACGATGCATCGCGAACCGGCTGGGGCTGCATGCGCGTCTGGAACGACGAAGAGATCGCGCCGAACGCGGGCATTGCGCTGCAGGCGCGCGCCAACATCGAGATCATCATTTATGTCCGCGAAGGCACAGTCACTCACAGGGACAGTCTCGGCAACGAAGGCAGAATCGAAGCGGGAAACGTTCAGGTCGTAAGCGCCGGCACCGGCATCCGACATGCCGAATACAACCTAGAGCAGGCAACGGCGCGAATTTTCCAGATGTGGATCACGCCTGCGGCATCCGGCGGCTCGCCGGCCTGGGGGGCGCAACCGTGTCCTGTCGCCGAGCGCTCCGGAGGTTTCGTGGCAATCGCGAGTTGCTTGGAGAGCGACCACGATGCACTGCCCATTCGCGCTTGCGCCCGCGTGCTCAACGCCAAGTTGACGGTTGGCGAGTCCATCAAGTATGCGCTGTGCGAACCGCGGCTTGCCTACCTTGTGCCTTCGACGGGAAGCATTGATGTCAACGGCGTAAGAATTTACGCTCGAGATGGCGCCGCGATCAGAGACGTCGATCTTGTCACTATCACGGCGATCGAAGCTGTCGACCTTGTCATGGTCGATGTTCGTTAGCAGGCGGCGGCGACACTATTTGTGAGAGGAGAAAGTCATGTCGAAAGTTCTGGTGCTCTATTATTCGTCATACGGTCATATCGAAGCGATGGCGGCGGCCGTCGCCGAGGGGGCCCGGGAAGCGGGCGCGAGGGTCGACATCAAACGTGTTCCCGAACTGGTATCCGACAAGGTCGCGCGCGACTCGCACTACAAGCTCGATCAGGCTGCGCCGGTCGCGAAGATCGACGAACTCGCCGACTATGACGCCATCATCATTGGCGCGGGCACGCGGTTCGGGCGACTGTCCTCGCAAATGGCTAATTTCTTGGACCAGGCCGGCGGCCTTTGGATGCGCGGCGCGTTGCACGGAAAAGTGGGCGGGGCATTCACCTCGAGCGCCACGCAACATGGTGGGCAGGAAACGACGCTGTTCTCGATCATCACCAATCTCTTGCACTTCGGCATGGTGGTCGTCGGCCTCGACTACGGCCATGCGGGTCAGATGACCCTTGACGAGATTACGGGCGGGTCTCCGTACGGTGCCACGACGATAACGGGTGGTGATGGCAAGCGCATGCCGAGCGCGAACGAGCTGGTCGGGGCGCGCTACCAGGGCCGCAAGATCGCGGAAATCGCGAACAAGCTGTACGGCTGATTCAGGCTGCTGCCGGTATCGCGAAGTTCTCCCGAGCCCACGCGGCAAACTTCGTCGGCTGTCGGCCGGCGACTTTGTTGGCCAGCGCAATTGCGTCGCGCGAATCCTCACCGAGGTAGGTGTGGGCCTCGAAGTAGGCGAGCATCTCCGCGATTTCCTTGGCGCCTGGGAACCAGCCGGCGAAAAGTTCTTGCGGGACTTGCTTGAACGAGAAGTTGTGTCCCTGTCGGTTCAGCGTGGCGACGACCTCGTTGAAGCTCAGGAAGTCGCCGACCAGCGGCAAATGTTCGCCGTGCCCCGCGAGTTGCGGCTGCGCGAACGCACCGGCCACGATGTGGCCGAGTTCGGTGATGTCGCCCATGTGAAGGACGCGCTTCTCCGGATCGAGCGGCAGCGCCCAACCCAAGGTCCCATCCGCTTGCTTCTGCGGAGCCATGACGCCGAGTAGATTTTGAAAGTAGAACGGCGCCATCACGAACGTGTGGTGCGCGAATCCAGCCTCCTTCACGCTTCGCTCGATCTTTGCTTTGTTCGTGAAATGCGGGACATCGAGCTTGCCGCGGCTGATCGCCTCCACGTTCGGCAACGTCGACCAGATGAAGTGCTGAACGCCGGCAGCTTTCGCCGCATGAACGGCCGCGAGTGCCTGCTTGCGCTCGTCCGTGCCCGGTTCCCAGGGATTGGTTACCAGATAGACTCCGTGTGCGCCGGCAAACGCGGCTTCCAGTGTCTCCGGACGATTGAGATCCGCCTGCACGACTTCGTCAGCCAACTGCGGATGCTTGGCCGGATTGCGCGTCAACGCGCGTACCTTGAATTGACCGCTCGCCTGCAGCGCGCGCACGACGGCGCCGCCCTGAAGACCAGTTGCGCCGACCACGGCGATGAGCTTTTTGGTGTTTGGCATCGGAGTTCTCCAATGAGTAGTTTCTCGGTGGACAGGAGAGTGCGCTCCCGCGATTCATCTTTAAAGCCTGTATTATTCGATGCTATCCATCGGCTTTAGAGATGGATCAGGATCGGGTATTCTCTATGGCACATTGGACAATCAAGTCAGCCGGGCACGATAGATATGGCTAACACTCTCTTACCGGACGATGTGGCGCGCATCGCCGCGCCCGCCCGGAACGCGGTCGCCACCGGCGATATTCCAGGGGCCGTGTCGCTGGTGTGGCGACGCGATGAGTTGCTGCAGCTGGAAACCGCCGGCCTGCGCGACATCGAGGCGAAGTTGCCGGTCGAGCGCGATACGATTTTTCGTATTGCCTCGATGAGCAAGCCCGTCGTCTCGGCGGTAGCGATGATTCTGATGGAGCAGGGTGCGATGCGGCTCGACGATCCGATCAGCAAGTGGGCCCCTGAATTCGCGCGAATGCGCGTGCTGCGCCGTCCGGACAGTCCCTTGGAAGATACCTATCCCGCGCCGCGAGCCATCACCGTTGAGGATTTGATGACGCACCGCTCGGGCCTGTCCTATGCATTCACCGCCAAAGGACCCTTGTCGCAGGCACTTGAAGAGCGGTTCGGGCTCAAATTGGCGGGCTGGCGCTCGTCTGACGAATGGATGAGCGCGCTGGCATCCCTGCCCTTGGGCTACGCGCCCGGCGAGCGGTTCAATTACGGTCACTCGACCGATGTCCTGGGATTCATCGTCGGTCGGGCGGCGGGCTCCAGCCTGCGGGAGGCCATGCAGGAATTATTGTTCGCTCCCTTGGGTATGGCCGACACCGACTTTTGGGTGCCGCCGGCAAAGCGCGCGCGAGCGGCGGTGCTGTACCGGTCCTCGGCGCCGGGAATTTTCACGCCGCTGCCGCTGGCCGGCTTCTTGGACGAATCGCCGCCGGTGATCACGGCCGGCGGCCAGGGCTTGGTGTCAACCGCCGATGACTACCTTACTTTCGCGCGCATGCTGCTCGGAGGCGGGCAGGTCAACGGCAAGCGGGTGCTGTCGCAGGAGTCCGTCCGCTCGATGACCTCGAATCGCCTGACTTTAGATGAGCGCCGCGCCTTTCAATTCGGTATCCCTTTCTTCATGGCACAGGGCTTCGGACTCGGGGTTTCCGTCGTCATGGATCCGAGGAAGAACGCCTGGATGGGGCCGGGCAGTGCGGGCGCATTCGGCTGGCCGGGACTCTTCGGGGGTTGGTGGCAAGTCGACCCACAACGCGAGACGGTGATGCTGTGGCTGCAGCAAACCATGTCGCCTCAGGCGCCGCCCGGCAACAGCAGCGCCATGGGGGATTCGCGCCTGGCGGAAACGTTCACCCGATTTTTATTCGCGCATCCCAACCTGCTTTCGTTCATGAGCAAGATGGCGCAGCGATCCGGGAAAGCACCGCGCATGCCGGGCATTGCCGCCGTCCAAGGTTTTCAGCGGGAGGCTCAGGCGGCGCTGGCAAAGTTGGCCTAGCGCGCGGCGGCGCCGCGTGAGAAGGGACGGCAGTGGGTTCCCAAGGACGCCGACTCGGCAATTTCTGGCCCGCGCATCGTTTGGACAACTCAAGTCACGAAAGTGCAAGCAACCAGCCTTCGGGAGCGACTAGCATTCCACCTCGTTGTCAGAATTCTCCGACACGCGAGTAGGCTCCAGGATCGATATGAGAGAGCATATTTCTGGAAGAAGATCCCCAACCCATACAGCACAGAAGCGCGTACGCGAATTGAGCGAACTGAATTGATGGCTCCCATGTCGTGCTTTTTGTGATGGGCGGCCGCCTCGCCGCAGGGGTCGCAGCGTGCCTCGCCGGCTTAGGCCTGGTGCTGCTCGCCGGCTGTGAGCACAAGGCCCCGCCGCCGGCTCCACCACCGCCGAAAGTTTCGGTCGTCACCGTGCAGGCTCAGGCGGTGCCGATCACCACGGAGCTTCCCGGACGCGTGGCGGGCTACCGTTACGCCGACGTGCGACCGCAGGTCAACGGCATCATTCTGAAGCGGCTGTTCGTCGAGGGCAGCGACGTCAAGGCAGGGCAGCAGCTTTACCAGATCGACCCGGCGCCCTACCAGGCCAGTTACGACAGCGCCGTCGCCGCGAACGCGTCCGCGCGGGCACTCGCGGAACGCTACAAGCCGCTGGCCGACGCGAATGCGGTCAGCAAGCAGGACTACGACAATGCCCTGGCCTCGCACCTGCAGGCGCAGGCGGCGGTGGAAACGGCCCGCATCAATCTGATTTACACCCGAGTACTGTCTCCGATCACGGGCCGCATCGGCCGATCGTTGATCACCGAGGGGGCGCTGGTCACCGCCAATCAAGCCGACGCGATCGCCACCGTCCAACAGCTCGACCCGGCGTACGTGGACGTGACCCAACCGATCACGACCCTGCTGCGCTTGAAAAGGGAGGCCGCCGCCGGACTGCTGAAGCAAAACGAGGCGGGAAAGACCCAGGTGAGAATACGGCTGGAAGACGGCAGCGACTACGCCCACCCCGGCACACTGGAGTTTTCCGAGGTGACGGTGGACGAGGGTACGGGCTCGGTCACGCTGCGTGCGCTGATGCCCAATCCCGAGCGTCTACTGCTGCCAGGAATGTTCGTGCGCGAAGAGATCCAGGAAGGCGTGCGTCAGAGTGCCGTGCTGGCACCGCAGCAGGGCATCAGCCACGATCAGAAAGGCACGCCCAATGCACTCGTGGTGGGTCCGGACGATACCGTCGAGCTGCGCTCCATCGAGACCGATCGCGCGATCGGCGATCAATGGTTGGTGACCTCGGGTCTCAAGCCCGGAGACCGCGTCATCGTCGAAGGAATCCAGTCGGCGAGGCCGGGCGGCAAGGTGGCGCCGGAGGAGTACCGCCCGGCGGATGAGAAGACGGCGCAGCCGCGACCCGCGACCGCTCAGGACGCCGCAAAGTAGGCGCCGGCCATGGTCAACTTCTTCATCGACCGCCCGGTTTTTGCCTGGGTACTCGCCATCGTCATCATGCTGATGGGGGCGCTCGCCGTCACGACGCTGCCCATTGCGCAGTATCCGAGCATCGCCCCGCCTGCCATCTCCATTCAAGTGACCTATCCGGGCGCCTCGGCCGACACCGTGCAAAGCGCGGTCACGCAGGTCATCGAGCAGCAGATGAGCGGCATCGATCACCTGCTGTATTTCGGATCCGAAAGCGATGCCGACGGCAGCATGACCATCACGCTCTACTTCGAGCAGGGCACCAATCCCGACATCGCCCAGGTGCAAGTGCAGAACAAGCTGCAGCTAGCCACCCCGCTGCTGCCGGTCGAGGTGCAGCAGGAGGGGCTGCGCGTCGCCAAGGCCACCCGCAATTTCCTGCTCGTCGTCGGCTTCTACTCGAGCGATGGTTCGATGGGCAGCGAGGACGTGAGCGACTACATCGCCTCTTACGTACAGGATCCGATCAGCCGCACACCCGGGGTCGGTGACTTTCAGCTGTTCGGCACCCAGTATGCGATGCGCATCTGGCTGGATCCGGTGAAGCTCAATAACTATGGGCTGACACCGACTGACGTCAACAACGCGCTGCAGGTGCAGAACCTGCAGGTTCCTGCCGGGGAGCTGGGGGGACTCCCCTCGGTGAAGGGACAGCGCCTGCACGCCACCATCATCGGCCCCGAACGCCTCACCAGTGCCGAAGCGTTCGGCCGCGTGCTGCTCAAGGTGAACACCGACGGCTCGCAGGTGCGGCTGCGGGACGTGGCGCGCATCGGCCTCGGCGCCGAGAGCTATTCGGTGCACACCGAGTACAACGGCCATCCGGCGGCGGGCCTTGCGGTGAAGCTCGCCCCCGGCGCGAACGCATTGGACACCGCCACCGCGGTGCGCGCCACCATGGACAAGCTGGCGCCGTTCTTCCCGCCCGGCCTCACGCTCATTTATCCCTACGACACCACGCCATTCGTGAAGGTCTCCATCGATGAGGTCGTGAAGACACTCTTCGAGGCGATCGTGCTGGTGTTTCTGGTGATGTACCTGTTCCTGCAGAACTTCCGGGCCACGCTGATTCCAACCATCGCCGTCCCCGTGGTGCTCTTGGGCACCTTCGGCGTACTCGCCGCCGCGGGATTCTCGATCAACACCTTGACCATGTTCGGCATGGTGCTCGCCATCGGCCTGTTGGTGGACGATGCGATTGTCGTCGTGGAGAACGTCGAGCGCGTGATGGAGGAGGAGAAGCTCTCGCCGAAGGATGCGACGCGGCGCTCGATGACCGAGATCACGGGTGCCCTGGTCGGCATCGCCCTGGTGTTATCGGCGGTGTTCCTGCCCATGGCCTTCTTCGGCGGCTCGACGGGCGTCATCTACCGTCAGTTCTCCATCACCATCGTCTCGGCCATGACCCTGTCGGTGCTGGTGGCGCTGATCTTCACCCCTTCATTGTGCGCGACGCTCCTCAAGCGGAAAGTCGGGGAGGCTCACGAGCGCGAGCGCGGGTTCTTCGGCTGGTTCAATCGCGGCTTCAACCGGATGAATCGGGGCTACGAGCGTGGGGTCACGCATGTCACGGGGCGCACGCGGCGCTACCTCTTGGTGTATGGGGTCATTGTGGTGGCGATGGGCCTGCTGTTCGTGCGCGTGCCGAAATCTTTTCTGCCGGATGAGGATCAGGGCATTTTGTTCGTTCAGGTGGTGGCGCCGCCGGGCGCAGCGAGCGAGCTCACGCAGCGTGCCCTCAATGAGGCGCGCGACTACTTCCTCAAGGATGAGAAAGATCTCGTGAGCGGCGTGTTCACCGTCAACGGCTTCAGCTTCGGCGGCCACGGGCAGAATGCCGGCCTCGTATTCGTGCGCCTGAAGGACTGGTCGGAGCGCAAGGGGAGCAAGAACTCCGTGTTTGCCCTCGCGGGGCGCGCCAACCAGCGCTTCCACCAGATCCGGGGAGCATTCGTGGTCGCATTCGCGCCGCCGGCCGCGCTCGAACTCGGCAACGCCACGGGATTCGACTTCGAGCTGGAGGACCGCGGCAACGTCGGCCATGCAGCGCTGATGCAGGCGCGCGGTCAGCTAATGGGGATCGCGAGCAAAGACCCGGCGATCGGCATGATACGGCCGAACGGCCTCGATGATGAGCCGCAGTACAAACTCGACATCGACTGGGAAAAGGCGAGCGCGCTCGGCGTGGCGATCGGCAACATCAACGATGCCCTGGGCGCCGGCTGGGGCTCGGCTTTCGTCAACCAGTTCGTCGACCGCAACCGCGTCAAGCGGGTGTTCCTGCAAGGCGATGCCGACTCGCGCATGCTGCCGCAAGACTTGGGCCTTTGGTACGTGCGCAACGCCGCGGGTCAAATGGTGCCCTTCTCGACCTTCGCCACGGCGCACTGGATCTCCGGCTCGCCCAAATTGGAACGCTATAACGGCATACCCGCGCTGGAGTTCCTGGGCGCGCCGGCACCCGGCAGGAGCACCGGGGATGCGCTCGCCGCGATGGAGGCGGCGGTGACGAAGCTTCCCAAGGGCGTGAGCTACGAGTGGACCGGCCTCTCCTACGAGGAGGTACGCTCGGGCTCGCAGGCGCCGGCGCTGTACGCCATCTCGCTCACGATCGTGTTTCTGTGCCTCGCGGCGCTGTACGAGAGCTGGTCGATCCCGTTCTCGGTGATGCTGGTGGTCCCACTCGGCATCATCGGCACCATCACCGCCACGCTCTGGCGCGGACTCGCTAACGACGTCTTCTTCCAGGTGGGTCTGCTCACCACGGTGGGACTGTCGGCCAAGAACGCGATCTTGATCGTCGAGTTCGCGTTGGAAAACCACGCCCGCGGCATGCATCTGATCGAGGCGACGGTCGCGGCGGCCCGCCAGCGCCTGCGGCCGATCCTCATGACCTCGATGGCCTTCATCCTGGGCGTGCTGCCGCTGGCGATCGCCACCGGTGCGGGCGCCGGCGGGCGCATCGCCATCGGTACCGGTGTGATCGGCGGCATGGTGACGGCCACGGTTCTCGCCGTGTTCCTGGTGCCGGTGTTCTTCGTGAGCGTCCGCTCGCTGTTCGGCGATCGCCAACGGCGCGAGGAGCCCTCGCTGCCGGCGCAATCCCCGCAGTCGTCGCAGTCCCCGACGCCGGCTTCGGAGAGCTGAGGATGGCTTGCAGAAGCACCGTTATCCTCGCCGCGGCGGTGGCCACACTCCTCGGCGCCTGCACCTTGGAGCCGCATTATCAGCGCCCGCCTGCGCCGGTGCCGGTGCTCCCGGGCGGCGCGGCGGGCGAGACGGTCGCCGCGGACATCGGCTGGCGCGAATTCTTTCCCGATCCGCAGCTTCAGCAGCTGATCGGGCTGGCGCTGACCGACAATCGCGACCTGCGCGTCGCGGCTCTGAATGTGCAAAGCGCGCAGGCGCAATATCGCATCCAGCGCGCCTCGCTGTTTCCAACCGTCGATGCGAGCGCGGTCGAGCAGGTGCAGCACATTCCCATTGGAGTATTGACGTCGGGATTTCCGCCCTCCGTATTGGGAGGGGCCGCTCTGCCCACCAACGGGGTTACCGAGCACACCTATAACGTCGGCGTCGGCTTCACGAGTTACGAGCTGGACCTGTTCGGCCGCATCCGCAGCTTGAGCCATGCAGCCCTGCAGCAATACTTCAGCTCGGGTGAATCGCGGCGCAGTGTGCAACTCACGCTGGTGGCCGAAGTCGCCACCGCCTACATCACGGTGCTCACCGATCAGACTCTGCTCGACATCACCCGCGACACACTGAAGAGCCAGGAAGAGTCCTACGCTCTGACGCAGAAGCAGTTCAACGGCGGCACGACGACGGAACTGGCGTTGCGCCAGGCTGAGACCACGGTCGACACGGCACGCGCCAACCTCGCTCAGTACAACCGGCAGCTGGCCCAGGACCGCGATGCGCTGCAGCTCTTGCTCGGCGCGCCGATTCCGGACGGCATCGATTTTTCCGGCGGGCTGGACCGCGGCAATATGGTGGCCGAGCTCGAGGAGGGCATTCCCTCGGACGTGCTGGTGCGCCGGCCCGATGTACTCGCCGCCGAGCATCAGCTCATGGCGGCCAACGCAGAGATCGGCGCAGCGCGTGCGGCATTCTTTCCCGCCATCTCGCTCACCGGCAATTTCGGCACGGAAAGCACGCAGCTGTCGGGCTTGTTCAAGGGCGGTTCTCGCGCCTGGGCCTTTTCCCCGCAGGTCAGTGTCCCGATCTTCGCGGGCGGCGCCAACGTCGCCAACCTGCAGGCGACCAAGTTCGCCCGCGATACCGCGGTCGCGCAGTACGAGAAAGCGATTCAGACCGCTTTCCGCGAGGTCGCCGATGCACTGGTCGCCCGCGGCACGCTCGATGAGCAGCTCGCGGCTCAACAAGCGCTCGCGACGGCCTCGGCCGCCGCGTATCGGCTGGCCGACATGCGCTACCGGGGCGGGGTCGACAGCTACCTGAGCGCGCTCGTTGCGCAGGTCGCGCTCTACAGCGCGCAGCAGCAATTGCAAACCGTGCGGCTCCTGCGCCTGCAAAATCTGGTGACGCTATACAAGGCCCTGGGTGGAGGACTGCGGGAGCACACCGCGACCGCTTCGAACTAGGCCCGAGTGGGTGTAATGTTGAGCTGGGCAACAGGGGAGCTGGCATGGCGGAGACGGCAACTGCTGGGAGCGGGTACTCCACCACCGGCGCGCATTCGTGGATCGGAGAGGTGCTGCTACGCCTTCTGGGCGCGGCGCTCCAGATCCTGGCGACTTGGGCGGTGGTGCGGGCTCTGACACCGGAGGAGGCGGGGGTCTACTTTCGCGGCTTCGTGATCGCCTTAGGCTTGAGCACGCTCCTGCGCGGCAAGTACGAAATCTACCTGGCGCAGCACATCATTGGGCGGCGCGCGGTGAGCACCGGTATTCCCAATGGCGTGCTATTGATGCAGATCGCGCGGCGGATGCTGCTGCGCTCCAGCCTCCTGTGTGCAGTTCTCTTGGTCGTGATGGCCGACCTGGACATCCAGGCCCCGCAGCTGCAAACCATATTGCAGACGTATTTGCCCTTCGTGCTCGCCATCCCCTGCGTCAGCCTGTCGAGCCTGTTGGGCGAGGCGCTGCGCGCGGCCGATCGGACGCTCGGCATCGTCGTGGCCGCCTATGCCGTGAACCTGTCCATCCTTCTTGCGGTGGTGCTCGCACCTTCCGATGCGTCGCTCGCGCTGTACTCCTGGGCGTTCCTGCTCGGGAGCCTCGTTTCCGCGGGAGTCGCGGCGGCGCTCGCCTGGCGGGCCTTCCCGGTCGCGCGAGGCGAGGGTTACTCGTTACCGATTTGCCGTGAAGCACAGCGAGGCGTGGACTCGCGGGAATTGATCGGCCTGGCGCGCGGGTTGCTGCTGTGGGGACCTTTGTGCATTCTGGCCATCTGGGCGGCGCCGATACAGATGGCGCAATATGCCGTGGCCGCGCGCACGGCACTGATCGTCGACATGTTTCTGCCGGCATTGAACCTGACAGGCGGCCGCGAAACCTTGATGGCGACGAAGCCGGTCCAAGCGTCGCGGCTACCTGTCAGGCAGCTCGCGGCGGCATTGGTCTACAGCTCAGCGTTCGTCGTGCCGCTCTTGGTGCTGGCGCCGGCAACCCTGGCGCTTTACGGGAAGCCGTACGATTCGCAGTTGGCGGTGTATGCGCTGCTTCTCGGGGTGCAGTGGGCAAATGGCGTCGGTCGTCCGGCGGTGCGGCACGCGGTGGTGGAGTGGGATGCACGGCGGATCGGCGTCGCGGTCGGATCCGGCGCCGTGGCGGCCGTGCTGATTTGCGCGCTGGGTGTGACTGCCTACGGTGCCCTGGCCGCGGCGGCGGCATCGCTGATCGGCGCCTTGATCTTCAACGGACGGGCGATCGGAAGGGCTCTGTCGAAGCCGGTGTGAGGCGTTTCCGGTTACTCGACGAACCCCGCGGAGCGGCTAGCATTTGACGCAAGTATTCTGCCCGCTCGCCCGCAAAAGCGGTCAAAACAATCGCAAGCATGGGTAAGACTCATGTCGCGCCGCGTGCTTACATGAAAGCATCAGGAGTGAGGTCATGACCGTTCCGCATCGCATTCAGCTTCAATTCATGGCGCGCCGGATAAGGACGCTCACGGCAATCCTGGTCGCACCTGTCCTCGTCTTTGGCACGGCGCTCGTTGTTGCGTCTCCCAAAGGCGTCGCGGGCGACTCGAGCAGCGGCGATTGGGTGTACGTCGACCACGACCTTGCGGGAACGCGCTATTCCTCTCTAAAGCAGATCACCAGAGAAAATGTAACGCAGCTCGTCAAGGCATGCGCGTACTCATTCCCCGACAAAGAGCCATCGCAAACCGCGCCGCTCGTGTCGGCGGGCAGGATGTACCTGACGAGCGCGCACTATACCGTCGCCGTCGATGGCGCTGATTGCCACGTGATCTGGTCGAGCACCTGGACGCCACGCGAGCACGAGCCGGCGAACACGCATCGCGGCGCGGCGCTCGCCGGCGGAAAGATCATTCGCGGCACCGACGATGGCTTTCTGCTGGCGCTCGACGCCAAGGACGGGCACACGCTTTGGGCCAAGCAGATCGCCGACCCGAAAGAAGGCTACTTCATCAGCATGGCGCCTCTGGTTCACGGAGATCTGATCTACATCGGACCGGCAGGCGCTGAGACGGCCGCGCGCGGTTGGGTGGGTGCGTTTCGCATCAGGGACGGCGGGCAAGTGTGGCGTTTCAACATCGTGCCCGACGATGGCGAGCCGGGCGCCGGCACGTGGGGGCCGGATCCAGCCGCCCGCAAACACGGCGGAGGCAATCTCTGGACTCCGATGTCCTTCGACGAGAAAAAGAATCTGCTCTACGTACCGGGCGGAAATGCCGCGCCCGATCTCTACGACGACGATCGCCCCGGCGACAACCTCTATACGAATTCGCTGATTGCCCTGGATGCCGCGACGGGTCATCTCGTTTGGTACCGCCAATTCGTGCCGCACGACGTGCACGACTACGATGTCTCGCACGTTGCCCCGGTGTTCAGGACGACGATCGGCGGGTCGACACGCAATGTGATCGCCAGCACCGGCAAGGACGGATTGCTGCGGCTCTTGGACCGGGATTCGAAGGACATCATCTATAGCGTTCCGTTCACCAACCGGATGAATACGGAAGCCCCCGTAACCAGGACGCCGCTGCGCGTTTGCCCAGGGACTCTCGGCGGGCAGGAGTGGAACGGCTCCGCCTACTACGCCAAGCAGAACTTGCTGATTGTCCCTGCCACCGACTGGTGTGCGGATTTCAGCAAGGATGCGACGGCACCGGATCCGCAGAAGGAACACACCCACGCCTTTTACTTCGGCGGCCAAACGAAGTTCGATCCTTGGTCGGCCGCCCGGGGACGACTCACCGCGTTCGACGCTTCCACAGGTAAAGAGAAATGGCGCTACGACGCCGCGAAACCGGTGGTGGCCGGCGTGACGGCGACCGCGGGCGATGTGATTTTCGCCGCTGAATTGACGGGCGATCTGCTGGCGCTGGACGCCGGATCCGGCAAGGTGCTGTTGCGCCGCGACTTGGGCGGCCCGGCCGGGGGCGGTGTCGTCACTTACAGTGCTCGCGGTCGGCAAAATGTCGCGGTCGTCTCGGGCTTCGTAGGGGTATACAACCTGGTCGCCCCTGAGATTGGCGGTGGGAATACCACGGTCACCGTGTTCCGCCTTCCTGGGAAGTGAACTCGGTCAAGGAACGAAACCATGTCCTTCACGATCGACGTTCACCACCACATCCTTCCGGACATCTTCTGGCGCGCCACGAATGATGCGCATAACCCCGTCGGCGGCATCTCGCCTGCGCCCTGGTCGAAGGAGTCCGCCTTGTCTTATATGGATGACGCCGGGATCGACGTCGCGATCACGTCCATCAGCACGCCGGGCGTCCATATGGGCGATGATTCCGCTGCCCGCGATCTTGCCCGCCGCGTGAACGAACTGTCGGCGGAGCTGATGCAGGAGCGACCCGACCGCTTCGGCGGCTTCGCAGCGCTACCGTTGCCCGATGTCGACGGCGCGTTGCGCGCGCTGGAATACGCTCTGGACGTTCTCAAGCTGGACGGTGTCGTACTTTTCAGCAACGCGCGCGGCATCTACCTCGGTGCGACGGCTTTCAGGCCCCTCTTCGACGAATTGGAAAGACGCCGAACCGTCGTCTTCGTGCACCCGACATCCTCCCCCGACCCCGCCGCCCGCCGGCTCGGACTGCCGGATTCGTTGATCGATTTCACGGCCGACACGACGCGGGCGGTGGCGCAACTACACTATGGAAATACCTTCGCGCGCACCCCGAACGTGAAATATATTTTCTCTCACGCCGGCGGCACGACGCCCTATTTGGCGACACGTTTTTCAATCATCGACGAGATGAACGTGATCCCCGGCGCGGAGGAGCGCGGCACCGCGGCGGACACGCTTCGCAGGCTCTATTGGGACACGGCGTTGTCGTGGCGGCCACCGGTCCTGCGGATGCTTCGTTCGGCGGTCGGCATGGGCCAGGTGCTTTTCGGCTCCGACTATCCGTATCTTCGCCGGGACCTGGCCGTCGCTTGCCGCCATGAGGTCGAGACGAGCCCGGAGCTGGATGGCGAAGAAAGCGGCACCGTCCTTGCCGGCAATGCTTTGAAGCTGTTCCCGAGGCTGGCGGCGCGCGCGGCCGCCGCACGCAGCCGTTTCATCCTCACACAAGAGCACCTGTAATGAATGTTATCCGTTATGTTCCTTTCGCCGGGCGTCTGCTGATCGGTCTGCCCTTCGCCATGAGCGGCCTCGGCAAACTAGCGGCCATCGGCCCGACCACCGCAATGATTCGTGCCGCGGGTCTGCCGCTGCCGCCCTTGGCCCTTGCCATCTCCGTCATTGTCGAGGTGGGCGGCGGCCTGTTGCTTGTCGCCGGGTTCCAGACTCGCATCGCCGCAACCGCGCTTGCCCTGTTCTCGCTCGCAACCGCGGTCTCATTCCACAGCAACTTTGCCGACCAGAATCAAATGATCCACTTCCTCAAGAACATGATGATGGCCGGCGGACTGCTCCAGATCGTCGCGTTCGGCGCGGGCGCGCTCAGCCTGGACAATCGAAACGCAAACGCATTTTCAGCCAAGTGAAGGCATTTTCGTGCAAGCCTTTTGAATTCTCGATCGGCACGATGATGCCGGCGATGCATCGCTCCGCCGGATTGAGCGCGGAGATATGACACGCCAAATTCCTAGATCTGAAAGAGTAACAAATCATGCACAAGTCAATTCTGAGTCTTCTTGCCATCGTCCTCGTGTCCGGCGCCGCCGCTGCGGCAGACGGCGCCTCCTCGCCGCCCCCCGTCTCGGAAGGAGCGATACCCTCAGCCTACGTGTGGCTCAGTGGCGGCTCGGTCGCCATCGGCATCGGATACACCTGGGGTCACGGCACCCTTTACTACAGCAAAGACCAAAAGCAGTACAAATTCAAACTCTCGGGCGTCTCGATCGCTGATGTGGGCGGAGCCGGCATCAACGCGGAGGGCGAGGTCTACAATCTGTCCACGCCGGCGGATCTCAGCGGCAACTATTCGGCAGCCACCGCCGGCGTGACGATCATCGAGGGCGGCTCGGTCGCGTACCTCAAGAACGACAAGGGCGTCGTCATCAAGCTGCACTCGCAAACCGGTGGGCTGCGATTCAACCTGTCGGCCGAGGGAATGCACATCACGCTCCAACAACCCAAGTGAGAAAGATCAACTTCGTACCAATCGCCTGAACTTCGATCTAGAGCGCACTGGGGTCGTGCGCGCAAACTTCTGACATGACTAGATCCCGTTCCGCAAGCGGCCGCCTGTTCGTGCTCGACTTGAGCGGCGGCCGCATTTTCTCGCTCAACCCCGATGGCTCGGATCCCAAAACGCTCGTCACCGGATGCCGGCTTCCCGATGGCCTCGCGGTCGATTCGGCCGCGGGCTACATCTACTGGACCAACATGGGCATTCCGCACAAGAACGACGGCTCTGTCGAACGCGCGGATCTCGACGGCGGCAATCGTCGATTCATCATTCCCGAAGGCGGCACGTTCACGCCAAAGCAACTCCATCTCGAGAAGAAGAGCGGCAAGCTCTATTGGTCGGACCGCGAGGGTATGCGCGTGATGCGCGCCAATCTCGACGGCTCGCAGGTCGAGACACTCATCCAAACGGGCGAGGGCGAAGGCGATCGCCGCGATCCAACGAACTGGTGTGTCGGGATCACCGTCGATCCGATTCGCGGCCAGATGTACTGGACCCAGAAGGGTGCGGATGACTCCGGACACGGGCGTATCTTTCGCGCGGGCATCGAGTTGCCCCGCGGCCAGACGCCGGCGAACCGGCGCGACATCGAGCTGCTGTTCGACGCGCTGCCGGAGCCGATCGATCTGGAGCTCGATCTCGAGCGCCGTGTCCTCTACTGGACGGATCGGGGCGATCCTCCGCGCGGCAACACCGTGAGTCGTACGCCGATCGACGGCCAACTCAACCAGCAAATCGTGCTCGGCCACTTGATGGAAGGCATCGGCATCGCTCTGGACGTGCGCGCCGATCGGATGTTCGTCACGGATCTCGCCGGCTCGATCTACTCCGCGCACCTGAATGGATCGAAAAAGCGCCCCATCGCAATGGCTCAGGGGAATCTCTCGGGCGTTGCCTACTCCGAGGAACTTTCATGACCGTCCATGCGGCGCGCCACCGGGTACCCGCGCCATGATTCATGTGCATTCCCTGGGCCGCGCCGCCCGATACTTTCCCGGCCGCCCGGCGCTTGCCTCAGGCGCCACGCGCCTCACATTCGCCGAGCTCCATGGCCGCGTGGCGCGGGTCGTTGCGACGCTGAGCCGGCAAGGCTTCGCTGCCGGCGACCGGTTGGCCCTGCTGCTGCCGAACGAAGGCGAATATCTCGAGTTCGTGTATGCATGCGCGTGGCTCGGTGTGACCGCGGTGCCGCTGAACACGCGCTTTTCCGTGGTGGAGATCGATCGGGTGCTCGCCGATGCGGGCCCGCGCGGCCTGATCCGACACTCCACGCTACCGGCGCCCACCGCGCAAGTCCCGTGGCAGCGCGTGCTCGACCAGGAGCCGCTCGAGCCGCAGGGCGAGTCCTGTCCGGAAGCGATATACGACCCGGCCGCCGTTCTGGCTCTGATCTACACCAGCGGCACGACCGGCCATCCCAAGGGAGTGATGCTGACGCACGCCGCAACGCTCGCGAACGTGGACCACCTCAACTACTGGTTGCCGTACCACGAAGGCGGCGTGTACCTGCACGCCGCACCGTTGTTTCACATCGCCGACTTCCCGTTCATGTTTGCCGCGCCCGCCTCCGGCACATGCCAGGTCACGATTCCGAAGTTCAGCCCCGAGACATTCTGCGAGACTGTGCAGCGTGAACGCGTGGACTGTACCGTGCTTGTCCCGACAATGATCAACCTGCTGACGCAGTTCCCCGAGCTGAAGCGCTATGACCTCGAGAGCTTGAAGCGGCTTGGATATGGCGGCTCTCCCATCGCGCCCGAAGTCATTCATCGCACGCGGGCACTGTTTCCGAATATCAGACTGACTCAGGTCTACGGGCTGAGCGAGACGGGCTTTCTGACGGCGCTTGAGGACGATGAGCATACGCCGCAGCGACTGCTGTCATGCGGGCGACCCTGCCCGGGCGTCGATGTGCGCGTCGTGGACGAGTCCGGAACGGCGCTGGGCGTCGGGCAGCCCGGCGAAGTGGTCGCGCGCGGCGCCAACGTCATGCGTGGTTACTGGAACAACCGGGAAGAGACCGCAAGAGCGTTCCGCAAAGGGCTGTTTCGGACGGGTGACGTCGGCTATCAGGACGCGGAGGGGTTTCTGTACATCCTCGACCGCGTGAAGGACATGATCGTCACGGGCGGCGAGAACGTCTATTCCGGCGAGGTTGAGGCCGTCCTCTATGAACACCCGGCCATTCGCGAGGCCGCGGTGTTCGGCATACCCGATGTCAAGTGGGGCGAGCTGGTCATGGCGTGTGTCGTGCTGAAACCGGGCGCCGCTCTCAGTGTGGATGAGCTGATCGCGCACTGCCGTCGATCGCTGGCCGGCTACAAAGTTCCGCGTCGCGTCGAGTTCTCCGATCTCGAGCTGCCGAAGACCGGCTCCGGCAAAATCCTGAAGCGCGCATTGCGCGAACGGTTCTGGGCCGGTCAGGCCAGAGCCGTGGGGTAGCTGCCCCCGCATCGAACTCAGATGATGCCGAGCGCCCGCGCGCGAGCCATTGCACGGGTACGGTTCTTGACGTTGAGCTTGCCGTATACATTGTGGAGGTGCCACTTGAGCGTGCCTTCAGAGACGAAAATCGCATCGGCGATCTCCTTGTTGCTCAGGCCCGACTCCAGGCGTTTCAGGATCGACAGCTCTCGTTTGGTCAGATCTTGGCCCATGCCGATCCGGGCGCCACCCTGAACGTGCGGCGTGTACATAGCGCGCTGCAGTCGGCGCGCGAGGGGCGCGGCCTCGGAGCCGCGCAGCTGCTCCATGTCGAGCCGATCGATCAGTGCGCCCAGTTCGCGACCTTCATCGAGGAACACGCGGACATAATTTCTCGGAGCCGCGATGCTGAGTGCGCTGCGCAGGTCCGCCAGGGCGCTTGCCCAGTCCCCGTCCTCTTTCTTGGCCAGGGCGCGCAGGACCAGCAATTCCACCGAGCGGTGAGCCAGTTCGCGCTGCCGGCTGGTTTCGATCGCAGCGTCGAGCGCCTCGACCACGACTTTCGGCGATTCCTTGAGCAGGTAACGCGAGGCCGCGCGCAATGCCTTGTCGGAACTCAACGGTACAGCGCCAGGGGCGATCGGCAGCTCGTGAAAGTCGAAGCGCGTTGCAACGAGCCTGGCCTCCTCGTGATGGCCCTCGCGCGCGAGACTACGGCACTCTTCGGCCGCCAATGACATGGTGAGGCGTCGCCAGCCGCGCTGTTCACCATGTTCCTGTCCCTCTCTCAGTATCGCCAGTGCGCCGCTCTCGTCGTGCCGCAGGTGCTGAATGCGGGCCTGGGTCAGGTAAGCGGCGATCACCGCGTCGGCATGGGCATATTCGTTCACGCTGCTCGACGCCAGTTCGAGATGCGCGAGAGCCTGCTCGATCTCGTCGAACTCGTAGCAGATACCCGCAAGGAGCGCGTGCAGCAGGCTGCTCTGCCCGACATGTCCGTGGAGTCTTCGCTCAACGAGTTCGAGTCCGCGCGTGCAGGCAAGTCTCGAGTCGAAGTAACTCCCGCGCTTGAGGTGCAGCAGGGCTTCGATGTAGGCGGTCCAGCTCAGCGCATAGTAGCCTTCGCTTTGCTCGAGCCACTGGCGCGTCCCGGTGATCATTTCAAGTCCCGCATCGATGTGGACTCGCGTCTTGTGTCCGAAGCCCAGCACGTTGCCCATCACGCCCTTGCGTCTTAGCGACGCCTCTGGCCAGCTCGCGAGCCACGCCTCCGCCAATTCACCGCCTCGCATTCCGTCGTCGCGCAAGGCAACCGACATGGCGACCTGCATCTCCACCGCACAACGCAATTCGTCGATGCCGGCGTCGTGATGGCCCTGCGCTTCGAGATTCCGCAGCAGCTGCTGGAGGCGGTAGATCTGAGCTTCGTATTCCTGATACCGGGGGTAGAACGAGAGCGCAAAGGCGTACTGGATGCGGATGACCGGGTAGCGATCGACGCAAGCGTCGGGAAGGGCGTTCATCCAGCGCAGAATTGTCTGGTGGTACCCGCGCCGAAAGACGAGTTCCTCGACGCTGTCGGCGACCCAATGCGTGGCCTGCTCCCACTCCTGAGCCCGGATCATGTAATTCACAGCTTCTTCAACATGCGCATTGGCGTGGAACCACCGTGCTCCCCGCACGAGGCACTCCCTGGCTTGCGCAGGCGCTGTGCGGAGATAGGTCGCGCGAAAAAATTCGCCGACCAGGTGATGAAAGCGTATCCACTCCCAGGATCGATCCAGCGGAATGAGAAAGAGGTTGCGCATCCGCAAGCCCAGCAACGCCTCCTCGGCGTCATTGGCATCGGTGACGGCTTGAGCGAGAGGAGCGCAGATGCGATCGAACATCGAGATGCGGAACACGATGTCGCGAGTTCGTTCGTCCATCTGCAACAGGACCATGTCGCCCAGATAGTCGACCACGCTGGTGTCCGTGCCGGCGAAGTGCTGAATGAACGCTGTCGGTTCGCTCGACCCGGCGAGCACCAGCGCCGCGAGCTCGAGCGCCGCAGGCCAGCCTTCGGTTTTGGTCAACAAGGTCTGCAGATCCCGCGCCGGCAGGTCTCGCCCAAGGCGGCTCTTGTAGAACTGAGCGGCTTCCGCGGCGTCAAACTGCAGCTGCTCGGCGTCCAGCTCGAGCAACTGGCTCCGTACCCGAAGACCGCTCAAGCGAAGCCCCGGATCCTGGCGGGTGCCGATGACGTACTGCAGGTGTCGGGGCGCGTAGTTGATCAACCAATCGAGAATTCCGCGCACCTCGGCTCCCTGGGCAAGATGCAAGTCATCCAGGAACAGCACGATGCGGTGTTGGACTTGCGCGAGGTCGCCCGCAATCGCCTCCAGCACCGACCTTGAACCACTCGCCAAGTCGGCGATGAGGTCTTCCGCGACGTCCTTGCCGATGTGCGCACTGGCCTTTCGTAGTGCTGCGATCAAATGACGCAGGAAGCGAGCCGCGTCGTTGTCGTCTTCATCCAGGGACAGCCAGGCGCAAGAAACTCCGCGCTCGAGGAGCCGTGCGTGCCACCGGGCCAGGAGAGTGGACTTACCGTATCCGGCGGGTGCGGCCACGACAACGACCGGAAAGACGCCGTCCAGTACGTCGCTGGACGAGTCAAGCCTCGGCCGGGGCAACGGTTTCCTCGTGCCGGTGGCCGGAAACAGCTTGCCCTGGATTATCGCGCGTTCGTGTCGGTTGCCGGTCATACGCTGAGGTCTGTGCGCGCCGTTGTGATTCGGACCTATCTAATCCCTAACTTCGGATAGGGGCAACTCGAACCGCCGCGGGGCAAGGTTGACCCACGTCCTTGATGGGTCAAAAGATGGCCGACAGCAACCAAATTACCGTTAACGGTCACCCCGTGAGCTTGCCGTGAGCCGCCGCGACCTACTCTCGTTCCGAACCGACCATGCGGCGCTGTCTTTCAGCCGGCTGGCCGAACGGCCCATCTCTTCGGGAGGCTCGATTCACGCCGTGCGTCAATCATCACTCGCAGTTGTCCGGCAGCACGATTCCAGCGCCCTGAACCGGGACTCTCGCCCGAATTCCAGACCACGCTCGGAGTTTGGCGCGCTGCAATCACCAAGCGCCCGGCATTCCCCAAACACTCTGCTCGTGCGTGCTTGGCGACGCCTCATCGAACTTCGCATCGACGATGCCTCGGCAACGCTCGCGCAGTTCGAAGCTGAGATCGCGCGTGACGATGCCCCGGTTGCGCCCCGATCGCGGGAGTTTGCGGGGGTCTTGAGTGCCGTGCTGAGTGTGCTGAAGAGCCAGGACGGCGCCGCGGTGCGCGCGGCGCTTGCGGTACTCGAGAGCCGCCACCGGTCAGGTGGGAAGAGTCCCGCGCTGGCGGCAGCGCTGCGCGTCGGCTACTGGAAGGTACGAGACTTTGATCGATATTACGCGGTGCCTCGTCTCAAACACGCCGTGCCGATTCATCGCGGCACGCATGGGCTTGCGACGATCATCGGGCCGACGTTCGAAGCGGTCGTGGAGGCTGAACAGCTCAGACTGGCCGTCGCGATCAGACTCGCAAGGAGCGCGCACGCACGCGCCCTGAATCGTTTCGGCAAGCAATCACCGGTGACAGCCCGGGCGGCCATCGTGCTCGCCGAGTTGCTCTACGAGGAAGGGCACCATACCGACCTGGACGCTCGGGTCATGGAGAGCCTCACGGCCGTCCGAACGTCGGGGGACGACGAGAGCGCCTTGCGGGGATATCGGATTCTGGCTCGTCTCGCCGCGGGCCGCGGGGACACGGAGTTCGCCTTCCTCATCCTGAAGGAAGCGGAGGTCCTGGCGGCGGCGCGCGACTGGTCGGTGATGATGGCGGAGTGCTTGATGCTGCGCACCCAGTTACTCCTCAAAGAGGGTCGAACGCGCGAGGCGGCGATCTGCGCCGAGAGCATCGGGGCAGTCGCGCGCGGCTCCTCGTCGGACGACACGCTGCATGCCAGCCATGCCTTGGCACGCGCACAGGTACTGGTGGCCACCGGGGACGCACGCCAGGGCGCGACGATTCTCCGGGACCTTCAAGCGGCGAGCTGCGGCAAGCGCAACAACTACTGGGCACTGCGTTTGTCGGTTCTGCTGGCCGATGCTCTGCTCGGGTGCGGAGACCAAGCCGAGGGCCGTGCGATGCTCGTTCAAGCGCTTCAGATTGGCGCGCGCGCCGGGGTTTATCAGACATTCGTCGACGCAGGAGCGCACGTGGCCGAGCTCCTGTGGTCCCTACACCACGCCACCCCGCAGGACAGCCGCCTGCCCCCGGAGCTCAGACCCTACATCGAAAGCATTCTCGCGGACCGCGCTCAGCAGAGTGCACGCACGTCGCCGACGCGTCTGTCACGCGTCACGGAGTCCCTCAGTCCTCGCGAACACACCGTCCTGCGCTCGATGAGCCATGGACTTTCCAACAAACGCATCGCTCAAGAACTGCGGATCGCACCCGAGACCGTGAAGTCCCACGTCAAAGGGATCTTCATCAAGCTCGCCGTGCAGACGCGCGCTCATGCCGTTTCGACCGCCGGCGCTCTGGGACTGCTCTGAGCATCATGGCGCGACCTGTGCGCACGCCTCCACGCCGCCGGGGTCTGGCCCGCGGTTTGCCGGAAGTGCTTGGACAGGTGCGCCTGATCGGCGAAGCCGCAGCGTAGCGCAATGTCGCTCAAGGACGCATCGGTCGTCAGCATGTATTGAGCGGCCAGTTCCACGCGCCGTCGCACGACGAACGAGTGCGGCGACTCTCCGAAGGTGCACTTGAAGGATCGCGAGAAATACGCTGCGCTGCGCTGAATCAGCGCGCAGAGATCGGCGACGCGGATCGGCCCTGTGATATGACTGTCAATATAGTCACGCACCTTGCGCGCCTGCCAGGCCAGCAAGCGCGCTCTTCCGTCGGGGACCTCTCCCGCGGCCGGTGGATGAACCTGGCGTCGCAACAGTGAGGCTGCTTCGAGCAGAGTACCCTGGGCTGGATGTTCTTGGCCGTGAAGCTGACCCACGGCGGCTTCAAGGAGCGAAATCACCCGCTGCATCCATTCGCGCGATCGATTCGCCCCTAGGGCCGATAGCGCCACCGTACTCTCGAATTGACCTTCCATTACCTCAGCCCTCCTCTACGCACCAGCGCCCCTTCCCACCTTGCAGTTGTAGGGTCATCCTGATTGGGAATTGCCACCACCACAGATGCCTCAGTAATTTCCCTGCACTCTTGTATAGGGACAAACCGGAAGTTCCCTTAGAATCGACTCCAAGAGGTAGTCCCTTGAGTTCCGCTGCGCCAATAAGAATCCTCTGCGTCGAAGACCACCCGGTTTTCCGGGAGGGTTTGGCCACCGTTATCGCATCGCAGCGGGATATGCAGATGGTAGGGTCCGCGGGCAATGGGGTGGAGGCTGTGGCGGAGTTTCGCCGCCATCAGCCGGACGTGACCCTGATGGACCTGCAACTTCCCGGCTCGAATGGCACCGACGTTCTGATAGCCATCCGAGGCGAGTTCCCCCGAGCTCGTATCGTCATGCTGACAACCTCGGACGCCGATGGTGAGATTCAGCGAGCCCTGCGGTCCGGCGCCGCCGCTTATCTCTTGAAAAGCATGGCCAAGGACGACCTGCTGGCGGTGATCCGCTCGGTGCACGCGGGCCGGCGGCACGTGCCGGCGGAAGTCGCCGCGCGCTTGGCCGAGCATCTCGGCGAGGACGACCTGACCGCGCGCGAATTGGAAGTGCTCAAGCTCATTCGCGATGGGTATCGCAATAAGCAGATCGCGGACCAGTTGGCCATTGCCGAGACGACGGTCAACTTCCACGTCAAAAATCTCGTCGCGAAACTACAGGCAAAGGATAGAACGCATGCGGTGACGATCGCGCTGCGCCGCGGGTTGCTGCAGATGTAGCGAAAGTACCTGTAGATAACCATAGGACGGGTGCTCTACCTCCTCACGGGGCAGGACTGCCGCGCCGGAACTACTGTCGAGCCGTTCTCAAACCGTTGGGATACTCTGTGTGCGAACATCTCAAGCGTGCATGAAACACCATCGGGACCGTACAGCCCGGGCGATCTATAGCCTTCTGCTGCTGTTCCTCACCGGGACTGCCTCGGCACTCGATGCCCACCGGCTGATTTCCCAGTATGCGCACACAGTCTGGCGGACCCAGGACGGCTTCTCTCATCAGCCGCACATGATCACTCAGACAAGCGACGGCTACGTCTGGATTGCGGTCGCCGCCGGTCTGCTGCGGTTTGACGGCGTAACAATGACTCCGGTGTTGCCGCAGAAATCCTTCCCAACGAACATGGGTATCAACTGGCTCTTCGGCAGCCGCGACGGAAGTCTGTGGATGGCCACCTATAGTGGCTTGCACCGCCTCGACAAGGACGGCAATGCCTACAGTTTCCCGATAAAGAGGGGCGCTGTGGGCAGCGTCGTTGAGGATCGCGCCGGAGCAATATGGATTGCCCGCAGTCACGTGGACGGCATCGAGGGAGCGCTTTGCCGAATCGTCGGCAACGATCTGACGTGTTACGCCAGGGACGCGAGCGATGGCAACCCCGCACATTTTGCGATCGACCTCGCCGAGGACAGCTCAGGCGACATTTGGTTCGGATGCCAGATGCTATGCCGCTGGAACGGGAGTTCGGTAAGCCACTACATGGAAGAGCAGATGGATCATCCATCCGGTGATGGCGTCGTTGCGCTCGCTGCCGGGGCGGCGGGCTCGGTCTTTGTGGCCATGGACGGTGTGGGGCCGGCGCTGGGAGTGCGCCATTACAGCAATGGCAGCTTCCTGAGCTATGTCGTCCCGGGGTTCGACGGTACAACCATTCGAGCGGCGGCCCTGTTCGTGGATCGCCAGCAAACTCTTTGGGTCGGAACAGCGTCGCAGGGTCTCTACCATGTTCACGACGGTTATGCCGATCACTACGGCGCCGCGCAGGGACTGACCGGGGATGAAGTGAAGTCGATTTACGAGGACAGCGAGGGAGATTTGTGGGTCACGACCGACAAGGGTGTGGATCTGTTTCGCGACATCCCGATTGTCAGCGTCTCTTCGACCGAAGGCCTGAATGGAAGCGAGCTGAGCGCCGTAGTCGCTCGAAACGATAATTCTCTCTGGGTGGGTCTCAAGGGGGCTCTGGCCCTCATTCGTCCGGACTCTGTTTCGCTGACCACAATGGCTGACGGACATCCCATTCAAGATGTCTACGCGCTGCTTCAGGACCACGTGGGCGAGCTTTGGCTGGGGATCAATCGCACCGTGATGATCTACCGGCTCGGGAGGTTCTTCGAAGTCAAGGGGCAGGATGGGCGGCGCTTGGACGACATCGGAAAAATCTACACATTTACTGAAGACATCGACGGGAATGTCTGGGCCATCGCATTTGATCAACCGAAGCACATAAGCCATCTGCTGCGTGTCAGAGACCGCCGTGTGCAGGAAGACATTCAAATCCAATCCCTCCTGCCGCAAGCGCATTTTCTCGGCGCGGATCCGGCCGGCGGAATCTGGATCGGCACGGGGGACGGCAAACTGGCTCACTATGTCAATGGCGCGCTGAACATTGTCTCCAACGGACATAGCGGTGGCCCCCGGGTGAAGATGTTCAGCTTTTCGGTTGACTCGGCAGGAGTCGCATGGGGCGCAACCAATCAAGGATTGTTTCGATGGGACCATGGTGCATTGAATGTCATGGACGCGCGCAACGGCTTGCCGTGCACCGCGCTTTTTGCCGCACTCATCGACCGCTCCGGGGCACTGTGGCTCGAAGGACTCTGCGGCTATCTGCGGATTCCCGCGACGGACGTGGCCAATTGGACGGCCCGCCCCGAAGCCCGAGTGACGGTGACCACCTTGGGTGCACTTGATGGGGCAGATCCCGGATGGAATGAAGACTGGATCCAGCCGAACGCTGCGAGAGCACCCGATGGTCGACTCTGGTTCGTCGGCTCCGCATCTCTCCAGATGATTGACCCCGGTCGTTCATACAAGAACCCGACGCCACCACCGGTACATGTCGAAGGACTCGTCGCCGACGGAAAAAGCTATTCCCCCGCTTCCCCGATTACTCTTCCACCACTCACGCGAGACCTTCGCATCGATTACACGGCGTTGAGCTTCGTGATGGCGCAAAGGATGGGTTTCCGCTACATGCTCGAAGGCCGCGACAGGGACTGGCAGGATCCGGGATTGCGCCGCCAGGCGTTCTACAGCGATCTTCGACCCGGCAGTTATCGCTTTCGCGTGATCGCATCCAACAACGACGGGGTGTGGAATAAAGCGGGAGCGACGCTGGATTTCAAGGTGGCCGCCGCGTGGCATCAGACGATCTGGTTTCGCTCGCTGTGCGTCATCGCCGGCCTGCTGCTGCTCTGGGTGGTTTATCGATTGCGGGTGCGCCGGATTGCTGGAGCCATGAAAGCGCGTTTCGACGAGCGCTTGGCCGAACGCACCCGAATCGCACGCGACCTGCACGACACGTTCCTGCAGACCATCCAGGGCAGCAAGCTGGTCGCCGACGATGCGCTGAGCGCCACTACCGATCTGCCGCACATGCGCCAAGCCATGGAGAAACTGTCGGCGTGGCTGGAACGGGCGACAGAGGAGGGTCGTGCCGCTCTGAATTCCTTGCGCACCTCAGCCACGGAAGTGAACGACCTTGCGGGCGGCTTCCGGCGGGCACTCGAGGAGTGCCGGATCCATAGCCCCATGGAAGTTTCGCTGCAGGCGTCGGGGCGGATTCGGGAGATGCATCCCATAGTCCGTGACGAGGTGTACCGGATCGGCTATGAGGCGATCCGCAATGCCTGCGTCCACTCGCACGCCACGCTGCTGAGCGTTGATCTCGCTTATGCGCAAGATCTCAGCTTGCGTGTCGCCGACAATGGCGTGGGCATCGATCCTGATGTCGTGCATCGCGGCAAGCAAGGACACTTCGGTCTGCAAAGCATGCACGAGCGTGCCGCCCGCATCATGGGCAAATTCTCAATCGAGAGCTCCGCCGGTTCCGGTACGGTGGTCACGCTCACGGTTCCGGGCGGGATCATTTATCGCGCGGTGAATTAGACGCCAACTGGGCTACAGCTCGCGCTTAACTGCACATTTCACCGCGTCCGCGGAATTCATCGCTGTACCTAAGTCTTAGCCGCTCCCCAACGTCCGTCGCTCCCCCAATTGAGGGATAAAGAATTCTTACCAGAAGGCACACGCTGACGGCTCGTTCGGCTGCAACAGTCCTTTCGAAATGGAGTTCTCCAAATTGAGCGTCAATCTCTCAAAGCCCATGCCGAAGCGCGACAGCGCCGTATCGGGCCGCCTGTTTTTCCTCGATGCCGGGGCGGGCCGAGTCCTGTCGGTGAATCCAGACGGCTCGGATTTGAAAGTCATCGTCGAGGAGGGGAGAAAACTCCCCGACGGGTTGGCCGTCGACGCGGCAGCGGGACATCTGTACTGGACCAACATGGGCAACTTGAAGGCCAATGATGGTTCGATCCTGCGGTCTGATCTCGACGGGAAACACCTGACCACCATCGTTCCGCCGGGTGGCACGTTCACACCCAAGCAGCTCCAGATCGACAAAGTGAATGGCAAGCTCTATTGGTGCGACCGCGAAGGCATGCGGGTGATGCGCGCCGACCTCGACGGCTCAAATGTCGAGACGCTGGTGGACACGAGCGAGGGCGATGCGCGCCCGGGCGCGGACGCGAGGAAATGGTGCGTCGGCATCGCTCTGGATGCTGCGGAGGGCAAGGTCTACTGGACGCAAAAGGGCGGCGACAATGCCGGCGAAGGCCGTATCTTTCGCGCCAATATCGACATTCCGCCGGGCCAGACAGCCGCGCGCCGCAAGGACATCCAGCTGCTCTACGAGAATCTGCCGGAGCCCATCGACCTGGAACTCGTTCTAGGCAACCGGATGGTGTACTGGACCGACCGCGGTGACCCGCCGCGCGGCAACACGGTGAACCGTGCACCCATGGATCCGGCGCCGCCCGGCAAGCGCGAGGAGCCCGCGATTCTGTTCACGCACTTGATGGAGGGAATCGGCCTTGCGCTCGATCGCAAGGGCGGGCGCATGTTCATCACCGACTTCGCGGGTTCGGTGTATAGCGCCAATCTCGACGGGTCGGGCCAAACGACGCTGCTCTTTGCCCAGGGCAACCTTACCGGTATCGCGTACGCAGAGATTCAGGGGCCGCAAGCCTTAAACCAATCGACGATAGGAGCATAGAGATGACCACCGCTACCGTAGCCGCAAAGCCAGCGAAGCAACCGAAGCCGTTGCCCGCGCCGAATAGCGACTTCTACGAGGTTTATGAAACGTTGAGCGCCGAGGAGCTCGCGACCGTGAAAAAGGTGCGCGCGTTCATGGAGGCCAAAGTCGCGCCGGTCATCACGAAATACTGGGTGGATGACGCCTTTCCCTTCGAGCTGCTGCCCGGTGTCAAGGAACTCGGTATTGGCGGGCTTGGAATGAAAGGCTACGGTTGCGCGGGCGGAAGCGTGGCGCTGTTGGGCTTTGTGCTCATGGAAATTGCACGCATCGACCCGTCGTTCGCGACCTTCTTTGGCGTGCACGACGGCCTGGCGATGGGCTCCATTTACATCGATGGATCGGAAGAACAGAAGCAGAAGTGGTTGCCGCCGATGGCGCGCTTGGAGAAGATCGGCTGCTTCGGCCTCACCGAGCCGCTGGTGGGTTCGGGCGCCTCCGGAGGCCTCACGACGACGGCGAAGCGCGATGGCGACAGCTGGATCCTCAACGGCGAGAAGCGCTGGATCGGCAATGCGCCATGGTGCGACGTCTCGGTCATCTGGGCGCGCGATCTCGCCGACAACCAGGTCAAGGGTTTCATCGTCGAGAACAAGACCACCCCCGGCTTCAGCGTCGAAAAGATCCAGGACAAGATTGCGCTCAAGGTCGTCCAGAACGGCCACATCACGCTCAAAGACGTTCGCTTGCCGGAAGCGAATCGTCTCCAGGGCGGCAACTCGTTTCGCGACACCGCCAAGGTGCTGAAGATGACACGCTATGCGGTTGCCTGGATGGCGACCGGATGCGCCATGGGCGCCTATGAGGCCGCACTCAAATACGCCCAGGAGCGCCAGCAGTTCGGCAAGCCGATCGGCTCGTTCCAGCTGGTGCAGGACCTGCTCGCGAAGATGATCTCGAACATCACGGCTTCGCAATGCCTGATCGTGCGCCAGGCGCAGCTGCACGCGGAAGGCAAGCTGACGGACGCCCATGCCGCGCTCGCCAAGGCGTTCGCCACGTCCAAGTGTCGCGAGACCGTTGCGTGGGCGCGCGAGCTGCTGGGCGGCAACGGCATCGTCGCAGACTACAAGGCTGCGCGCTTTTTCGCGGACGCCGAGGCGCTCTATTCCTACGAAGGCACGTACCAGATGCAGCACCTGATCATCGGCAAGGCGATCACGGGAATCGGCGCCTTTGTTTGACGCGCGCCGCCGTGGCCAACCAGCAAACCTAGGAGACGCAAATGCCTGAGATCGTGACCGAACGCTTGGATAACACACTTCGAATCCAGTTCAACCGGCCGGAAAAGAAGAACGCGATGACAATGAGCATGTACTCGACGGTAGCCGAACTGCTCAATGCCGCTGCCAAGGACGACGAAACGCGGGTTGTGCTCTTGCACGGCGCGGGCGATGCTTTCAGCGCGGGCAATGATCTCGGGGATTTCCTCCACAACCCTCTGAAGAGTGGTGACGACAGCCCGCAGGCGCGCTTCGTCGCTGCGTTGATCGCGTTCGACAAGCCGCTCATCGCCGCGGTGCACGGCGTCGCCATCGGAGGGGGCACGACCATGCTCACGCACTTCGACTTCGTGTACGCCGCGGAGCACACGAGGTTCCAGATGCCTTTCGTGAATCTCGCCCTGGTACCCGAGCTGGGAACGAGCTATTGGCTTCCCGCGCAGATCGGCTACCGCTCCGCGGCGGAATTGGTTCTGCTGGCGCTGCCGTTCGATGCGCGCCGCGCCGCGGAGCTGGGGCTCGTCACGCGCGTCGTGGCCGAGGCGGACCTCATGGCAACGGCGCTGGACACGGCACACAGACTGACACGACAGCCGGCCGGGGCCGTGCGCGCGAGCAAGCGGCTGATGAAGCGTGTCTTGGGCGCTCAAATGGCGGCCGCTTCCGAACTCGAGATACGGGAGTACGCGGCGCGTTTGCAGTCGGCTGATGCGAAGGAAGCCTTCACGGCATTTTTCGAAAAGCGCCAGCCTGACTTCACAAAGATCAAAGCCACAGCTTGAGGACCCTTGCAATGAGCTCACCTCCAACTGCCTCGACACTCGAACTTTCTTCAGCGACGGCGCTGAAGCTCGATAACGTTCTGTACGAAAAGCGCAACGGCATCGCCTACGTGACCGTCAATCGGCCCAAGGTGCTCAACGCCTTGAACACGCCGACATGGACAGACATTCGATCGGCGTTCGAGGACGCGCGAGACGACGCGGCGGTGCACGGCGTGATCCTGACGGGCGCCGGCAACAAAGCATTCATCGCGGGCGCCGACATCAGCGAGCTCGGCAAAGCCACCGCGCTCGAGTCGGCGCGGGCCAGCCGTTTCGGGCAGGAGATCCTTGATCTCATCGAGAACCTCGGCAAGCCCGTGATTGCGGCGGTCAATGGCTTTGCGCTCGGCGGCGGTTGCGAGACGGCGATGGCCTGCACCATCAGGATCGCCGTGGACACGGCGAAGTTCGGCCAGCCGGAAGTCACCCTGGGACTCGTCCCGGGCGGCGGCGGCACGCAACGATTGCCTCGCTTGGTGGGCAGGGGTCGCGCCCTGCAGCTGATTCTTTCCGCGGAGATGATCGGCGCGCAGGAGGCTTACCGCATTGGGCTCGTCAACGAAATCGTGCCGGCAGCGGAGCTGCTTACCCGTGCCGAGGCACTCTTGAGGAAAATCGCATCCAATGCCCCCATGGCGGTGAAGTTCGCGCTCACCGCCGTGAACGAGGGACTGGAGACGAGCCAGGACGCGGGCTTGCTGCTCGAGGCTTCTTACTTTGGCCTCTGCGCCGGCACCGAAGACAAGAAGGAGGGCACGTCCGCCTTCCTCGAAAAGCGCGCACCCCAATTCCGCGGCCGCTAAAGAATTCCTCATGACGACTTTGGAGACATCCCCCATGGCAAGCGACAACATTTTCTCCGGACTCAAGGTGGTGGAGCTGGCGAGTTTCATCGCCGGCCCGAGTGCCGCTGTAATCCTTTCGGATTTCGGCGCCGACGTGATCAAGGTGGAGCCGCCCTCCGGCGATACCTGGAGAATCGGGCACAAAATTCCGCCGCAGCCGCAAGCCAACGATGCCTATCCATGGCACCTGGCCAACCGCAACAAGCGGGGAATCACGCTCGATCTGAAGTCCCCGAGCGCCGGGCAGGTTCTCGAGCGGCTGGTTGAGTGGGCGGACGTGTTCATCGTCAACACGCCGCATCCCGCCAGGAAGAAATTGAACCTTGAATATGACGACGTCGTGAAATGGAATCCGCGGCTGATCTACGCCGATCTCACTGGTTTCGGCGAAAAAGGGCCCGATGCCAATCTTCCGGGATTCGACATCACTGCCTACTGGGCGCGAAGCGGTTTGTTGTCCATGACGCGCGATGCCGGGGCGCCGCCGACTTGGCCGGTGGCCGGCAGTGGTGACAATGCCACCGCCGTCGGCCTGTACTCCGCGATCGTGACGGCGCTGTATCGTCGCGAGCGCACCGGCAAAGGATCCTATGTCACCACTTCGTTGCTTGCGCAAGGTGTGTGGTCGGCCAGCGTGTCGATTCAGGCCGCGCTCTGCGGAGCCAACTTTTACGGGCTGCACGACCGCATGCATCCCGCGAACGCGGCACTCAATGTGTATCGGGCGTCGGATGATACCTGGTTCGTGCTCATCGTCACACCCGACAAATTGGCTGCGGTGGCGAATGCCATCGGGCGGGCGGATCTTTTGACGGATCCGCGATTTGCCGATCCGGTCAAGCTGATGCAAAACATGCCGCAGCTGGCGGAAATTCTCGACCAAGTCTTTGCCGCTCAGCCGATGACGCATTGGTACCAGGTTTTCAATGGCGTTCACGTCACGTTCGGCGCCGTGCGAGGACCGCAGGAAGTCATCGAGGATCCGCAGCTGCGAGCGAACGACATCGTCGTTCCGCTCGACGGCGCAGGCGGCAAGCTGAATACGACCATCAGCAGTCCCATTCAAGTGCACGGCATCACCAAGGTGCCGGCGAGGCGCGCCCCGGCACTGGGAGAACACAACGAGGAAGTACTCAAACAACTTGGGTTCAGCGCGAGCGACATCGCCGCCTTGCACGCGAGCGGTGCCGTGCCGACGAAAAAGGAGCCCGCGCGAGCGGCCGCCGGATAAGCGGTTTTCAAAGCAAAAGGAGAGCTGAGCATGTCAACCGCCAAGCCCGTTCGCTGCGTTACGATCATCGGCACTGGCGTCATCGGCGCGAGCTGGGCGGCGCTGTACCTCGCCAAAGGCCTGGAAGTCGCGGCGACCGATATCGCGCCGAATGCAGAGGCCGCCCTGAAACGCTTCGTGGATGCGGCATGGCCGGCCCTGAAGCGATTGGGGCTTGCGCCCGGCGCGTCACAATCCAAATTGTCGTTCACGCCGAAAATCGAGGTCGCGGTAAGCGGCGCGGATCTCGTCCAGGAGAATGGTCCGGAGCGCCTCGACTTCAAGCAGAAGCTCTATGGGCAGCTGGACGATCTGTTGCCGGCGGACGTGATCATTGCGTCGAGCTCATCCGGGCTCACGATGAGCGAAATCCAACTAGGCTGCCGTTCCCATCCCGAGCGTTGCGTAATCGGCCATCCCTTCAATCCTCCCCATCTCGTGCCGCTGGTCGAAATCGTGGGTGGCGCCAAGACCTCCGAGGAAACGATCGAGCGGGCCGCGGAATTCTACAAGAGCATTGGCAGGCGGACAGTACGGGTGCGCAAGGAGATGCCGGGGCACGTCGCCAATCGTCTGCAGGCCGCCCTTACTCGGGAAGTTTACTATCTTGTTGCCGAAGGCGTCGTCAGCGCCGCCGATGCGGATACCGCATTGTGCTGGGGACCGGGCCTGCGTTGGGGCCTCATGGGCAACATGCTCCTCAATCACTTGGGCGGCGGTGAAGGCGGCATCGAACATTTTCTCGAACAATTCACCCGGCCCCTCACCGCGTGGTGGAAGTCTCTCGGCAACCCGGTGTTGACGCCGGAACTCCAAAAGAAGCTCATCGACAGCGTTCGTGCCGAAGTCGGCTCACGCTCCATCGACTCGCTTGCGGCGGAACGCGACGAAATGCTGCTCGGGCTGCTCGAGCTTCGAACCAGAACAGAGAAGGCGTTTCAGATGAACGCTAGGGATACCAAAGTTGGCTGATCTGTTCTGAGGGCTGTACAGCTCCACGGGCCTGCACGTTCCGCCGCGTCCGCAGGATTCCACAATCCGGGGTTCTCTACCTACAAGCGTACCTTGATGCCAGTGGTCTAGGCTTCGAGACATGTCCAAAGTCGTTGCCGATGGTCCTGGGTGTCTCAAAAGGGGTTTGCTATGACCGGCCGAGAACGTTTCGAAATCCATGTGTTGGGGCGCTTTCGCCTGCTTTCAGGGGGTACTCCCATCACTATCCCTTCACGCTCGCGCAAACCGCGGGAGCTGCTGCAGGCTCTGATCGCGTTTGGTGGAATCGAAGTGAGCGCGGGCGTGCTGATCGATGCACTGTGGCCGGATTCTGAGGGCGATGCCGCGTACCACGCGCTCGAAAGCGCACTTTATCGGCTGCGCCAGCTGCTCGGTGCACGCGAGGCGGTACGCATGGAGGGCGGCAAGGTCAGCCTGGACCGGGATCAGTTCCGTATCGACATGTGGGAATTCGAGGAGGAGCTGCAGCGCCAGAATGATCCGGATGCGGATGGCGTCGAAAGGATCGGCCGTCTGCGACGCCTCTACCAAGGACATTTTCTCCAGCACGAGGCCGAGAAGCCCTGGATCTTGAAGGCGCGCCACGAATTGCGCGATCGTTTGCTGCGCGCCATCCGCGATGCGGCGCGTGAATGCGAACACGCGCGCCGTTGGGAGGATGCTGCCAACTTGTATCGATCCGGGATCGAGCTCGACTCGTTCAACGAGGGTCTGTATCGGGGCTTGATGTTCTGCCACCAGGAGCTCGGAGATCACAGCGAGGCGCTGCAGGCCTACAGGCGCTGCCGCGAGTTGCTGACGCGCTTCCTCGGCATACCGCCCAACGCCAAGACCCAAGCTCTCTATCACAGCGTGCGCGAGCGCGCGGCCTTCGCCGTGGGAAGCGGGCTGTGAGCGTGTGCTATCTACGGCCAGGATATGCGAGTTCGGTGACTCGTTCCTCGATGGCGCCATGTCGCGTCTGTCGCCAGGAAGAGGGTACCTCGCCGACGATGCGCCGGAACGAACGGGTGAAATGCGACTGGTCGCTCATGCCGCAGCTCAACGCAATCTCACTTAGCGAGGCGCTGGTCGTGAGCATGAGACCTTGAGCGAGCTCGATGCGCCGCTGTCTGATCCAGATGCGAGCAGGCATACCGAAGGTACGCTTGAACGCGCGACAGAAGTGACCGACGCTGATACCAAGTGACGCCGCAAGGTCTTTGATGGCGATCTTGCCGGCGAGGTTGGCATCGACATGCGCCGCGAGCCGCCGCGACTGCCATGCCGCGAAACCGCCGCGCGGAATCTGTTTCGGGCCTCCGTCGCCGCTCATCCTGGGTCCCGGATGTCCGTCCAGGAGCGCTACGGCACGGGCAATATGCGCTCTGGTGCCGTCGCTGTCACCGTCCCTCGCTCGGCACGCGGCCTCGATAAGTTGAGCGGTTACGCCCAATAGATCGCGCGAGCTGCGCTCCGGCATCGATGTGTGGACAGTTGTAGTCACGCTAGCAGTGTGCGCGGCTGCCCCGCGTCGCGGAGTCCCCCTTCCGGGGGGCTGAGCGCGGTCAACCACTCGTCCAATACTGCTTTGCCGACTGCAACGATCATTGGCCCGATGAAGATCCCAAGCAGGCCAAAAGCCTGAAATCCGCCGACCGTTCCCATGAGGGCGCCCAGAAACTCGAGCCGGGCCCCCTTGGCCATCAGCATGGGTCGCACGAATTTGTCGATGGAGAATAACACCACAAATCCGACGGCTCCGACCAGCAGAGCGGAAGCGGCCGCGTCGTGCACAAGCTGAGACACGCACACGGCGGCCACCGCGAAATATCCTATGAACGGGAGCATTGCCAAAATTCCGGTCACCGCACCCCACACAACGGGCGATGGTACGTGCGCGGTGGCATAGAAGATGCCCATGGCAATCCCGTCAATGAGTCCGACAAGAACCATGCTTTGCACCGTCGCGCGCAGCGCTGCGACCGATACTTCAACAAATTTTCCTCCCAGTCGACCAAACTGCTCGTCGATGCGATGCGACAGCGCCTTGGCCAGTCCTTCACCCCGGCGAAAGAAGAAGACAAGCGCGACAACCGTGATCGCGACGACAAATGCGTGGTATGCGATCAGATGGCCGACCGACTGAAGCGAAACAAGCAGCGAACTGTCTTCGACGCGGCCGAGCAAAGCCGACAGGCCGCCGGGTGCGCCTGCCGCATCGTTCCAAGCATCGGCCAGCCGCGTGCCGACCAGGGGAGCTGCGCGCAGCCACGACGGGGCCGACAGCCCGCCCTTGTCCATGACCGAGATCTCGGTCAACCAGGCTTGGCTCTGCCGCGCCAAGATCGCAAAGGCGAAGACAATCGGCCCCAGTACGATAAAAGTGATGAGTACGGAAAATGCCAGCGGGAGCACATGCGCTCTCATGGCCTCCGGCACGTGCTGCGCCAAGCGGCGATACAGCGGCCAGTTCGCAATCGCAAAAACAGCAGCCCAGATGAGCGGGATCATGAAGCTTCTGATCAGCCAGAACGCGAGCCCGAGAACGACCGCCGCCGCAATCCGGCGCGAGCTCAGAGAATTCGCGAGCCGCTCGAGCGCCATCAGCCGGCACCGGTGCGGCTATTGCGCCGACGTTGCAACATGCTCGGTCTCGAGACTCAACATTGAAACCGCGACTTGTGCGGCCGTCGCGGATTTACCGGTCGCCGCAGCCTCGGCAAGCGATGGCAGCGCGCGATCCTCGGCCGTCGCCTGAGCCGCTCGATCCAACCAATTGCTCAGCGAGGCAACTGCCGGCACATCGACGTCGCGGGCGAGCGGCTCGCCGGTGGCGACGAAAGCGGCACCGGCCAACCGCTCGATGCCGTGCAGGTCGGGCAGGTGCGTCTGTCGCGGCAGCATCTCCATCTCGAAGCGGCTCAGTGCGTCGAAGTTGTCCGCCTGCGCGAGGGCGACGACGGTGCGCTGTCGGTTCGTTGCCGCGTCCTGGGGCGATTTCAGAAGCGCAGCGATGCCCCGCAGTGCGTCCGCCGAGGCGCTGCGAAGTCTCGTGATCGCCGATTCGGGCCATAGGCTGCTGAACACGAGTGTCATCACGACATTGCCCAGCAGGATGCCGACGATCCGGTCTCGCAGCACGGTCAGGTCATTGGCAGGCGAGTAGGTCTGCAGCAGCCCCATGAAGAACGCCAAGGCGATCTGCATACCGGCGTAGGACAAGCGCTCACTGCTGGTACTGACCCAACCTGCGAACAGCGCGACCATCGCAGTGAGTACACATAACTGCCCGATGTCGGTGAAGTGAGGAAGCACGAATACGATCGATAGTCCTGCAATCAATCCGCCGATGATCGCTCCCGAGATTCGCAGCGTGAGCTTGTGAACCGTTTCACCGACGCTTCCAAGCGCGACGAAAAAGACGGTCACGATCGAAGTCAGCAGGCCTGGCCAATCGAGCATCGTGTACACGCCGTACACGATCATGATCGCGAGAGTCGTTTTCAGTGCGAACTGCCAGTGAGCGGGATTGCTCAATGCATCGGGCACGAACAACTGCCGTGGCTTGTGCGCAGCGCGAGCAGGTGGGTGCGCGGGTGGGCGAGAGAGCTCGCGCTGCAGCTCGGCGAAGGTGTATTCCGCTGCAAGCGTTTCCGGTGTCGACTGCGTTTCAGAAGGCGCTTCGGCCACCGGGCGCTGCCGCTCCTCCAATGCGCTGAGGCAGCCTCGAACCAGATAGGACAGACGTGATCGTCCGCGCGGCGGTATGGGGTCTGAGTAAGCCTCGAGAATGACCAACGCGTCCAGCAATCGCTGAATCGCAGCCGGGTTTCGCGACTTTTCGACGAGCGGCACCAGGATTGCGCGCCATGGTGCGAGTCGCCCGGTGATCTCGCCATGGGTCAGCGCGGTCTCGAGATCGATCAGGACTTTCCTCACGCCGCGCTCGGCCACTGCCGCCGCCAGCGGGCCAAAGAGCAGATTTATCAGTGTCATCGTCAACGCGGGCACCACCACGACCACCCATAGCCACAGGGTCGTTCGCGTGAATTCTTCGGGCGTGGGCATGGAATCGACGACCGACTGCATGGTCACGACCAAGAAGCCGGCGAGGAAGGAAATGGGGCCAAGCGCAAAGGTGCGAACGCTGAACATTGCCAGGAAGGTCATCAGGGCCATTGCGGGTAAACGGATGGCCGGATCGCCCAAGGAGATCTGCGCGATCCCAAGCGTCAGAAGGATGGCAAGGGTGACGGCGAGCGCTCCGGCCACGGCCATCGTCAGCGTCGCGGCACTGTCATCCTTGCTCGTCAGGAAAACCATATAGACCATGTAGGCGGCGAGCGGAATGCGAAACACCATGGCAATCGCCACCGTGATCGTGCAGCCCGCGGCGATGCGCGCGACGGCGAGCCCGCGGCCTTCTCTTGGCGCGAGCTCTTGCGCAAGGAACGCGAGAAACGGCGTGCGGCTCTCCACGCGACTAGCTTGTGCGGGCGGCCTTGCCCGACATATCCCCTCGATGGGGGACTGCGCTCGGTCGCGCACATTCTCGTTCACGTTCCCCCAACCGGGGGATTATCGCGGGAAGGTGCGCTGTCTCAATCTGAAGTTCGATCTTCATAGGAGCACGAGCATGACCTTGGTCAACCGCATTTTCGCAGCCCTGGTCGCATTGATCGGGCTGGGCTTGTTGCTCGGCGGCATGTACCTCGCCGCGCTCGGCGGTTCGCTCTACTATCTGTTGGCCGGATTGGCTTACCTGATCGCAGGTATCCTGCTCTGGCGGCGACAGGCTCGCGGGGCGTGGCTGCTAGTACTGATCGCCGTCTTGACCATTCCGTGGGCCCTGTGGGAGTCGGGTACGTTCTACTGGGCTCTGTTTCCACGCCTTCTTGTTCCTTTGGCATTGGCGAGCCTCGGTTTGCTCTTGTTGCCGTCGGTATTGCCCGAGGCCTCGCGGGGCACCACGCGTGGCGTCGGCATCCTGGCGGTTCTGGCGACGGTTGCATTCTTCGCGTTTGCCTTCGTGCCGCATGGCGTCGTTTCGCCAATTCCGAATTCGCCTTACACGCGGGCGGCTGCAAACATGACTCCTTCGGATTGGTATGCGTATGGCCGTACCACGGCGGGTACGCGTTATGCGCCATTCACGCAAATCAACCGCGACAACGTGAAGGATCTGAAGCTTGCCTGGACCTACCACACGGGCGAGAAGACTTCGTTGGAGAAAAGTGCCGTCGATCAGAATACGCCTTCGCAGATCGGCGATACGGTGTTCACCTGTACCCCCGATGATCGCGTTGCCGCGATCGACGCGGATTCGGGCGTGTTGCGCTGGAAGTTCGATACCCACAGTTCCTCCCCGATCTGGAATCGCTGCCGTGGCGTGGGTTACTACAAGCTCAAGCAAGCACCGGCCGACGGGGTCTGCGCCGAGCGCATCGTCAATTCCACCATCGACGCGCGTCTGTTTGAACTGGATGCCAAGACCGGTAAGCCGTGCCCCGATTTCGGCAGCGGCGGCATCGTCGATTTGAGGCAGGGCATGGGTGAGGTCAAACCCGGATTCTACTTCCAGACCTCGGCACCGCTGGTCGCGCGAGACTACATCATCATTGGCGGTTGGGTGGTCGACAACTACAGCCGCGGCGAGCCGTCGGGCGTGATTCGCGCCTTCGATGCGCGCACCGGGGCGCTGGCATGGGCATGGGACCTGGGCAATCCGGACATTACCGGCGAGCCGCCGCAGGGGCAAACCTACACTCGCGGCACGCCGAACATGTGGACGACCGCGGCATACGATGACCAACTCGGGCTCATCTATGCGCCGCTCGGCAATGCAACGCCTGATTTCTTCGGGATGGGCAGGCCGGCGCACTCGGATGAATACAACTCTTCACTGGTGGCGCTCGACGTCATGACCGGACGTGTGAAATGGAAATTCCAGACCGTCCATCACGACATCTGGGATTACGACCTGCCTTCGCAACCGGCGCTGGTCGACGTGCCTGATGGCAAGGGCGGAACGATCTCCGGCGTATTGCAAAGCACGAAGCGCGGACAGTTGTTCCTCTTCGATCGCGCGACGGGGAAGCCGATCGCGGACGTGGCCGAAAAGCCCGTACCGACGACGGGTGCGGTGCCCGAAGAAAACCTCTCGTCCACGCAGCCCTATTCGGTCGGCATGCCGACCATCGGCGCCGAACGGCTCACCGAGAAAAAGATGTGGGGCGCGACCATGGTCGATCAGCTGATGTGCCGCATCCTGTTCAAGCAGCTACGATACGACGGCGACTTCACTCCGATCGGCCTGACGAAGGCGCTCGACCAGCCGGGCAACATCGGCGGCTTCAACTGGGGCAGCATGTCCTACGATCCGGTCAATCATCTGGCTTACATGAACGACATTCGTATCCCGAACATCTTCTGGTTGATGCGGCGTGACGAGTTTGATGTCTGGTCGAAGTCGCACAAGCTCGAGGCGAGCGGACACGGTCCGTCGCCGCAGTTGGGAACTCCTTATGGTCAGGCCATCTACATCTGGACGTCGCCGATCGGCGTGCCATGCAACCAACCGCCCTATGGCACGATTACCGCCGTCGATCTGAATACACATAAGGTGGCCTGGCAGGTGCCGGCAGGGACCACGGAGAAACTCGGTCCCTTCGGCATGGCATCACACTTGCCCATGCCGGCCGGCATGCCGACCTATGCGGGAACGATGACCACGGCGGGCGGCCTCGTGTTCTTTGCCGGTTTCCAGGATTACTACATCCGTGCCTATGATGCGCAGAATGGCAAACTCGTCTGGCAATACGCCTTGCCTGTCGGTTCCAGCGCGACGCCGATCTCCTACGTGTCGCCGGCGACCGGCAAGCAGTACATCGTCATCTCCGTGGGTGGAGCGGCCCATTCTCCCGACAACGGCGACTACGTGATGGCTTTCAGCCTGCCGGATGCTCGGAAGTAAATATCGGGGATCGAGTGCGAATCAAGCGCGGCCGCCCCGGGTCGCGAGGAGATATATGCACCGTCGATTCCCACTCGCTCTGCTCACCGCCGCCGCGGTATGGGTGTCGGCGGCCGACCTCGCACACAGCGCGACTACGGCGGCATCGGCCTCTCCGGCGGTGGCGGTGGGGCCGCAATACAGCTCGACCCACGTGTACGTCGCACCGGCCGACGTCGATGATTTCGCCGCGAGCTTCATCGCGACCTTTGGGGGTCAAAGCACGAAGCGAGTAGTGGCCACGGTAACGCCGACGCCGAGCAGCACGATCTTGCAGCTCCTGCAAAGCCCCGTCGGGACAGTGTCGCTCTTCGGCTTCACGACGCCGATTCCCTTTCCCTTCGGCACCGAGCGAACCGGCTACCTCGTCACCGACATCGACGTCGCGATCAAAGCCGCGCGCGCCGCGGGCGCCGACGTTCTTGTTGCGCCATTCTCCGACCGTATCGGCCGGGACGCGGTGATTCAGTGGCCGGGCGGCGTGAACACGCAAATCTACTGGCACACGACAACGCCGTCGTATGCGCCGTTACAGGCCGTGCCTGAAAACCGCGTGTATATTTCGCCTCTGCGAAGCGCCGCCTTCGTGAACAGCTATCTGCGGTTCTCGCACGGCAAGGTCGTCTCCGATGAACCTAAGGCGCCCGGCGTCGAGATCGGCCGAACCGACGACACTTACCGGCGCATCCGCATCGAGTCCACGTTCGGCAAGCTGACGGCTTTTGTGACCGACGGTCATTTGCCTTATCCCTACGGTCGGGAGCTGACCGGCTACGAGGTCAGGAATCTCAATGAAACGCTGGCCAAGGCAAAGGGCGCCGGCGTGACCGTGTTGGTGGAGCCCTATGAGAGCGGCGATCGTGAATCGGCGATGGTCCTGTTCCCCGGGGGTTATATCGCCGAGATTCATTCGCTGAGTGGCAATTGAATCGATGCGCCCCTGCAGCTCGCCGGTGAGCCACCTCCCATCCGGCCCCCCATAGGGGGGATTGGGAAGGGCGCGGGATTTCCACAGAATTTCTCATCATGTCCAACCGCGCCAGTGAGTACCGATGGAGTCCGTGATGCACGCCGCCAGCCCCGATCGGATGTCCGCGGAAGTTACCCCATACCGAAGCACATCCGCAAAGTGGCTGCGAGCAATCTTGGTAACCAGTTCCGTGGCGTTGATGACGTCATGTAGCGAGGGCGTGCTCGACCCGCACGGGCCTGTGGGCAAGGCGGAGCGAGTCATTCTCTACGATGCGACCGCGATCATGCTTGCCGTCATCATTCCGGTGATCGTGCTCACGCTGGTTTTCGCATGGTGGTTTCGAGCCAGAAACAGCCAAGCGCGTCACCGGCCAGACTGGGAGTATTCAGGCCGGATCGAGATGATCATCTGGTCCATTCCAGCCCTCATCATCCTATTTCTCGGCGGCATCGCGTGGACCGGGTCACATGACCTCGATCCCCCGGCGCCGCTGGCGGATGCCGCGGCGCCGCTCGATATCGAAGTCATCTCCCTCGACTGGCGCTGGCTCTTTATCTATCCGCACGAGGGGATCGCGAGCTTGAACCGTCTGGTTGTCCCAGCGGGCGTGCCGCTTCGATTTCGCCTGACCTCGACGACGGTCATGAACAGCTTTTTCGTGCCCCAGTTGGGCAGTCAGATTTATACGATGCCGAACATGGTCACGCGGCTCAATTTGGAGGCCGACCAACCCGGCACTTTCGAGGGTCTGTCGGCGCAGTTCAGCGGCGATGGCTTCTCCGACATGCGCTTTGATCTGGTGTCGACCGAGGCCCAGGCCTTCAAGGATTGGGTCAACACTGCCAAGACGCAGGGCGGCGTCCTTGATGCGAGCACATTCGAGGAGCTCACGAAACCCGCCAAGGCCGAGGGGACGCAGACCTACGGGCAGGTGAGCGAAGGTTTGTTCGATCGGGTTTCGTCAAGGTCTATGGCGGCCGTCTCGCCGCAAAGAGGGCAGTAGTATGTTTGGCAGGCTCAGTTGGGCGGCGATTCCTTTCGACCAGCCGGTCGTCATGATCGCATCCGGCACGGTCGGTTTCATCATCTTTTGCGTATTGGCCCTGGTGACGGTCAAAGGCTGGTGGCCCTACCTGTGGCGCGAATGGATCACCAGTGTCGATCACAAGCGCATCGGCGTGATGTACATAGGCTTGGCGCTCCTGATGTTGGTGCGCGGCTTCTCGGACGCCATGTTGATGCGCAGCCAACTGGCCCTGGCCGCCGGTCATGCACAGGGGTATCTGCCGCCCGAACACTACGATCAGATTTTCTCGGCGCACGGCACCATCATGATCTTCTTCGTCGCCATGCCGTTCGTCATCGGGCTCATGAACTTCGTCTTGCCGCTACAGCTGGGTGTGCGCGATGTCGCCTTCCCGGTGCTCAATTCCATCGGCCTCTGGCTGTCCGCGGCCGGCGTGCTTTTGGTCAATGTGTCGCTGGTGGTGGGCGAGTTTGCCCGCACCGGCTGGCTTGCCTATCCACCACTGAGTGAAGTTGCGTACTCCCCGGGGGTCGGCGTCGACTACTACCTGTGGTCGCTGCAGATTTCGGGTTTGGGAACGTTGTTATCGGGCATCAATCTCACGACCACCATCTTGAAGTTGCGTGCGCCGGGCATGGGCTACCGGCAAATGCCGATCTTTTGTTGGACCGCGCTCGCCTCGAATCTCCTGATCGTCGCGGCGTTTCCGATCTTGACGGCGACGTTTGCCATGCTGCTGCTCGATCGTTATGCCGGTTTTCATTTCTTTACCAACGAGCTCGGCGGCAATCCGATGATGTACGTCAACCTCATCTGGTGCTGGGGCCACCCGGAGGTGTACATCCTGGTACTGCCCGCCTTCGGGGTGTTCTCGGAGGTGGTGGCGACATTTTCCGGTAAGCCGTTGTTCGGCCGCCGCTCGATGGTGATGGCGACGATGGGGATCTGCGTGCTGTCCTTCATGGTATGGCTGCATCATTTCTTCACCATGGGCGCCGGCGCGGACGTGAACGCCTTCTTCGGCATCGCGACGATGCTCATCGCCGTGCCGACGGGTGTGAAGATTTTCAATTGGCTCTTCACCTTCTACGGTGGCCGCATTCGTTTCACGACGCCCGTCTATTGGGCGGTCGGATTCATGGTGACCTTCGTCATCGGGGGGATGACAGGCGTCCTCTTGGCGATCCCGCCCGCCGACTTTGTTCTACACAACAGCCTATTTCTGATCGCGCACTTCCATAATGTGATTATCGGAGGCGTCGTGTTCGGTGTCATGGCGGGCATCACCTATTGGTTTCCGAAGGCCTTTGGGTTCACGCTGAATGAGCGGCTTGGCAAATCCGTGTTCTGGTGCTGGTTCTTCGGCTTTTATCTGGCCTTCATGCCGCTCTACGTGCTGGGCCTCATGGGCGCGACGCGGCGCATGCAGCATTATTCGAACACGCACTGGCAGCCGCTCATGCTCGTCGCCCTCGCGGGCGCCGTGCTGATCCTCTTGGGTATTGCGCTCACCGTCGTGCAGATCGCCGTGAGCATTCGTCATCGCGAACTCAATCGCGATGTGACGGGAGATCCGTGGAACGGCCGTACGCTCGAGTGGTCGACCCCGTCCCCGCCGCCGGCGTGGAACTTCTCGCATCTGCCGCAAGTGGACCGCCCGGACGTGTTCTGGGCCATGAAGCAACGGCGCGGCACTGCTCAGGGTCGCGGCGTCAATCGGACCAATGAAACGATTCATGTCCCGCGGAATAATCCGACCGGCTTCTTTCTCGCCTTCTTTGCCGTATTGCTGGGATTCTCCCTCATCTGGCGCATCTGGTGGGGTGCGGGACTGGGACTTTTGGGGGTGCTTGTCGTTTGTCTCATGCAGGCGTGGCGCACCGATGGCGAGATCGAGGTGCCCGCAGAGAAGCTTGCCGCCTATGAGCAGCTCCATGGACTGAAGGAGGGTGCGGTATGAGCGCAGCGGAGCAAACGCTCGAGCGCGGCGATGCGGTGCCGCTCTCCCTTCGGGGCCCTGCGCCAACGCGCGTGGTCGCGGGCTACGGCTTTTGGTTGTTCTTGCTATCCGACATCATCATATTCGCCGCGCTCTTTGCCGCGTACGCGGTGCTTTCAGGCGAAACCGCCGGCGGCCCAACGGCCGCCGACCTGTTCGACAAGAGACACGTGCTGATCGAGACCGCATGCCTCTTGGCCTCGAGCGTCACCTGCGGTTTTGGCTCGCTCGCGGTGCAGGGCGGGAACAGAAACTCAACCTATTTTTGGATGGCGATCACCTTCATTTTAGGCGTTACGTTTTTGAGTCTCGAGGTGAGCGAGTTCAGCCACATGCTTGGCATAGGCGCAGGCCCGTCCCGCAGCGCCTTTCTCTCGGCCTTCTTTACCTTGGTGGGCACCCATGGATTGCACGTGACCATGGGCCTGTGCTGGCTGATCGTCATGCTATTGCAGGTGGCAACACTGGGATTTCAGCCGATGGTCAGCCGCCGCTTCTTCTGCTTTGCCCTGTTCTGGCACGCGCTCGACATCGTTTGGATCGGCGTATTTACCATTGTGTACTTGGGAGCGCACTTATGAGTACTGAAATCGAAGCTCAGGGCATGGCTCCGGGTGCCAACGTGCGCACGCACGGCACGCGCGGAAGCTACCTGATCGGATTGGGGTACGCGGTCGTTTTGACCCTGGCCTCCTTTTGGGCTTCGTCAAGCGATCTGATCTATGCACCGGGCGTCCCCATTCTGTTGGGGGTGCTCGCGATCGCGCAGATGGGGGTTCACTTGGTGTTCTTTCTGCACATCTCGAGCGCGCCGGACCAGACCAACAATATTCTCGCGCTCGCCTTTGGCATTTTCGTTGTGGGTCTGCTGGTATTCGGATCGATGATCATCATGGCTAATCTGAACCACAACATGATGCCCATGGATCGACTGATGCACCTGCAGCTGCAGCGATAGCGTCACAGCAAGCAATCACCCGCTGCCCATGGCGATCGCTCCCGATGATTCGCTGATAGCCGCACTGTCGCAGCCAGCGTGGCGCGAATATCTAGCGCTCACGAAGCCCAAGGTGAGCTTGTTGATCGTGTTTACGGCGATCGTCGGGATGGTTCTAGCCTCGCCCGGGATGGTGCCGGTGCCGGCGTTGGTGTTCGGTACCCTGGGCATCGCCATGGCATCAGGCTCGGCGGCGGCGTTCAATCACGTCCTCGACCGGCGCATCGACAAACAGATGGCTCGCACCCGGCGGCGACCTCTGGCGACGGGGAATCTGCTGACGAGCCAAGCCCTGGTCTTCGCGGGTGTCTTGTGCGTGGGCTCAATGACGGTGCTGAGCCTGTCGGCCGGAAGCCTCTGCGCGGTATTGACGTTCGGCTCAATCATCGGTTATGCGGTCATCTACACCGGCTGGCTCAAACACGCGACGCCCCAAAATATCGTGATCGGCGGCGCCGCCGGCGCCGCGCCCCCGGTACTGGGGTGGGTGGCCGTGACTCACTCCGTCGATGCGCAGGCACTGGTGTTGTTCTTGATCATTTTTACGTGGACACCGCCGCATTTCTGGTCGCTCGCGATTGCGCGGCGCGAGGAGTACGCGAAGGTGGGAATACCCATGCTGCCGGTGACGCACGGCGTTCCGTATACGCGCCGACAGATCCTGCTCTACACGGTCTTGCTGATTCTGTGCACGCTGATTCCGGCGGTCATCGGCATGAGCGGCTTGATTTATCTCGCGGCAGCGCTCGTGCTCGATGCGCGTTTTCTGTACCTGGCCCTGGCTCTTCAGCGCGGCGCCCGGCCCGACCTGCCCATTCGCACCTTCCGCTTCTCCATCACCTACCTGATGGCTTTGTTCGGTGCATTCATTGCCGATCACTATTGCAGGCTGCTCGTGTAGGGAATTTTTGGATGAGTACCCCCAAGCGGGGGATCCCGTCGGCCGCGGCGATGTCGTTACGCTTGTCTCCTGGATTGCATCCAAATTTCGTTTCAATAGGAGTTCCGATGGTCACGCCAAGTTTCTTTCGCCGCGTCAGCTCATGGCAAAGCCGTTTTCTTTCAACCGCGATGGTGGGTATCGCGAGTGCGAGCGTAGTTCTGCCCGCCAGCTCCGCTTTGGCCGATCCCGCGCGACCGATCGTCAACGAGAAATTCAGCGACTTCGCCCCGGCGATCGCGGAGCTGCGCCAGGAAGCGGGCCAGGACAGGCGTGACATCGTCCGGGCCAACATGCTGCTGACCGAAACCGAGAGCGCGCGATTCTGGCCGCTCTATGACGAATATCGTGCCGAGCGGCAGAAAATCGGGGACCGCAGGGTGCGGTTGATCACCGACTTCTTGGCGCAGAAAAACTCGATGACGGAGGACGCGGCGCGAGCTCTGGCGAATGAGGATTTTGCGATCCTGAAGGATACGGCGGAACTGAAGACCAAGTGGTACAAGAAGATGACCAAGGAGCTTTCAGAGCGAACGGTTGCCCGCTTTTTTCATATTGACGAGAAGCTCGACGCCGCCGCCGACATCGCGCTTGCCGCCAATATCCCGCTCATCCACTGAGTTCCAATGGCGCCTTTCCCAAGGCGGAGATCCAATGAGTAAGAAAGTAGCGCAAGTCATTGTCGAGACTTTGCAATCAGCCGGTGTCAAGAATTGCTACGGCATCGTGGGGGACACGCTCAACACCTTCGCCACCTCTCTGAGCCGCAGTGACATCAAGTTCGTTCACATGCGCCATGAGGAGGCGGGTGCCTATGCGGCACAAGGCGAGGCGCTTTTGATGGACCGCCTCACCGCGGTGGCCGGCAGCTGTGGACCGGGCAGCTTGCATTTCATCAACGGGCTGTACGAGGCGAACCGCAATCGCGCGCCCGTCATCCTGATCGCGAGCCAAGTGGTGCGAAGCGAGCTGGGATTCAATTTCATTCAAGAAGTGGATTTCCAGGAAGTCTATCGGGGCTGCAGCGTATTTTGCGAAATGATCCTGACGCCGGATCAGGCGCTGCGAAAGACGGTCATGGCGTGTCAGGCCGCGATCTCCAAGCGGGGAGTGGCGGTCCTCATCGTCCCCGTCGACATCGCGGATTCGGATGCGGCCGGCGAGCCGCCGTTTCGCGTCCATGTCAACAGGCCCGTGATCCGGCCGAGTGACGAGGATTTGGATCGGATCGCGGACATGCTGGCGGAAGGCACGAACATCACGATTTACGCGGGATCCGGTTGCGTGGACGCCCACGACGAGGTCGTCGAGCTTGCCGAGCGCCTCAAGGCGCCGGTCGCGCATACCTCGCGCGGCAAGGACTTGATCGAATACGACAATCCGAACAATGTCGGGATGACGGGCGTCATCGGGACGGAGTCCGGATATCACGCCATTTTGAACTGCGACACCTTGCTGCTGCTCGGTACCGATTTTGCCTGGCGGCAATTCTATCCGGACCACGCCAACATCATCCAAGTCGACATTGATTCGACCCACGTTGGCCGGCGCCATCCGGTCAA